>Ga0302324_100002439_pt1 | contig 43057 bp, 35 predicted proteins | sample Palsa_T0_1_FD_201949 | JGI IMG/M metagenome (GOLD analysis project Ga0302324, IMG submission 201949) | Peat permafrost microbial communities from Stordalen Mire near Abisko, Sweden - Palsa_T0_1 | ecosystem: Environmental > Terrestrial > Soil > Palsa > Peat permafrost | place: Sweden: Abisko... | reverse complement strand
GCCAGGTCGTTGTATTCCTCCGCGGTGGAGCGATTCACGTCCCGCTCCACCCCGAGATAAAACGGAGGAAGGTCGAAAGCATCGGCGACGACTCGCAGCAGAAATTCCTGCCACTGCAGTCGTAAGTCTGCATCGGTGCCTCCACCGAACCTCAGCACCTCCGGTTTGCTTTCGGCCGATATGATGGGCACCTTCCCCGTGCCCTCGATCTCATCCTGCCACCACCGGATCAGCCGCTCGTGATGTTCCGGTGTCAGATCCTGCAGCCAGAGCGCATATTGCACGACAGTATTCGACGCCAGCCGCGACGCATACCGATGCGCTCCCATAAATGACGAGATCGTTTCAAACGCCACCTCCAACCGCCCCAACCCAAACGGCGTATGCGTCCGCGGATTCAGCCGGATATAAATCAACTCATCGTCATCCAGCTTGATCTGCGACTTCGCCCCCGACTGATCATTCACCTGCATATATCGCTGCGAAGTCGGCGACCCGTCCCAATCCAGATTCATCCGAATCGACGCCCCATCCACCGGCCACAAAACCAGCGGCCGCACCGCATCGCCCGTCGCCTGCACCTCAATCGCCCCATACCCGCCAACGATGATGTCTTCCAAAACCTGCTCTGCCAGCGACCGGAACGAGTCATCCGGATTCGGCGCCTGAAAGTTATCAGTCAGCAGCCGCACCCGCTCCGCCCCGTCCGGAATCGCCTCCAGCGAATACCCCTGCCGCGGCTGCACTCTCCACCGCATCCCCGCAATCCGGTCCTTAATACAGTTGATCGCGCGCCGCGCAATCGGAATCTCCGAAAACCGCCGCAAGTTGTACGGAGTCGGTTTCGGCATCGCATCATTCAGCGGCCCATAAGAATTGAAGATCGACGGCAGCGCCGAAGTCCGCCGCCGCTTCTCGATTTGCGTTGAGGAGTTCCCCGCAGACACTCCCGCCACCCGGCGCCAGGCGCCGCGTACTGCCTCTGTAATGTTCATGATTGTTTTATTCCTAACTCAACTCACGTAGCGACTTCGTCCGTCCGCCGAACGCAGTTCAAAAGATTGATGTGGCGCGGGCCCCCCGCCCGCGAATCCTAGCCGTTAGAAAAATGCATCCCAACAAAAAAGCCCCGCCGCAGCGGAGCCAAGTCCCGTTCCTACCTTTAATCTTCTTAAGCAAAGGTCCTATGCAATTCAGCCCGCGCTCTTCACGCCCGCAACTCCACCCTCGCCACTTCCGCGATACCCGCCATGTCCGCCGTACTCGAAATCCGAATTCCGCTCTCCTCCATCATTTCCAACGCAAACTGAGTGTCACTCCTGCTCCGGTCCAACCCGTCCTCAACCACGGCAGTCAACATCGGCGCGATCCCCGTCAGCTGAGCCATTGCCGGCATAATCTTCGGATACCGCGCCCCCAACATAACCGCCGAATCGATGCTCGCTCTCATCGATACCGCATGAAACAACTTGATCTCACTCCCCACACGATACCCAAAATCAAACTCAAAGGGATCACCCGGTTTCGTATAAGGCTCCGCCGGAACCGCATTCAGAAGTCCAAGCACCCCCGCCTTCTCAAACTCGCTTCGCATCGTCTCCAAAATCCTCTGCCGCCCCGCCGGCTCCCGCATTCGCCGCACCTTGGCAGTCTCCAAAAACATCTTAGCCACATCCGCGATTTCGATGGCTGCGATCGTCTCTGTCAACGCCGGCATGATCGGCGAAAGCTGCACTAGGCCCGAGAACGAATCTTCCATCCTCCTCAGCAACGTCAGCTCATCTCTCTTCCGTCCGACCTCTTGCTGAATCTCTCTCTGGAGCGCCGATAGCACCTCCACGTCCGCCTGCGGATCCAGACACAGAACTCTGCCCCAATCCCGCGTGAACCGCACGTCAATCAACTCCGCCCCGTTCGCCCCATTCTCGATCGCTATAAGTCCAAAATTGACAAACTCCCCCTTAACCGCGTCCGGCACATACCGCAGGAGAAAAAACTCAAGTTGTCGCTTGTCAGCCATTAGCGCTTAGCAGTTAGCACTCTGCAAAATCGTTCCTCGCTAAATGCTAACTGCTAACTGCTAATTTCTGCCTTTCAAGCCTGCTCCCGCCACTCCGGAAACGGCCTCCGCGGCGAAATCCGAAACGCCTCAATCAACTCCCGCACCGTCCCCCGCCGCGCAATCAAAGCCCGCGCCAGCTTCTCCAACTCTTCCCACTCCCCGCCATACCACTCCGGAGGAATCTCTCCCGCCAAACTCCACACCACATCCTCTTCCATCTTCTCGATCCGCGACAGCCACGGTTCAAACGATTCCCATCCCCGCACGGTCTCATACACTTCATTCCGCGCATACACCCCGCGCAGCGGATAATCCGGGAACGTCCACTCGCCCGCGTTAAAGCAATAGCCCTGATCGATAAACGAAGCCGTATACTTCCTCTCTCGCAACTTCTTCCAGAACGCCGCCTGCCGCCCGTTCGCATTCCCCGTCCATTTATCCAGCACCAACATCCCAGGAAACGTCTCCAGATTCCTCACGAGTCCCAGCATCTCCACCGGAAGATAATCCAGCACCTGCCCCTCCAACGGATTTACCACATACCGCGACCCAAATTGTAGTCCCGCCTGGCAACGAATCGTATTGTGCGCCAGTTGAATACTCAACTCCGGCGTGTGCTCCACCAGCCATTCATCCACTTCCACCACTTCCGTCGCCGGCACCGGAAGCCCCGCCCGCTCCGCCAGTCGCGTGGCCAGCATCTCATTGGCCAGCACCCGCAAATGCTGCGGATTATTCCGAAACTTCACCACATAAAAGTTTCCATCCGCGCAGCGCATCAAGTGCCCCTGCGCCCCGCCCCGCATCCGCCGCACGTGTTGGACCGCTTCCACCAAGGTCGAACATCTTACTCCAATCGCCCCCATTTCCCATGTGACACATGAACATATGCCGAGGTCCGACTCCAGACCACTGCCCACTGCCCACTGCCCACTGCCCACTGCCCACTGCCCACTGCCCACTGCCCACTGCCTCTCACCCCACAGTCAGACTAGCCATCTCCACCGGCCTCTTCCGCACCACCCGCCCCGCATCCTCCCGCCGCACCGCCATCGCAATCGCCATCGCCATCACGCAATCGTCGTGCGCCCCCTCGGCCCCCGCTCCATGTCCATCAGCATGTCTCACAAATGTTTTCAGCTCTCCCAGCAGCACCGGACTGTGAAACAATTCCGGCTCCGCCATCAGCACCGCCGCCAGATTCTCAATCATCGCCGGACGCGTCACCACCGACGTCAACCACCCCTCCTGCCCACCCTGCGCAAAAATATTCTCGTAGCGCAGATGCCTTAAATGCGCCAGCACACCGTATCCATGATTGTTCCGCTCCACCGCCACCAGCGCCTTGTGATATACGTGCCCCAGCGCCGCCACCCTCCGCGCCAGTTCATACGGAGGAAAATGCCCACGCAGCTCCGCGCACTGCAATCCCATCGTCCGCTCGATCACCTGTGCGCACGCGTAATCTCCATCCGACCCTCCACCCGCCGCGTCCACCCCAATGATGTAATCCCACTGTCCAGCTTTATTCGGTGGCAACCACACCAGCAGCCTTCCATTGTCCTGCGATTCCAGCGGCGGTCCCGCATGCGCCGCAGCCGTTTCAATCGCGTCCATATCGAATACGCACTCCCCCGATGCCAGGAAGCATGACACCGCATCCTCCGCATACTCCTGCCCCGCTTGCCCCTGCATCATCTGCCAGCGCGATCGCCGCCACGCAATCTGCTCCTCGCTCAACCCATGCCGCTCCATCAACTGTTTTTCTTCCTCGCTCAGAGGATTCACCGGCCGCTTTTTTGCATCCTCTTTATACGAAGGCTCATACCACCACGGAAAAAAGTGTCGCGTATATCCCGTCTCCTCCGCTTTCTGCCATTCGTCGTAAAAAATTCCCCCCGCTCCGTTCGCCGTCGACTCCAGCACAATCTCTCCGTCCGGCACCACCGCTGCTCGCAATGACGCCAGCGTTTCCAATCCGCCACGGGGCCAGCGGGAGACCTCCGAGCAATGCAGATTATGGATGGTCATCCCGCGCCCCGCGTTGTCATCCGCCGTCTCCACCCGATACTCGCTGTCGAGTTTCGGAAAGATAATCTGGCGAATGTTTGAGCGCGACTTCACCAGCGCTCCCCGGTGCACCCGCGCATTGGGCAGTTTTTCCCAAAAGCGGTGCACGATGTTGAATATCGCCTGGGCCGACTCGTCGCTGTGCGCCACCTGCACCGTCAACGTCCCCGGCCGCATAATCGTCTGTATAAAAAACCGCGCCGCAATATACGTCGTGATCCCCACCTGCCGCGCCTTCAGCACGATATTCCGCTTCCCGCACCGCCGCGAATATTCCTGCTGCGCCCGGTTCAACTTCAGGTATCTCACTCCACATTTCTTCTCGCGAATCTTCAACAGCCTCCCGATCAGCAGATCCCGCACCGTCTGCTCCCCCAACTTCCGATCCAGAAACGGCCCGAATTGTTCCACCAGCTGCAGATCAGTAAACACAGTGTCCTCGATTGCCGCGCGCGGGATGTTTAAGTGTGTGGGTGCCCATGTCTCGCGCCTTTGCGAGACATGGGTCTCTCCACCTACTGCAGCATCCCCGCCGTCACCCACCTCGCTACTTTCCCATGTGAATGAATCTTCAACCCCGCCGTCACCCGATCCAACTCCACATTCCCCGTCTTCGCCGTCAACATCGCGTTATAAGACTTCACAAATTCGCTAGCCGTAAGAGGAAGTGGGTGGGGATTTTGACTTTCCTTCGCCGGACCGGCAGAAGAGTTGGAAGCCTCAGCACTCGCACCCACCAGCGGCACAATCGCCGCCAGCGATTCCACCTCCGACAACACAATCCCCACCACCGCCTGAATCTTCGTCTGCGTAGCTGCATCCTGAATGTGCAGCCCCTCTAATAACCCCTGTAGGTTCGTCTGCACCGCGTTGATCGCCGCAGAAATCTGATTCAGAATCCCTGGCTTCGCCGTTGCATCCGCCGTCTGATAAGCCGTAATCAGCGACTGGATCAGCTGCAGATCCGCTCCCGCCTGCGTCCCCGCATTCTGAATCGTCTGCAAATCCGCCGCCGAGACGCTCTTCCCATCGAGCGCCGCCACCAGTGTGATAATATTCGCCGCCGCCGGAATCAGCGCCGCCACCACCTGCTCCGCCTCCGTAATCCAATTCAGAGAACATCCCGCCAGCGTAACCGTCACGCACAAAACGAGCCCCAACCCCGCCCGCCCAAATCGATTCCCGCTCTTCATGTCTCCTCCGTTATTCTTCTCAACTAGCCCCTGGGTGCCCCACCCTTGTCGCGCCTTCTGCGACAGGGTGGGGATTTTGACTTTCCGCACCCGCCAAACGTCCCGCCGTTCAGCCCTACGGCCAAAATAATGAAGCCCAGCGCCTCAGCGCCGGGCCCTGGCTCCCCACCCCCTACAGCCAACCACTCACTGCGACAACACAATCGGCTTAATCCCCACCGCAACCGTATTACCCACGATCGCCGCCGGCGTGCTCGCCGCCGTCATGTCCTGAGAGTGTCCCCACTGCGTTGAAACAGTTTGATTCCCCGTAGTGCACACCCCGCCCGAGCACGACTGTGACGAGTCCCAGATGATTCCGTAGAAGACCCCGGTCCGGTCGATCGTGCACCGATACACCGTCCCCGTTACAGAGCATGGAGAAGCCAGCGTCGCTCCGATCAGCCAGTCGTAAGTCTGCTGATAAGACGAAACCGACGTGGCCGGGTCGGTGACCGATGCGTACCACGCATCTCCCACCACGTTATAAGTCCAATTAGTAAGGTAAAATCGCGGCGGAAACGATGCCGCCATATCCGGGTCGGTGTACGGCGCCACGTACCCTAAAGTTGAGTACTGCGCCTCCCCATTCCACAACGGTTTGGCCTTTTCTGCCGTTTGCAGTATGCCCTGGATGTTCGCAATGTAGAGCGCCATCGCCGTTTCCACCGTGCACGGAGTCGATGTGCTGGTCGGACAATTATTCCCAGTCGCATCCCCCGGCTTCATGTGGAAGTTGATAATGTCCACCGCCGCCGCCGTCGCATTCGCCGGATTCGGACACGGCAGTTCATACGACGGAATCCCCGCCGTGTCGTTGCAATACAGCTGGTTCTGCGCGTAGGTGACAACCGCCGCACTGCTGGCATGCCCCGAGGCCATCACAATCTTCGCTGTCGAATCAATGGCCGTCGCAGTGCACGCCGTCGCAGTCCCATTCCCGTTCTGATGAATCACGTTCTGTCCGCCCTGACTGCCCAGGATGATGCAGCGGGCATCTTCCGTCAGCCGCGCCAGCTGCGCGAACGTCCCCATCCAGAAGCCAGTCGAGTCCGGCTCGTTCCATATTTCCCAATAGCGGATGTGTGCATGGTTCGTCAGATACCCCGAGTTGCCGTCCTGCCCGTTGGCGTGCTGGGCAATCTTTGTGATCCACGCCTTCCAAGTCGCGTTAGTCCCCGAGCCGTCCGCATTCAGATCGCTCGGTGGATAGCACTCCCCATTCCCGCCGCCCACCGCCGGCACTTGGTAATTGCAGCTCGTGTCAGTTGGATCTGAAGTAATCCAAGGTGGCGTCCGCGCCAGCGTGTACAAAGCCTCAAAAGTGCCTTCGCTGAAAGCTTGCGCCAAGTCGGAATCCAGGTTCGTGAACGTAAACGTCCCCGCCCCAGTTTCAATCGAAGGCCACTGCATCGGCGGAGAATCCCAGAAGCGTTGCATCCCGTAGTTATCCACTGGCCATGCCCCGCTCCCCGTGGTCGATTCCGAAAACCCGAAAAAAGGAGACGGTTGCAGCAGCGAAATCTGTCCTACCGAAAAATGTGAACTCGTCCCCGAGCCCGCCTTTCCATAGTTCGAGTAGCCCGCAAATGCATGCGCCCCAATCTCCCACCCGCTCCCAAAGTTATTCTGATTCAGCCCATTGATGTCGATCTCATACGCCGCTCCCAGGTTTTCCCCCGCATCCACCACCGGAGAACTCATGGTCGGACGAAAATCCACCCCGCCGCCAGCCGAATAAGCGCTCGCAGCCGGAGACTTGTAATAAAAATTCCCATCCGTCCCCGTCTCCAGCGTCCCCGTCATCAACCAATTCACCAAGCTAGTGTTCGTCTGAATCGTCGCCCCGCTCGCCTTGAAATCCTGAATCAGATTCGTAATCTCCGTCCCGCCCACCGGATCAGTCTGCGACAGCTCATTCAAATGCCAGAAAACTCCCCACGGCACTCCCCACACCTGCTCCTTCCAAACCAACGCCTTGATCTTCTGATTCAGCAAGCTCGGCGTAACCCCCGTCGACCCCATCCATGAAGGATTCACTCCGAAACTAGTGACGTTCTGCACATCGAACCCCGTTGCGTACGTATTACTCACTCCCAAATCTTCATTCAACGCTCCCCGAGCCCCCGAATACGGCACCCCCGCCGTAATCCCCTGCATCGTCGTAGTCTCATACCCTCCCGGATACACATACACCGGCGTCGCCGGCAGCCCCGTCAGATTCGCCGTCATCCAGTTCCGTGACAACGTGATCTCATCCGTAGTCAGCCGCGTCACATTCAACAGCATGTGATAAACCGAACTCTTCACATCGATGCCGCTAACATCCGCCAGATCCTGCGACAGCAACGCCGCAAACGTATAAGCCGAACATCCCGTCCCATAAGGCCCCTGGCAAGGCGTCAAGTACGAAGTCGTAAATTTCCCGGTGCCCGTAAGCGCGATGTTCAAATTTCCAATCGTTCCCTGCGCATCCCCCTGCGCCAGGTTGTAACTCACGCTGTCCGAAGCTCCTGTCACCGTAATCGTCAGCACCTTGCCACTGATGCTCAACGAGGCCGCTGTCCCCGAACCCGTGTACTGAATGTCGAGCGCGTCGGTATTCGTGTAATACGTATGCGAAATCGAGTGCGACGCCACATCCCGCCCCGCATTAATCCATCCCTGAAATTCCGACACCAGCGTCTGCGCCAGCGGATATCCCACCGTAATCGCCGCTCCCACCGGAACTCCCGCCGCATCCGCAATCGGCAGCACCGTCCCCGCGTAATAAGTGTCCGCTCCCACCGTCATTCCCGAATCGTCCACCGTCAAAGTGTTCTCTGCCGGATACCTCTGCCACACTTGCACCGCCGCCGGCGTGTCCACCGCAATATTCCCTGCCCCCGCCGTCGGCCCCGGCCCCGTTGCCGCCAGCACATCCGTCGATCCCGCCACCGCCAGGCTGGAAGCATAAAAATGACAGTACGAATAAGTCACCGCTCCCGTGTTATCCACCAGCGCCGAATCGCGATTCGCATACCCCTTGTCATTCACCATCGTGATCGCCGTCGCCGCCCCATCAAACCGGAACCCGTCATAATTCATGTGCGCTTCCGCGTTGTAAATCTTGATGTCCCCCGGCCCCGGCGCACTCTCATTCACGTAAAACCCCAACGGCTGCGTCCCCTGCGGAATCAGCGAATCACTTTCCATATTCGCAAACACCAGATGATCGCTGGCCCCTTGTACATACACCCCATAATCATCAAACCAGTTCACCAGAATGTGCTGAAAGCTAAGCCAGCTCTTCCCGTTGATGTTGATCACCGGCACATTGCTCAACCCCATCGGCACGATCGGCGCGTTGTAATATGTCGCCGGATTTCCCACCGAGTACACGTACACATACGTGCCCGAAAGATAAAAGTCCCACTGCGCTGTCAAATTCCCCGTGCCGAATGGAACCTTCTGTCCCCAAACCGACCCGAACAAACAAAAGTTGATCGCCGTATAGGTTCCCGTCACCGGCGTCAGCTGCGCCTTCCAGGCATTTCCAGTCACCAGCACCCACGCCGACGCAGGCACCGCGTAATACCCCGTCAAATTCGGCGCTGCCCCCGTCCCATACGCATCAAACGAAATCGGATTCCCCGAAGTCCCCGACGAAGGCGGCACCAGGCTCTCATTCCAAACATCTCCGCGCCGCAACAACACCGAATCCCCCGGCAAAAACGTCTGCCCATTCACCTGCCCCAAAGTCCGCCAAGGCGTCCCCACCGTCGTCCCGTTGTTGCCATCGTTCCCCAAACTCGAGCTCACGTAATAAGTAGTCCCCCAAGCCGGCGCGCCGTACACGAGCACCGCAACCGCGAAGATGACGCGCATAAAACCTGTCATCCTGAGCGCACCTGGCCAGGCCGCAAAGCGGTCTGGCTCGCGAAGTCGAAGGACCCCGTGCCCGCGTACGTCACCACCGGCTTGGACAAGAATTCTCACGGCAACTTTTTCTCCAGATCTGATTGTCGGCCAACAAAAAAAGCCATCGGCTCCAGCCAATGGCCCATACTGCGGGTGGATTCTGACTTCCCTAATACTCCGTCCCCACATCCGGCGAAAGCGCCGCACCCTCCGGTGTCACCCGGCTCTCCGTCGCAGAAGGCGATGCAATCAGCCCCCCTCCCGCACCCCACTCCATCACCACCGGATTCCGGTCGCTAAATTCAAACGACAGTATCGTCGTCGGCTGCCCCGCCTCTGGATCAATCTTGCTGCTCATATCCAATTCCTCCTTGAAAGAATTTATTTCTTGTCATCCTGAGCGGAGCCAACGTGATTCGCATCTCGAATCACGTTGCGAAGTCGAAGGACCCCGTGCTCCCTCAAGCCATCACCGGCTCGAACAGGAATTCTCACAGCAGCGTCCCATCAGTTCTGCATCTGATAGGTCACAATCGTCACGACGTTGGCCGCCGTCTGTGTACAGCCCGCTTCAGCGGTCGTCGTTTTGATCCGCAGAGCGTGCCCAGAAGCCACGTTGCTGCTGCCCGTCACCTGAGTGAAAAAGTTATTCCCATTGCTCAGCGCGATCGAGAAGCTCCCCACTTCCGCATTTGCCGTCCCATCCCATACTTGAACCACAGCCGACGTGGTGCACCCGGTCGGGTCCGTACCCGCCGACAGGTCGAACCCGGTCACCGTGATCGCAGCCGGAAGCGTCCAGGTGCAGAACTGCTCGCTCGTCCCCACGGTCGCAACCGGACACGCATAAGTCAGGTACTGCTCACCCCGCACGTAAGCCGTGGTCGCCACCTTCGTGCTGTTGTCCCCCGCCGCCTGCGTAGTCCCCACGCTCCCGCTCGGCAAAGTCAACGCATGCCCAAACGTATACCCACTCGAAGTATTCGTCGTCCCATCCGGCTCAGTCACCGTCCCAGTGAATGTCGGCGAGGCCAGTGGCGCAGCTCCCGTAATCTGCGCCACCGTATAATCGCCGCTCGTCGCCACCACCGCGCCTGTCCGCCCAAACACCGAACTCACCGTAGCCGCGACCGCGCTCACGCTCGACCCCGGCATATCGAAAAACATCTGCGCCGTCGTCCCGCCCGTCGTCGCCTGCAACACCCTCCCCAGAACCTGTACTCCATTAGGCTGCGCCGTCCCCGCATCGTGACACAGCGGATAAAATCCGCTGCTCGTCGGATTCTGTGTCGGCGACGCCACCACATAATCTCCGACCACAGTCGCTGTCGCATCGAAGTTGCAAAACGCCGATCCCGTCCGCACCAGCGTCACCGTCCCGCCCGTTCCCGGGACAAGGGGGGCAATCACCACCCCAATCACTCCCGACGTCGCTGCACTCGACGGCTTCACCGCACATCCCGCTGTCGTCAGCACCGCGAGTCCGTTGATCACCGTTCCGTTCGTTGTGTCATTGCACAGTTCATAACTCTCATCCGCGAATTTTCCCAACTCCAATCCGCTGTTGCTGCTTGTGTTCCCCGCCAGGTACACCGTCCCCGGGCGCAATCCCACTCCCGTCGACGCGCTGAACGTTCCAATGTTGTAAGCCTCATCCGCCCACGGCTTCAGATTCCCGCCAGTATCAATCGCCCATTTCAGCCCATTATTCAGCCAGAACCCCAGTCCCAACGCGCTTCCCGAAGGATCGCTCTCACTGCGCAACACCGCATAGTTATCCGTCGTATCGAACCCCAGCGAAGCCCGGGTCCACGTCGTACTGTTCGTATAGCTGTAATACACATGCAGATTCTGCGGAGTGGTCCCGTTGTACTCCCCCAAGTCATTCGCATCTTCCTGGAACAAGTTCGTGAAAAACGAACTCGTCGCCGTCGTCGCCACTTTCAGCGGTGTTCCCCCAGTCAATGAATTCGAAATATAAAAATTCCCATCATTCGATATCCCCAGCGCCGACATCCCCGCTCCCGCCGCCCCCATCGCCGTCCCCGGAATCGGCGAACTCACCATCCACGGCCCCGCCACATTCAGTTGCCCGTTCACCGTCACATTTCCACTGAAGTTCCCTGAAGCCGCTGCAATCCCGCCGCTTCCCCCATAAGTAAGAATCGTTCCACTGTCCGTCAGCGCGCTGTCTCCGCTCACCGCCGCCCCACTCCCCGCGTACAACGCCAGCTGCGATGCCCCGCCGCTGTTCACCGTCCCCGATCCTCCCGACCCCGCTCCGCAATCCGCCCCCGTGCCCGTCACCACTCCCGTACTGCTCACATGCAAGCACTGCACCGCCCCGGTAATTCCCGCCAACGTAATCCCCGTATTGAACTGCACCGGAACTTTGAAAGTTTTCAGACTCGCCGTCAACCCTTCCAGCCATGTTGTTCCACTCGTCCCCGCATCGTTGACGTAAAAGAAATGTCCCGCCGGCGCTCCGTAAGTCTGATCCTGCAACCCCACTGAACTCGAACTGTCTGTCCCAATAAAGCTGTCGAGAGCGCTCCCCGTCCTCACATAACCCGGCGTCGCGAAAGTTTGCTGCGGACTTCCATCCATCATGGTGATGATCTGCCGCGGCACCACGCTGTCCGCCGGCCCCGGATTAAAATTGAGCGCACCGCTGATCCCCGCCGTCCACGACCCCGACGCCGGACCAATCTGCACCACCTGCGCTCCCACATTCTTGTTGCCGTTTCCAGACGAATCACCAGCCGTATAAACTCCCCAATAAGGCGTGTAAGACGAGAATGTCCCCGCTTCGACCCCGCGCTTGCAAAACACCTTCGGCAGATAAGAAGTCGAGATGATCGCACTCGCCTGCCCGCACTGATTCAGATACGCGCTGCCTCCATTCCCCAAAATAATCGACCCTGGCCAGAACGGCAGCGTCGGCGTCCAAGCCGCAGTTGCCACTGTATAAGCCGTGGTCGCGGCCTGTGTATCAGTGTAAGTACAAATTCCGCTGCTATTGCAACTCCCGCTGGTTCCCGAAGGCGTAATCGTGAACGCATTCCCCGTGTACGGCGCCGAACTCGGCGCAGCCCCAATGGTCACCAGAATGTAGAAGCTTCTGCTCCCCGCTCCCACGAGATCAGGATTCGGCCAGTACAGCGGAATGCCCGTCCCACTTGTTGCCGGCAGTGCCGACCCAATGAACATCATCGGTCCGATCCCCAGATTCGCGTCGACCGGTACCACGTAATAGTTCCGCTGCGATCCCGCCGCTCCACCGGAAGCAAATTGCGGGAACACTCCCCCGATCGGCGCATCTCCCACCACCGTCAAAGCCTGCGCATTGTCGATGTATCCCGCGACCGCCGCCAGCGACCCCGGATAGAAAGGATTGTTACAAGATCCCGATTCGTTATAAACATTGCTCATCGACCACGGTTGCAACCCTCCGCCGTAGTAAATCGCATACTGGTTCACTCCCTGGATCACGCTGTCCTGCACGTCCAGCGTGTTTCCTGCCACGTTTCTCACGCCGTTTCCACTGCACTGCATGGAGGCTTCCAAATGGTGCAAATATCCCACGGGCGCCGCCCCTTGATCCCCGCGCAGGTACACCATATTCGAGCAAAAATTGGCATCGCAGCGGAACGCCCCGCCGGATCCCTCATTCGTCATTCCATCAATCTTGAAGCTCTGGTCGTTACCTACCACCACGCCTTCGTGGAACAATCCGCCACTCAACCCGGCATTGAACTTGATGTCCTGCAGCCGCGCCCCATCCGTCTCCGCCTCGATCGCCGTATTCTCAATTGCCACCCACCCAAACCCCGAGGACGACGAAAACGTGGCCGTGCCCATCGTGTATTCAAACTGCGTCGCCGTCAGTCCCGTCGCCAGCACCTGCACCCGCGCCTCTTGTTCCTGCACCGGCGTCGTGTAATAAAGGATCACCCAGTCCCCCGCGATCAGGTTGTGATTGCTGGAGGTTGTGATCGTGTAAGTCCCCGCGGACGCCGACACCGAAGAAATGTGCGCGCCGGTTACGTTCACCGCCGACTGCAACTCCAACCCCACGACCGTCGACGCATTCGCTCCTCCCGCATACGTCCCCACCATCAGACAAGTCGACCGCGTATAACACGCCCAGTCCGCCCCGTACCCATTCAGCATGCTCTTGGAGGCCTTCAGAAACACCGGCCAGTAAATGTTGTAGTTAGCACTGTTCGCCCCCCCGGTCGGAACCTCTTGAATCACCGCATGGCTCATCCCACTGCCCGCCGCTACGTTGATCGCCTCCTGATTGCCGCCATTGGCCGCGCCCACCGTGTATCCCGCGCTGTGCGCGTGCGCCGTCGTCACCGTGATGGTCCCCGTTGATGCCCCCGACGAGCACGTCCCTCCCGTAACCGCCACCGCTTCCGCGGTTCCCGTTCCCGCAATGTAAACCGCATACTGCGCGCTCGTATTATTCGACGTGTCCACGCCCGCCGGACATGGCGTCAGATGAATCGTATTGTTTCCCGCCGTCGCCAGGTTATCCGCCGGCGACTGCACCCAGTTGTAGCTCGACACCACAAACGAAATCCCGGCCAGATTATTGGTCGAGAACTGCGTTCCCGCCGCCTGCGTAATAATCTGGTTGACTCCCGTGCTCGGATTCGTGGAAACATTTCCCCCTCCGCTTCCACACGCGGCCCAGGTTCCGTTGCCCACCAGGCAAGTCGCTGCACTCGCCGTGCCCGTCCCCAATTCGCTCGCGGGAACCAATCCCGAAATCAAACTCGCCGCCGCCGCCAGCCCCGTGTCCACATACTGCTTGGTCGAAGCCTGCAAAGCCGCCACCGGATTTCCCGGCAAAGTAATCGGCCCCGTCATCGTCCCACCGACGGTCGGCAAATAATTCCCCGCTCCCACATTCTCGACCGACGTGTCTACATATCCCTTACTCGCTACGTCCCCCGTGTTCACCGGCGTCGGCACATTCGGCGAAACAGTGAAGGACTTGACCCCCGTGACCGTCTGGCTCCCGCTCAGCTGCACTACCCCCGCCAGTTGCGTATTCACGTACTGCGTTGAAACCGGTTGCCCCGCCGTCCCATCTCCCGGCGTCGTCTGCACTCCCGCCAGGTTCACCGGAGAAGTCGTCGGCACCAGCCAGTACTCCGTCTTCACCTCGTCCGGCCCCAACTGAAACACGACCGTGTAATACATTCCCGCCGGAGTCGCTCCCACGTTCGGCACCAACGCCACGCTGAGCGCCCCACTCGCGCCCAGCGTCACCTGCGTCACCCCTCCCGCCACCGCCGTCCCACTCGCCGTCACAAACGCCGGCCATGTGATGATCAACGTCCCCGAAGCCGTAGTTCCGTCCGCCAAATAAACCGTGTCCGCAACCGTGGTCGTCGTGGGCCCACTCTGCGGACCCGGCTCCGCTCCGAAAGCCGAAAGCCGGAAGCCCGAAGCCGCAATCACCACCGTCAGCACCCAATAAAAAAGCCGCCCCATAGGGCGGCGGCCCGCGTCAAACATCGTCTCCTCCATCTCAATCCAATGTTGTGGCCAATTCCAATGTGGAGCGGACACTCCTGTCCGCTGCTCGTTCCAGCGCTACGAAACCTTCGTCCCCAAAAATGAAAGGGGCCCGCCAGGGCTCCCGTTTCCCAGATCCACTCATCTAACAGTCACGCGTCATGGCACTTACTCGATCGCATTGTCATCCCGACCGGAGCTTGCTCTTCCCGCAGGGAAGAGCAAGCGTAGTGGAGGGACCTGCTGTTCCCCGATGGCCAAAACATGCCTACACCTTTACCCCACTCCCAAAAACTCCTCCACACTCCGCACATACACCTCGGCAAAATCCGCCACCGCGCGCCGCCCCTCAATCAAATGCATCGCGTCCTCCAGCGTCCATCCCATTGACCCCAACAGCGCCAACGCCATCATCGGCGCCCGATGCACGCCCGCCGCACAATGGATGAACACCTTCGCATCCGTTCCCTCCAACGCTGCCAGCGCAAAATCCACTCCGCGCCGAAACAACTCCGCCGGCTTCGCCTCGAAATCGTCGTCCGTCGGATTCCACAGCACCTCGACACCGTGCTCCAATCCCAGTTCCGTATCATCAAACTCGATCTGCATGTCGATGATGTGCGTGATCCCCGCCCCCGCCACCTTCGCCATGTTGTCCGAGTTCCAGATCCCGCCCCCGACCGCGATCCGGTCGGTCAACCATGTAATATCCATCCCTGTCCTATAAGCCTTCTTCGGGGTGCCCCACCCTTGTCGCGTTCTTTGCGACAGAGCTTGCCCTGAGCTAGCCGGAGGGGTGGGGCTTTTGACATTCGATTTCTCCGCAACCCAAACCGACACCGCCGCTTCTCTTCGCGCTGGGTGCCCCATTTCTCGCGTCCTTTGCGAGAAAGCCTGCCCCGAGCTTGTCGAAGGGAGGGGATTTTGACTTTCGATTCGTCTCACGCCCTCGCCTCATTCTACGGTAATCGTTCCCACCACCACAGCGACTTCGTGATCTGGGTGCCCCATTTCTCGCGCGCTCTTTGCGCGAGAAGTGGGCGGGGCTCATCTCCCCTCGTACTCACCCCAGCACCGGATTCTTGCTCCCGTCCACCGACTCCGTGCCGCCGGTTTTTCCCTCGGCGCTCTCCGCAGCAACTTTCTGCGGAATCGCCGCTTCCACGTGATCGTCTTCCTCATCCCGTGCGATCGGCTCCTCGGGAAGATTCAACCGGTGCAGCAAAGTCCTCGCCAGACAGTCTTCGTCCACCGTAGCCTGGCTCCCATCCGTCGACTCCGGATAAATCTCCGCCATCTCAAACAAATATTTCACCGTCGCCAGCTGTCCCTTCTTGCCCTCGTCGATCACCGCCTGTGTCATAGTCGTGGCTTCCAACCCTACCATCTGCGCCAGTTCCTTCCGAATTTCCTTGAGATTCAGTTCTGCCTTGCCCTTCCGCGTTTTTTTCTTGGCAGCTTTCTTCTTTGCCTTCTTGCTCGTTGCTTTCTTTTTGATCATCCCATGCTCGATCCCCGTACAGTTTCAAATTTTCCCCAAAAACACCGAGGGCGCGACCCGAAAGGCGCGCCCTCTGCTAAGAGTTTGTTTTTTTCTTACTCTCTATATCCAGAATAGCAAATCGCGAAGGGTAAACCGGAAAATTTTTAAAATTTATATTTCCCTTCTTCGCAATCACTTGCAGCGATTTGGTCGTTTTCACCCCCTTGACAAGAATTTTTCGGAATCGAGTCGAGCCTCTCCATGAGCCCCACTTCCAGCAAAATCTCGCTAAACAGGTCCAAAACGACTGGAACATAAGTTCGCACCGTTCGCTCCGTGCAGCCCAACAGCCGGCCAGTGGCTGCCTGGTCATGCTCTTGCAGAATATGCCGCGCAATGATTTGCCGCGAAAATCCATCCAGCCGGTCCAGACACGTCTCCATGTCGTGCACGAAGATCACCCGATCCTCAAACGTGACAACCGTATACGCCGTCACCTTCGCCCGGAAGAATTCCGATCCCAGCAGCGACGGCAGTCTCCCCGCTTCGATCGAGTAACGAAGATAGCGCCTCAACATCGCGACCGTCCGTCCCCGGTAGATCCGCCGCGCCCGCTCGCGATCCTCCCGTTCTTGGCGCGACTCGAACGACGGAGCACCCGGAACGCCCGTCTGCTCCTCGTCCGCAGCCGGCAAGGCCGGCATCGCCGCTGCTGACTCCGGTTCTTCAGTCTCCCCGGGTGTCTGCGCCCTTCGCGCCGGAAACTGGTGCTCGGGAACTCCCCGCAAGGTTGGTTTCCCGATCGATTGTCGCGGCGGCCCGGGAAATTCAGCGCTCGCCTCGATTTCCACCCGCACCGCTCCGATCGCGATTCCTGCAATCACTTCTCTCATGCCGCACCGCCGGCAGCTTCAAAGTCGTCTAGGCCCTCTTCATCGACTTCAAACCCGTATTCCTCGATCGCAGTGTGGGGCCGAATCGGAAGCGCAATTCTCTGCGGCTTCTTCTTCGGAGCCGGCAAATCCGCCACCATGGGCTGACACTTCTCGCAGTAGACGATTCCCGCGCCACGCTCCCGCACCCACAACCCGCCGCAGTGCTCGCAGTACTTCAATTCCACGCCGACTTCGTTCTTGTTTTTATCTTTGCCGCTGTGCTCGTTTTTCATCACTCCTCCGAATGTTTCGAATTGGAAGTTCTTCGCCCGCCCGTGCTGCCTGGTCTCACCAGCGCGGATGCCGCAAACCCAGTCAGTCCAAAACAGAAAAAGCCCTGCGCCGATTTCCGCCAACTCGCGGAAACCGAACGCAGGGCTCGTTTCTCTTACGACGACCTGCTTGAGCTATTTCGTTTTATGGAGTTCTAGAAAAATCCCCATCGCCGCCCGACCAAAATGATTCGGACCACTTCTGTTCGCCGCTCCGTCCCTCCACTTTCGCGCCTAACGCGCGCTCTCGTCGTCTCCCCGCCTGCCATGCCGCTGGTGGAAGTAGCCTTCCTCGTATCCCGACTTGAGCACTCGTCCGTTTTGCATCACCACGCTCACCCGCCCCGTGAAGCCGAGTGACAACAGCAGGTGTTCCATGGAAGCCGATAACACTTCAGCCGACTTCACCTTCCTGCGAAATTCGCCGAAGTCCTTCTCTTCATTCGAGTTCGAGTTATCTGTTTGACTTCTACCAGAGAGCATATGGGCCCCTATAATGCGGCGATCGTATAACTGTGAATTTTCTCAGTCAAGGTTGGATAGGTAGTGTCCTAACAGAGCGTTGCTGACTGGTGGCGGCCTCGAAAGTGAGGGCCGCCAGTTCGTCACGCCTTCGACCCCTTTTGCTCGTAAGGCACCATAAAATCCAATTCCTGCTGACCGCCGAACCGCTGAATCACCCTTTTTTCGTATTGTTCACGATTGGCGGACGATTCTGCCATTTCTAATATTCTCCCAAGCTGGATACTCAATGCCCTTGCTCCGATTTCATTTAGGAATTGAAACAGCTTTTTCTTGCGGTCTCCATCCTTCGCCTTAAGAGCCTTCAAGAGCTCGAATATTTTCCCGTTGCTCTTGGCTAGGGGATAGTAGACATGCTTAACCGTCAGATGCTTGAATTGCCAAGGTTTACCGCGACGCAAGACAGGTATCTCATAAAGGTTGTGCCATTGCATGTAAAGTGCAGGGGGGAATTCTGACTCGTATTTTCTGGCTTCTTCTTGCACGTACAGTTTGAATGCCTGTATCACCTCTTCTTTGGTCACGTCGTATCCGGCCAATGCGTAAACTAAGCCCTGAATACCAGCCTTGGCCGAAGCGCCAAGAATGATATGCGCTTGCTGCGCGACGTGTAGTTGCTGCCTATTCAATCTTCCTTGCGATTCTGCCGCAATAATCGCCTTACATACGTCAATCAAGAGGGTCGCATCAAAGCCGTGTACCAAACCCAGCGCGCCGCCACTACCCCATTGAAATCTAAGGGGTTGCGCTATTTTCTCACTCAGTTGCGCGCCGATAAATCCTGCCATTGATTTGCTTGCTAGGAATCGAGGAAATGCGTTGCCGCGAGAGGCAAGCCCCAGAGCTTGTCCCATGCCCGTTTGACTGATTACGGCGGTCTTTCTTTCGTCGTCCAAGACGTAACAATCCACATCTGCGCCGAACTCTTCCTTGAAACTGCCTTTGTGTGTAGCTCTCGGCAACGGTTCTTTACCAGCTTTAGCCCAGCGCGCCTCTACCGCAGCGCGCGCGATTTCGCTTCGCCGTTCGGAAGATAGATTGTTGGCTCTAGCCTCGCCGCCCTTTGAGGCTCCGAGCTTAGACAGCTTTTTGGCTGCGTCGGACGTGAGTTTGAAAGGTTGGTCGCTCATAAGGGCACCATATACTTGCCCGAGAAAGAAAGCAACATATTTCTTGACTACGTGCCCGAGCAAGTATAGATTGTTTTGAGCATAAAGAAGCCCCGACTCAGCGCTAACTGAATCAGGGCTTGAATCCATCACAGCTTTCGCCGGGATGAGACTCGCAACTTCATTATCCGGCAAGTGGGCTGTGAAACTCAAGAGGTTTCACGATGACGTGCCACAATTGCCAGATTCAATGCCGCAAGTTTGGAACCCACCGCAACGGCCTACAACGCTTCCGCTGTAACCAGTGCCGCAAGACGTTTACCGAAGATCACGCCACGCCGCTAGATACCATGCGCCTGCCCATGGACAAGGCCGCGCAAGTATTGCGCCTGATGGTGGAAGGCATGAGCGTTCGCGCCATTGAGCGAATCACCGGAGTGCATCGCGACACGATTCTCCGGTTGCTCTTGCTCTCTGCTGAGAAGATCACCACGAAGCTACGCCACACTTTCGAGAATCTGGAAATCGCCCGCATTCAGGTTGATGAGATTCACTGCTTCGTCCAGAAACGTGAGCGCCGCGTATCCATTGAAGAATCCGCCGAAGTGGGCGAACAGTACACGTTCATTGGAATGGACGCGGACACGAAAGTCGTTTTCTCATGGCACACTGGCAAGCGCACCACGGCTAACACAATGGAGTTCATGCGCGATCTGTACTCGCGCACCGCATGGGGTTTGCATCCTCAGCTCACTAGCGACGGCTGGGGGCCGTATCGCTTGGCTGTGGCAGCAACGTTCCGCGATTCGGTTGACTTCGCTCAACTGCAAAAGGTGTACGGGCCAAGTTCCCCAGGTCGCGGCGGATACGCCCCACCACGGTTCCGGGAGGCAGTATCCAGAGTCATCACAGGGAATCCCGACAGGCAGTACGTGAGCACCAGCTATATCGAGAGGCAGAATTTAACCCTTCGGATGGCGAGCCGGAGGTTTACGCGCCTCACGAATGCGTTTAGTAAGAAACTGTCGCATCTGAAAGCCGCGCTAACGCTCCACTTCGCTTATTACAATTTCTGCCGAGTTCATCAGTCGTTAAAGAAAACACCTTGCATGGCAGCCGGAATTACAGATCATGTGTGGAGCGTGGACGAATTGTTTTCCTCGTAAGTCACTGCATGGTAAACATTTATCTGGTAATTGGCCGATAGTGCCATTGCCTAATTCGTTACCATGCCGATAAAATAGCCTGTGACGGTCAAAGTTGGTTCCTCTCAGAGTACCGTTGACTGCAACTCCGCCCCCGCAAAAAAGGTATTGACAGATTGCCCGCCATCATGAAAATGGTGGCCGTACAGCGCCATCCGAGGATTCCAGCCGGATGGGGAATGGAGTCGCGTAACATGAGCACCTTGAATGCTGTTAGCTCCATGCCGCAAACTTTAATCCGTATCAACGCGCAACTTCCGTGGAGGTTCACTATCGGCAGCGGCGGTAACTATGTGGCTGTGTGCGATCCGCTAAAGTTGACTTTGCAGGCTGAAACTTGGGGCGATTTAATGCAGGACACCGCCGAAGTCTTGAACCTTATTTTCATGGATTTGTTGAGGGATAATCAACTCGATGCGTTCTTGCAAGCGCACGGTTGGAGTCTTACGGGCCCCGCGACACAAAATCAGCAGAACGTGCGATTCGACGTGCCGTTCTTCTTTGTCCCGGAGATGGCTTCCAATGGTGCCCAGACCTACGCTTGTAAATAGGATTAGAGAGCTAAATTACCATCTACATCAAGAAACACAGCGTGTCCACATTTACCGAAAGCGGGGGAGCAATCCTCCCCATTATGTGACGATTCGGAAGTGCGACAAGCTAGAAGATGAATTCGTTAGAAGCACGCTAAACCAAGTGGGCCTGAAGCAAGAAGAGATAGAAAAATTCATCGCCGAATATAAATGCCATCCCTAAGGGGAGCGGCTTTCCCCTCCCCAATCCAGCTCAGCAAACGCACCGTTACGCGCTCTTCTCCACTCCCTCTTCTAGCACTCTCTCTGCGTCTAATATCCAAGCGCGGATTACTTCACGAATGCCGTAGTCGGTAGTGGCATCGTAGGCTTGTCTGAGGGCGATAAGGTCATCCGCGATATGCAATCGTTCCGCAATAGAAATCATAGGTTTGAAGGGCAGGCTTACGCAAAGGAGACCGCCCCTGATCTGCCTGAGGGGCTGGGACGGCCTCCTTGCGGTGTCCAGCAAATGGCAGTCTCCCACGTTCTGGGAAGCGTTGTCTGTGACGGACGAACATCAGTCCTGTGGAAATTCAGCAACGCAGGTTTCCCCCACTTAACTCCCATCCCTGTAGCACAGACGTGCGCTTCCAGCCTGCCAACCTAGCCTGCTATAAAGACCACCTTCCCTCAGAAAGCGAGTACAAAATGGCGTACTACAAGTATCCCGCTATTCTCAGACAGTGGGATCATGCGGAGTTCGACAAACTCTACGAGCCCGGAACGACCGCTTCATGGTCTGGCATTTACAACTGCCAAGGCTGCGGTAGAGAAATCGTACACACTACTGGGAAACCACTGCCACCACAGAATCATCATCAACACACTCCGGCACAGGGGAAAATTCAATGGCGTTTGATTGTGACGGATGCGGCGTCTTAGGAAGCACTAGTAGAAGTGCTTGAATAGGCTCCTGTGGGGTGATTGCCCACAGGAGCCTTGCCATTTGGGGGAGAGACTCGGCCACACCAATCAGCCTTGACGCAGGAATGTTCTCCTGCATAAATTCCAAAACCATTTTCGCATGTTCATCTATAACGATTTCCATTTGATTTATCCTCCGGTTAAATTTTGCAACGCACTGTTAGGACACTACCGGTTGGATACACCAACGCGGCCTGTGGAAATCTTCTCGCGCCTCAGTTCAATTGTCATTCCGAACCGGGTGCCCCATTTCTCGCGCGTTCTTTGCGCGAGAAGTGGGGATTTTCGCTATACTCGCCGCCATGAAGTTCAAAATCCTGCAAGATAATCTCCGCAAAGTGCTTTGGGAGCGCATCGAGGCAGGCGAACTCAGTGGCCTGCTCCTCGCCCAGCAGACCGGATTCAAACAAGCCCACATCTCCAACTTCCTCAACCGCAAGCGCGGCCTCAGCCTCGAAGGCATGGACAAAGTACTCTCCGTGCAGCATCTTTCCGTGCTCGACCTGCTCGATCCCGCCGAAGTCAACAAGCGCGCCTCCATCCTGCCCCCCAGCGACGACGAATTTGAAAATGTTGTGCTCACCGACGCTTCCATCGCTGCTACCCAGCCTCTTATCACCAGCATGCGCGTCAAAGAAATTCTCAAGTTCAAGAAAAGCTTTCTGCACAAGCTGAAAGCCGATACCGAAGGCGATCGCTCCAGCTGGCAGCGTTTCGTACTCATCAGACTCGACAGTCGGCTCGACGCCCGACTCGACACCCGGCTCGATCCCCAACTCGATCCCCGACTCGGTGCCCGGTCCGATGTCCAGGAAGCCATGACCATGTATCCTCGCCTCATGCCCGGAGCCACCCTGCTGATCGACCGCCATTACAACGCACTCCGGCCATATCGCAAAGGCGAATTCAATATGTACGCTGTTCTGAAAAACGATACTTGCGTGGTCCGATACGTCGAAGTGGCAGGGAATCATCTAGTCTTGCGTCCCCACAACCACTCTTCGCCCATTGAAGTTATCGCCATGGAAGAGAACAAACGCGCCGCCGACTACATCGTCGGCCGCGTCTGCCAGGTAGGATTCGAAGCGTAGACGGCTCCTCAATGCGAGATCGTCTACTTTCTTACCTTGGCCGACCCCTGCGCGCCGGAGAACTGAGAATCGTAGGAGTAGACCACCTGATCGCGGTAGATCACTTCCGTGGACCACCACCCTAGAAAGGCAGCGAGGGTGAGAATGAAAGAAAGCGCGACCAGCGGTCCCCAGTTCTTTACCTCAAGTTCTGCGGTGGAGGAACAGAAAAGGCAACGTGCGGCATCGCCTGCCTGCTCTGCTTTAGGTTCGCGAGTATCGAGCGACCTCGGCAACGCAAACCACAACAACCGCATCCCAGCGATTGCGAGGAGCACCAGAGTGAACTCCAAGTACGGCGGATCGGGAGGAAACCGGAGATGATCGTTCGCGAGATGGTGATGCCCGGCGATCAGCGCCAGGGCAGTTAAGAGAATTGCGAAAACATTGGCCGCTACCGCGAAAGTCCAGCGCCCCCAGGGGCGCGGTTTGTCGCCGGTGGCGGATTTGTCGCGAGAGCCAGCCTCGTTGCGGGAGCGAGCTTTATCGCCAGGCGCAGGTCTGCGGGTAAGGATCGACCCCCAGGCAAACAGGCAAAGCGAAAACGCGATCAGGCCATTGAACGCCGCGCCCCGCAATACCATGATCTGGTCATGTAACTGGCGGAGGCGCGCGGAGTAGTCTCCCTTGTCCATCAAGGTGTTTTCCTGGAGCCCGAAAACGTGCGCCATGATTTTCACAAACCGGGCCGGGTTGTCCCCATCCTTCGGCTTTGGGATCCAACCCGCCATGAAATACTGGCAAACTGATCCGTAGCCCTTCAAAGCCTGCATCTCACTGGCCATTGCAGAATCCGTTCCCGAAGGAACTTTAGGCACCAGACCTTGCCGATCATCCTCCGCCATTTCTCCGGCCAATGCGGGGTCCCATATTTCTCTGGCCAATCCAGAATCTGCCTCCTGAGAATTTTCGGTCGGCGGATTTTTCGGGGGAGGGTCGCAATAGACATGGGCGCGGATTCGGTCCTCGGTAACGGGCCAGCGGAGCAGGTGCCCATATGGCTTTCCAGCAAACTCGATGTAAATATCGTCGTCGTTGAAAAAATCCTGCGCAATGCGCGACACGGCCGAGCCCAACGTGTATGTCATGGCGAACAACAGAATCCCCGCCGGTATCTGCGCCTGGTGGTGGTTCACCCAGTCCAGAGCGTGCTTCACATGATTCTCGCCTTCGGAAAAGAACAGGTGGATGACGAGGAACACCCACGGAAGCGCGAGCGCTCCCACAATCGTGATGTCAAACGCGATCGTGAGAGCGCCCAACGAGTCCTCCAATTCTGACGTGAACAGTCTTGACTTCAACCTGCAAGACGTTTGCCGGCCACGTTTGCCTGCAACTATTTCAACGCCGCCAGCAGCTTTGCGCCGTTGGGAGTGCCCCAGCCGGTGCAGGCATCCCAGCCCGGTCCCGCCGCGAAGTTGCCGTCGAGCAACCCGTCGGTGTCGTTGTTGCCCTGGGTGATGTCATTCAATACCTTGCTCGGTCCGATGCTCGAATACAGCAAGGCATTGAAGTTCCCCACCCGGGCGTTGAGTTGCTGGTTGCATCGCGCGATGAGCGCGCCCCAGAGTGGCGCGGCCGCGCTGGTTCCTCCCACCGTGCTGAACTTGCCTCCGGAACACGTCAGGTAGCCCGTGTCTGGATCAGCGTTGGCGGCCACGTCAGGAATTCCACGGCCATGAAAGTTGCCCGGATTAATCGACGGCGGGACAATTCCTTTCTGCCAGGAGGGAACGGGAATGTAGTCGCTGATGCCGCCGCCGGTGCCGTCACCAGGACCATCATTCCAAACCGTCTCGGCGGCGATTGCGGGTACCTTGCCGGCCGTCTTGTGCAGAGTGGTGCCGCCGACTGCCAGCACACTTGGATCGGTCGCCGGGTAATTCACATGTGCCCGGCCGTCCTGGACCTGCGCCTCCGATCCGTCATCCCCGGTGGAAACGCAAACTGTGATGCCCAGTTGCGCGGCCGCCAGGAAACTTTCGCCGATGTGGTCGATGGCCGCCGGAGTCCACGGGATGGAGTTTTGAAACGGCTGGTTCTCATCCCATCCATAGCTGATGGAAACCACCGACGGGTCATGGGTCTGGTCGGCAATGACCGCGCTGATCGCGTCAACCAGCCCCTTCTCGTCGAAGGTGGAGAAGTAGACGGCAATCGTGGCCTGGGGACAGATCGCACCCGCCACATCAATGTCGAGCATGACCTCCATGGTGGTGTCCGGGTCGGAGGCGGGGTCGGTGGAAACGTCGTCGACGGAAATCGGAATCACGGTGGGCTTCGCAATGCCGATTTTCTTGAAGTAAGCGGTAACGCTCTCATCTTCCACACCGCCGCCGAACTCGAGCAGGCCGATGCACTGGCCTTCCCCAGTGGCAGTGGGGAAGCTGTAGAGCTCCGCCAGTTCCTGCGGCTCGAAGCCGGACTGGCGGCGTGAGGTGCTGGTGCCAGCAGCCGCCGGAGTTAAAACCGTGACCGATTTTTTCGCCTTGTCCCGCCGCAGGTGACGGTGATTGTTGAAACCGAAGACTCCGGTCACCGCGCCTTTGAGCTCCTCGGGAATCGAGACGGGGCCAGTGTGCGCGTGGAAGTCGCCCAGCTTGTCGTTATGGTAGTCGAACAGCGATACACCGAAAGCCGCGCTGATGTCCTTTACCGTGCCGGCCAGGCGCATGCGGGCCGCTCCCGGTTCGCTGCGGGTGACTTGCAGGTTGTGGGCCTTGGCGTAGGCCGTGATCTTATTCACGGCGTCGGTTGAAGATCCAAATTCGCTTTCCAGTTGATCGCGCGTCATATATTTCCGTTCGCGCGGTTTCTGCTTTTCCATGACGGCTAGACTGGGCAGCGCTTTCTTGCGCGGGAGTCCCAGCGTGACTTCAATCCATTGGTTGGGGCTGGTTTTGTGCTGAAGCATTGACCCAGCCGGCAACGTGTGGGTGCTGTTGGGCAGTTGAATCTGCTGCATATTTCCTCCTTCTGATACTCATCGAACGATACTCATCGGACGATACTCATCGAACGCTAAAGGAAACGGAGCTGGTGGCCGCGGGCCTGACTCGCGTTCGTCAGGACCGTGCTTGCCGGCGCCGACTGTTGCTGCGGTAATACAACTCCTTGCGGTAGTACAACTCTTGCGGTTATGCAAATAACGAGCACGCTCCTTCCTCGTGCCTGCCCTGCGCAGGTCTCAGCTCATTCCCGCGATGACACCCCAGCAGGCAAAGGCGCTGTTCAATGTTGTGCAGTACTGGTAGACGCCGTAAATGGCGCCGGCCAGGCTGCTCAACGCTTTCGCCGGGTCGGATTGCTGGCCCAGGCCCGGGTCGACGATTTGCGGCTCCGACGCGTTGCGCACGGAAAGCCATTTCGGCTGTTTGCCGGCCCCCAGCTCGCCGAGAGCGAAGAACGCGAAGGCGTCATCGGTGTCGTTCATGATGCCTTCGTTCTGCAGTTTTTCGTTGTTGGTCGAGTCGTCCACGGTGAGAAAGTCGGCGGAAACGATATCCATCGGCTGCGGTGCAGGAGCTGGGTTGATGCTGGTCGCGTAGATGGAAGGGGCGGTGGTGTTTTTCTTGAGGAACGAGTACTGCGGGCGTGTGCCGATCTTCGCGTAGCACTGCTGCAGTCCGGGCAGCGACAGTTTGGTGAAATTCTGGGCCGCGTACTTGATGTACTGGTCGTTCACCGTGGGCGAACTGGTCAGCTGGGTCTGGTTCTTGCTCAGGGTGTTGAGCTGGGCCAGCGAGCCGCTGTAGGTTTTCTGCAGATGGAAGCGCGCGGAGCTGGTGATGGCCACGTCACCGCACTGAATGTGGCTGCCGACTCCCCCCGCCGTCCCCGTGCTGATGACCAGCTTCGGCGCCAATTCGCCGGCTAGTTGCCTGATCACCGGGATGAACGGAACCTGCAGTCCGTTGCCTTTGGGATGGAGTTCGCTTTTGTAGAGCACAACGTTAACGTTTCCAATTTTCATCGGATACAGGAAGCCGAGGATGCCCGCCTTGATGGCGTCGTCGCCCTCCTCGATCATCGGCTTGAACGTGCTGAAATTGTGGCCGTACCCATACCAGGTCTTCTGTCGGGACTCGTCCCAGGCGGAATTGCCGGTGAAGACGTCGAGCAGAGCCATGATTTCGTACTCCGTATACAGCAGGACCAGCACGTCGCAGGGCGCGCTCAGCGCCGTCGTGATAGTTTGGCCGGGAGTGTGGCCGCTGAAGGCCCCCGGCGTGGGGGAAAGACCGGTGGGAAAGCTGAAGGACGGCAGCTTAACAACCACGGGGTTCTCATTCTGAGCCGCGACCCGAAAGCTGTCCGTCTTAGAAACGCCGACAAAAGAGCGGCTGGCAAAGTTAGTGGGAAAACCGTTGCTCACGTCAAACCTCCTCGATCGAAAAAGATCCCGGCGATCCGTGGAACGCCGGCGAGATTTCAAGTTGCGTGTTATTTCAAATCCTTCAGGTCAGCCTGCAACTGCGCCATGTCGAAGCCCTGTGGCGCCTTCTCGCTCCCATTCAGATAGTCCGTGCTTAGAATCGCGTAGGCTTCGTCGCAATACGCTTCCCAGAAGGTCCACGTCATCCCCTGCAGCGCTCCCCACGTCACCACTGTGACCCCGCGCGCGTCGTAAGCAACGACCGGGACCGCATGTCCGCCCCAGGAACCGGGCTTGCCGTTGCCGGTGGTTCCTCCCGGCGGCACCGACCAGGGCTGGTGATTCTGCGTCTGCGCCTGCGCGCTGATGGGCAACTGCAATCCGATGTAGCAGCCTTCGAAGATGTAAACCGAATCCATGATGTGGGTGTGGTTGCCCGGTTCGAGCGACACATACGCGCCAATCTTGTGGCCGGCGATGCCGCTCTGGCGCCAGTAGTTCAGCACATCGACCTCTTGCGCGCCGTTGTCGTTGGCTCCGGTCGTGGGGTTGTAGCCGGTGATGGCCGAGTAGGCGGCGACGATCTGCGCGTCAGTGGGCGTGAACATTTTCTTGCCCGCGTTCGCGGTCCACTCCATGAGCAGATGTCCGGCGGCAGCGCAGGTGCAGTCGCCGATCTGGTCGTTGTCCATCATTCCCCAAGCGGATCCGACCTTCTTGCTGAGATCGAAAGTGGCGGGCGGCGCGGGCAGCGCCGGAGTCATGTAGGTGGCGAGCAGCAGGGCGCGCGGATCGTGCCGCGCCGTCCCCTTGCCCAGTTTCAGTTTGTGGGGATCGATCTGCGCCTTGCGGTCCGACCGCATGGCGACGCTTTGTCGCGACGCGGGTAATTCGCTTTCGAGCTTCTTCACAGCCATTTGGAAATCTCCTTTTGGCGAGAGTTCAGAATGATGGTTCAGAATTGCTGCGATGTTTCGAACAGGGGTCCGGCCGCTCGCGGAAAACGCCTTCGCGAACAGGAGTTACTGAGGGAAGAAATCGGGCAGAATCTTACCCCTGAACCCAGGCAGGCTCAACGGGGTGGGCGGACTTGTTACGAAAACCGAACAAAAGGGTCGTTAGGATTCGTCGTCGAAGATTCGTATGCGCAAGATTCGTAACAGGGCATGCCTTCAGGCATGCCCTGTTCAGCACCCCGTATGCAGCCGTTATCTCGCGACGCGCTTCTTACGGCATCGCTGAAGCGATGCCCTGATACGAATCTTTTTTCGGCTGGATCGCTACCCGGCGTTTTGGGGGGAAGGATGCTAGTGAAGGATGCGCGCTTGAATCCGGGAGACGAATTTCGGCAGGTGGCTGACCACGGCCTGCTGCAGGCCGGGTCCAAACTCGTGTAAAAGATTCATGCCCGTGTCGTTGCCGACGTTGGAACCGAAATCGCTGAGCGGCGCCGTCTTCGAGCGCGCCCGGTATTTGCGGGAGGCGCTGTCCGCCGCGACCGCAGTCGCCAGCCGGAGGAAATAAGTAGAGTTGAACCTGCGCTTGCCTGACTGGTCACGGGTGAGCAGAACCCGCGAAGCCGCGTCGGTGGCCCGACCCAGGACGGTGTTGTTGTCCGACGGCCGGTAACGCAAATTTGGATTGTTCAATGACGGATATAAGCGTCTGAAAAATAAGGCGCTGGAGTTTGACTGAGCCGGGTGCTGATCGGCATCGAAAGCAAGGGCGGCCTGAAAACGGGCGGTCGCGACCGGCATTCCGACAGCGGCGACATTCAACGGAGCGTGCGCTTCATACGTAATTTCTTGAACGGGATGGACTTGACTTAGAACCAAGGCTGACGGCGCATCGGGTAAGGATGATTGTGACGATGACTTAGAAGATGTCGACGGGCGGTCACTTTGACAGAACGCCGCGCACATAGCGCAGAGGAAGAAACAAACGATCCGGAAAAGTGTAATCCGTTTCACCATAACTGAAATTTGCCCGCAGGCAAACTCCTTCACTATCAGCGCGCAGGCCATTCGTAAGCTTGATTCCGCGGCTACTTCAGTCTGACCGTAGCATTTCACGTGCCAACTGTCTGAGCACCATTGCTCATAATCGAGGGCCTCACATCTTGGTTGAGGAACCATGTCGTCCAGGTTGCCCGGACAGTGCGACAAATCCCACACGAGGGCATGAAGGATGGTCATGAGGGGCGGACCCTCCCTTCGGCTAGATTCGTATCAGGGCATCGCTTCAGCGATGCCGACAAGGGCTCAGAAAGAAGCGGCTTCAGCCGCTGGGTTTCGGCCTACGGGCCGCAGCGGCTGAAGCCGATTTCAAACTTCGCGCTGAGACGGTATGCCTGAAGGCACATCCTGATACGAATTTTGCCGAAGGGAAGGTCCGCCCCACGCTCTTACAGCCAGAAGTCGCGGTTGGGCGCTGCGGATGGGCTTTGGGCGGCGCTGGCGGCGCGGCCCATATTCGGTTCGACGCTGGGCTCGACGCGGTTGCGGCCGGCATTTTTGGCCTGGTACATGGCGACGTCGGCGGCGCGCAGGAGTTTCTCAATTTCCGCGGCGGTCTGGCCGGTGGCTACGCCCAGGCTCAGACTGACTTGCACATTCGTCCCTCCGGCCATGATGCTGCAGCCGGCGACGTGGCTGCGCACGCGCTCGGCGAGTTCCCAGGTTTCGGTCGGACCGCAGTTGGGCGCGACGATCAGAAATTCCTCTCCGCCGATGCGTCCCACGGAATCGTACGGGCGGACCACTGCGGCAATGCTGCTGGCGATGATGCGCAGAACCGTGTCGCCCGCGGCGTGACCGCGACTGTCGTTGATGGCTTTGAAGTGGTCCACATCGATCATGATCAGGCCGACGGGTTCGTGGTCGCGCTCGGAGCGCAACAGATCGCGCTCCAGAATCGCCAGAATCGCTTTGCGGTTCCACAGACTGGTCAGGCCATCGCGCGAAGCTTCGCGGCGCAGCGCTTCTTTGGTGACCAGCAGCCGGTTCTGCGTGACCAGCAGGCGCGCGCTCGAACACACGAATGACAGAAACACGACGATCGCGGCCAATCCCAGGCGCTCGCGCGCAATACGCAGCGACATGAACAGCACCAGCAGCGGGTACAGCAGATAAAAGATCTCACTGTAGATTCGCTTTTCGCGCCGCGGCGGCTCGTGGGTAATTTCCGGCGCTTCCGCCTGTTTCCAGGTAGCCGCCATGATGGCGGGGATCACCAGCAGGGCGCTCCACAAAAGATCGAACCAGGCGCCCGTATTCAGACCGCGTCCCGGCCCGTAGTAGTAGAGTGCATCCACGGCTCCGGATAGCGCGAGGAAGATGCCCATGCGTCCGAACAATACCCGGATGTCGCGCACGCGGCTGATGGCGGCTCGCAAAATAAAAGATCCCGCCACAAAACAATAGCCGACGAAGTAAGGAGCCCAAACCTCGTGCGCCAGCTCACCCGGCGATTCCGCTTTGGGCAGATAGAAGAAATACACATAGGCAGCGACGCAAACCAGCACGCCCTGCCCGAAGTCGAGTGCAACCAGGGTGTCCACCTCGCCGGCCGCTTTGTCCGGATCGAGAAAGATCGCCATGGCCAGCGGAACAAACCAGAAGCTGAACAACAGATTGTTGGTCCACCCCACGGCCGGAGTCGGGACCAGATCGTTGTAAACAGTAAGAATCTGCGCCACCATCCACAACGTGTAGGCGACCGCCGTCAGGCGCCAGAAGGAGAGCGCAATTCCCTCGGAACGGCGGCTGGCCTCGACCACGGCGTAGACCAGCACCGCCCCCAACGCGAGCTGAATCACGTCTGACACCAGGGGACCGGGAGGTTTGGTGCCAAGTGCCGCAACCACGCCGACGTGCACCAGCCACAACAGGCCGGTAAACATCACGACGATGCGCGTGCGTGGCAATGCAGTTCCTTTCATTTCGAAGCAGCCTTCAGGAGTGAGCTTTAATGACAAGCTTCGCTGACAAGCTTTGATGACGATCTCTACAGATCGTGTCGCAGGAAGGAGTTAACCGGAATGCGAATGACTCGGCTTCGTCACTTTCACGGGCGGCCCACTTCCACTGAGACCCCAACCCACCAGTATCCCGCGTCCCGCGGCCTATTTCACCTGACCATAGTACCCCTGCCGGGATTACTACCCAACGGAAATCCGCGGCAGTCTTCACGCCACGGTTCGAGGATTTCCGGAGGATTTCCACAGGCCGAGCCGATCCTCGCGAGATATGATCCCGGAGCAAGCTGGCGAACGAGTCAGGGAAGGGAAGGCAGGGATATGGCGGCAGAAATCGGAATTTCGCGACTCGGACAGATTGCCATCAATGCGCACGACGTGGATCGCGCGTCCGCTTTCTATCAGGATGCGCTGGGGCTGAAGCTGCTGTTCAAGGCTGGCCCGGGGCTGGCGTTTTTCGACTGCGGGGGAGTGCGCCTGATGCTGACTCGGCCGGAGAAGCCTGAGTTCGACCATCCCAGCTCCGTGCTTTATTTTATGGTGCCCGACCTTCGAGCTGCGCACGCCACCATGAAAGAGAAAGGCGTGCAGTTCGAAGATGAGCCGCACCTGATCGCGAAAATGCCCGACCATGATTTGTGGATGACGTTTTTTCGCGACAGCGAGGGGAATTTATTGGGATTGATGTGCGAAGTAAAAACGGGCGAGGTGAAGCGGTGAGATGCAGGCCTGAGAAATCCGGCTTTGGCTTTATTGCCAACCGGCGAGTGAAAAAAGTAAATCCGACGCAATGAGCCACCAGGCCAAACGCCATGCCTCGCCGGACCATGCCGCTTCGGCGGATTCCCGTGTTCCCCCGGCGCTCGAAAGCTTTCCCGCCGAGCACCGTCGCGGCTTGCTGCCCGAGCGCTACTTTCGCTGGCGGGGCGGGGAGATCACGCGGCTGGAGGCTTTTTGCGACGTAGTATTCGGCTTCGCGCTCACTCTGCTGGTAGTGTCTTTGGAAGTGCCGCGCAATTACGCGGAAATGATGGCGGCCATGCGCGGGTTCCTGCCCTTTGCCGTTTGTTTCGCGCAACTGGTAATGATCTGGCTGGCGCACTACCGCTTTTCGCGGCGCTTTGGGTTGGAAGATCCGTACACGGTGTTTCTGAATATCGTGCTGTTGTTCCTGGTTCTGTTCTATGTGTATCCGCTCAAATTTGTTTTTACTCTCGTGTTTTCGCAGTTGACCGGCAGTGACATCGCGCGCGGCATCGGATGGCATGAAGCGGCGGTGCTCATGCGCATTTACGCCGCTGGGTTCACGGCGGTTTTCGCTCTTTTTGCCTTGATGTATTTTCACGCCTATAAGTTGCGCGCCGTGCTCGAGCTGAATCCCATCGAAGTGATGCTGACGCAACATTCGCTTCAGGAGAACGTCATCATGGCGGTCGTCGGCGCCGTGTCGTTCGCGCTGTCTTACGAGAGCCCAGGATTGGCGGGATGGTGGTACTTCGTGCTCGGCCCGGTTCTCGGAATCCACGGCGCGATTTACGGCAAGCGGGTGCGGCGGCTGGCGGAAAAAATGGGGCTGGGGTAGGAGCGCACTCGGCGTCAGACTTAGGACCTCAGACTCCAGTCCTGAGGCCTGCTTGCCTCTGCTATCATCGCTGGCGGAGTTATTTCGCATCATGTACTACCTCGACGACGAAGACTTTGAGGACGATGAGACACCCGTCATATCTGATCGAGGAAGAGGAGAAGGAATCATGGACGAAGCCGCCGGCACAAGCTCAGGCGCTGGACGCCGTAATGAAGACATTGCACTCGATCTGATGAAGTTCATCGCCATGACCACGGGCTACGGTAAGACCGCCAGCAGTGGAGGCGTCGGCTTTAGCGGCGGCGGCGCAGCCGCCAAGCCGGAGGACTATGCCACGCATCTGCTCGAGCTGTACGGCAAATGTCTGGGCGCGGTGGGCGCGAAGAAGTAGTTGAGCCCGTCGGGCAGGGATTAGCGCTTCAACTTGGGCCGGACTCTTTTCTTGTCGAGATCCGGATTCACCGACCGATGTCATCCTGCAGGAGCGCGGCAAGCGCTCCGGAGGGACCGTAGGAAACCTGGACATCGGTTGTGCTGATGCGAGGAGCGCCCGACTGCATGAAGTACGGGCACTCCCATCTACAGCATCAACAGTGTTGGACGGGCGTAAGGTCCCTCGCCCGGCTGTCGCCGCTCAGGATGACATCGGAAATGATTTTGAAATTGGGCTACTACCCAGTTACGGGTTGAACAGCATTCGTTTCACTTCGACTGTCCGGCCGTGAACTGAATTCCCAGCTGATCAAATAGAAAGCTGTAGACGTCGGTGTTCTGCTCGACGGCTTCGTCGAGGGAGGCGCCAATCAGTCCGTGGCCGGCGCTGGATGACGTGCGCAGCAGGATGGGGTGACCAGAACTGTTGGCCGCTTGCAGGCGTGCGATCATCTTGCGCGATTGCATGGGGTTGACGCGGTGATCGTTTTCTCCGGTGGGCATTAGGATTGCGGGATAGGCCGTACCGTCTTTCACGTGATGGTAGGGGGAATAGGCGTAGAGCGCCTTGAACTGGTCGGCATCTTTTACGGTGCCGAATTCGGTGATGTTGAAGGCGCCGTTGGGATCGAGTTCGACGCGCAGCATGTCGTAGATGCCAACGTAAGACACGACCGCGCGAAACAGGTCAGGCCGCTGGGTGAAGGCCGCGCCCATCAGCAGGCCTCCGTTGCTGCCGCCGAGAATCGCGAGATGAGCCGGGGAAGTGTATTTCTGGTCGATTAAGTATTGCGCGCAGGCCAGGAAGTCATCGAACACATTCTGTTTGCGAGTGAGGTTGCCGGTCAGGTGCCATTCGTCGCCATATTCGGCGCCGCCGCGCAGGTTGGCGCGCACCAGGATGCCGCCCTGGTCGAGCCAGAGACGTCCGTTCGACCCGATGAAGCCGGGTTTCGTGCTGATGCCGTATCCGCCGTAACCATTGAGCAGCAGGGGGTTGGCGCCATCCAGCTTGGTGGTCTTTAGCCGAATGATGTTGACCGGAACCCGGGTGCCGTCTTTGGAAGTGGCAAACTCGCGCACGACTTCGGCGTCGTCGAAGTGAATGGGCGAGGTCTGGACCAGTGCGGTCGGAAGCGCTTTTCCCTGCGCGGCGTCGAAGCGGAACCAGGCCGGAGGATTTAGAAACGTGGAAGTCAAGAACAACACATCGCCGCCGCCGTCGGGAATCATCTGGCCCACCGAGGAGATGGGCGGCAGCGGCACTTCTCCCATGGATTCGAAGGCGGGCGCGGCGCCGCGCTGGCCGGGCTCGGAAGCTTTTCTTCCGAAGATGCGCACCCGCGAGGGCCCGCCCATGATGTCGATCACGTAGAGGCGTCCCCAGGTGGGCACGAAATCTTCAATCGAGGCGCGATTACTTTCGTCCGCCCCGCCGGGAGTTTGCGGAACGACTACTTTGGCTTCTGCCAGATCGAGCTTGGAGAGCGGCAAGCGCAGAATCTGACCGCGCGGAGCGTCTTTGCGCGAGAGCAGGTAGAGCGCCGGGTCCACGCCAAACTTTACCGAGACGATTCGGTCTTCGAAGTGGGTGAGCTGGGTCCACTTGCCGTCGGAATCCATCAGGTAGTGCGCAAACTGGCCGCCATCGCCGTTGCCGACCGAGACCAGCAGCCAGTCTCCGTCATCGCTGGTGAGTACGCGAGTTTCGGCGATGCGGGGGAAATCTTTGCCGATGACGTAGGTGTCTTGCTTAGCGTCGGTGCCGAGGTGGTGAAAGTAAACCTGCTGGTAGAAGTTGGCGTCTTCCTGCGGACGCTCGTTGCCTTGTGGATAGCGCGTGTAGTAGAAGCCGGAGTTGTCGGCTTTCCAGGCAATGCTGCCGCCGGCGGTGGCGAAATTCACGCGGGGGACGACGTCCGGGAGCTCCCTGCCCGTGGCCACTTCGAAGATGTGCGCCGCGGCATCTTCTGAGCCGTTCTCCGACAGCGCGGTGGCGACGTATATGCCGCCGAAAGACGGCACATAGAAGTCAACCGCGAGCGATCCCTTGGCGCTGGCCGTGTTGGGATCGAAGATGACGCGGGCGCTGGCGGGATCGTCGGCAGAACGCAGCACGACCAGCATGGGCTGCTGCCGCGGCGGCTGATTCTTCATGGCGAACAACATTCCGGCGCGGAATTGCAGATCGTAGTAGGACGCCGAGGTGGTGCCGATCAACTGTTTCAGGCGAGCTTTGATGGCGGCGCGTGCCGGCAGGTGGTCGAGATATTCGCGGGTGTGCGCGTTTTCGGCCGCGCTCCACTGCTTCACCGCGGGGTCGTCCCAATTTTCCAGCCAGCGGTAGTCGTCGGTAACTTTGATCCCAAAATATTCGTCGGTGACGGGATGTTTGGGAGTATCGGGAGGCTTCGGGATGGACGCGGTCTGCGCGATCGCGGAGGAGGTGAGAAGGCAGAGGAACAAGCTAAGAGACAAGCAGAAAGATAGAACGAGCAGGGCACGGCGTGTGGTCGGCATAGCGGGCCTCTCCGGGGCGGCGCGGGAATTATACAAGGCAGTGGAAGAGAAAAACCGCGCCCATACCGGGCGCGGTTTGACGTTGGAGCGAGTTTTTTTGGGGGGGAGGGCCTCGCGACCAACCAACAACTTAGTGGCGCTTCTTGCCTTTCTTCTTCGCCGGTTTTTTCGCAGCTTTCTTGGCTGGCTTTTTAGCGGCTTTCTTCTTGGCTGCTTTCTTGGGAGCCTTCTTCGCCGCTTTCTTCTTCGCCGGCTTTTTCGCAGCCGGTTTCTTGGCCGCTTTCTTTTTCGCTTTGGGCTTGCCACCACCACCGCTGGGGGCGGATGGCGCGGGCTTGGGCTTGGGCGCGGGAGGTGGAGGAACAGGGGGCGGTTCGCTGGCTACGGGAGCGGGCAGGCCGGATTCTTCTTCCTCCTCTTCCTCTTCGAAATCTTCTTCGAGCGACTCGCTGTAGGCGCCGCTGTCGCCGAATTCTTCTTCTTCATCGCGTGCGTAGAGAGTGGGATCGTCGAACGTCATTGTTCCTCCTGATTCAGTGGCGGCTGGGGGCGGATGGGGCTCCCTGGCTGCGGGCACAAAAGAATTTAAAAGACCACCGGAACCTTCTGCTGGAACGGCGCGCGATTATAGCACGATGTTCCGTGCAGTTTGCAAGGACTGCGGACAACAGGGCAGCCGTGCGTTTTGCTGCTTGAAAGAGAAAACCGTCAACCACGAAGGGCACGAAGGATCACGAAGGACCTCGTTTTGGATGGGTGTCCTTGGTGTGACTTCGTGTCCTTCGTGGTTAGAAATCCTCGAACTGCACCACCGCCGGACACAGACTGCTGGCTATCCTGTTATCACAGCGGGGCGGGAAAAGGGAAGGAGAAAAAGAAGATTGGGCGGAAGGTCTCGTTTTTCAGCGCGCCGATTGCACGAGCAGGATCATGCCGGGGCGGAGGACGGAGACGTTGCGGTTATCGCGCTGGAGGGCGGCGACCGTTGTTTTGTAGAGATTGGCGATGGAGTAGAGGGTCTCGCCGGTTTTGACTTTGTGGTGAACTACGGCTGCCTGCGCCGTTTCCATTCGCTCGATCTGCGCCGATTTGGTGGCTGGAGGCTTCACCGTGGCCGTCTCCGTGGGCTTGGCTGGGGCTGCCGGATGTTTTGCCTTTCGTGCCGAGGCTACTTCGGCCTCGTGCGTGCCCGGGGAAACTGGCAGGTGCAGGGCGAGGACTCGGCGTCCGGTGAGGCTGTTGCCGCGGATGCCGTTCCAGCGGCGCAGCATTTGTGGCGAAACGCCGAAGTTTTCGGCGACGGTTTCGACGGTGTCTCCGCTGTGAACTTTGTAGCGGGTGATGCGACGGGAGTAGGTCGCGGTGTCGCTCACCGGATGCTTTCCGGGTGTGACTGGAATTACCAGCTTGGCGTCGGCTTCGAGTTCGGTGTCTTCAAGATGGTTGGCTGCGGCGATTGACTTCGCCGTGGTGCGGTAGGTGCGGGCCAGCGTAGCCAGAGTGTCTCCGGAGTGGACTGTGTGGTAGCGCCACCATAGCCGCATATCGGGCGGGATGGAGGCGACGGCAGTTTCGTACTGATCTTTCGTCCCGGCGGGCAGGTGCAGCTCGAACTTGCCATCGCGCGGGGTGGTCAGACGCAACAGGCTGGGATTCAGGTCTTGTAATTCGTCGGGCGTGGAGTTCACGCACTCGGCTACCAGACGAAGATCGACAGGATAGTCGATGGTCACCGAGTCGGACTCCAACGGGCGATCCATGGCGATCGAGGCTAATCCGTACTGTGACGGATTCTTGGCCATGATGGTCACGGCCAGAATGATGGGCACGTAATTCTTGGTTTCTTTGGGCAGAACGTTGCGGTTGTAGAGTTCCCAGAAGTCGGCGTAGCCGGTGCGCTTCACGGCCGCCTGCACCGTGCCGGGGCCGGAATTGTAGGCGGCCATGGCGAGATACCAGTCGCCGAACTGGTTATAGAGATCTTTCAGGTGGTGAGCGGCGGCGCGGGTGGACTTTTGAGGGTCCTGGCGGTCGTCAACCCACTGGTTGTGGGAGAGGCCGTAATCGCGGCCGCGCGAGGCCATGAACTGCCAGATGCCACGGGCGCCGGCGCGCGACACGGCGAGGGGATGGAATCCTGACTCGGCCTGCGCCAGATAGATCAGATCCTGCGGGATGCCCTCCTCTTTCAAAGTGGTCACGATCATGTCGTGGTAGCGGCCAGAGCGGGCGAAGGCGCGCTCGAAAGGGCCGCGTCCGTGGCCGGAGAAGTAGGTGATGTAGCCGGCGACCTGGTCGGTCATCATCAGCGGCAGGTCGGAGCGGGTGTGCTTGATTTCGGCCTGCGCTTTGGCTTTGACGCCGGCATCGGCCGCGGGAGTCATGTCGTTGGTTACATCGATGGGCGCGGGCTCGGATTTCTGCTGGGCTTCCTGAGATTGATCGGAATCGGTTGATGGACCACCGGGGTAGAGTTCGTTCACACCCTGGACAATATGGTCGAATTCTTTTTGCAGGCGATCGTCAGAGCGGACGTCGAGATTGCTGCTTAACAGGGCGTTCAGCGCGTTGTCGAAATTCTGCTTGGCCTCTTCGTGCTGGCCCGCTTGATAATTGGCGAGTCCAGCCTGGTATTCCTTTTCCGACCGGGCGATCAGATCGGCGACCGGGTCGGGAACCGGGACGGAAGCCTGGCTGGGTTCGGATGATTGAGGGGCGGCTTCGGGTGCGACTGGCTGCTGCGAAGCATGTTGCGGTTGGGCCGCGGCCTGCGATGGTGGCGCTGGAGTCGTAGCGGCCGGCGAATGCAGAGCGGGTGCGCTTCCGGGCGGCAGCAGGGAAACCGGTTTCTGCGCCGTTTGGCAGGCACTGGCCCCGAGAAGCAACGCGGCGAGCGCGGCTGTCCGAAGCTTTCTCTGCGTCTGTGGGTTGGCTAATCGCATGTATTGCTATGAGATGCGCGCTTCTCCTCTGTGTATGCCGGTTGAATTCTACCAAATCGTACGCGGCGGCTGGGTCCGGGTCAATCGCCGAAACGGGCCCCGCGAGGTTACTTTCGGCACCTGCTCGCGTTACCGGAAGAGGCATCACCAGGAAGTCGCACCCGGAACTCAGGGATTGGATGGCTGATCGTCTGCCCTGGGTTGTCGGCCGGGGCCGCGTTTCACACCCGCCAGTAATCTGGCCGCCAGGTCTGGATCGCCTTTTTGATGTCGGCGCGGGACAGTTTCTCATTCAACGCGCGCTCGGCCAGCTTCGAGTCGTAGCCAATGAAGTGTAATGGCGATGTTACGCCGCGACCGGGACGGCCTTTCTCTGCAATCAAATCTGAGTTCGCTGTGTATCATCGCCAGCCGGAGTATCGGTTCTGGACGGCGGGTTCCAATCGAGCGGTTTCGGCCAATAGCCAACCTTTCCGTATTCCTCAATGTAGGTGGCGTCCAGATTAGTCAGTACAAAGTAGCAAATCAGCGCAACGGCAACCGAAGCGGCGAACAGGAAGATTTGTGTGAAGCTACCCAGTGGGCAGAATATCGCAACAACTCCTGCAATTCCGGCTATGGCTTTGAGGATTACTACAAGAATCCGCCTTGCTGGACCAATAGTGTTTGAAGGCGCGTCACCCATTTGAACGACTGGTTGCGTCAGTGGCAGCGGCGGCCGGAGAGTTGCACCGCAGTTCCTGCAAAAAATGAGCCCATCATCTGCAGGAACACCGCATTGAGGGCAGCGCCTTGCGGTGACGACGTTTTGGGTAGCATCGTCCATCGAACTCTTACACTCGCCAGTAATCCGGCCGCCAGGTCTGGATCGCCTTCTTGATGTCGGCGCGGGACAGTTTCTCATTCAACGCGCGCTCGGCTAGCTTCGCGACTTCGGCGTCGGAGGCGAAGCGCAGGGCGCAGAGCTGATCTACGGTTAACTCGGGGATACGGGAACGGAACGGCTCTGGCGAGAGCTGGGCCAGGCGCAGGCGCTCTTCCAGGCGGATGACGCGATCCTGAACCTTCACCGAGTACAGTCGCACCTTCAACACCAGGACGAGGCAGGCGGTGGCGAGCAGAATCAGCAGGAAGGCATGAAAGTTGTCGCGGAAGTCGCTGTCCGCGAGATGCGCGAAAAAATGGACCAGGGTCAGCAGCAGAGCAAGCCCGAAGACGGGGAGCAGGAAGAAATGAAACAGCGGGTCCCAGCGAGTGTGATCGGCGAAGCTCTGGGGCTTGTTCTCGGGCATGGCGGGCTCCTTGCGGGAAGACGAGCCAGTTTAGCAGAATCGGGATGGAGCCTTCGCGGGGTGTTGCCTGGGCGGATTGAGATTTCCACGAAATAGGTGCCGGGGGAGATCCCTCCCGCGGCTGAAGTACGCCGCGCTTCGGGATGACGCAAGGGCCAGAGATTCAAAGTGAGCCACTCAGAAACAATCAGCGCGCGCTCTGTGTTGCTTCTCAGCGTGTAGAATCGCTCGTTGCTGGAATCTGTTTGCAGGAATGCGTCTGCTGGAATCCATCTGGCACGACGACGAATCCAAACTTCTATGAAAGCAATTCAAGTCAAACAACCGGGTGGGCCGGAGGCGATGGAACTGGTGGAGTTGCCGGTTCCGGAGCCGAAGGCGAGTGAAGCGGTGGTGAAACTGGCCGCTTCGGGCGTGAACTTCATTGATGTGTACTTCCGAGAGGGGCGCTACAAGGCTCCGCTGCCGCTGGTGTTGGGACAAGAGGGCGCGGGAGTAGTGACGGCGGTGGGCTCCGACGTGCGGTCAGTGAAAAACGGCGATCGCGTGGCGTGGAGCGGGCCTCTGGGCGCCTACGCCGAGTATGCGGCGATGCCCGCGGACCGGCTGGTGCCGATTCCATCGGGAGTGACCGACCAGCAGGCGGCTTCGGCCATGTTGCAGGGGATGACGGCGCACTATCTCTCGCATGACACGTATCCGCTGAAACGCGGCGAGACGGCGCTGGTGCATGCGGCGGCTGGAGGCGTGGGACTGCTGCTAACGCAGATGGCGCACAACATTGGCGCGCGCGTGATTGCCACGGTCTCAACCGACGAGAAGGCGAAGCTGGCGCGCGAAGCCGGCGCGGACGAAGTGATTCTTTATACGCAGTCCGATTTTGAAGTGGAGACGAAGCGGCTGACCGGCGGCAAGGGCGTCGACGTGGTTTACGATTCGGTGGGCAAGACTACGTTTGAGAAGGGACTGAACGTTCTGCGGCCGCGTGGGATGATGGTGCTGTTTGGCGGGTCGAGCGGGGCGGTGCCTCCGTTTGATCTGATTGGGCTGTCGCAGAAGGGGTCGCTCTACGTGACGCGGCCGTCTTTGCTGAACTATATTGCGTCGCGAGAGGAGTTAGTGGCGCGGTCAGGCGCGGTGTTTGGCATGATTGCTGCCGGGAAGCTCAAGTTGCGGATCGATCATAAGTATCCGCTGGCTGAGGCGCAGCGGGCGCATCGCGAGCTGGAAGGGCGAAAGACTACGGGGAAGTTGTTGCTGATACCGTAGGTTTGGTGTTAGGTCGTAGGTGTTGGGTCTTAGGTCGGATTGAAACCGAGACAGGACCCGACACTCAAGACCCAAGACCTGAAAACCATGAAAGCGATTCGCGTGCAGCACACGGGCGGGCCGGAGGTGATGGAACTGGGCGAAGTTCCGCTGCCGCAGCCGAAGCCCACGGAAGCTGTGGTGAAAGTATCCGTCGCTGGGGTGAACTCGATTGATGGGCATTTCCGCGACGGAAGCTTGCGGACGCCGCTGCCGTTTATCCCGGGGCAGGAAGGCGCCGGGGTGGTTTCGGCGGTGGGTGCGCGGGCGAAGACGGTGAAGGTCGGCGACCGCGTGGCGTGGAGCGGAGTGTTGGGATCGTATGCGGAGTTCGTGGTGTCGCCTGAGGAACATCTGGTGCCTGTGCCGGCGAACGTGACCGACGAGCAGGCCGCCGCTGCCATGATGCATGGGTTGACCGCGCACTATCTGGCGAACGATGCGCACAAGCTGAAAGCGGGCGAGACGGCGCTGGTGCACGCGGCCGCGGGCGGTGTGGGACTGTTGCTGGTGCAGATGGCGCGCGCCATCGGAGCTCGCGTGATTGGCACGGCGTCGAGCGAAGAGAAGGCGCGGCTGGCGCGCGAAGCGGGCGCGGAGGAAGTGATCGTGTTTACGCAGCAGGATTTTGAGGTTGAAGTGAAGCGGCTGACCGGCGGCAAAGGCGTTGATGTGGTGTATGACGGCGTGGGGAAGGCGACGTTCGAGAAAAATCTGAACGTGCTGCGTCCGCGGGGGATGCTCGTGCTCTACGGCATGTCGAGTGGGCCGGTGCCGCCGGTGGATCCGGCGAAGCTGTCGGAGAAAGGGTCGCTGTACATGGCCCGGACTACGCTGGCGCACTTCACGGCCACGCGCGAGGAATTGTTGGCGCGTACCGGGGCGCTGTTTGCGATGATCGGCGACGGCAAACTCAAGGTGAGGATTGCGAAGACGTATCCGCTGGCGGAAGCGGCCCAGGCGCACCGCGACATGGAAGCGCGGAAGATCGCGGGGAAACTGTTGCTTACGCTATAAATCTGCGATAACAACGACGTTCCAAATTGATGGAGATGCGTGATGCCGCGTTTTCTGATCGTGGTAGCTTTTGTGCTTTGCATTTTCGATCTTTCGACACAAGCTCGAGCCCAAGATGCCGTGCCAGGGCATTATCTATTTGCCTGGACTGGCGATCCCGAGGGCAAGGGCGACGATTTTCTTGCGGTCATCGACGCCGATCCGGCGTCTCCGACGTACGGACACCTGGTGACGACCGTCGTTACCGATCAAAAGACAATGAAGGTGCATCACACCGAGTACACCATGCCCGCCAGCGGCATGCTGTTTGCCAACGATCACGATGCCGGACGAACTTTTATTTTCGATGTGCGTGATCCGCTGCGTCCGACGATCGCAACTTCGTTCACTGATATGGCGGGATATATGCATCCGCATTCCTATTTGCGCTTGCCGAATGGGCATGTGCTGGCGACGTTTCAGTACGTTCATCGCGACGATCATCACGATATGAGCGGCATGATGGCAGCCACCGGGGGCATTGTAGAAATTGACGATCAGGGCAAAGTCATCCGATCGAGCAGCAGCGCCGACCCTGCGTTTGCCGATGCTCTGCTGACGCCCTACAGTCTGGTGGTATTGCCGGAGCTCGATCGTGTGGTGTCGACGAACTCTTCCAT
>Ga0302324_100002438_pt1 | contig 43065 bp, 38 predicted proteins | sample Palsa_T0_1_FD_201949 | JGI IMG/M metagenome (GOLD analysis project Ga0302324, IMG submission 201949) | Peat permafrost microbial communities from Stordalen Mire near Abisko, Sweden - Palsa_T0_1 | ecosystem: Environmental > Terrestrial > Soil > Palsa > Peat permafrost | place: Sweden: Abisko... | reverse complement strand
TGAGAAGGCGACGCTCAATGATCTCGGCGAGGCGAAGAAGATCGTCATCGAGAAAGAGAACACCACCATCATCGACGGCGCCGGCAAGGCGTCCGACATCAAGGGCCGCATCGAGTCGATCCGCCAGCAGGCTGAAGAGGCCACTTCCGACTACGACAAGGAAAAGCTCCAGGAGCGCGTCGCAAAACTCTCCGGCGGTGTCGCCGTCATTAAGGTCGGTGCAGCCACCGAAATCGAGATGAAAGAGAAGAAGGCGCGAGTCGAGGACGCACTGCATGCCACGCGTGCCGCAGTCGAAGAGGGCGTAGTGCCCGGCGGCGGTGTTGCACTCATCCGCGTGCAGAAGTCGCTCGAGAAGTTCGAAGGCTCCAACGAGGATCAGACGATCGGCGTGCGCATTCTGCACCGTGCGATCGAAGAGCCTCTGCGTCAGATCGTGGATAACGCCGGCGAAGATGCCGCCGTGATCCTCAATCGCGTGAAGGAAGGCAAGGGCAGCTTTGGCTACAACGCCGCCACCGGCAAATTCGGCGACATGCTCGAAGAGGGCATTTTGGATCCGACCAAGGTGACGCGCCTTGCGCTGCAGAACGCAGCCTCAGTGGCAGGCCTCCTGTTGACGACCGAAGTTATGATCGCTGATGCGCCGAAGGATGACGAACATTCTCACGGCGGCGGCGGGATGCCTCCGGGCGGCATGGGCGGAATGGATATGTAGATGAAGGGGCAATAAAGCCCATCGGGACTGTCAAACAGCCCGGTCGGCTGAACCTCCCAACAGTCGTGCCGCCGAGCCCCCTCGGCGGCCGATCACCTAGAAGCCCCGCCACTCGCGGGGCTTTTTTTCCCCCGCGTGCACCGGCTGCAGTGACGCAGGCGCTCGCGACTCATGCGAACCCCGCAGCGTCGCACGCGCGACATTCCGCCCGCTCAGCGCCGGCCCATGCCCAGGGGACGACACGGGATTCAAGAGGGACATCTCGTTAAAAACTCTTTGTCGGGGCGCGCCGTGCCTGCTCGACTGGGCCCGTGTGCAACCTTTCTCGCGCTCGAGCGCTGGAGCCAGCGCCTGCGTGAGTGACGGCAAAGCGGGAGAGCGGGCATCGTTAAAGCCGTGAATGGTGCTGTTACCCTCAAACAATTACCATGCTGACGAACCTCTTGATCGAGGTGCGTCTTGGACGGAGCAGTGCCATGGCATCCGCAAACACACGATGGCATGCGATCTCGTTGTGCGCTTGGGTCTTCATTGTCCTTGCGGCCTGTCAAAAGGCGCAGCCTGATGACATAAGCTGGGCGCAACGAGCGCTCGAGCGCAATCCACAGCTTCAAGTCGTGGCTGTGGATCGATCAGCACGAGCCTTCACAGTACGGCTTAAGGACACGGGCGAACTGCGCATGGTGCAGGCGGATGACGTCGTGGGATCTGTGCCCTCCGTCGCACCTGCGGCAACGCCGGTCACTGCCGCGAATACCGCAGTGCCGGAGACGCCTGCGAGCGCAGCGCCCGCGCCCGCAAGCCCCGCAGTGGGCGCGCAGGACTCTGCGGCCGCTCCCGAACCTAAAGTTGCTGCAGGCCTGACCGCAACGAATTCCGGCCCTGGCGTCATCGCTGCGGGGCCGGGCTACAGCATCAAGTCGGCGCGTTCGGATGCAGCGGCCAACGCGCGTCCGGGAGGATTTGCGCAGACGGATACGATTGCGCGCGGACTTGCGCTCGAGCGGCGTGATGAGCCCATTGTTTGCCAGGGATCACGCTTCCTGCGCATCGACAGCCGCAACCTTGAGTTCGCAGGCGACGCCATCAGTGCCGAGGACGGCTGCGAAATACACATCACCAATAGCCGCATTGCGGCGAAGGGTGTGGGCATTTCGGCGCGCGCCGCCAACGTGCACATTGAGAACAGCTCGATCGAAGGTCAATCGGGTTCCATCCTCGCCTCCGACGGTGCGCAGGTGTATGCGGAGGCATCAAGATTCAGAGGCGTAAGCCGCGGACTCAACTCCGAAACACTGCACGATCTGGGCGGTAATGTCTGGAACTGACGGCGCCGCAGCCGCAGTTGCATCCGCCTCCGTTCGAGTTCGCGAGTCGCTAGCGCACGTCTGCACTGCAAGTGACTTCATCGCCCGCGCGATCAGCACCGATCCTAATCTGCTGCCGGCGCTCATCGAATCTTCGGATCTCGAGCGCACTCTTGCCGCTGGCGATTTCGCGGCGCGCGCACCTGAGGTGCCGAGCACGACGACGAGCGTGGCGGAGGCTGGCTGGATGGCAGACCTGCGCCGCTGGCGGCGGCGCGAGTTCGTGCGCATTGCATGGCGCGATCTAGCTTCCTGGGCGCCATTGGCCGAGACACTCGCAGATCTGTCCGCGTGCGCCGATGCCGCCATCATCGCGGCGTGCAACTTTGCGATGCTCACGCTGAGCGCACGCCACGGCGTGCCGCGTTCCGCCGGTGGCGCGGCGCAACCTCTGATTGTGGTCGGCATGGGCAAACTCGGCGGCGGCGAGCTCAACTTTTCATCCGACATTGATCTCATTTTCCTCTTTCCGGAGCATGGCGAGACCGACGGGCCGCGCCCCATGGCGAATGAGGAATTCTTCACGCGTACCGGGCAGATGCTGGTGCGCCTGCTCGATGCACCGACGAGCGAGGGCATCGTATTTCGCGTCGATCTGCGACTGCGGCCGTTCGGCGCGAGCGGCCCGCTGGTGGCAAGCTTCGCATCCTTCGAGGACTATCTATCGCGCCACGGACGCGATTGGGAGCGCTACGCCTACGTCAAGGCGCGCCCGATCACGGCGTGCGAGCACTACGCCGAGATCTATGCTTCGGCGGTGCGGCCTTTCGTGTATCGACGCTATCTCGATTACGGCGTCTTTGAGAGCCTGCGCGAGATGAAGAGCCTGATCGAGCGCGAGGTTGAACGGCGCGAGCTTGCAGATGACGTCAAACTCGGACCGGGCGGCATCCGTGAGATCGAATTCATCGTGCAGGCTTTCCAGCTCATCCGCGGCGGACGCGATCGGCGTCTGCAGACACCGTCGCTCGGCACCGCCCTGCCGCAACTTGACGGCGCGAAGCTTCTGCCCAATGCCGCGGTCGCCGATCTCGGCGCTGCCTACGATTTCTTGCGCACTCTCGAGAACCGACTGCAGATGACGGCCGACGAGCAGACGCATCGTTTGCCTAAAGAGGAGCGCGCCCGCGAGCGCATTGCAGCCTCGATGGGCGCGTCGAATTGGGCGACCCTTGCAGGCGAACTCGACGCACACCGAAATCGCGTCAGCGCGCACTTCAAGGCGGTGGTCTTCAGCGCACAGGGTGCGGCGGATCCGAGCGTCGTGCGCGTCGACCTGACGCCATTCTGGCAGTCGAGCGGCGACCCCGCTGCGCTCGCCGAGTCCCTCTCCGGAGTCGGTTTTGCCGAAGCGGCGCAGGGCGCAAGCCTTCTTCTGGAATTTCGCGAGTCCGCGCTCGTGCGACGGCTCGATGAGCCCGGAACGAAGCGTCTGCAGGCGCTCCTGCCCACGTTGATCGGCGACGCGGCGGCAAGCGCCGCGCCGCTTGCGGTTTTGCGTCGCATACTCAAGATCCTCGAGGCGATCGGACAGCGTTCGGTGTATTTCGCGCTGTTGCGCGAAAGCTCGGCGGCGCGCATCAGGCTCGTGGACCTGTGCGGTCGCGGTGATTTTCTTGCCGATCAGATTGCCGCCTATCCATTGCTGCTCGATGAGCTCGTTGATGAGCGGCTGTTGTCGGAGCTGCCGGAGCGGGCAAATTTGGCGCGCGATCTCGAGCTCATCGTGCAGGCGATGCGCGACGATGATCCGGAGCGTCAAGTCGAGGCGCTGCGGCATTTCCAGCGCGCCGCCGTGTTTCGCATTGCGGTAGCGGACTTAAGTGGCAGGCTGCCGGTGATGAAGGTGAGCGATCGGCTCACCGACGTCGCCGAACTCATTGTGGAGCGCGCCATCGAGCTCGGCTGGCAGCAGATGAGCGCACAGTTCGGCACGCCCATGTGCGGGACCGGGGCAGAGCGGCGCGCGGTGCGCATCTGCGCGGTCGGCTACGGCAAGTTGGGCGGCATGGAGCTCGGCTACTCCTCGGATCTTGATCTTGTTTTCCTGCACGACTCGCACGGCGAGCAGCAGGAGACTCAAGGCGCGCCACCCATCGACAACCAGCTTTTCTTCGTACGGGTCGCGCAGCGCATCATGCACCTTTTGACCATGCATTCGGGTGCCGGAAGACTCTACGAGGTGGACGTACGCCTGCGTCCGAGCGGCAAGGGCGGACTTCTCGTGACCAATATCCGCGCGTTCGCGGACTATCAGGAGCATGACGCATGGACCTGGGAGCATCAGGCGCTGCTGCATGCCCGCGCGGTCGCGGGTGCGGCAGAAGTGCGCGCGGAATTCGAGCGCCTGCGTGTGGATGTCCTGCAGCGTTTCGTGCGCCGCGCGACTCTGCGTGAAGAGGTGCGCGGCATGCGCGAGCGCATGCGCCGCGAACTGTCGACCGCGCCGCCCTCGGAATTTGATCTCAAGCAGGGAGCGGGCGGCATCGCTGACATCGAATTCCTGGCGCAGTACTGGGCGCTCGCCTGGGCGAAGGAGCACGCGCCGGTCGTGATGTTTGCCGATACGATTCGGCAGCTCGAGAGCCTGGCCTCGGCTGATCTCGTGCCGCAGTCGATCGTTGATGTGCTCACCGGCGCGTATCGCGTCTACCGCAGCCGGGCGCATCACCTGGCGCTCGAAGGACGCGAAGCCGTGGTTACAGCCGGCGACTTCATCGCAGAGCGTGCAGCCGTGACGCGCATCTGGGCCAACACGATGGGCCCCAAGTCCTGATATATAATCGATCGCGAGGGAGACCCCATGATGGCCGCCGTGACGAAACCGCTTATTGAGGCGAATGCGCAGAACCAGTACAGCGTCACTGAGGAGGATCTGCCGCTTTCCTGCCCCATGCCGCAGATGATCCTGTGGAACTCGCATCCTCGGGTTTACCTTCCGATCGAGACGACCGGCTGGGCAAAGTGTCCCTACTGCAGCGCGGAGTACACGCTGCAGCGCTCGGAACTCTAGGGGCGCGCTGTTACGGCGTCTTCGGGTACGTCTTGTAGAGTTTTTCTTCAATGATCCGCGAGCCGAGCTGCAAGTTGATGCGTTTCTTGATCGCGGCGCGCTCGTCGTTCGTGACATAGACCGCGCGGGCAAGATCAATGAATTCGCGATCGAAGAGCTGTCTTGCTTCTTTGTCGCGGATGCGATCCTCGATATCCCAGAGCCGATCGTTCACATCCTGCAATGCGTGTTCCTCGGCGGTGAGCTCGACAGTGGCGCCGCCGATTTCTGTCCAAGTTTTTTCGAGGAGTCCAAGTTCCACGCGCACATTCGCAAGCTGCTGCGCATCGCTCATGCGTGCCGCCTTGATGCGCAGGATGGTGATCTTGTCGAGCAGCTCGCCGGCGGATACGGGGATGAGGACATCCTTCATGGTGGCGATCGTAGCAATTCGTCGAGCCTGGCGATGACCTCTTCGACCTGAATGAGATCCATGACGCCGGGCTGCTCGATCTTGGTCGTCCAGGGCAGCTCCCCGGGCTCGCGGTGGCGATAACGGCGCACCGCCTCGGCGTAGGCGTTGACGCACCATTTTTGCGATAGGTACGGACCGCTGCGCGCCGGATTGGTGGCGGCGTAGAGGCCCAACACGGGCGTCGCGACCGCCGTTGCCATGTGGACGGGCCCGGAGTCCGGACTCAAGAGCGCACGCGCCCGCGCGAGGAGTGCCAGAAGCTGAGGCAGCGTGTCTCGACCGATCTGGTTCAAAAGCGGCGCGCGCGCGGCGCGCTCAATGGCCGCACCGGTGGCGCGCTCGAGGGCGCTTCGCCCGCCCGACAGAATCACGCGCATGCCATGGTGGCGCACCGCATGCTCGGCGACCGCCGCATAGCGCTCGGGGCGCCAGTTGCGGTGCGCGTGGCTCGAGCAGGGGCTGATGACGAGTGTCGGCTGCGCATCGGGTATGAGTGTGCGCGCGTACTCCTCGGCCTCGTGCGGCAACGGGATATCCCAGCGCAGGAGCCGCTCTTTGATGCCCAGCGCCTCGGGGAAACCGAAGAAGCTCTCGAGTACGTGCTCGCGCGAGCGTTCGCCGATGCGCGCATTCGTGAAAAGCCACTGCAGTTCGCGCGCCCGCGGGCGGTCGAATCCGAGTTTCACGGCCGCGCTCACCTGCAGTGCGATGAGGCTCGCGCGCAGCGCGACCTGCATGTCGAGCAGCGCATCGAAAGTGCGTCCCGCGAACTGTCGGTGCAGCGCGGTGAGAGCGCCGATCCCGGCGCGCTTGTCCACGATGATAAACTCGACGCCCTCGATCAGCCTCATGAGGCCCGACTCGGTCTTCGCGATGATCCACGTAAACCGCGTCGCTGGCCAAGCCTGCTGCATCGTGCGCAGCACCGGCACGATATGGCAGGTATCGCCAATCGCGGAGAGGCGGAGAATGCACACGCTGCGCGGGGCTGCTACGAACGGCAACATCAGGGAAGTAGTGCGGTGAGCGCGGGGTGGCGGCTCGGCTCCGAGGTCAAACGCCGCGTGCTAACGGGCGGGGCCATGCTATACGACACCTCGCGGGTGAGCAATTTGACGCCCGCTTGGTTTGAACCCGAGCACTGGCTCTCGCGCGGCGAGCTTGAGGGGGTTGCGCACGGTCGTGGGGATACGCATTTGATCCATACCGGCGGTGAGCGCTACGTGCTGCGGCACTACCGGCGTGGCGGCCTGATCGCGCATCTGACGACCGACCGGTACCTGTGGGACGGTGAAGCGCGCACGCGCCCGTATGCCGAGTGGCGGCTCATGTACCACCTGGCGCACGCAGGGTTGCCGGTGCCAGCGCCGGTTGCGGCGCGCTATCGCCGGGCGGGCCTCACCTACAGCGGCGATCTCATCACCGAGCGCATCGTGGACAGCGAATCGCTGTCAGTGCGCCTCGCGCAGGCGGTGCTGCCGATCCTCAACTGGATCGCGATCGGCCGCTGCATTCGGCGCTTTCACGACTGCGGCGTGTGCCACGCGGATCTCAATGCCCACAACATCCTCTTGGGCAAAGGCGATGCGGTCTACCTCATCGATTTTGACCGCGGCCGCTTAAGAAAACCCGGATGGTGGTGCGATGCCAATCTCGTGCGTCTGCGCCGCTCGCTTGAAAAGGTGACGTACGGTTTGCCGGCCGAGCGCTTTACCGAAGCAGACTGGCACGGCTTGCTGGACGGCTATGGGGTCTCCTCGGGCGGCAGTTTGCTGGGCGCGCACTAGCGGCAAGGCACGAGATGCGTTCGCGCTATCGCTTTTTCTATGGCGCCGCTGCCTACCTCCTGATTCCCGTCGTCGCGCTAGTCATGCTGTGGCGCGGCTGGCGCGAGCGCGGCTACTGGAAAAATTTTCCCGAGCGCTTTGGCTTCGGACGCGCGCTCGCGACGCCGAGCATCTGGGTGCACGCCGTATCGGTGGGGGAGGTGCAGGCAGCGGCCGCGCTCGTTCGCAATCTCGGCGCACGCTATCCCGCCATACCGCTCGTGCTCACGACGGCGACGCCCGCCGGCGCGCAGCGCGCCCGCGCGCTCTTTGACGAACGGGTGGATGTGCGCTTCGTCCCGTTTGATCTGCCGGGCGCCGCGCATCGATTTTTTGAGCGCGTGCGACCGCGTCTGGCAATCATTTTTGAGACCGAGCTCTGGCCCAATCTCTATCACGAATGCCGCACGCACCGCGTGCCGCTCATCCTCGCAAGCGCGCGGCTGTCGCCGCGCTCGGTGCGGCGCTATCGCAGGCTTCTGGGGCTCTTCGAGGACACGCTCGCCGAGGGCGTCGTCATCGCAGCCCAGGCTGCGGCGGATGCGGAGCGCTTTCGCGCCGTGGGTGCCCCTGCCGCGCAAACCCATGTCACCGGCAATCTCAAATTCGATTTTACGGTGTCCGAGGAGGTGCGCGCGCGCGGACTTAAGCTGCGCGACTACCATGCAGCGCAGCGGGCCGTGTGGGTCGCCGGCAGCACGCACGCGGGCGAGGAAGAGATCCTGCTCGATGCGCAGCGGCAGCTGCAGCGCCTGCACCCCGATGCGCTCCTCGTGCTCGTGCCGCGCCACCCGCCGCGCTTTGCAGGCGTTGCGAGCTCGCTCACCCGCGAGGGGGTAGCCTTCGTCAAGGTTTCGCAGCATATCCCCTGCAATGCCGACACCTCGGTGCTGCTGGTTGATTCTCTGGGAGAGCTCCTCGATTTCTACGCCGCGGGTGATGTGGCCTTCGTCGGCGGCACTCTTGTCCCCATCGGCGGGCACAATCTCCTGGAGCCGGCGGCGCTCGGCCTGCCGATCCTGTGCGGTCCGCACTACTCAAATAGTGAGGACATTGCACAGCTCTTGATCACTCGCGGCGCGCTTACCGTCGTGCACGACGCGGCGCAACTCGGTGAGGCCCTGGCGGCTTTGCTGGCGGATCCGCAGGAGCGCGCACGGCGCGGCGAGCTTGCGCGCGCGTCGCTCGAGGACAACCGCGGCGCACTTCAGAAACTGCTGCGTCTCATCGATCCTCTCCTGCAGAACTAACTCTTGGGTGGCTGAGTGATCTCGGTCGGCGTGGCCGACGGTGCGGATGACGTGGGCACCGTTTCGTCGAGCCATTGGTTGATCTCGGCGAGCGTCGCGCGGTCGAGACTTCCCGAGGCGAGACGCAGACTCACGATGTCCAGAATGTAGGCGTAGCGGCTGCTTGCGTAGTCGGTCTGCGCCTGCACGAGGGTTCGGCGCGCGTTCAGAACGTCGACGGCGGTGCGGGTACCGACGTCATAGCCCGCCTCGGTCGCCTTCAGCGCAATCTTGCTCGACTCGAGTCCCTGCTTCAGCGCCTGCACGTGCGCGATGTCGCTGTTGACGCTCAAGAACGCGTCGCGCGCCGCGCGTTCGGTGTCGCGCGAGGTGCGCGCCATACGCTCCTTGGCGGCAATCCAGCGATATTGCGACTGGTGCACCTGCGAGGTGACGAGTCCGCCGCTGAAGATCGGTACGTTCAACTGCAGCGAAATCGAATTTTCGTTCGTCTCATTGAGAGTCGGTCCCACGGCTCCCGGGAAGTCGATGCTCGGGATCGCCGGAAAGATCTCCGTCGAGGTCTGCCGGTAGTGCGTGTGGCCTGCGACCAGATCGAGCGTCGGCAGGTGGCCGCCTTCGGCCACGCGGATGTCGTCGCGGGCAATCTCCGCCGCCAGGCGGCTCGAGACGAGCGCAAGGTTCTGCTGCATCGACACCTCGACCCAGCGGTCCTCGCTCGCAGGCTCTGGGGGCTTCAGGGGGATGTTCGGTCCGGGCCGGGACAGCAGTTCGTACTTAGCGCCGGTGATCTCGCGCAGCTGCTCGACGTCGGTCGCCAGGGTGCGCTTGGCGGCAATGACGGCGGCCGCGGCCTGGTCGTTTGCGGCCTTCGCCTCTTCGACGTCGGTGACGGCGATGAGTCCCACTTCGAAGCGCTTGTTGGCCTGCTCGAGCTGATTCGAGATCGCCTCGTGGGACGACTGCTGCGCCTCGAGGTCGTCGCGCGCCGTCAGCACGTCGAAGTAGCGCTGCGAGACTCGCACGATGAGGTCCTCCTGGGCCGCGCGGTAGTCCGCCTCGGCTTGCGCGACGGTCTTATCCGCGCGCTTGAGGTTCTCCCAGTTCTCCCAGTTGAAAAGGTTCTGCCGCAGCGTGACGTTCCACTGGGTGGTTTCGGGACGAACCACGCCCGAAACGGCTTCCGGCACCAGAATGAGCTTGTTCGGATTCGTCGGATCCGTGAATAGCTGGGGAGCGGCTTCATTCTCCATCGTCCGGTCTTTTTCCACGGACGCGGAGCCGGCAATCTGCGGCAAAAGCAGTGCGCGCGCCTGGGGTTTGGCTTCAAGGGTCGCCATGCGCGTGGCGGTCGCCTCACGCATCTGCGGATCGCTCAAGAGGGCGTCGTCGTAGACCTTCAACAGGTCCTCCGCGACAGCCGCCCCCGGCAAAGCGACGGCCCAGAGTGCGACGACCAACTCAATCTTCATACCATTTGCCTTCTAAATCAGTGGCTTATTAGCCCTGCAGTCAAAAACGGAACTCTTCCGGTCGCCTGGCGTTGCGTAGAGGATCAACGATCGTCTCGAACAGACTCCCGGAAGTCCACGTGTCCTCACTGAGGCGACGCACGAGGCGCGCTTCCATGATCGGCGGTTCGCCTACGACCACGAACAGGCGTCCTTGGATCTCGAGCTGTCGCTCCCAGCGCTGATCGTACGCGGGCAGCGACGCGGTCAACGCGATCGCCTCGTAGCGCGTATCTGAGGAGATGTGCAAGGCATCCTCGTTGACCACCTGCGCGTTGCCGACGCTGAGCGAGGCGAGATTCGCGCGCGCCGCATCGGCAAGATCCGGGAAAATCTCCAAGGAGTGCACGACGCGGCTCGCTGCGGCAAGACAGGCCGTGACGTATCCGCTGCCGCTGCCCACTTCCAGTACCCGCTCGGAACCCGATAGGGCGAGCGCCTGCAGGAGCCGTCCGGCGACACTCGGGCGCAGCATGTGCTGCCCGTGTGCCAGAGCGACCTCCACGTCGGCGAAGGCGAGGAAGCGCTGCGCAGGTGGAACGAAGAGCTCACGAGGCACGGCGCGCAGGGTCGCCAGCACCCGCTCATCGAGCACGTCCCAGGCGCGTACCTGTTGTTCGATCATCTGTTCGCGGGCTTCTTCAGTGTGCATCGCAACGCCTGTCCAATTGGACTTATTCTGCCTGATGAAATGGGCGAAAGACGTTAAGGGTTTTCGGCGACGCTGCCAAGCGTTCTTGCGACGAGATATGGTGAAATACGGGCAGACCGAGGGGTGTCGTGGGATATGCTGCTTGTGCAGCGCATCCGACACTACAAGATGACAACGAGTGCCCGGCCGATGCGCGTTTACTACGGGACCCTCTAAAGAATACCGATGTCGATTCTCGGCCTTGTGTGCCTGTTACTCGCGCTCGTAGCTACCCTCCTTTTGGTGCTCTACGGGCTGCAACGCCGTGAAATGCGGGCGGTCGAGCAGCTTTCGCACCAGCTGCAGCGCATCGCGATCGGCGGACGCCTGGAGGGGCGGGTCGAGCTGCATACCGATCATCCGGAGATATCCGCGCTCGGCACGGCGATCAACCATCTCCTGACGCGCAGTTCCGGCGCGCGCCTGGAGCGTGAGCGCGCTTCCCCGGAGTTATTCGCCGAGCTTGCCGATCGCATCCACGAGGCAGTCATCGTGCATCGGGACGTGGTCCTGCACGCCAACAAACAATTCGCGAATCTTGTCGGCGCGGAAAAAACTACGCTCATCGGCCGAGCGCTCGCCGAGATTGTGCCGCCTGAGTATGCGGAGCTCGTGCAGGAGAATATCCGCCGCCGCCTGAAGGGTGAACCCGCGGCGGAGCGCTACGAGATCGACATGATTGGCCTGCAGGGCCAGGTGAGCCGCCTGGAGATCAGCTCCACCGTCATTGACTACGAGGGGGAGCCGGCGCTGCTCATCACGGGAGCGGAGATCCTGCCGACGCAGACCGTGCCGCAGCTGGCGCAGCTGGCGCTGCCCTCCGAACCAGGCAGCACGGCGCCCACGTTGCATCTGCAGGCGCTCGCGTCACTTGCCGAAGCCGTCATTGCGACCGATCTGCAGGGTCGCATCCGCTACATGAACCCGGCTGCCGAGCGCTTGACCGGCACGATAGTTGACCCTGCGGAGGAGCGCACGCTCGAGCAAGTCGTCGGCTTCGTCGATGAGAACGACCGGCGCCTGCTGAGTGATCCGTTGCGGCAGGCGCTGACGAGCGGCGCGGCAGTCAATTTGAGTCGCCGCGCGCTTCTTCTGTCGCGCGCCAACGGCGCGGAGCGTTCCATCGAGCTCTCGGCGGCACCGATTCGCAACGAAGCCAACGAAGTGACCGGTGCAGTCGCACTGCTGCACGACGTGACCGAATTGCGCGGGCTGGCGCGGCAGATGTCCTATCAGGCGACTCACGACGCGCTCACCGGCCTCATCAATCGACGCGACTTCGAACGGCGCTGCGAGGAGGCGATCGATCGCGGCCAGCGCGGCGACGGCCAGCACGTCCTGTGCTATTTGGATCTCGACCGCTTCAAGGCCGTCAACGACACAAGTGGCCACCTGGCTGGCGACAGCCTGCTGCGCGAGGTCGCGAAGCTGCTACGCGATGCCGTGCGCGACAGCGATACGGTCGGCCGCCTGGGTGGCGATGAGTTCGGCATGCTGCTGGTCGGCTGCCCGCTCGAGAAGGCGCAGCAGATCGCCGACGACGTGTGCCGCTCGGTGGGCGACTACCGCTTCGTATGGAAGGACAAGATATTCAACATCGGCGTTTCCGTCGGCATCGTGGAGATTTCGCGCGAGAGCGGCACGCTCGATGAGCTCTTCGCAGCGGCCGATTCGGCCTGCTACGTCGCGAAGAAGCAGGGATCCGGGCGCGTCGTCGTGTACTCCGCGCGCGACGAGGCGCACGCACGGCACTCCGGGGAAATCCAGTGGCTGCAGCGCCTGCAGAGCGCCCTGAAGGAGAATCGCTTTCATCTCTACCAGCAGGTCATCGTGCCCGCCAACGGCCCGAATGGCCGCGGGCCCGCGATGGAAGTGTTCGTGCGCATGCGCGATGAAGAGGGCAATGACGTGCCGCCGGTGGATTTCGTACGCGCCGCGGAACGCTACCGCCTGATGGGCCTCGTGGATCGCTGGGTCGTGCAGACGACGCTCGCTGCGCTCGGTCGCGGTGCATTGGCGGTGCCGGCGAATCGCAGCGTCGCCATCAATATTTCCGGCCAGACTCTCGGGGACGTGCAGTTTCTGGAGTTCGTGGTGGAGTGTCTTGACAGCACGGGCGTCGCGCCCGGCCAGGTCTGCTTCGAGATCACCGAGAATGCAGTGATCGCCAACATGGACCATGCGCGCCGCTTCGTCGGCGTGCTGCACGGCATGGGCTGCCAGTTCGCCCTGGATAATTTCGGTTCCGGCGTGGGCTCGTTCTCCAACCTTAAGAATCTTCCGATGGACTTTCTGAAGATTGACGGCTCGTTCATGCGCAACCTCGCGCGCGACTCAGTCAATCAAGCGATGGTCACCGCGATGATCAAACTCGCGCGCTCGCTGCACTTCAAGGTCATCGCCGAGCAGGTGGAAGACGACGCCGCGGTGGATGCGGCGCGGCGCATGGGAGTCGACTTCCTGCAGGGTTACGCGATCGGCAGACCGGAGCCGCTGGCGCTCGCCGCTTGAGGTGCAGCCGCGCGCGAGAGCGCGCGCTGATTCAAATCGCTACCGGCCGAGGAGCCGCAGCTGCCAGATGTCCTTGCCGCTCGCCATGATGAGCGGACGCAGGGCAAGGACGCCGGTTTTGCCTATGGCGTTTTCGAGCTGCGCAAGCTCGGCAAGGCTGTCGCGCATCTCGGCGTCGATCGGCAGCTCGTCCATCCCGCTCTCGCGTAACAGGAGCACGCCCTTGGCGCGCAGTGCAAGTTCGCCGTGCAGTCGCACGTAGCACAGCATGTCCGCCAGATCCTCGCCGCGGAAGCGCTCGCGCAGCGATTTCAAATACAGACCGGCCTTGCTGTCGAGGAACGTGCCGGAGGTGATCGATTCCAGGAGCTCAACCTTGGAGTCGAGATCCGAGTCGAGCCAGGCGCGCAGCGTGCGCTCGCTCTGCTGAAACACGCAGTAGATCGCAAACGGCAGCACGACGAGGATGACGAGCGTCGCCGTCACCGGCCGCACCAGGAGGTAGTTGAATCCGGAGTGCAGTGCGACCGCGGCGAGGTAGCCCGGTAGGAAGATGTATAAGCCGCTTGTCGGCCTTCTTTCGTAGATCGTGACCGAGATCATCGCCAGGATGGCCGTCGCGCCGCCGTGCATGATGGCCGTGCCGAAGCCGCGGATCACCTGCACCACGAGCGTCGCGTCCGGCCGGGATGTCAGGTAGTAGACGTTCTCGACGAGCGCGAAACCCGTGCCGAGCGCAAAGCCGACGATGGCGGCATCCACCTGCAATCCGACGCGGCGCGTGCGGATCAGGAAAACGAGGGGCACGGCCTTAAGACACTCCTCAATCCACGGCGACACGTAGCGCGAGAACGACTGGAAGTCTCCCGGAAAATGCTCATAGGCCAGCGTATCGAAGAGGTAGCTTGCGCCGGCGGCCACCGCACCCACGGCAACGACGGCGAGAACCGTCCGCGACTTAAGGAGCTTGAAGCTGTCGAAGTACACGAGCGCGGCGAGAAACATCACCACCGGCAGGAGCGCAATGGACGCGTGCATCAGGAGTCCGAAGCTTGTGGTGCCCGCTGCGCCATCACAGCACCTGGAACGACAACATGAACTCGGTCCTGCCGAGGCCGCCCCCCGCGAAGCCGCGGGCCGCACCGACCGAGAGCATCATCGGCAGCCGGTGCATCACTTCAAGCTGGAAATCAAGCTGCGCCCCAGCATCCTGGGCATCGCCACGGAACTCGCGAATGCCGGGATTGGTTGCAAGAGCGCTGACGAATACCTCCGGCCGTGCCCAGCTCACGTAGAAGCCGGGCGAACCGAGCGCCTCGAAGCGCAGCGGGGGCAGGCACCATTCGAGCATGGTTTTCACGAGCGACTTGCCGTGCAGGGCATCCAAGTCAAATCCCGGCATGCTCAAGAGGTCGCGGTAGCGCTGCGCTCCACCGTTACCTTCGTTGTCCACGTAATTGTTGCCGAAGCCGCCGAGGTAAGCATTGGCGAGCGGGTTGTCGCGATTGCCGCCGGAGACGAATGCGCCGCTTCTGAGCCAGATCGAGGAATGATCGATGGGCAGCGCGAAGCCGACGTCGTATTGCGCGGAGAGGCTCGGGAACACCTCGCCGAGCGCGCCGTAAGTGTGTGCCGCGATGGACCAGCTGTGGCCGGTCTCCGCGTCCACTGCGCCGGGCGAGGAGCGCGTGTCCGATGAGAAGATTCCGGCTTGCGCGGTGGAAAGATTCTTAGTGGGCGAGGGCACGTTCTGAAATCCGGGCAGCGCGTCGAGACCGACGTAGTAGGCGACCTTGGCAGTGAAATTCATCGCCTCGGGTGGATCGAAGATGAGCGGCAGGTCGTAATTGACGTAAGCGCTCTCGCCCGCGCGGCTGTATTTCGTGGGGCCGAAGAGGTCGTAGAAGTCCGCGCCATTCCACATGAACCCGACCGTCCAGCGGGTGTGGTGATAATCCGCCGAGAAGTGCACGCGCTCCTTCGTGGGCAAAGTGTCGCCGGGGCTGTAGCTCGCATCCAAATCAAGCGCATCAAAGCCCAGCGGGTCGCCGAAACGGGCGCTCGCACCGAGCGCCACGGCATTCTGGAAACCCTCGACGACCGGAATCAGCGATTCGAGCGACAGCTCGCGCATCGGCCGCTCCGCACCGCGACGAATGATCGCCGGCTCGTAGGGGATGGTGGACGGCGCGGCCGCCGCCCAGCTCTTCACGATGGGATACGCCGATGCCACCTGTTCGCCGAGAAAAGTGACCGCGCTCAAATCCTCGGTCGGTTTCTCCTCGATGATTGCCGGTGCAAACCCCAAGGCCGAGTAGCGCAGCACCATCAGCTTTGAGTCAGCAAGCGGCAGCGGGCGGAAGAATCCGAGCTCGGCATTGCTGACGGCCTCGAGCGCTCCGCTTTTGAGGTCGTAGCGAAAGATGTTCGACACGCCGGTGAAGTAACTGCTGCCGTAGAGGTAGCGGCCATCCTTCGAGAACACGAAGTCCTCCGGCACCGCCGCACCCATGGTGAACTTGCGCCACGGCGTGGCGTCACCCTTCGATAGCGCATCGACACGCAGGATCTGCACTTGCGTCGTCTGCGGCGCAGTCGGCGTCGCACCCGGACCGGACACCGACATCGACGCCAGAGTTCCGTCGGCAGAGACATCCAGATCGAACGCCTTCTCGAAGAGCGGAAACACGTGCAGCGTCTGCCAGGTGTTGTACGGGAAGGGGATGCGCACGAGCATGGCGAACCCGCGGTTCACTCGGATGCCCCACAGTGAACGGTCCGCCGCGTCGAAGGCGAGATCCCCGATCCGCGCGGCTCTCAGCAGCATCCGCGACTTCCCGGAGCGCAGATCGAGCGCCTCGAGGTTGCGGTAGGTGTTGTTGTTGGTCGTATAGAAGAGCGTGTCACTCGCCGGATCATAGGCCAGCGACGTCACCGAATATCCGCTCGCTCCCTTCACCTCGCGCAACTGCGTCACCGCACCGTCCTTGCGCGAAATCGCGACGATGTGTGCCACCTGTCCCGGGTATTTGACCGCCGCGTAGAATTTGGAGCCGTCCGCGGAGAGATAGCTGCGGGAGAGCGCGCCGAGATGTCGTGCGGTGACATCGTGGAATGGGGTCACCGGGTGTTCGTTGACGGCGCTTATGTTTTTCTGCTGAAACCCGTGCTCCCAGGCGATCCAGTTCTGCCAGGACTCATCGAGCGGTAGTCCGAAGACGCGCTCAAATTCGTCCGCGTAATAGCGTTTGCGTCCTTCGTCGTGGCGCCACCAGGACTCGAGGCGCTCAGGGGAGTACGTGAGAGCGAGGTAATCCATGAAGCGGGTGCCGTACAGATACGCATTGGCACCGGTCTGAAAGTCGATCTCGGTGCCCTTCGACACGAGTCCGAGCGGGTCATAGAACTTCGCACCGTCGTGCACCATGGCGCGGAACACCATCTCATCGTAGCCGCCCTGCGCACGACCGACCCCGCCGCTCAGCCACGTCTCCATGAAGACCGCGCCGCCCTCCTGATACCAGCGAGGAGCCGTGGCGCGCGGCACCGTCAGGTAATAGTAGAGGAGGCTCTCGGGGTGCGCGGCATCGACATCCACCTTGCCGTGGAAGAATCGACGCCAGCGCGCATCGGCCGGGCTGGCACCGTCCATCATCACCAGGTGCATGAGTTCGTGCACGGCGATCGATCCGAATGGCTCGGCGAGCGTGAAGGTTTCGTACGGGTCGTTCGATGCAGCGATGTCGATGAGGATGCGGTTGCGCGGCGCAACGTAGGCTTGCGCGTTGACGCGGTCCGTGAAGTCCCGGAGGAAAATATTGACCGCACCGTCCGGTACGTAATCAAAGAGGCTCCTGTGAGACTCGAGACCACTCAGGAAGCTCTGCGTGACATGCGGCACGAGCGGCAAGCCGCCCGGGTCGTAGTAGACGATGCGCAGATCCTGCGTCTCGACAAACTCCTGGTCCGCCCGGACGGGTGCCGTCACGCCGATCGCGACGACCAGCACGGCACAAAGATCCCATGCGGCCTGCCGCCAGCGGCGCTTGGCGGCGGTTGCACGCTCGCAAGCTGTGCAGATTTGCAGCACACCCCGCCTTTTGCGTTGACCCGCCCGGGAAAGTGCAGCATTCAAATGCGAGTGCATTACTTTTTTTATAGGCAGCGAGGATGCGCAAGCTGCAGATTACACATTATAAAATGGCGCGAACAGCAAATGCGCGAGGGAGCGCGAGAAAGCAGGGTTTCCCCATCTTCAGGCGCACGCCGCGACACGCATGAATTGATGCGCGCGCCCCGCGGCGGCGCTGCGCGCTCAAACCCAGCTCTTAAAAAAGCAGTGGCCCGTCGCGAACGATCGGGCCACTGGCCGCTTCAGGCGGCGATCCGACTGATCAGTGAGTTGCAGCGACGCGAGTCGCTACGAGCATCAGTGCGAGTCCTGCGCGCCGACTTCGCGAGCGCCGACAGCGTGAGCGCCGACTTCGCGAGCGCCGACACTGCGAGCGCCGACACTGCGAGCGCCGACAGTGCGTGCGCCATCGCCATTGCCAGCGGCAGCCGCATCGGAAGCCGCGGCGGCATCGACACCCGTCTGACCCTTGGCAGCGTCGGCCGCGTCGGTCGAACCCGGATCCGGCGTTTGCGTCGCAGGCTGGGCAGTGTCAGTGCCCGGGGCAGGCGTCGGAGCATCGGCATGGGCGCGGTTGGCTTCGACGAGAGTCCCCGCCGCGTCCTTGCCTGCTGAGGCTGAGTTGTTGGTCATGTACGCAACGGCGCCGATCGCAACGATGAGGCACCCACCAATGATCCATAGTTTCTTGCTAGTCATAGAACCTCCCAGGTTTCGTAGAAGTGAAAATCGCCACTGTCAGTTAATGAGTAATACCGAACACACCGTAAAAAGTTGGTCGCCGATTAAAAAAATCCCGAGCGGCTCAGCGGCCGGGGGGAACGCTCAAGGTCGCAGCCCCGACTTCGCGCCCCGCCACCACGAACGTCAAACCCACCGTCTGCCCGCTGGTCCCGACTCCGGGCAGCGCCACCCTCAATCGCGGTCCGCCGGGACTGTCGGGCAGGCCTACGCCGGTAATCCTAAGCTTCTGGTCAGCGCCTGCGACCAGTACGTCGACGGGTGCGCCTGCGACGAGTTCCAGCTCAAGACCAAAGCCCGCGGCGTTCCTGTAGAGACTCACCCGCCCCTCAACCGGCCCGCGGTCCAGGCGCACCGTATCAACAATGTCGGCCGCCCGCGTGCCCGCCCCTGCCATCGTGCCGGAAACTTGGGTGGCGTCCGGACTGTGGCCGACCCGGGCTTCGTACAGAACCGCTGCGGCGATGAGCGCTCCTGCAAATGCCGCGGCGTAGCGCCACACGGGCGCGGACCAGCGTGCGGCCCTTGGGAGCGGCTGCGGCCTTGCGGTGAGCCGCGGCAGCGCCGCAAGAATGCCGGCCCGCAGTTGCGGCGGCGGATCGACCGCGACCATGCCTTCGAGGGCGGCGCAGACGTCCTTCAAGCCGTCGCGCAGCGCGCGCGACTCCGGGTGGGCGAGCAGGTGGCTCGCGAGTTCGGAGCGCTGATGCTCATCGAGTTCGCCATCGATCGAGGCATGGATGAGCTCAAGGTAGGTGGGCTCAGACATGTTTAGCACACCCCATCCTCGACGAGTACGTCCCGCAGCAGCTGGCGCGCCGTGTAGAGCCGCGATTTCACGGTTTTCTCGGGAAGCTCAAGAATGTCACCCATGTCTTGGTAGCCTAAATGCAGGAAATGCCGCAGCACGATCACCGCCCGGTGGTCGGGCTGTATGCGCATCAGTGCCTGTTCGATCGCGCGGCTCATCTGCTCGTTCTCCACCTGTTGCTCGAGTCCAGGACTCTGGTCAGTTTCGTTGCCACTGATCGCCTCGCAAGGCCTCAACCGGCCGAGCGCATTGATCGATTCATTGAGCGTTATCCGGTAAATCCAGCTGTAGAATTTCAAATTCGGGTCGTACTGCTCCAGATGCTCGAATACCTTGAGGAACACCGTCTGCGCCACGTCCCGGGCGTCCTCCGGATTGCGCAGCATGCGAAATGCGGCGTTGAAGACCGGTTTCTGGTAGCGCAAGACCAGCTGATCGAAGGCCTTGAGCTCTCCGTCTCGGCAGCGCCGGACCAGTGTTCCGTCATCCTCGTCTTCCACAAGTACCGTGCAGAGCGCAAAAAGTTGGTGAGGACCTGTCGCCGACAGGCAGGAGGGCAGGCCGCTAGGCCGCCCTGCGGGCGATGTCGATGATCCGGTCGAAACCGGCGTACCTGAAAATGTCATAGATCTGCTGGTTGACGTTGATCAGCTTGATGCCCCCGCCCGAACCCTTGACCCGTTTCTGGGTGATCAGAAACACACGCAGACCCGCACTTGCGATGTAATCGAGCCCGGCGAGATCGATGACCCGCGGTTGCGCCAGATCGTCCAGAAACCGCAGAGCGGCATCGCAGTGCGTGGCGTCGAGCCGTCCGGCCATCACGACCTCTCCGGCGCCGCCCAGTTGAATCTCGAACATGTGCTACGCCAAAGGTGTTCTTGTCACGCGCCGCGGCCGGGCATTCTCACCCGGCTCGGATGGGCCCCCCCGGGTCCGGCGCCGCGCTTTGCGCATAAAGTACACCTATCCACCAGGTGTTGCACCCGGCCGCATTGACGCCGCGGGTGTGCCGGATAAGCCTGCGCTACGCGTCGGGGCGCGTTTGCAAGGCCAGATTTTGTTACATGCCTGACGAACCCGGGCTCATGTGCGCGCTGCCCCCGAGAGGTTCTTCGATGTGTTTACTCATGCGCAGCTGATTGCGCGACCCGTTCCTCTGGTAACTCACTGCATCCATCAACTTGCGCACTAGGAACACGCCGAGTCCACCGACGCGGCGCTCGTCGATCTTTGCCTGGATGTCCGGCTCCGGCAGCGTCAGCGGATTAAACGCCGCACCATCGTCTTCGATCGACATCATGACGCCACCGTCGGCGAGGAGCAGCGATACCTCGACGCGCGGCACTGTCCCGGGCGAGGAGCCATGCGAGACGACGTTCATGAAAACCTCCTCGAGTGCGAGTTCGAAGTTCATTGCCTGCGCGGGCGGCAAAGAGGCCGCGGACCAAAACTCCTGCAGAAATTGAGTCAGCACCGGCAGCTGCGCCGCATCAGCCGGCACGCAGGTGCGTCGCTCATTCACGCGTAGGTCCGGTGTGCGCGAGCGCCGTGGCACGATCCGCGTACACCGTTATGATGCGGCTGAAGCCGCTGACGTCAAATACCTCGCGCACCGCGGGCTGCAATGCGCACAGTGCAAACGCGATGCCGGCACGCTGCGCCGCCCGCGCGCTCGTGAGGAAGACGCGCAGGCCGGCGCTCGAGACGTAGTCGAGCGCGCTGCAATCGACGATCAGCGCCGCAGGCGCCGATCCTGCGCCAGCGAGGCCCTCTTCGATCCGCTTTTGAAATCCGTCGGCGGCCCCGAAATCAAGCCGCCCCTGCGGGATGACGAGCGTGGTGCGAGCGAGAGTTTCGAAAGTCACGTTCAACCCAAATACTCCTGCGCTTGGACTTGGGAGCTTAGCTTCAAAAAATCCGCTAGCGCCGCGGCCGCGCCAGCGAGTCCGCCACCACCCAGGCGGCACCGGTGAGGGCGATATTCAAGGCATTCTCGCTCCAGTTCATGCGGCTGGTGGGATCAGCGAGGAGCATAGGCAAATGCACGAGCGGCGTGAAGGATGCGAACATCACGGTCAAGAGGATGGCGGCGAGGCGCGCCTGCACGCCCGTCACAATTGCAACGCCCGCCGCGATGTGGCCAATCCCGGTCGCATACGCCCAGAACTGCTGGCTCGGCGGCAGCCATTTGGGTACCAGCGGAACCGTGAGGCTCATATAGAAAAAATGCGCTCCGCCAAATAGCAGCGCACAAACCCCGAACAGCAGTTGCCCGAGGCGCGTCAAGCGTGCGGCGCGAGCCGCATCGATCCTGGCGTTGGTGGCGCAGACGATGAGCCCGCCCGCGCAGATCGCGAGCTGCTCGGCAACGCCGCTGTAGCTGCCGAACTCGGTGTAATAGGCGAGCACTACGCGGCCGTTCATGAGGATGGCGACAATGAGCGCGTAGTAGGCGCTGAGCGCGCCGGCGCCCCAGGCCGTGGTCCGCCGCCACTCGACGGCGGCGCCGGCGACCAGCATGAATAGAGCGGCGGCATACGCGAGCACGGTGCGGTCGGGAAATCCCTGCGGCACCGGCTGCCCCGGGTCGAAGTCCCCCCAAGCGAGGCAAACCAAAGCCAACGCCATGACGCCCAGCCCGTAGACGCGCCAGCCGAACGCGAGCGTCGTTTTATCCGCGCTCATGACTTCCCCCTCAGCGCTTCCTGCTCTTATGCGCTGAGCATGAACCGCTTCGGTCATTCAAGGAATCCTCTCAATGGACGTTCATTCGCTGCGCTGCGTCGGGCCTGCGATGCGAGGCGCGCCCCACGTCAGCACGGTGAGCGTGATGTCGTCGGACTGCGCGGCCGTCCCGGCAAAGAGCGTGACGCTGCGGCAGATGCGTTCGACGAGCGCTGCCGCCGCGCCGTCGCCGTGCGCTCGGACCTCGGCGATCAGCCGTTCTTCGCCGTAGGCCTCGTCGGCCGGATTGAAGGCCTCCGTCACGCCGTCGGTATAGAGCACCAGGCGGTCACCCGGCAGAAGCTGAACCGCGTGATCCGGATACTCCATGCCCGGCATCGCTCCGAGCACGAGCCCTCCCGCCCCATTCAGGGCCTCGACCGAGCCGTTGGCGCGTCGCACACACGGCGGGAGGTGGCCGCCGTTCGCGTAGTGCAGCATTCCGCTGTTCGCGTCGAACACGCAGTAGAACACCGTCACGAAGAGTTCCAGCGGATTCTGCGCGCACAGCATGTCATTGGTGCGGGCGAGACACGCGCCGGGTGCGGCGAAATGCGCAGCCAGGTCACGCAGGTTCGTGCGGGCCACCGCCATGAAGAATGCGGCGGGCACTCCTTTGCCCGAGACGTCAGCCATCACGAGCCCGATGCGGCCGTCCGGCAACTCGATGAAGTCATAGAAATCCCCGCCCATGGTAGTTGCCGGGATCATGCGCGCCGCGCCGTCGCAGCCTGCCTTCGCCGGGAACGTAGCCGGCAGGATCGCGATCTGCAGGGCCCGCGCCACTTCGAGCTCGGCCTTTAATTGCGCCTGTGCCGCCTCTAGCGAGGCATTCTTCTCGGCGAGTTCGCGGGTGCGCGTGGCGACGGTGGTCTCGAGGATGTGCGTTTGCAGTTTCAAGAGGCGCAGGAGCCGCAGCAATCGCAATGCCCGCACAGCGCGCGCATCAACACCCGCGAGGTAAAACGGAGCGATGGAAATCAGATCCACCAGGCCCTGGAAGCTGAAGACGAACGCCAATACTTGCTTGGCCGCCACCAGGCGCAGCAGGTACTCGAACGTGAATACGACGACGACAACAATCTCTTCAATGTGAAACGCGCGCTTCGCCCATTCGGGCAGGCCCGGAGTCTCTTCCAAGATTACGGAAGCGACGCTGAGAACGATCAGCGCCAGGATGAGATTTTCGAACCAGCGGCCAAAGAGCCCGTCGGGCGCAAGCCACCGTTCTGCGCGCGCGCGCACGGTCTCCCTGGCGGAGTGCAGCGCCGGCAGCGGCGAAGTCTTGTTCATCTTTGGGCGTGCTCCGTAGCGCGGGCCGGCGGATTCTAATCCTACTCTGACTCGACAGTATCTCTGCGGGGTTCCTGATCAATGTCAGCGCAAGGTGTTGACTCGCGCTCTTAAGGGCGTAAGTTTTCTCTTTTCGGCCGCCGCCGTCCGGACGACGGCATAGATAATCGCTTTCAAGTTAGAGGGTTCGAAAATGACCATCGATGACAAGGCTCGCGAGCGTACCGACGCGTTGCTGGATGACCGTTCGCGGCGCGACTTCGTCGCCCTGTCGGCGGCCGCGGGGCTCGCTGCTGCGACGGGTTCGATTTCAGCCGCGCAATCGAAGCTCGTCGAGGAAGACGTCGAGATCAAGACGGCTGACGGTATCTGTGACGCGGCGTTCATTCATCCGGCGAGCGGCTCTCATCCCGGCGTACTCATTTGGACGGATGCATTCGGGCTGCGGCCGGCGTTCCGTGAATTCGGCAAGCGCCTTGCCGCGGACGGTTACTCGGTACTGGTGCCAAACCCCTTCTATCGATCGGCCAAGGCCCCCCTTTATGGCGACGTCACATCCATCGATTTTCAGAACGACGCCACCCGGGCCAAAATGATGGGATTCATGGGTCCGGTGACCGCAGACGGGGCAGCCGAATCAGATGCCAAGTCCTATCTTGCGTTTCTAAGCGCTCACAAACAGGTCAATCAGTCGAAGAAGGTGGGAACCCAGGGCTACTGCATGGGCGGCCCGCTGGTGATGAGGACAGCTGCGGCGTTCCCGGATCAAATAGGCGCGGGCGGGTCGTTTCATGGCGGAGGCTTGGTCACCGACAAGCCGAACAGTCCGCATCTGCTCGCGCCGAGAATAAAAGCGCGGCTCTATATCGCGATCGCGGCGAATGACGACCAGAAGCAACCGGATGCGAAAGACAAGTTACACGAGGCCTTCGCCGCCGCGAAGGTCGCCGCGCAAATCGAGGTCTATCCAGGTACCAAGCATGGCTGGTGCGTGCCGGACATGCCGCAGCAGAATGGTGAGCCCATCTACAGTAAGCCTGATGCAGAGCGCGCGTGGAGCAAATTGATGGCGTTGTACAAAGCGGCTCTCGTGTGAGGGTTGCAGGCACTCCGCCGCCAACCATCATACGGAGCCACAGCGATACGCCGGCCGGACGAAATTACCGGCAGTCGCGCTATTCCTTTTTGGCGGTACCCGAGCTTGCGGACACGGGCGCGAAATCCAAAGCCGCGCCATTCATGCAATAGCGTTCGCCGGTCGGCTGCGGGCCGTCCGGAAATACGTGACCGAGATGTCCGCGGCAGCGCGAGCAATGCACCTCGGTGCGTTGCATGCTGTGGGCGCTATCGTTGGAGGTCCCGACCGCCCCGTCGAGCGGCTTGTAGAAGCTCGGCCAACCCGTACCGCTGTCGAACTTCGTGTCAGATTCGAAGAGCGGTTGCCCGCAGGCCGCACAGCGGAACATGCCAGGTCGATGTTCTGCATTGAGCGGGCTCGTTCCGGCGCGCTCGGTGCCATGACCGCGCAATACGCGGTACTGCTCCGGACTGAGCTCCCGCCGCCATTCCTCGTCCGTTTTTTCGACGCCGCTCGGCGGGCTTGCGGAGGGTTGCTTTGACGGCATGACGTTTCTCCAGAAGGTGGTGTTGCGGGGGACACTCATCGTAACGTTTGATCGGGCTATTGGGATGAATCTCAATGGGCGACCATAAAAAAATCCGGGCCCACGCATCCGTTTGTCATGAGCTTCGGCTGGGACTCTTCGGTTCACGCCGGACAGTCGACCGGCATGCGTCGGGGTCGTCATTCGACGCCAGGCGCCGCGGCACGGCGCGTGAGCGCATGCCAGGTAGATAGTGTTTGCGCGACACTCCAGGCCTGCGCGAAACAACCGCGCGGCGTATGGGGCGCATTGCCGTCAAATATTTCGCCAATGCTCCCGAGGCATCCGTCGGCGAGATGGGGCGCGAGGCCCGCGAGCAGACTCAAGGCATGGTCTGCATCCTGATAGACGCGATGGTGGGCGAGGGCGAAGGGACCTAAGAGCCAGGCCCAAACGGTGCCTTGGTGATAGGCGGCAGCGCGCTCATCGGGGCCGCCCTGATACACGCCGACATATTGCGGATCACTCGCGGCCAGAGTGCGCAGGCCGACGGGGGTCAAAAGTTCGCGGGCGCAGACATCGACCACGGCGCGCGCGCGGCGCGCATCGAGGAGCTTCGTCCCCAGGGACACCGCGAATATCTGGTTGGGGCGCAGGCTCGCGTCCACGAACCGTCCGCGCGCATCGAGCGCGCCCTGCTCGGCGTCGACGACGTCGTAGAGATAGGCACGCGCTTCGCACCAGAAAGCGCGGGCAAAGTTGCGCGCGACCTGCGCGGCGGCGCGCTCGAATTGTTTTGCCACCTGCTGCTCGCGCAGGGTCTGCGCCCAGCGCGCCATGCTGGCAAGTGCAAAATGCCACAGCGCGTTCACTTCGACCGCTTTGCCGATGCGCGCGGTTATAACGCGATTGCCGACCTTGGCATCCATCCAGGTGAGCTGCACTCCCGGCTCGCCGGCGCGCAACAGGCCATCTTCCGGGTCCACCTTGATGCCGAAGCGCGTGCCGCGCCGATGCCATTCGATGCTGTCGAGCAGCACCGGAAACAAATCACGCAAGAGCTCCTGATCGGCGCTCGCCTCGACGTAGGCGTTCAGAGCGTGGAAATACCAAAGCGTTGCATCGACGGTATTGTATTCAGGGGCTTCGCCGCGCTCGGGTAGGCGATTGGGCAGCATGCCGTCGCTTGCGAAGGCGGCAAAGGTGCGCAGGATGGCAGCAGCTTCCGCGTGGCGCTGCGTCGCAAGGGTAAGACCGGGCAGCGCAATCATCGTGTCGCGACCCCAGTCGCCGAACCAGGGATAGCCTGCGATGATGCTCGTGCCTGGGGCGTCAGGGTTCGCCGTTGTGCGCGTCACTACAAATGGGTCGGCGGCCAGCGTCAACTCGCGTATCCACGTCGGCGCTGCCGCAGCGACGTTCGCGACGAGCGCCTGACGGCGACTCATTTCCGCGGCGAGTGCGGCTTGCGCGGGCGTCGGCGCCTCGCTCTCGGCGGTCGCGATCCAGGTGACCGTCTCATGCGGCGCGAGGCGCGCATGAAAAGTGCCCGGGCGGTAGAGATCCTCCAACGCGTCGAGCCCGCGCGCCGCCTCGGTACGATGACGGAAATGCCAATACCAGTCTGAACCTGCGAGAAACCGGCCGCGATCAATCAGCAGCCGGTAGGCACGGGCGCTTGCGGATGCGCTGATGCGGCAGCCGCGCGCTTCTGCGGCGACGTCCAGCTCCCAGCCGCCCTGGGTGTGCGCATGATAATCGCGATAAGTGCACAGCGGTAACAAAGAAAGATCAAGCGCCGCGGTGGCGTGCCGCAGCGTGAAGCTGACGTACGTCGTGTTACGGCCATGCGCCATCCAGATGCGCTCCTCGAGGCGAGCGTCGGCGAGCGCGTAGGTCCATACCGGTATTCCCTCCTCAAGATGAAAGGCGCACAGAAAGCCAAAGCCGTGCGGCGCAATGGTCCCGTCGGCGTACTCGTTGCACGCCAGCTCATATGGGCATTCGCGATAGTTCGCCGTGGCATCGAGCTTCGCGACCATGAGCGTGCGCTCAGCCGGTGGGGCGAGTGCAGCGACCAGAAGTCCGTGATAGCGGCGCGTGTTGGCCTGGGCAACCGTACCGCAGGCAAAGCCTCCCAAACCGTTCGTCACCAGCCACTCGCGCGCGAGCGCGCTTTCGAGGTCCACGAAGTCCGATCGCGGTAAGGTCAGTGAGTCCATGAGGCTCCTGCGCCCGTGGGCGAACAGGTATGCGTGCCTGACGTCGCCGCGACGGCGCGGCGGTTTTTTCGCCACGCAGCGCGATCACGCGGCGTCATTGCTTACGATCTGCGGGAGCTTGGCCGCTGTCAGCGCATGCAGTGCCACGCAGCGGCGCAGCGCCGCCCCTGAGTCAAATGCCGCATCAACGCCATGCGCCGTCTCGAGCGCCGTACCCAAGCAGCAGTCCTGGCAGAGCTTTGCCAAAAAAGCGAACTCAGGCGCGCTCAATGCGTGAAATATGATGGCCTCGCCGCTGCGTCGCACCAGCACGCGCGTCGCACCGCTGCCAAGGTCAATGATCTTCTCTACGGCGCAGCCGCTTTGATTGGCGCGCCAAATAGCAAGCACCGGGTACTGGGAGCTCACCAGGCGGCACGCCGGATGGAACTCAAAGAGCAGATCCGTGTAGTGGGCAGGATCGACCCTGCTGAGCGCCTGCAGATCAAATGCCGGCGCCTCGGGGGCGATGCCTGATTCTTCGATAGCCCATTCCAATTCCGCGACGTCTGCAAAGTACTCATACGGGCCGCCGCTGCAGCGTTGCTTGAGGAACGCGGCGAACGGCGCGCCGATGTGCTGCAGATCACCGCTTCGCGACGGATGCAAAGTCTGGAACTCACGTGAGAGCCGTTGGAAATATTCACCGCCCACGAGACGCTCGATGACCGGAAATTGGAGCCCGAGGGTGCGCGCAAAAGTTGCGTGCCACTGCCTGCGGTAGATGCGGAGTTTGGCGCGCGCGTCGATGCCGCAAGCGCGGACCTCAGCGCTCAGCGGCTCGCAGTCATCGCCGATGACAGCCGCGGCGAAGCGGCGCTGCACCTCACGCAGCGTCGGCACGGCACACTCGCAGCGCTTGTTCGATTTTACGGACTTCGCTGAGCAGCACATCGAGCGCTGGCAGCTGCGCATCCCACTCAATGAGTGTGTACACGGGCCCGAAGCGCTCGAGCGCTGCGCCGTAGAGCTCCCAAACGGCGCTGCATACGGGCGCCGCATGGGTATCGATCAGGAGCTCGCGCGTTCCCAAGCGCTCGACGCTGTGGCCGGCGAGATGGATTTCCTGCACCGCGCGGGGCGGAATGGAGTTCAAATACTCGCGTGGATCAAAACCATGATTGACCGCATTCACATAAAGATTATTGACGTCGAGCAGAATGGCGCAGTCGGATTCGGATGCGAGCGTGGCGAGGAATTCCCATTCCGCCATCTCGGAGCTCTCAAATTGAAGGTAGCTGGATACATTCTCGATCAGGATTTGACGGCCGAGGAAGTCCTGGACTATGCCGACGCGCGCCGCCATGTGGCGCAGAGCTTCTGCCGTATAGGGGAGCGGCAGCAAATCATTCATGTAGCGCCCGTCGACGGATCCCCACGCGAGGTGCTCGGAAACGAGAATCGGCTTGTAGTCGCGTTCCAGGCGCGCGAGCTTCGCCAGGTGCGTTCGATCGAGCTGATCGGTCGAGCCGATGGACAGGCCCACTCCGTGTAGGCCCAACGGATAGTGAGCACACACCTCGGCGAGAACGTCGCGCTGCATCCCGCCGCGCGCGAAAAAATTCTCGCTGTGCACTTCCACCCAGCCCAGTGCCGGGCGGCGCTCGAGGAATTCGGCATGATGCTGCGGGCGCAGGCCGATGCCGCCGCAGTGCGCCGCGACTCTCATGACATCAGGGTGCAGCGACTTTGAGGACGCCGCCGACGATGCGCTCGCACGTCCCCTTCGGCAGATTCACGTACTCGTCGGGATTGCCGTCCGTCTTCGCAAGCCCCGAGCACACATGACCCGGGCCGGCGCAGTCATTCTTGCCGGCCTTGGCGACGCCGTAGCACTTTTCAGTCGCGGGGTCGTCGGCCGCCAGGATGGACCTCGCGCCCAGGGCGAAGAGGCTCCCTACCGCGGCCGCGAGCACGACACTTTTCGAATTCATCTAAGGCTCCTCAAGAATTGTCTTGCAATGCATCAAGCCGCCGGCGCGCACGGTTGCGGATGGGTCCAAGAAACAACAGAGTTGCCATCCGCCAAAGGCCGTGGACAATCAGTTACTTATTGCATCCGTCGCGATCTACCTTGGCAGGCTGAGGTTTATTACCCTCACATTGGGTGTCAGATCGGGGGCGATCGCCGTTTATCGCGACAGTGCAGTCGCGCGGCGAGCGTGGTAATAAGGTCGCCGGAAATAACGATAACAACAGCCCAAGGATACTACGGTATGCAGCTTGCGCGATTGTGGCGCCAGCACCTGGAAGCTGGCTACCCCCGCGAACTCACCGGCGTCGAAATTGCCGGCACCGATGCACGGGCGCTGGATGCCGAAATCACTTCGTGCGTGAGTGCGCTGCTCACTCACACCATGACCGTTGACGATCGCATTGAACGGCGGCTCACCGAAATCAGTTCGGCGCTTGCCCACAAGCAGGCCGCAGCAGATGCACCGGTCGCCGAGTTCTGTCAGCGGCTGAACAGCCTCGTGAGCGCGATGCTGACCGAAACACGCACGGGGCGCGGCTGAAACCCCTGCGCTATAGCAAGGGCACGAGCAAGAGTGCCACTATATTGATGATCTTGATCAGCGGGTTGATGGCGGGGCCCGCCGTATCCTTGTAGGGATCGCCCACGGTGTCGCCGGTCACCGCCGCCTTATGCGCATCCGACCCCTTGCCGCCGAAATGGCCTTCCTCGATGTATTTCTTCGCGTTGTCCCACGCGCCGCCACCCGTGGTCATGGAGATCGCCACGAAGAATCCCGTGACGATGGTCCCGATCAGGAGCCCGCCGAGCGCTTTGACGCCTGCGCCGGGGCCCATCATTGCATTGAGCAGGAACACGAGAACGATGGGCACGAGAATCGGCAGCAGCGAGGGGATGATCATTTCGCGGATGGCCGCGCGCGTCAGCAGATCCACCGCCCGGGAATAATCGGGCTTGCCGGTGCCATCCATGATTCCCTTGATCTCGCGGAACTGACGGCGCACCTCGTTGACGACCGCGCCCGCGGCGCGACCGACGGCTTCCATGGCCATGGCGCCGAATAGATACGGCACGAGCCCGCCGATGAAGAGCCCGATGATCACGGCCGGATCGGACAGCGAGAAATCCACAAGCTTGCCTGCGGCCTGCAGATTGTGGGTGTAGTCGGCGAACAGCACGAGCGCAGCGAGCGCCGCTGATCCGATGGCGTAGCCTTTGGTGACGGCCTTGGTTGTATTGCCCACCGCGTCCAGAGGGTCCGTGATGTCACGCACCTGTTTGGGCAGGCCCGCCATCTCGGCGATGCCACCGGCGTTGTCGGTGATGGGTCCGTAGGCATCGAGCGCCACGATCATGCCGGTCATCGACAGCATTGCGGTGGCGGCAATGGCGATGCCGTACAAACCAATGCCCTGCGGTGCGCCAAAGCGATAGGCACCCCAAATAGCGAAACACACGGCAATGACCGGCAGGGCCGTCGATTTCATGGAGATTCCGAGGCCGGCGATGATGTTGGTCGCGTGGCCGGTCTGCGATGCGGCGGCGATCCCACGCACCGGTGAATACTCGGTCGCGGTGTAGTACTCCGTGATCATCATGAGTGCCGCGGTCAGGGCGAGGCCAATGAGCGCGCAGCCGAAGAGCGCGGAGGCTTGTGCGGGCATCAGCGATTTCGTGATGAAGTAGAACATCACCGCCGATACGACTCCGGAGACAACCACGCCCTTGTAGAGCGCATTCATGATCTTGCCGCCATCCTTCGTGGAAACGAAAAACGTGCCGATGATTGAAGACACGATGGAGGCCGCGCCGAGCGCCAGAGGGTAGAGCACCGCGGACAGCGCCGCCGGTGCGCCCTGCGGCGCGAACAGCAGGCCACCCAACAGCATGGTCGCGATGAGCGTCACCGCATAAGTCTCAAACAAGTCCGCCGCCATGCCGGCGCAGTCGCCGACATTGTCGCCGACGTTATCGGCGATCACGGCGGGGTTGCGCGGGTCATCCTCGGGAATGCCGGCCTCGACCTTGCCCACCAGATCCGCGCCCACATCCGCGCCCTTGGTGAAGATGCCGCCGCCCAGGCGTGCGAATATTGAGATGAGCGAGCCGCCAAAGGCGAGACCCACCAGAGCGTGCAGCGCAGCCGCATCGCCAATGTGCGGGCGCAGGATGGCGAAGTAGCCGGCGACGCCGATGAGTCCCAGGCCGACGACCAGCATGCCGGTGATCGCGCCGCCGCGAAATGCGACACCGAGCGCGGCGTTCAGCCCATTGTTGGCTGCTTGCGCGGTGCGCACGTTGGCGCGCACCGAGATATTCATTCCGATGTAGCCGGTGAGCCCGGAAAAGATTGCGCCGACAGCAAATCCCCCGGCGGTTGCCCAGCTCTTGAGCGCAAAGCCGATCGCGGCAAAGAGCACGACCCCAACAATGAAGATCGTCGAATATTGACGATTGAGGTAGGCCTTGGCGCCGGCCTGGATGGCTGCCGCGATCTCCTGCATGCGCGCGTTGCCCGCCGGCAGCCGCAGAATGGCAAGGGTCGAAACGACGCCGTAGAGCACGGCCAGCACGCCAGCGCCGATTGCGAGCCACAGCCAATTAGTGGGATCCATCAGCAACCCTCCAGGAAATACATTTGTTTGGTGTTCTTTCGGCGAGCCCGGCCCATTCTGACGTCCGTCCGGCCGCCACGCGGGTGCGCACTATAGCATGGCGGTCGCGGCCGCTGGTGCAGGCGGCGCCGCTCAGAGCTTGAATTCGGCCGTAAGCTTGCGCCGCACGGCAACACCCTTGATTCGCACATAGTCGGGCAGACCATTGCGGTATGGCGGCGGTGCCTCGCCGCCAATGAGTGGCTCAAGATAGCGGCGGCAGGCGGCGGTGATCCCAAAGCCGTCTGCGGTAATGAAGGAACGCGGCACTTTCTTTTCCACGTTCGCCACTTGGTCAAGCGGCACATGCCCGATGGTCCAGCGGTAGGGCCGCGACGAGCGGCGCACGATGGTCGGCATGACCGCGTTCACGCCCTTGACGGCAAGCTCGACGGCCGCCTTGCCGACTGCGTAGGCCTGCTCGACGTCCACTCGCGAGGCGACGTGGCGCGCCGCTCTTTGCAGGTAATCGGCGACCGCCCAGTGGTACTTGTAGCCGTGCGCTTCGCGGATCATGTTTGCAATGACCGGTGCGACCCCGCCGAGCTGGGTGTGGCCGAAAGCATCCTTCGTGCCCGCGTCGGCGACGAACCTGCCGTCCGCGTAGGCTGCGCCCTCGGACACCACGACGACGCAATATCCGTAATCGACGACGCACTGCTTGACTCGATCGAGGAATTCCTGCGGTACGAATGGAATCTCTGGAAACAGGATGATGTGCGGCGGCTGCGAGGCCTTGGCGCCTGCAAGACCGCCTGCCGCAGCAATCCAACCCGCATGCCGTCCCATCACCTCGAGCACAAAGACCTTGGTTGAGGTGCGCGCCATGGAGGCGACATCCAGGCCGGCCTCGAGCGTTGACACCGCGACGTATTTCGCCACCGAGCCGAAGCCCGGACAGCAATCGGTGTGCGGCAGGTCGTTGTCGACAGTCTTGGGCACGCCCAGACAAATAATCGGGTAGCCGAGCGCTTGGCCGATCTGCGACACCTTCAAAGCGGTGTCCATCGAGTCGTTGCCGCCGTTATAGAAGAAATAGCCGATGTCATGCGCGCGGAAGACGTCAATCAGCCGTTGGTACTCGGCGCGGTTCTGTTCCAGGCTCTTCAATTTGAAGCGCGCCGACCCAAAGGCGCCCGCAGGGGTGTGCTTCAGGCCCCGGATCGTCGCAGGACTCTCGCGGCCGACGTCAATGAGATTCTCCGTCAGCGCCCCGACGATGCCGTCACGTCCTGCGAATAGCTTGCCGATGTGCTTTCGATGCCGTTTCGCAGTCTCGATCAACCCGCAGGCGGAGGCATTAATCACGGCCGAAACGCCGCCCGACTGGGCGTAGAAGGCATTCTTGACGACAAGCTTTTTCATGCCGCCAAGAATAGCGCAGCCGGGCTTGCGGCGGCACGCGTACACGCGCTCGTTTGACCTCGCGGGAAGGCGCCGGTAACGTGGCCGTCCTTCCTTCTGTCTCACACGGGGCTGGTCGCGTCGATATGAGAACGGTTCTCCTGGGTGCGCCGGGCTCTGGCAAGGGCACCCAGGCGCAGCGTCTGGCGCACGAAAGAGGCATGCCGCAGATCTCCACCGGCGATCTGCTGCGCGCAGCGGTGACTGCCGGAACCCCACTGGGTATGAAGGCCAAGGCGGCCATGGATGCGGGTCGCCTCGTGGAGGATGCCATCGTTCTCGGGATCATCGCCGAGCGGCTGAGTGCGGCCGATATGCGCCAGGGATTCGTCCTCGATGGCTTTCCGCGCAACATCGAGCAGGCGACCGCTCTTGATTCCATGCTCGCCAAGATCGGACAACCCCTCGACGCCGTCGTGCTCATGGAGGTTGATCCTGCCGAACTGGTGCGGCGCATTTCCGGGCGGCGGACCTGCCGCGACTGCGGGCGCGTCTTCAATGTGGACACGGCCAGCGGCGGTGGCGGCGCGGATGAGCCCTGTCCTAAAGAAAAAGGCCCGCATCGGCTCTTCCAGCGTCCCGACGACAACGAGCATACCGTCGCCGAACGGCTCAAAGTCTACGAAGAGAAAACCAAGCCGCTGGTGGAGTTCTATCGGGCTCAGGGTTTGTTGCGCGCGATCAAGGCCGAGGGGAGCGTCATTGAGGTCGCCAAACGCCTCGATGCCGCGCTCGGGATCTCCAAACGCGCCGCAGTGGCACGCCGGCATAGGCCGTCCGGCGGGGCTTTGAGCGCACCGCGGGCGCGCAATCGCGGCACGCCCAAGCGTTCGCGTTAGAGCGCCGCTGCGCGCGGCTTAGTGGTTCGAGTCGGAGGCGAGGGCTTCATTCGTTTCCGCAGGCGCTGAACTCGAGGTCTCTTCGAGCGAGGCAAGGCGCGGCAGCACTACGGTGAACGTCGCGCCATGGCCCGCACCGCCGCTTTCGACCGTGACGTTGCCGCCGTGCAGCTCAACCAGCTGTTTGACGATGGCAAGACCTAATCCGAGTCCGCGGTTGGGTGTCGTCTTGGCAACCGGCGCCTGCCGAAAGCGATCGAAGACGTACGGCAGAAGCTCCCGCGAGATGCCATCGCCCGTGTCGCTGACGGCGATCCGGCACGTGGCGCCCGTGCAATCGAGCTGCACGGTCACGCGGCCCCTGCGCGGCGTGAACTTCACCGCATTGCTCAATAAATTCCACATGATCTGCTGCAGTCGGTGCGGGTCTCCAAAGACCAGACAGGTGGCGGCGCCGAGCCGCTTGTGCAGCTCTATGCCCTTCGCCTGCACCGTGGGCTTCAAATTCTCAAGAGCGGCCTCGATCACCTCGCACAGGTCCGTTTCCTCAGGGTCGAGGCGCGTCTTGCCGCTCACCATGCCGCTCACGTCGAGCACGTCGTTGACAATCTGCGAGAGCACCCGAACGTTGCGCACGATCGTTTGCGCGCCGCCGTGCGCTTCTTCTGCGGAGAGGCGACCGAGCTCGAGAAGCCGTGCCCAGCCAAGGATCGCATTCAGCGGATTGCGCAGCTCGTGACCGAGTGTCGCCAGGAATTCGTCCTTCAAATGGCTCGCACGCTCCGCTTCGATGCGCGCAGCGCGTTCGTTCGCGAGCAGATCATCCGGATCGATGTTCTCGTCCACAGCCATCTACTTTAGCACTCACGCGGCCGCGCGCGCGCGTTCTCGAGAAGATTCCGCTACAAACCCGCAACCAAACGATCACCTACAACGCTGCGCCTCCAGCCTTGCAGGACTGGGACGTCGCGACGACCATCCGCAAGCTGCTCAAGCTCGCGGCGCGTGGTCAGAACCTCGGAACTCATGCCAAGTTCGAGAGCGATCGCGTGATTGATGTCGGCGAGCTTGCGCACGAGGGCGGTGCGGGCCGGATCCGGTCGCACCCGCGGATCAAGCGGCGGCGGCGGATCGGGAATGTCCGCCGCCTGCACGCAGGCGAGGATCGCCTCGCCGCAATGCTTGAGGGTGCTTGCCGGCAGATCGGTGATTCCTGCGAGCTGCGCATGCGTGCGCGGAACGCGCAGCACAATCTCGCGCAAGGCGCCTTCGTCGAGTATCCAACCGCGCGGCCGATTGCGGTCGATCGCGCGCCGCTCACGCCACGCCGCAAGTTCCTGTAGCAGGCGTGCGCGCGAGGCGTCGAGCCCATGTAGGCCTTTCACACGCAGCCAGGCGGCTTGCGGATCGATGCCAAAGTTGCCCGCGCCGGCAAGCGCCGCGAGTTCCTCCGCGAGCCAAGCCGTTCGACCCAGCTCTGCAATCTGCCCTTCGAGATGAGTCTTGAGGGGCAGGAGGAAGCGCACATCGTCAAGCGCATACTCTATCTGCTCCGGTGACAAGGGGCGGACAGACCAATCGGTTCGCGTATGGGCTTTCGCCAAGTCGCATCCGAGGAGGCGGCGTACGAGGTCGGCATAGCCGACTTGCGCCGGTGCTCCGGTGAGCGACGCTGCGATTTGGGTATCGAATACCGGACCCACCACACCCGCCACGGGATAAAGTACTTCGAGGTCCTGCCGGCAGGCATGCATGACCTTGACCGCGGACCCGAGAGTCAGGGGTCGCGCCAGCGTTGCAAGTTCCGGCAGTCGCAGTGGATCGACGCATGCCGCTGTGTCGAGCGTTGCAACCTGGATCAGACACAGCTCCGCCCGGTAGGTGCGCTCGCGCAGAAATTCCGTGTCGACGGCAAAAGCGTCCGCCGCCGTCAGGTGCGCGGCGAGTTCCTTGAGGTCCTCTTCAGTGGTGATGATGCTCTGCAACGCGTTTCACGGTGACCTGTACAATCGGGCTTCCGTTAGCTTATCGGAATAGACATCACGGACCTTACAGAAATGCAGGAGCTGGTCCGTCTGTTTGTTCAAATCGCGCTCATGCGCAAGGGTCCGCAGGATCTGCCGGCCTCGGCCGCATTGCTGGCGGGCACTGCCGCGGGCTTCTTCATCATCAATTGTCTCATCAGCGCCGTACTGCCGCCGATACCGGGGCAGTGGTTCGCAGAGCTCGTCGTGGAGGTCATCTTCATCTTCGTATGGTATGCGGTGCTGCTGAAGGTCCTGCATCGCTCGGAGCGCTTCCTGCAGACGACCACCGCGGTATTTGGGTATAACGCCGTCCTGGCGCCCTTGTACGTTTGCGTCGTGTGGCTCGTACGGCAGTACTCCAATGATGACACATGGCGCTTCCCGATCTCGATGCTCGGGCTTGCGATCGTCGTGTGGATGGTGGCCGCCAATGCGCGCGTGCTCAAGGCGGCTCTCGAGTGGGGGACGACGGCCTGCGTCGCGCTCGTCATTCTGCAGAACCTTGTCGAGCAGGTCCTGCTGCTGTATGTGTTTTCCGCCATGCTCTGAAGGCCTTTATGCACGTCCATATTCTCGGCATTGCCGGCACGTTCATGGCCGGGGTTGCAGCCCTTGCGAAGGCGGCGGGTCATCGGGTCACCGGCTCCGACCAGAACGTCTATCCGCCGATGAGCACGCAGCTTGCGGCCCTGGGGATCGAACTCATCGAGGGGTACGCAGCCGCGCAGCTCGTGCCGCGGCCCGACGTGGTCGTGGTCGGCAATGTCATGACGCGCGGCCTACCGGTCATCGAGGCGCTCCTTGAGAGCGACATTCCGCAGGCTTCCGGTCCGGAATGGCTCGCGCGCGAGATACTGAAGGGCCGCTGGGTGCTGGCGGTGGCGGGCACGCACGGCAAGACGACGACGGCATCTGTGCTCGCCTGGATTCTGGAGCATGCGGGCTTGGCACCCGGATTTTTGATTGGCGGCGCTCCGGCCAATTTTGAGGCGAGCGCCCGCCTCGGGCGCGCGCCCTTCTTTGTCATTGAGGCGGACGAATACGACACGGCTTTCTTCGACAAGCGGGCAAAATTTGTCCACTACCGTCCGCGCACGCTCATCCTCAACAATCTCGAATTCGACCACGCCGACATCTATGAGAACGTGGCGGCGATCGAGCGCCAGTTTCATCACCTGGTGCGCACGGTGCCGGGAACTGGCCGCATCGTCTGGAACGCGGCCGATGCGCGGCTCGCGCGCACTCTCGCGATGGGCTGCTGGACACCATGCGAAGGCTTCGCGGCGGGTTCACACGTGCCGGGCGCACTGTGGACGAGTCGCCCGGTGTCCGGCGTGACCGATGGCTCGTCGTTTGAGGTGCTCGAGGGCGCGACTGTGCATGGAACGGTGCAGTGGTCTTTGATCGGCGCTCACAATGTCGACAATGCGCTGGCCGCGCTCGCAGCCGCACGCCATGCGGGAGTTCCCGTGGCGCAGGGAATTGAGGCGCTGCGCTTCTTCAAGGGTGTCGCGCGGCGCATGCAGGTGCGCGGTGAGGTGAACGGGATCGTCATCTATGACGACTTCGCCCATCATCCCACCGCGATTCATACGACACTCGCCGGCTTGCGAGCGCGCGTCAACGGCGCACGCATCATCACCGTGCTTGAGCCGCGCTCCCAGACCATGCGCATGGGCGTGCATCGTGAGACGCTTGCGCCGGCGTTCGCCGCCGCCGACTCGGTGTGGATCTATGCGCCTCCTGATCTGGGGTGGGATGTGCAGGCCGTCGTCGCGGCGCTCGGAGATCGCGGACATCTGCGCCGCGATTTGGATACGCTGTGCGCCGATCTCGTGCGCGAATTGCGCCCCGGGGATCATGTGCTCGTCATGAGTAACGGCAGCTTTGGTGGCTTGCACGGACGGCTCCTTCAAGCCCTGCAGGCACGCAGTCGAGGCGCCGCCAATGCCTGAGCCGGAGTGTGCGGGTGAGGAGATCGCGCTCTTCCCGCTGCATACCGTGCTCTTTCCGGGCGGTCCTCTGCCGCTGCGCATCTTCGAGCCGCGCTACATCGACATGGTGCGGCGCAGCCTGCGCGCGCATACGGTGTTCGGGGTCGTGCTGATGGAAGGCGGCAATGAGGCTGGTGCAGCCCCGGTGACTGCGACGATCGGCACGTCTGCCCGGATCGCCGATTTCAATTCTCTGCCCGATGGTCTCCTCGGCGTCACTTGTTTGGGCGTGCGCAAGTTTCACCTGCGCAGTCGGCGCGTGCAGAGCGATGGGCTTAATCTGGGTGAGGTGGATTGGCTCGCTGCGGAGCGCGAGATCGAGTTACCGGACGAATATCAGCGTCTCGGGCAACTATTGCGCAAAGTACTGCCGGAGCTTGGCGATTTCTACCAAGCCGTCGCCAAACGCTTCGAGGACTCTGCGTGGGTTGGATATCGGCTGGCTGAGATACTGCCGCTCAGTCTTGCGGACAAACAGTATTGTCTCGAGCTTGATGACCCGCTCGCGCGTTTGGCGCGCCTGAGCCCGCTCATCCAGCGGCCCGACTAGGTCCGTTTCGCCGGATGTAGCAGCGGTAGAGAGGCCATCCGATCACGAGGGTCCAGGCGAGCACGAGCCAGCCGACGAAGCCATCAAAACTGCTCAGGAGAAAGCTCAGGCGGCGCGTCGTATCGGGAATGGAAGTCTCGCGCGCGAGAAGAATGATCCAGACCCAGCCGGCGTGCAGCCCGATGCAGGCGCCGATGTGGCCGGTTGCCGCGCGAATGGCAGCCAACAGCACGCCGACTGCAAAGAGCGCGAGAAATGCATCGCCTATCCCCAGAGGGTCGGCGAACGCCTGCAGTGAGCCTTTGACCATCTCAAGTCCGCTTGTCGCAACGACGAGCTCCGCCGGGATGTGATAGCGGGCGATGAAATGCGTGGCGGCATAGACGAGTGCGGTCAGTACGATGGCCGCGCGCACGCCGGATTCACGTGCGATGCCGCTGAACATGGCGCCGCGCAGAAAAGTCTCTTCAATGAACGCCACCGTGAGAGCGCTCAGGAGCGTTTTCAGCGCCAGCTGCGCCAATCCCGCGGCGTGCAGGTCAAGTCCAGGCTGCCAGCTTCTCAAGCCCAGGCCGAACATCACGGCAACGACGATGAGCATGAGGCCGATGCCCAGCACGAGCGCGCGCAGCAGTTCGCGCACAAACACCGGCCGCGCTATTCCGTAGCCCAGGCTCGCCCGGTCGGCAAGCCCAAGGCGGCGCGCCACGCTGACGAACCCTATTAATAGTGCAAGCATGCCGACGCGAGCTGCGATGCGATGAAAGGGAAAGTCGAAGTGCGGATGCAGTAAAAGCCACGCGGGGTAGGCGAAGAGCGCCATCGCGGCGAATGCCGCTGCCAGGAGTCCCAAAAACCAGAAGAAGGTACGCATGGCGAGGAGGTGCTCCCAAAAGAGAATATAGCGCGGAATCCGGTACTCTGTGCGGATGTGCGGTATCGCAGGAATCGTAGGTCGCGAGGCAAGCGCGCAGACAGCGCTCGCCATGTCGGCGCGGATCGCGCACCGCGGACCCGACGGCGATGGCATCTGGGAGGCGGAGGGCGTTGCGCTTGCGCATCGCAGGCTCGCCATCCTCGATCCAACCCCGGCAGGCGCGCAGCCGATGCAACTCGGCGCCCACGTCCTGACCTATAACGGCGAGCTCTACAATTTTCACGCCTTGCGCGCGACCATTGATGGGCCACTGCACTCCAACTGCGACACGGAGGTTCTGCTGCACCTCCTCGCGCGCGACGGCAAACGTTGCCTGCCCGAGCTTGTGGGAATGTTCGCCTTCGCGGTTTGGGATGCGCAGCGCCGGATGCTTTTCGCGGCGCGCGATCGCCTCGGCATCAAGCCTCTTTACTATCGCGTGCTTGCCGATGGAATCGCCTTTGCCTCTGAATTGAAGGCCCTGCTCGTGCTGGGAACGCCTGCGATTGACAGAAGTGCGGTGCGGGATTTTCTATTTCACGGCTACGTTCCCGCCCCGAAGACGATCTATCAGGGCATCGCGAAGCTTCCCGCGGGGCATTCGCTCAGCTGGCAGGACGGCGAACTTAAGGTCGAACGCTATTGGGAGCCATCACTCGAGATTCGCCTGCGCGACCGGCAGATGAGTCTTGAAGGACTCGATGCGCTCCTGCGCACCGTGGTGCCGGAGCACACGTTGAGCGACGTGCCGGTGGGAGTTTTCTTAAGCGGTGGCATCGATTCGGCGCTGACGGCCTATTACCTGGGCGCCCCGCGTACGTTTACGCTGGGTTTCGAAGCCGATGAGCGCTCCGAGGCGGATGCGGCGCGTGCGCTCGCAGCTCACCTGGGTACGCGTCACACGGCCATGAGCGCGAGCAGCGCCGATCTGGACACGGCGCTCAGCACCATTACGCAAACCTTCGATGAGCCCTTCGCCGACAGTGCCGCGTGGTCCAATTATTTGATTGCCGGTTGCGCGCGCCGCGACGTTACCGTCGCGCTGAGCGGCGAGGGCGGCGATGAGATCTTCTGCGGCTACCCGCGCTACTGGTCGGCCGTCGGCGCGCGCTCCACGAGCCTCAATCGCACTCTTGCAGCGTGGCTGCCGCCGCTGTCGAGATTCGGCCAGTCGATGCAGCGCCATGCATTGACCGGCCTGCCGGGATTTTCAGCCGCCCTCGGCGCTTTGACGGCCGAGCAGGTCAATGCTCTGCTGCATCCGGCCTGGCTCGAGAGCGATTACGACTACGATTGGTTCTACCGAAAGTTTTGGCGTGAGTCCCTTGATCCTCTGGCGCAGCTGCGCTGGCTCGATATCAATACCAACCTTCCGGAGGGCCTCCTGGTAAAAGTCGACCGCACGAGCATGGCGCATTCGCTCGAAGTGCGGCCGCCGCTCCTCGACCACCGGCTCGTGGAGTTCATGCTGGCGGTTGATCCGCAGCTCCTCGTTGATCAAGGCGCGCGGCGCGGCAAGCTTCTGGAGCGCGAGCTCATGCAACCGCGGCTGCCGCCGGGCCACCTCGAGCGCCCGAAGAGCGGTTTTGGTCTGCCGACGCACCGCTGGATACGGCGGCATCCGCAGATGTGGGCGGATGCCGTGCGGCGCCTTATGGAGCGCGGGGTGCTCCGCCAGCCGGTGTCGAGTGATTTTCGGCGCGCCTGGTCAGTCTTGGTGCTCGATCGGTGGTTCAGCGCATTCGGCTAACACCTACGCGATCGCGAGCTCGTCGAGCATTTTGCGCAGCTGCGCGCGCCAGTGCGTGGCCGGAGTACCCGTAAGCACGCGAGTGCGAGCGGACTCGAGCACGCTGTAAGCGGGCCGCTTGGCGGGCGTTGGATACTGTGCAGCGCGGATCGGCGACACGGGAATCGCTTGCGCGAGAATCCCGCGTTGCAACGCCTCCTCCTGAATCGCAACCGCGAAGTCGTACCAGCTTGCGACGCCCGCATCACACCAGTGATGGATTCCCGCCGGCGCATCGATGTCGATCATCTTCCAGAGAACCTGTGCAAGTCCGCTCGCCCAGGTCGGTGATCCGATCTGGTCGCACACCACGCGCAGTTCCGGCTTGGACGCCATGAGACGCAGCATCGTGCGTACAAAGTTCTGACCATAGGCAGCGTACACCCAGGAAGTGCGCACGACGATGGAAGACGCGCCGTCCGCGAGCGCCTGCTGCTCACCGGCAAGCTTGGTCGCGCCGTAAACGCCGATGGGCGCCGTCGATGCGTCCGGCTCGTAGGGATTTGACGCGCGTCCGTCGAAAACAAAATCTGTCGACAGGTGGACGAGGCGTGCATGTGCGCTCTTCGCTGCCTGTGCAAGAAATCCGACGGCTGCTGCGTTGAGCGCCTGCGCGGCCGCAGGCGCGCTCTCCGCGGCGTCGACGGCGGTGTATGCCGCGGCATTCACGATCCACTGCGGCGCGTGCGCGCCCGCCGCGCGCTGCACCGCCGCCGCGTCGGTGATGTCGAGCTCCGCATGCGTCAGTGCCACGACGCTCGCTCCCGCGGGCGCAAGCGTACGGAACGCGCGACCGACTTGACCGCCCGCTCCCGTCAGAAGGATTTTCACGCCAAACCGCCCCGCGCCGGGCGGTAGCGGGCGAAGTCGTGTGACTCATGCAGGATGTGCGCGGTTCTCATAGGTTTCACTCAACACTGCAGGCGCTTGCGCGGCTTGCGGCGTCAGCCCTTGGCATCGCCGATCGGCTCGGTCGTCACATGAATGCCGGCGGCGCCGTCCCCGGCCAACTGCACCTTGGGATCCTCGTCCAGCGTCTTCAATACTGCGCGCGCGACGCGCTCGTCGATTTCGGCTGAGTTCTTGAGGTCCACCGGGTAGCGGATTAGCGCCTCCACGCCCGCTGCAACGAAGCGCAGCTCGACTTTCGGCTGCAGGCTGCCGACGGGTGTCGAGACGACGGTGCGCGCGATCTCCTGGGTCTGGCGCTCCATCTCTTCACGATAGTCGGCGAGCACGCCATCGAGCGCCGCCAGCAAGCGTTTCTTCACGCTCGCGAAGTCGGACTGTGCGGCGAGCGTGAGAGTGATCTCGTGCCACGCGAAGTTGGTGCCGTGGATCTGCTTGAAGAGGCCAGCACCCACCTGGAAAACGATGGAATTGGAAAAAGCGACCACGCGCCCCGTTGGGCCGTCCGCTCCGCGACCGCCGCCGAGCTCCATGAGATGGAACCGCACCAGGCCGACATCGATCACCTCCCCGGTGACTCCGCCGATCTGGACGCGATCTCCAACGCGAATGCCGAATTTCCCGATGAGGAAAAAATATCCCACGATGGCGACGATGACGCCCTGCATCGCGACTGCGACGCCCGCCGTGATGAGCCCCGCGAAGGTGACAATGGATCCCACGCTGCTCGCGAAGGCGAACGAGATGATGACCGCCAACAAGAGCCAGAACACGAAGCGTCGCAGCAACAGGAACTGGTAGCGGCGCCGTGGGTCGCTGACGTAACGGTAGACGCCGCGCCGCCACAGCTCCGATGCCGCGATCACGATCGCCAGGATCAAAGTGAGCGAGCCCAGGCGCAGCGCGAGGCTTTTGAGGTCGGTGCGGAAATCAACTCTGACCGCGTCCTTCCAGTTGCCGAGGCTCTTGCTGTAGAGCTCTAGGAGCACCGCCTGCTTGCTCAAAGGGATGACGGCGGCCGCGAGGCGCTTGAACTGCCCCGCAAGGTCATCGAGCTGGGCGCGTTCATCCTGCAGCGTGGAGCTGTTGGCCGTGTCC
>Ga0302324_100002437_pt1 | contig 43066 bp, 35 predicted proteins | sample Palsa_T0_1_FD_201949 | JGI IMG/M metagenome (GOLD analysis project Ga0302324, IMG submission 201949) | Peat permafrost microbial communities from Stordalen Mire near Abisko, Sweden - Palsa_T0_1 | ecosystem: Environmental > Terrestrial > Soil > Palsa > Peat permafrost | place: Sweden: Abisko... | reverse complement strand
GCGTATTTTCCACGTAGCCCTTCATCTTGTCGTCGCCCAGGTAGTCGGTGAAGAAAGCCAGGCGCGACACGGCGTTCTGCACGGACGCATCCTTCACGTTGTACTTCCGTGCGATGAGCGCGGCCGTTACGTATTTCCCCACCAGCTTCTGATTGCACACTTCGAGGTACTGGTCCTTGGTCGACCGCCACTTGCTGCGAACCGCGTCCTTGGTATCGTCGATGGCCTGCTGGACCTTGTCAGCCTGGTCGCTCTGGTTGGCTGCGTTGAGCTGGTCGGCGATCTTCTGCAGCTTGTCGAGCTTGGCCTGCTGGTCGGCGGTGAAGTACTTGGGCGCGACCAGGTCGAGCCCCGTTCGGACCGAGTCATAGAGGGTGCCGATGCGCGCGGTCGCCGCCGCCGCCCACTGGAAAGAGCCATACCTCGTGGCGACCGTTTCGAGCTGCGGGCGCCAGGTCTTCTCCGCTTCGCCCAGGTCTCTGTCGACCTCCTTGATCACCTCGCCCACCGTTCCCGTGTAGTGGTGGTGACCGGTCGCGTAGTCGAAGGTCGATCGCACCTGCTCGTCGACCAGCGTGAAGTCCGCCTCGCCGCCATAGTCGGCGTACGGCGCATCGGTGGCCTGGATCTGACCCTGTTTCCCGTCGGGCGTGGTGAGGTTGAAGGGGCGTGAGCGGAACGCTTGCCAGTCGGCGATGGTGGTCTTGAACCAGGTCCGGTAGGCGGGATCGTTGGCAGACTGCATCATCTTCGCGATGCGGTAGGCCGCCTCGAGAACGAAGCGCGACGACTCGGGCTTGTTCTTGTTGGCAGTGTGAAACTGCGTGAGCGTGGTGATGGCCTGCGTCCGCGCGCCCGAGTTTCCCGTCGACTCCGAGCCGGTGGGGTTCCACTGCCCGTAGTCGAAGCTGGCCTTCAGGTACTCCGCCTCCGAGCGCTTGTCGGTGGTGAGGCGCATCTTGGGGTCGACCAGGACGTCGTACATCCGGGCCATGTTGGGCCGGTCTCCCAGGTTCGAATAGAGGACCATCCCGATGCGCGCGGCGTTCGACCGGCGCTCGTCGTCGAAGCGCGTGTTGTTCGCGATGCGGCCGAACGATTCGGCTGCCCGCTGGTAGGCGAAGAAGCCGTAGTACGTCGTGGAAAGGGCGTCGTACGCCATCCCCAGGTACTTGATGCGCTCCTTGTACTGGTCGAGGTCGGGTCCCGCCGTCCGCTTGGTCTGCGGGTCGACGCCTCCTTTTTCCAGGCGGTCGAGGATGTCCTCGCTCCCGTAGTTGCTGATGAAGAGCTGATAGAGGTCGATGGCCTTGTTGAACTCGCCGACCTGCTTGTAACAAAACGCCGAGTTGATCGCCGCGGCTGGCGAGTCCTTGTGCGACGGCGCCGCTCGGAGCGCGTCTTCGTACATCTTGCCGGCCTTGCGCCACAGAGCGTCCTTCTCCGGTCCGGCCTTGGCCGCCTTGGCTTGCTCGAAGACCTTGTTGGCGTCCTCGAACGCTGCGTTCTGGAGGACGAGATCGGTGAGCACCCCCTTTCGCTCTTCGTCGACCTGGCCTTCGGTCTTCGCGCACGAGCTCTTCTTCTCCGCCTCGGCCAGCTCCCGCGAGCGGGCGGCGTCCTTCTGCAGGTTGCTCATCACGATGAGCCGCTTCCAGGCCTCGTACCCCAGAGCATCCTTGCCGCAGCGCTGCTGGTAGATGCCCTGGAACCGCACCTCGGCTTCCTTGAAGTGACCGTAGAGGTACTGCTGCTCGGCCGCATAGAACGAATAGTCCGCGGCGCGATTCTGCTTGTCCCGCTCGGGAGGTACCCGCTGCACGTACTCGTCGCGGGCGAGGATCGATTTCTGGATCACGTCCGGGATGGGGTCCACGATGACCTTCTTGTCCCCCTCCGGGCCTTCGAGCTTCGGCTCCTTGCGCGGCTCGACCCCCTGGGTGCCTCCGGAGTCTTGCCAGCGCTGAAAGGCGAGATCGCGGTCGACGTCGGCCAGGTCCACCGCAAAGAGGCCCGCGTTGTCGATGAACTGGTCGTCCTCGTCGGAGTCCCGCACGCTGACCGACGCCTGGATGGCCGTAGCGATTTCTTGCGACGACGGCTCGGGGTATTGCCGAGGGTCGAACTTGTGAAGCACCACCTCGAGGCGCACCTCGTTGTGGAGAGCGTCGGCGTAGAAGTAGCGGCTCTTGTAGGCGTCTCCGGCGTTCTCGTCCTGCTTCAAGTATCCGAGCCAACCCAGCGCGGCCAGCCGGTACTCCTGCAGCGCGTAGTTGGTCAGGCGCACTTGTTCCTTGGGGTCACTGGTCTGATCCGCTTGCTCGACGGCGGCTTGCCCGTTGCGCGTATGGGTGATGGCCGCGCCCTTGAGACCCGTGCGCACCAGCTCCTCGGCGCGCTGGAGGGCCGCCGGGTTGTCCTTGTTGGCGTCGACCCAGGGGGTATCGCCGATGTACTTTGCCAGGGCGGTGCGTGCCTCCAGGACCTTGCGCTCGTACTCGTGACGTTCGTCGCCGACCTTGGTCTGGCGGACGAGGAGGTCGTACACCTCCGCGATCGCGTTCTGCGTGTCGGGGGCCGAGGGATCCATCGGCCACCGGTCGAGCGTCATCTGGTAGACGGCGAGCGCGTTCTTGTACTGGTTTATGGCGCGGAATTCGAGCGCGAGCGCCTTGTAGATCTCGATCGTCCAGGGCTTGTCTTGCGGGACGAGCTGCGGGTTCTGCACGCGGTCGATCGCCACGCGCAGCTTGGTCTCCCCTTCCGCCGGGCTTTTCGCCGTGTCGAGCACGTCCGGGCGGGCGATGTACGGCTCGTCCGGCCCGGGGCCGGTGAAATCGAAGTACACCAGCGAGCCGGCGATGTAGGTGAAGGCCTCCTGGCGAAAGTCGGCGCCGGGATCCCCGGTCAGCTTCTGCTGCTCGTCGGTGTAATTGAGGAGATGCACGAACTCGTGCACCGCCGCTTCGTAGCGCTGCTGCTTGAACAGCGTCCACGCGTACTTGTAGAGGGCCACGCCGAAGAGCGGGGGCTTTCGGTACTGCATGGCGCGGCTGTACGCGCTCGCCGCCCGGTTGTAGTCCCAGACGGCAAAAGGCTCGAAGTCCAGCACCCCGCCGGCGATGTCGGTCTGGTCGAACTCCCAGTCACCGATGCGCCACCAGACCTCGGCGACGTACTTCGGCTCCTGGCCCGGAAGGATGCTCGGCTGCGGGATGGCCGCGCAGTCCATGGGATACGGGTCGTCGAAGGTGGCTTCGTCCCGAGGTCCCTTCTTCAACGACTCGGGCGTGGGGTACTTGCTGCGCCAGGTCTTCCAGTAGGCCTCGTCGTGGTCCTGGGGCATCGGCGAGAGCTCGTCGATGTCCGGCGACTTGGCGTCGGTGGCGACCGGGTAGGCGTAGTGGTTGTGGCAGACGAGCGAGCGCCACACCTGCTCCGCCTCGCTCACGCGGCGCGAGTCGTTCAGCGCGTGCCCGAGAAAGTAGTAGATGCCGGCGAGCTCTCCGTACTTGGGAAATTCGCGAATGACCCGCTTGTAGAGGGCAACGGCCGGCCTCAGCGTGATCGCCAGGTCGGAGTTCGGATCGTCGTCTCCGCGCGCGCGCTCCTCGTAGAGCGCGGCGAGGCGGTACATGGCGTCGGGGGTGGCCTCGGGTTGCGCGTTGGTCCCGCTGTACTTGGCGACGAACTCCTCCAGTCGCTTGATAGCGACCTCACGCGCCTTCCTCAGCTCCTCCTTTTCGATGCCCACCTCGCGGTCGAGCCCGCCGAGGATCGACCGCTTCTTCTCCTCGTAGTGGAGGGTGACGATGGTGGTGATGGTGTCCTTGTAGTCGCGCGCGCCTTTCGCGTAAGCCTCCGCCTCGAGGCGCATGGCATCGTAGGCCGCGAGCTGCTCGGGGGTGGGCGGGGGGAGGAGCGGAGCGTGCGGCGCGAAGGTCGGAACCGGAGCGGTAGACACCATGGAAGCCGTATCGGCAGGACCGGCCGCGGCATCGCCCGAGGAGGCGAGCGTCGTCGTGGACGATGCGGCGTCCGTCGTGGCGGCGCCCGCATCGGCAGATTGGGTCTGCGCGCTGACGGAGAGGGCGTAGGCCAGCGACAAAGCGACCAGCGCCCCTCCGACAGCGCGCGGCCACCGGAGCCATTTCGAGGCACCCATCGTCATTCCTCGGTCGTTTCTGGCGATCACTTGCCGGTCTGCCCTGGTTCGACGCCGTCGTCCCTGACTTCCTTGAGCTCCTCGTCGAGGAGCTGCTCTTGGCGCGCGCGCTCCGTCTGCAGGCTGCGCACCCGATCCAGCTCCTCTTCGCGGACCTCCCACGCTTGCTCGGTCACGCCGACGTCGGCACGGAGGACGATATTTCGCAGCTTGTCTCTGACCAGACCGAAGTTCCGCTGCGCCACGTGACCGACCAGGTCGCGCGCCTCGTTGTCCAGCTTGTCGAGCTCGAACTGATACTTCCCGATGCTCGCGCGCTCGACGACGACTTTCCGCTCCAGCTCCCCCGAGCGCTCGGCCACGTGCGCCTCGAGCTGCTCGAGAACGGCGATGAGCCGGGACTCGTACTGGTGCGCTTCCGACAGCACGGCGCCCGCCGGGCCCGCAAAGCGCTGCGCGTTGCCACCTCCCGAGCCACCGGAGGAGAGCTGGATCTCGCGGTCGAGGAGCTCGCGAAACTGGTCGCGCGCCAGCGCGTCGCTCTGATACCGCGCGTCACCGATGCCGATCTGCGCGCGCCCCATCTCGATCTGGCGCCGTATTTCTACGATTTCTTCGTGGTAGTGCTTGAGGTCGTGCTCGTTCGCGTCGAGCTCCGCCTGGAACCGCTGGAGGCTCGCCGGATCCCGAGCCACGCCCTGCGCGGGACCGTCGCTGATCATGCGACGTAGGCCGTTGACGCCGGCGTGCAGCGAGTCGACCTCCATGCCCCGCCGCGTGAGCTCTTGCGACAGCAAGTTCCACTCCGTGCGACCCTCCTGCTCTCGCTTGCCGAAGTCTTCCTGGGCTACTGGCAGGCCCTCGATCGCCGCCATGAACGCCCGGCGCTGCTGCCGGACCTGGCCGATCTCGCCGCCCAGCTCGCTCGACTCCTCGCGATCGAGCTGGTGAGCGACGGTCAAGCGGGCGCGAGAGACCCGGTTCAGGAGCGAGAGAGCCACGGTCTCGCCGGCTTCGAGCTCGGGGAAAGCACGCACGCGATTGGAGGCGCCCATCAAGGACATCAGCTTGTCCACGAGCAGGTTGGACTCCCGGATCAAGGCTTTGCACTCGTTGACATCGTCGATGACGGCAAAGGCCAGCGGCCCGTCCTCCGCTTCGCGCGCCCACCGGATGGCGATGGGAGGAAGCTGGTCGTTCTGGTCGAGCAGATCGAGCTGCTGCTGCGCGAGCTTGTCGTAATAGGCGCTGACGTTCTGCGTCGAATCGAGGAAGGATTCGACCTTCGCGCGCATCGGGTCGTACTGAAGGAGCACGCCCTGATAGAGCTGCAAGGCGCGGTCGAACGCGCCGGCGCGCAAGAGGAGATCGGCGCGCAGCAAGGTGCCGTCGCCGATGTACTGGCTGTTGGGATCGCTGACCATCAGCACCTCCAGAGCGCGATCGGCCCGCTGCACGTCGCCGAGCCGCACGTACACCCACGCCAGCTCGTAAAGCATGGTGTCGAACTCGGGGCCGTCCCGGCTCACGCGGGCGTACGCCTCGCTCGCCTGTTGATACTGCTCCATCTCGTAGAAGAGGCGTCCGATGGCCATCCACCCGAGGTCGATGACCTGCCGGTGCTCGGGCGAGTCCGGCGGCAGCTCGGTCACGACGCGAAACGTCTCGATGGCCTGCTTGTAGTTCGCGCTGGTGGGTCCCTTGACGGTGGGGTCGCTCACCGCGCCTGCCCGCGCCGTCTTGAGCGCCACGAGCCCCTGGAAGTAGCGAGCCTGATGGGTGTAATAGCTCCCGTTGGGGACCTGGGCGAAGGCCGCGGTGGCGTCGTTGTACGAGCCCTGGTGAAAGTAAGCTTTCCCCTTGGCGTATAGCAGGCCGGCGTCGACCTGGGCGGGGGGCACCTGGTTGAATTTCTCGAAGATGGGCGCCAGCGTCTCGGGGGGGTCGTTCAGGCGCAGGGCGACGTCGACCAGGCGTGCCAGCGCCCGGCCGAAGTAGGCCTGAAAGCGAGCCTCGTTCCCTCGGTCGACGAGCGCCTTGTAGTCGCGGCGCGCCGCCAGATAATCGTGGGCGGCGTAGTAGGTCTCGCCGCGAAGCCAGAGCGCGTCGGGGTAGCTCGGAGTGTCCGGGAACGCCTCGAGGATCTCGCTGAGAACCACGATCGCTCGACCGTAGTCGTTCATGCGATAGAGAACCTCGCCGTTGGCCAGCTTCTGCTCCGGCGTCTGCTGCTCGGTCCGGGCTCTCTCCACGACCGACTGAACGCCAGCCATGTCGCGGCCCACCGAGACGAGTTCGCTCTGCGCAGTACCCAGTGCGTCGTCGGCGCGGGCATCTCGCGCGAGCGCCCCGGCGAGGGCGACGCACGCCGCAGCCGCACCGAGGCGCGCGAGCTTCACTTCTGACCTCCGACGGGGCTCCCCGAGCCTTGTGCGGGGGGCGTCCCCAGCATGGCGCCTCCTGCGAGGGGCTGCAGCTTCTCCTGCCACTCGATGGTGGGGCGTTGTTCGAGCGGGGTGGTGACGCCTCCCTTCTCGAAGGACGTTGCTCGGATGGTGATGGTCTTGCCCTCTGCGGCGGTGAAGGCGTGGCTGGACTTCACCTCGAATTTGTAGCCCCGCAGGTACGAGAAGACGCCATAGCCGTTCCCCTGGAACGTGAGCGCGACCTGGATGGTGTGGTCCCCGGGCGGCACGGAGCCGCTATAGATGGGGATCTCCTTCTGGTCGGCGAGAGCACCGCCGTCGTCGCTGCGGTTGTACTGGACCTGCCCGTCGATGACGAAGAGCGCGCGCGTCAGCTGGAAGGCGCTCGACATCTCGTTCCTGAACTCGACCTCGGAGCGCGAGCCAGCGGCGCCGCCGCCGATGATGGTGTCGCTGAGCAGCGCCAGCCGGGTGTGGCTTCGCCTGATCTGGTCCTTCAGCTCGTCGACACGCTGCTCCAGATCGCGCAGCCGCACGGCGTAGGTCGCCCCGGTGACCGCCTGCTCGGCGGGGGGCTTGGCGCTCATGTCGACCGTGGTCGCCGGCGCGGGCGTCCCGGCGCTGGAAGGAGCCGCGGACGCCGAGACCGAAGCCGAGGCGGCAGGGATCGCCACGGGCGGAGGCGCCGACACTGCAGCGGAGGCCGCGCCCTTCGCGGCCGGCTGCGCTGTGGCCATCACCGAATGTGCGGCGACCGGAAGGACCAGGGCAAAGAGCATCGTCAGTCGACGTCGCATTTCAAAAAATCCTTCCATGGAAACCGGGGCTTTCTCACGCCGGAGCCCCAGCAGTCATACGTCTTTCGGCGTCGGCTCAGCAAGGAGGGCGGCCTGAGTGTAGTTTCCCGAGCGCGGGCTTTGCAACAGCGCCCGCTGGTTGGAAAGACCCCGCATTTCCGCGCAGCTGGCTCAACAATGGCGTACTTTATCAACGCCCTCATCCGTACGCCGCAAGGCCGTCGGCCGCGCGACCACTGGAAATGACTGCCGCGGATGAGCGAAGATCGAACTTCGAGCTCGCGCGTCGGATCCACCCAAGGATTTCGGAGGAGGACCCATGGCCCCCACGCACGGCCCCGTCTGTAAGGCCACGACGTCGACACGAGTTGGGAGAGCGGGTGTCACCCTCACGGACCGAAACGACCGACGAAGCGCTCATGATCCGGTTCCAAGGCGGGGATCGGTCGGCCTTCACCCTGCTCGTGCGAAAGCACCAGGGCCCCCTCTTCAATTTCGCGCTGCGGCACCTGCGGAGCCAGCCGTCGGCCGAGGAAGTGGTTCAGGACGCGTTCGTGCGGGTCGTCCAGAACGCGGCCGACTTCAAGCACGAAGCGCGCTTCTCGACCTGGCTTTACACCATCGCGCGCAACCTGTGCATCGACCAGCTCCGCAAACACGCCCTGCGCCGGCACCCTTCGCTCGACGAGCCGAAACAGTCGGGGGAGCGTGAGGGACCGAGCCTCGGGGAGCAGACGGCGGACACCCGCGCGAACGTCGAGCGGACCGCGGTGGGCGGCGAGATCCGCGAGCGTCTGGTCGCGGCCGTGGCGGAGCTGCCCGAAGAGCAGCGAGAGGTCTTCTTGATGCGTGAGGTCTCCAGTCTGCCGTTCAAGGAAATCGCCGCCATCGTCGGCGTGCCGGAGAATACGGTGAAGAGTCGAATGAGATACGCCCTCGAGCGCCTCCAGGCGGCGCTGAGCGACTTCGAGGAGTACGCGCGCGCGCTGCGCTAGACGCACATGGATTGCGAGAAGTTCGAATCGGCGATGATGGACGAGCTCTACGGCGAGCTCGACGAGCTGACCAGCGCCGCTGCGAAACGTCACGTCGCGGGCTGCCTGCGCTGCACGGCCCTCCTGGCGGGGCTCCGGGCGACACGACGCGTGGCCCTGATACCCCTGGTCGATCCGCCGGCGGATCTCGAGGCTCGCATCCTGTCGGCGGTGCGGGAGGCGCAGAAGGCCGCCCCCCCGCGGGGCCGTGTGGCGCGCGCGGTGTCCCTAGCCGGAAGTTGGGCCATGCGCCCGCAGACCGCGATGGCCGCGCTGTTTCTCGTGATGATCGGTACCAGCGTCCTGCTGCTTCGTGGCAGGTCTTCGCGCGCACCGCCGAGCGAGGATGTGACGGTCACCGAGCAAGGCGCGCCCGCCTCCGAGCCGCTCCCGGTGGCCGCGGGGTCGATGGCGCTGGATTCGCGGACCGCGCCCTCGCTCTCGGGGGCGGGGGGGGCCGCGGTGCTCGCGCGGCCTCTCGAGGCGAGGGGGGGGGCCGCTGCCACGCCCGGTGACGTCGGCGACGACCTCCACGCGGCGCACATGAAGGCGGGATTCGCCCGAGGGAAGGACGACGACGGCCCCGCCGGCGCGATGAACGCGTCCGCCGCCGCACCACCGGCGAACGCCCCCACGCCGGGCGATTCGCCCGCCGCGCCGGGCTTGTTCGGGCAGCCTACGGCGGCCGACCGCAGAGGCGACCTTTCGTCGTTCGACGGGGCGCTGGAGGCCTATCGCGCGGGTCGTTTCGACGAGGCCGCGCGCTCGTTCGACGGTCTGGCCGCGGGGGATCCCAACGCCGACCTCTGGGCGGCACGCTCCGTCCGGGAAAGCAGGGGCTGCCGCAACGCGGTAGCTCGCTTCGACAAGGTGGCGCGACGTGCCAGCGGCACGCCCCCGGGCTGGGACGCGCTCCTCGAAGGGGCACTCTGCTATCGCGCGATCGGAGACTTCGGCAAGGCGCGCGTCTATTGGACCGCCCTCCTGACGGTCGACTCGCACAAGGATCGCGCCCGCGCCGAGCTCGATCGCATCAATCAGCTCCAGCAGCCGCAAGCGACGATCGCGCCCGCGGCCGCGGCGGCGCGACCTGTCCCGAAGCGCGCCGCGTCCCCCAACACCGCGGCGGAGCCCGACGCGGTCGAGCAGCAGAGAAAATGAGCACCCTGGAACGCGACGCCCTCCTCGCCGCCTGGTCGGTCAAGGACCGCGACCGCGCCGTGCTCCCGGCGGACCGCGCCATCGTCGATGCTTCCTCCAACGTGCGCGCCCTCATCGTCGACCTCGCCCTGGCCGGCGGCCCGGAGGACGAGCTCTACGACGCCTGCGCGGTCCTCGGGCGGCTCATCGCGCAGCGAGCTGGTTCCCCCACCCTGGCCTCGGCGACCCTCGAGAACGCGGCGGAGGTGCTCGACGCGCGCTCCGCCCCCTGGGTCGTACCGGCACGGGCGGCGGTGGTGGAAGGCTTCGTGGCGACGGTGGTGGAGAACGCGCAGCTCGAGGCGGTGCGTTCCTGGGAGTTCCCCCGCTGCGCGGTCCCCCTCGGCTACGCGGGGTTCGCCATCGCCGCGGGTCACCCCTCGGACGACGAGGAGGTCCTGGCGACCTGGGCGGCGCGCGTCGCTCAGAGCGCGGCACGCGCCGGTGCGCGCCGGGCCGTCGTCTCCGGGGGCGAGCTCGCCGTGGCGGCGCTGGTCGACGCGCTCAGCCTGGTGGGCATCGAAGTGAATGTCGCGCCCGTGCCGAGGTAGCCGCCGGCGAGCCGCGGCCACGCGCGCGTCCGGAGCTGGCTACGAGGGATCCCGCACGTAGGCGATCGTGCGGATCACCTCGACCAGGCGCTCGCGTTCTTCGGGGCGCAGGTTGATGAAGCGGACCCCCATGCCGGGGTTCGGGTTGTCGCCGTCCGGGCGCAGCGGGTTGATCCAGGCCACCTCGCCTTCCAGCTTGAACGGTTCATACCCGGGCGGCTCGAACGAGAGGACCAAAGTGGTGCCCAGGGCCAGAGGATCGATGGTCTTCACGAAGATGCCCATGGCGCTGATGTTGGCAATCGACGCGTAGAGGAAGGTGTCGTCGGCGACGCAGTCCACCGCCCACTCGACGTCGAAGCGGTGGTGGCTGCGCCGATCGTCCCGCTTCGGCATGGGATCCGGTTCGAGAACCGACACCGCGGCATTTGCCTTGGGGTTCTTGTTGGTCACCATCGTTACCCTCCCAGTTCCGGCAAGCGCTCATCGCGCTGTACGCGCTCACGCCGCCGCTACTACTGCACGCGCAGCGGGCCACCTTTGATCCGATTGTCGCCGTCGTTCGGCCCGCTCTTGACCTTGAGGCGCGTATCGCCCGCGAACAAGCCGAAGTAAATCGAGTACGTACCCGGCGTGAAGTTCGGCTCGAGCTTGAACTCGTGATCGTCGACCACGAAGTCGCCCGGCAGCCACAGAGCCATCGGGTACTTGCCGTTGGTGGGCTTGTGATCGCCGTTGTGGCGCCGGTTGTACCCATCGATGTGAATGAAGGCCTCCCACTCGGTGGTGACCGGCGCAAGCACTTTGTAATAGGTCTTGAGGTGATACGTCCTCCCGGGGGCAATCTGGTCGGTGAGTTTCCCGTGCTCGTCGAGGAGATCCACGCCGAGGACCTCGAGCTTGTCGTCCATGTTCGCGTCGATGACGCGCTGAGGATGCGGCGGCGCCGAGAGAAGGACCATGGACAGAGGGTTGTCGTTCCTGTCGGAGTCTCCCAGCGAGGACGAGGCCATGAGGATCTGGCTCGAACGCGCATCGACCACGGGCAGGTTGGAACGAGACCCGGGCGGGGAGTGCTCGCGCCACAGCTGGTTCAGCTTGGGCAGCTCCTCCGCCTTCATGGCCAGGCAGCGGCGCTGTCCCGGTCCCCCGGCCACCAGCCAGTTGTACGCGCTGGTGGGATCGCCCAGCGTCTGGGGCTGGCCCCCGGAGTAGTAGGCCGCCGTTCGCCCACCGACACCGAGCAACGCCAGCGGCGCGTTGGGGCAAACCTGGCGGTAGCTCTCGAAGACCTCCTTCGGAGAAAGCTGGTTGGCCAGCGCCGGATAGTAGAAGAGGCAGAGGACCAGGCCGACCACGGCGCCCCCCAGAGCAAGCCCGGGCGCCCTGTGGCGCAGGAGATCGCCGACCAACCCCATCACCAGGAAAAAAACTACGCCGGACGGAACGGAGAGGAGCGCCGCGACGTACGGCTTGCACCCGATCCCGTACCAGCCGGCGAAAGCGATGGCAGGGATGGCCAGCAGCATGAAAAACCCGAGCACGACCAGCGCTACCCACCATTCGAAGCGCTCGAGCCGCGCCTCCCCCTCGGCGGGCCGCAGGCGCGCGAGGAGCTCTTCGAACGGGTCGAAGCCGCGCGTCAGCGACTCCTTCGACAGGGCCCGCGAGCGACCGAACGCCCAGAGCCAGACGTCGCACGCGAACAGCAGCCCGAGGATGAACAGGACCGGTACGAACGCCACCAGCCACCACGCGTTGAGGACCACGTCGCGGATGCTGGACGACATCTGCGGCATCCAGTGCGCGTGGGTCCTCATTCCCACGAAGACGAAAAGACCCGCCAGCGAGGCCCCAGCCACTGTCGCGAAGTACACCAGGGCAAGCATGCCGTCGTACGACTCGCGAAGCGTGCGGAGAACTCGGGCGTACGTCGAGGCTGCGAACGGGGTGCGCTTGGGATCGCGCTCGACCCAGGTGAGGAACGCGCAAAGAGCGAAGCCGCCGAGGACCACCCACCACAGGTCGAGCGCCTGATCCTTGAAGCTCTCCGGGAAGGTCGCCCCGCTGATCCCGAAGGCCATGTAGGCCTTCTCCGGGAGCTCGTGGAAGTCGTGGTGAAGGACGGCGGCGAGAAGCAGCGTACCCAGGCCCACGGCGATAGAGGCGTGCGCGCCGCGCTCGAAGTCGCGAATGGCGACCGCGCAAGCCACGGCACAAAGCGCCGGGCCGCTGAAGGACACCATGTCGGTCCGCGCGACCAGGTATCCGTGGGCCACCAGGGCCACCGAGGCGCCGACCAGGATTGCGGTGCGGGCCAGGCTTTCGCGCTCTCCTTCGGGGCCGATTCGGCCCGGCGGCACGAGAAAGAGACGGCCGAAGGCGAACGGCAGAAAGGCGCTCCATGGCGCCAGCGCGTGACCGATCGCGCCCACGTAGAACTCGAACGTCGGGTACTTGGACGGGACGTGGAGCGCCGTTCCGATCCAGAGATTCAGCTCCTTGCTGTCTCCGGGTGCGGCGATGGCTCGGACCGCCATCATCGACGCTCCGACCCCGGCCAGGAGCGCGACGGCCCCCACCACGTCTCCTACGAGGTCCAGCCGGGTTCGGGTGGACACCCGTGCGGCGCCCCAGCCCAGGCCGACCCCGAGGAGCGGAACGCCGAGGCCGAGCAGACCGCCTCGGCTCTCGAAGCCGACGAACAGCCCAGCCGCAGCCATTCCCAGCCAGGGCAGCCGCACGACGAGACGGGTGGGCCCCTTCTCGTCACGGTCGAACGCGGCGACCGCCAGTCCGCCGAACGCCATGGCCAGACCCGCCATGGTGCAGACGTCACCCAGCATGGTCCTCGCTTGCACGAAGTAGAGCGGCATGGTCGACAGCACCACCGCTGCATAAGCCCCCGTCCGCCGGTCAAAGAGGCGCGCCACGAAGGCGTAGGTCGACAGGACGCCGAGGAGACCCCAGATCGCCAGGGGCAAGCGCCCCGCCCACTCCGTCAGGCCGAACAGCTTGAAGCCCAGGGCGATGGAGGAGAAAGGCAACTGCGGTCGCCCCAGGTCGTTGAGATGCGGAAGGGTGTTGTCAGCGCCTTCGAGCGCCAGATGGGACGCGTGGTAGAGATTGAGCGCGATGCGCCGCGACAGGTCCGCGACGTTGAGCTCGTAGGGATCCCAGAGACCGCTCCGGGTGAGGGGTGGGAGCACGAAGAAGAGGAGGACCGGCACCACGGTCGCGACCGCCAGCGGGGCCCACCGCCGCCACGGCGCGGGCACCTCTTCCGTCGTGGCGGCGTCGTCGTTGTCGAGGGGAGCGTCGTCGGGCATGGGTGATATGACTCTGTCGAACGGACGCCCCGAGCGCGGCATACCGGAGCGCAAAGCAAACAGACACTACTTCCATCCTCCGGGGCTAGGCAACCGCCGCATGCCAGCGCGGATTATTCGGGCCAGGCGACTGTCGGTCAAAGCCCCGACGGACTCCGTCGTGACGTTCCAGGACGCCCATGTCTCCTGCGGTCGTGAGCAATCTGGGCTAGAAGCCCGCTCCCGTATGAGCGATCCTCCCCCGACTCTCCTCACGCGCTCCGGCCGCGTCGCCCTTCTGGGCCGGCCGAACGTCGGGAAGAGCACGCTGCTCAACGCGCTGCTCGGGGAGCCCATCGCCATCATCAGCGCGTATCCGCAGACGACGCGCGACGTCGTCCGGGGCGTTCTCACCCGGGATGACACGCAGTACGTCTTCCTCGACACGCCTGGGGTTCATGCCGCCAAGACCAAGCTGGGCACGTGGATGAACCAGGCCGCTCGGGAACAGGCGCGGGAGGCCGACGCGCTCGTTCTAGTCGTGGAGCCGGACCGCGGGGCGGAAGTGAACCCCGCCGACCTGGCGCTGGCGCGCGAGCTGGAGGGCACGCGGACGGTGCTGGCCATAAACAAGATCGATCGCGTGAAGGAGAAAGCTCGCCTCCTTCCCCTGCTTGCGGCGTTCGGCGAAGCGCATGCCTTTGCCGCCACCGTTCCCCTGAGCGCCAAGCGCGGCGACGGTCTGGACCGTCTGCTGAAAGAGCTGCGCGAACTCCTCCCTGAGCAGCCCTTCCTCTACGAGCCGGACACCCTGTCCGATCAGCCGGTGCGCTTTTTCGTCGCCGAGTTCGTGCGCGAGCAGATCCTCCAGCACACGCGCCAGGAGGTGCCTCACGGCGTGGCGGTGGTGGTGGAGCGCTTCGACGAGAGCACCGACGTACCGCACATCGAGATCGCCATCCACGTGGCGCGGGCCGGGCACAAGGGAATCCTGGTCGGCGCGAAGGGGGCGATGATGAAGCGCATCGGCATGGCCGCGCGCGTCCGGGTTGAGAAGATGATGGGGCGGAGGGTGCACCTCAAGCTGTGGGTTCGCGCGACCCCGGACTGGATGAACGACGCCGCCAAGCTGCGTGAGCTAGGTTACGGGGCGAACGTCGCCTCGGACCCGGGACCCGAGCGATGACCAAGCACCACCCGTCCCGCGTGCGCGGGTCGCTCCCCGGAGGCGTGGGCAGCATGCCCATCGTGGCCATCGTCGGAAGGCCGAACGTCGGCAAGTCCACGCTGTTCAACCGCCTCGCGCGGGCTCGCCTGGCCATCGTGCACGACGAGCCGGGGGTCACGCGCGACCGCAAGTACGCGGACACCACCGCCTATGGCCGCTCGTACACCGTCGTCGACACGGGTGGCTTCGACCCCGAGGACGAGGACCCGATGAAGGCCGGCATCGCCGTCCACGTGCGCGCCGCGGTCGCCGAGGCCGACGTCATCGTCTTCGTGACCGATGCGACGTCGGGGCCCAACGACGCCGATCGGGCCGCCATCAAGCTTCTTCGCCGGAGCGGCAAACCGGTGTTCTACGCCGCGAACAAGGCCGACTCGCCGCGCGCCGACCCGGAGGCGTTCGAGCTCTATCGCCTGGGCGTGGACAAGGTGTATCCGGTGAGTGCGCTGCACGGACGCGGCCTGGGCGACCTGGAGGCCGCGGTGGTCGAGGCGCTCCCTGCGGAACAGCCGGCCGTGCTGGCCGACGAGACGGCGCCGCCGCGCATCGCACTCATCGGGCGCCCCAACGCCGGCAAGAGCAGCCTGCTCAATCGCATTCTCGGCGAGGACCGCGTGCTGGTCGACTCGCGACCGGGGACGACGCGCGACGCCATCGACGCGCTGGTGGAGCGGGACGGGCACAGGTACGTCTTCATCGATACCGCGGGGATCCGCCGAAAATCCAAGGTTACCAAGGAGGGCAGCGAGGTCGAGTCGATGAGCGTCGTCTCCAGCATCCGCGGTATCGAGCGCGCGCACGTCGTGGTGATGCTGTGCGATGCCGAGGAAGGCGTGGCCGAGCAGGATGCGAAGATCCTGGGCCTGGCCGAGGAGCGCGGCAGGGCCATGGTGGTGGCGCTCAACAAGAGCGATCTGCTCGACAAGGCGGCGTTCGCCAAGGCCGAGGAGAACGCCCGCGAAAAGCTCAGCTTCGCTCCGTACGTCCCGGTCGTGCGAATCAGCGCGAAGACGGGGCGAGGCGTGGGGGAGCTCTTCGCGACCATCGACAAGGTGCGGGACGCCTTTTACCGCCGGGTGGGGACGGGGGAGCTGAACCGCTTCTTCGAGACCGTCCTCGACACCAAGCCGCCTCCCACCATGGGTGGGCGAGCGCCGCGCCTCTATTACGTGACGCAGGCCGAGGTGGCGCCCCCCACGTTCGTCGCCATGACCAACGCGCCAGATGCGATCCACTTCTCGTATCGGCGCTTCGTCCTCAACCAGCTACGCAAGCACTTCGGCTTCGAGGGCGTCCCGGTCCGGGTGCACTACAAGGCGAGGCGGCGCCGAGGCGAAGCGAAAGAAGCGTGAGCAGGAGTCGTGAGGGTGCTCAATCCGACGCGACGACGTCAGAAAGCCCCTCCGCTCATCAGGGTCTCGGCCACCTCGCCGAGGTTCTCGAGGTCGTGGACGTCGCTCGCCAGCTCGGACACGCGCACGATGGGAACCTCGCCGCGCGCGCGAGCGTCGAGGCCCTTCACGTTCGACGCGTCCAGGGCGGCGAGCCTCACCGCGTCGGCGTGCGCGTGGACCAGGCGTGCCGGCGCCTCGTCGTCCAGCTTCAGAGCGTGCCGCGCGATGGCCTCGGCCGCGTCGGCGGGGGACGGCGGAGCGTCGGCCCCAGGCGGTGGCATGCGGAACCGGTTCACCACGAAGGCGCCTCGCGGCATCTTCGACTCCTCGAGCCGCTCGCTGAAGAAGAGTACCTCTTGGATGCTCATCGGCGCCGGGCTGGTGACCAGGACGAACGAAACCTCCGGCGAGCGCAGCGCCGCCTCGACCATGCCGGCGCGCTGCTTGAAGCCGCCGAAGAGATCGTTCAGCTCGGTTATGAACTCCGACATGGACTCGAGGAAGTCCCCCCCCGTGATCTTCGCCAGGCCACGCAGCACAAGGGCCGCGGACCGCGCCAGAAGGTTGAACGACAGCTTGCCCGTCGACTCGAAGGCTTGCACGAACCAGCGCATGGCGGCGGAGTCGATGGCGTCCGCCATGCGCGCGGGCGCGTCCAGAAAGTCGAGGGCGTTGGCGGTGGGAGGCGTGTCGAGGATGATCAGGTCGAAACGCGGATCGCGCTGCACTTCCACGAGCTTCTCCATCGCCATGTACTCCTGCGTCCCGGCCAGCGTGGTGGAGACGTATTTGTAGAGGCGGTTGCCGAGGAGCTTGGTCGCTCGCTCGGGCGACGAAGAGTACTTGACGACGAGATCGTCGAAAGTCTGCTTGGTATCGAGCATCATGGCGGTGAGCGAGCCCGCCAGCGGAATCCGGGCGCGCGCAAAGAGCTCCGGAGCGATGGTCTGCTCCTCCGAGGACACGCGCTCCAGGCCCAGCGCCTCGGCGAGACGCCGCGCCGGGTCGATGGTGAGGCACAGGACGCGCTTGCCCCGTCGCGCCGCCGCGACGCCAAGCGCCGCCGCCATCGTCGTCTTGCCGACCCCTCCGGCTCCCACGGTGATGAGCACGCGCCGGGACATCACCAGCTGCTCGAGGGTCTCCAACACCCCTTCGCCTCTTAGCATACGCCCGACGGGCGGCGACTGCCGTCCCACCCCCGACGGGTCACGACCGCTCGAGCTCGTCGTGCTCGCCCTCCGCCAGGTTGTCGAAGCGCGTGTACTGCGCGTCGAAACGGACCTTCACCGTCTCGGTCGGGCCATTTCGCTGCTTGGCGACGATGAGCTCGGCCACGTTCCGGTCGGCCGTCTCCTTGTTGTAGTAGTCGTCGCGATAGATAAAGCAGATGTTGTCGGCGTCCTGCTCGATGGCACCCGATTCGCGCAGGTCCGAGAGCTGAGGACGTTTGCTCTTCTCGCCGCGCGTCTCCACCGCGCGATTGAGCTGGCTGAGGGCGATGACCGGTAGGTTCAGCTCCTTGGCGAGCTGCTTCAGACCACGCGAGATCTCGCTGATCTCCTGCTCGCGCGAGGCGGCGTTCTCGCGACCGCGCATCAGCTGCAGGTAATCGACCATCACCAGGCCGATGCGCTGTTTCTTCTCGCCGCTGGCCTCGTCGAACCGATCGTACTCGGCTTGCAGGCGCCGCACCTTGGACCGCAGTTCGAGGAGCCCGAGGGCCGGGGTGTCGTCCACCCAGATGCCCAGGCTTCCCAGATGGGACGCCGCTTGCGTCAGCTTGCTCCAGTCGCTCGGCGTCAGCATGCCGGTGCGGACGCGGCTCACGTCGACCTTGGCCTCGGAGCAGAGCATGCGGTTGACGATCTGCTCTCTTGGCATCTCCAGGGAAAAAACCACCACGCCGTAGCCCGGCTCTTCCCAGCGCTCGTTGGGATCGTGCGCGCTCTCGAGCTGCTGCGGGCTGGCCACGTTTGCCGCCATGTTCAGCACCAGGCTGGTCTTTCCCATGCCCGGGCGCGCGGCGACGATGGTGAGCTCGCCGTCGTGCAGCCCGCTGGTCACGCGGTCGTAGCGGTCGAACCCCGTGGCGATGCCGGTGATGCGCCGGCCGCGCGCGTTGGCCTTCTCGATCTTCTTGAACGTCTCGCGCATCACATCGCGCAGCATGTAGACGTTGCTCGATTCGCGCGTGCGGGCGATGTCGTAGACGGACTGCTCGGCGCCGTCGATGAAGGTCTGGGCCTCCCCGTAGCCGGCGTAGCCCTGCGCGGTGACCCGCTGGCAGGTGAGAATGAGCTGCCGGACGCGCCACTTCTCGTGGATGGTCTTGCCGTAGGCGGTGACGTTGGCCACCGCCGGCGCGGTATTGAGCACCTCGGTCAGGTAGGCCATGCCCCCCACCTGGGCGAGGCGCTCGCGGTCGCGCAGCCACGTCGCCACCTGCACCACGTCGACCGGACGCCCGGCCGACGCGAGGTCCACGCAGGCTTCGAAGATGCGGCGGTGCGCCTCGGAGTAGAAGTGCTCGGGCTTGAGGAACTCGTTCACTTTGTCGAGGGCCGCGGGATCGACCATGACCGCCGAGATGACCGCCCCCTCGGCGTCGAGGTCGTGAGGCGGCACCCGCGCCTCGACCGCCGAGATGCCCTCTGCTTGCCCCCCGATGACTCGCAGTTTCTCCACAGCGCGCACCCCGAAATGAGCCGCGCCCCGGACGCGTGGGCGGCCGAGGCGCGAGGAACGAACACTTCTATACGCTCACTTCGCGACGACTTCCACCTTCAGCGTGGCGACGACGTCGGACACGAGCTTCACCGGGATGGTGTAGGAGCCGAGGCTCTTGATGGGCTCCGGCAAGTGCATCTTTTTGCGGTCGAGGGCGATGCCCTGCGCCTTCGCCGCGTTCTCGATGTCCTTGGTGGTGACCGACCCGAAGAGGCGACCATCGTCCCCGGCCTTGAGCTTGAGGGTGATGGTGATGGCCTCGATCTGCGCGCCGATGCCTTGCGCCTCTTTCTTGGCCTTCTCGGCCCTGGACTGCGCGACCGTCTTCTCGTGCTCGATGCGGCGGACGGCGGCGTGGGTGGCCGCCACCGCCAGCTGGCGGGGAAGGAGGTAGTTGCGCGCGAAGCCGGGGCGCACGCGCACGAGCTCCCCGCTCTTGCCGAGCTTGTTCACGTTCTGCTGGAGGACGACCTGGATGTTGGCAGGCATGAATGGCGCTCCCTTCAGTGCGTCACGGTGAAGGGCAGGAGGGCGATGTTGCGTGCCCGCTTGACTGCCAGCTGCACCTTGCGCTGGTGTCGCGCGCAGTTGCCGCTGATGCGGCGCGGAACGATCTTTCCGCGCTCGGTGATAAAATACTTGAGCGCTTGCGCGTCCTTGTAGTCGATGACCAGCGTCTTGTCGGTGCAGTACTTGCAGACGCGCTTCTTCCCGCGGCGACGACCAATCTCCGCGTTGAGGTCCGGGCCTCGGTTGATGTCCTTGTCGTCGTCCATCATCGCCATGGCTAGCTCCCCTCCCCGCTCTCGGTCTTGGGTTTGTCCGCCGCCGCTTCGGTCGCCTCGGGACGCTCGCCGCGGTCGTTGCGGTCACGCTCGCCGCCTTCGTCGTCGGCGAACTCCTCGTCGACCGGGCGCATGCCGCGAGGCGCGTCGGGCCCGGGATCGATGAGACCCAGCTGCTTCTCGCGCGACTCCTCGGGCTCCGGCTCCGCCGGCAGCTCCAGCTTGCCGAGCTTGGTCTCCTCCGGATCGATCTGCAGGGCGGCGAGATCGACCTCGTCGTTGGTCTGCACCGTCATGTACTTCATGACCGTCTCCTGGAGCTTCAAGTTGCGCTCGACCTCGGCGACGAGGCCACCGCGGCCCACGTACTTGACGTAGACGTAGACGCCCTTGCGCTGCTTGCCGACCGGGTACGCCAGCTTGCGCCGGCCCCAGGCCTCGACCTTGACGAGCTTTCCCTGCTCGCGTTGGACAGCCTCGGCCACACGCGCCTGGACACGCTCGGCGCTGTCGCCGTCGACGTCCGAGCGAAGAATGTAGATGGTTTCGTATTCTCGGGTGCGACCGAGCGGCCGTGCGGCCGATGCCGGCGTGGGAACGTTCATGCTCTTCCTTCCTCCCGGGCTCGTCCTTTGGGGACGCGGGCCCGTGGGACGTGCTGCCCACGAGCAAGGGAGGGCGCGTCCTTAGCACGCGATTCTCGTGATGACCAGAGCGCCGCCGCGGCCCGGGTTGCCCAGGCCGACGACGAGGATCATCGAGCCTACTTCTTCTTCTTGTCTTCCTTGCCCTTGGCGGGTGCCGCGTCGGCAGCCGGAGCCGCGCCCGCCGCACCCGGGGCCGCCGCACCCGCCGCCCCTGGAACAGCCGCAACCGCCGCGCCCGGAACCGCCGCCGCCTCCTCGACTTCCTTCTCGGGAGCGACCACCGCGACCAGCGTCTGCTCGGGGGGGAGTCGCACGCTGACACCCTCCGGCAGCTTCAGCTCCTGCGTCGACACGTGCATCCCGAGCTCCAGGTGCGTCACGTCCGCTTCCAGCTTGAGCGGGATGCGGTCCGGCAGGCAGCGCACCGGCACCGTCCGATAGACGATGCGGAGGACGCCGCCGGCGGTCACACCCACCGGCTTGCCCGTCGTGAAGAGGGGGACGTTGACGTCCACCGGCTTGTCGAGCTTCACCTCGATGAAGTCGATGTGCTCGAGGCTGCGCTTGACCGGATGCAGCACGAAGTCGCGAATCATCGCCAGGATCTTCTTGTCCTCGAGCTCGAGCTCGACGACCGTGTTCTGTCCGCGCTCGCTCTTGAGGATGACGGCCACGTCCTTGGGCGGGACGGCGATGCTGGTCGAGGGGAGCCCCTTTCCGTACGCGACGGCCGGAACGAGGCCGGTGCGGCGCAATCGTCGCGCCTCGGCCTTGCCGGCGGCGACGCGGTTCTGGGCCTTCACGGTGGGCATCTGGACGGCGGTCATGGTGCTCTCCATCCCCTGTCCGCCCGCGCTTGTCGGCGCCGGGCATGCGGGGTTCGATGTGGAGCGCCTCTCTAGCAGAGGGCGACGATCACGCAAACAGCGAGCTGACGCTGTCCGAGCTGTGGATCCGCTTGATGGCCTCCCCGAGGAGACGCGCGATCGACAGCTGCTTGATCTTCGGACACGCCCGCGCTTCGTCCGACAGCGGGATGGAGTCGCTCACCACCACCTCGGTCAGCGGAGAATCGGCGATGCGCTGCACCGCCGGTCCGGACAGCACACCGTGCGTCGCGCAGGCCACGACGCGCTTCGCCCCTTTGTCGGCCAGCGCCTGCGCGGCGCCGACCAGCGTCCCCGCCGTGTCGATGATGTCGTCGATGATGATGCAGTCCTTACCCTTGACCTCGCCGATGAGGTTCACCACCTCGCTGACGTTGGCGCGCTCGCGACGCTTGTCGATGATGGCCAGCGAGGCGGCCAACCGCTTGGAGTATGCGCGCGTCCGTTCGACGCCGCCGGCGTCGGGGGAGACGAAGACGGCCGATGCGTCGAAACGCTTCTTGAGGTAGTCCTCGAGAAAGACCGGCATCGCGTAGAGGTGATCGAAGGGGATGTTGAAGAACCCCTGGATCTGCCCGGCGTGGAGATCGACCGAGACCACACGGTTGACGCCCGCGGTCTGAATGAGATCCGCCACGAGCTTGCTGGTGATGGGCGTGCGCGGCGCCACCTTGCGGTCCTGCCGCCCGTACCCGTAGTACGGCATCACCGCGGTGATCGAGCCGGCCGAGGCTCGGCGGAGCGCGTCCACCATGATGAGGAGCTCCATCACGTTGTCGTTCGTGGGCGTGCTGGTGGGCTGGATGACGAAGGCGTCGACCCCGCGCACGTTCTCGCCGATCTCGACGAAGCTCTCCCCGTCGCTGAAGCGCGTGATCTTGCATTTCCCGAGCGGCGTCTCGAGATACTGGCCGATGGCGGCGGCGAGCTCCGGATTGGCGTTGCCGGAGAAGAGGCACACCTTCTTGAACACTCACACCTCCTACGGCCGAGCGGGTGGCCGTCTCGTAGCCGGCTCGTCACACTGTGTCAACGCAAGGGTCGCGCTAGTGAGGCATCGCGGCGCACTCGTCCTTCGGGCCTCGTTTTCCTTGCTCCAAACAGGCGCGGTAGGATCGGCGCGCGTTCTTCATGTCGCCTTTTTCCTGATAGGCCGCGCCCAGGATGAGCCAGGCCTCGCCGTCAGTCGCGTCCAGGGCGACCGACCTCTCGCCCGCCTCGATGGCGTCGGCCACTTTTCCCCGCTCCAGAGCTGCCCGGCAATCGTTCTTCTCCTTTGCGGCCGCCTTGGGATCGGGCTCGGCGTGCCTCGCTGACGGGCCCGGCAGACCGGTGTCCGAAGAAGGCGCGGCGGACGGGGTCGCCGCTCCGGCCAGGTCGGCGGAGGAAGCCGCCACCGCGGCGGGGGGCGCTGCCGGCGCGGGCAGCGCGGGCAAGGCGCTCTGCGCCGGCCGGGAGATCGCCGCCACATGCTCCTTGGGCCCCGGAGCCCCGTCGTCGCCGGCGCTGCGCGTCACCGCGACCTTGACCAGCGCCGCCAGGCAAAGCGCCGACGCCGCCCCCACCGCGAGCTTCACGTATTTCTGCAAGGCCGCGCGTCGCTGGGCCACCGCCGGCGTCCGCTTGAGGGCCATCCGCGGATCGCCGTCCTCCACGTCGAAAAGAGGCTCCGGCCCGCGGAGCTGCCCGGGCGCATCGAAGAAGTGCGTGTCCAGGTCCACGGGGGGATAGCTGCTGTCGTGGGCGTCGACAGCGGTGCGCGCGGGCTGCTCGTCCTGCGGCGCCCCCGGCTCCACCGGCTCAGCGTCGGGCTCCGACGCCGGAACGACCGGCTCCTCGCCCGTCGCCACCGGCGCGTTACGGGCACCCCCCTTGTTCGACCGACCTCCACGCCCCTTCCTACTCATCGTTTCTTGCGTCTCCGTCCCAGCGGTTGGGTGTCTTGCCCGAAGCGAGTCCAGCGGTCGGGCATGGTCCTCGAGCCGAGCAAATGGCGTGCTCGCGAAGGCGACAAGCTTAGCATCGCGACACCGAGCGCGCGGCGCGAGCGAACGCAGGACACGCTGCCTCCCGAGTCGATGCATCCACGTCCTACCGTGGGCGCAGGTTGGCACAAGGGATCAGCCGTACCGCCGATCGTGCGGCGCCGGAGCGCACGAGACGCGCTTGAGGCAAAGCGTGCCGGCGGGTACACCGGAAAGTGCAGCCGATGCGCGCCGTCCTCGAGATCGCCCTCCGGCCCGGAGGGGTTGCCGACCGGCTCACACACGGGCACCCCTGGGTGTGGCGGGAGGCCATCGCGCGCGGCCTGGAGAAGTCGCAGGCCGGCCAGGAAGTGCAGGTGATCGCGGCCGACGGCACGCCGGTCGGGCGGGGGTTGGCCGATCCCAGCTCCCCCATCGCGGTGCGCCTCTGGACACGCGGCAACACGCCCATCGACGAGCCGCTGTGGCGCGCACGCATCGGCCGCGCGGTCGCGCTCCGCAAGGAGCTCGTCGCTGGACCGGACACGACCGCATACCGCGTGCTTCACGGCGAGGGCGACCGCATGCCGGGGTTCGTCGTCGACCGCTATGGCCCGGTTGGCGTCGTGCGTACCGACGGCGAGGGCGCAGCCGCGCGCCTGGGCGATCTCGTGGACGTGCTGGGACCCACCCTCGAGACCTGGGGGGTGTCCACGCTAGTCCATCGCCTGGGGAGCAAGGGCGAGAGGCCGCGCCTCGACCTGCTGCGCGGTGAGCCGCCGCCAGACACGGTGACCGTGCAGGAACATGGCCTCTCCTTCGTGGTCGATCTGAAGCACGGGCAGAAGACCGGCGCGTTCCTCGACCAGCGCGAGAACCGCCGTCGCGTGGGCCAGCTCGCGTCGGGGCGGCGCGTCCTGAACCTCTTCTCCTACGCCGGGGGGTTCTCTCTCTTCGCGGCCGCGGGCGGCGCCACGCAGGTGACCAGCGTCGACGTGGCGGCGGGGGCGCACGCGACGGCGCAGGCGAGCTTTCGTGCGTCCGGCCTGGGCTCTGCTCCCCACGCGTTCGTGACCGCCGACGTGCTCTCGTTCCTCGAGCAAGCCCGGAAGCGGCACGAAACGTGGGACCTGGTGGTGAGTGATCCCCCCAGCTTCGCACCCAGCGAGAAGGCGGTGCCGCGCGCCCTCTCGGCCTACCGAGCCCTCCATCGCGCGTGCGCCGAGGTCCTCGCGCGCCGCGGGGTCCTTTGCGCCGCGTCGTGCTCCAGCCACGTGGACATGGCGGCGTTTCTGACGACCCTGGACGACGCCGCGCTGGGCCGGGACGACCTGCGCGTCGTCGAGCTCCGCGGTGCAGGAATCGACCACCCGACGCTCGCTGCCTTTCCCGAAGGCCGCTACTTGAAGCTGGTGGTCTCGGCGTGAACCATGGGGCGGCGGACGCCGCCCGCGCATTCTCACGCGCGCTCCAGTTCGTAGAAGACCTGATCGCCGCCCTTCACATGGTGAAGACCGCACCCCAGCCGCTCGAAGTGCGGCGCCAGCGCACGCCGGTAGAAGGTCGCCGGACGCGCGCGCACGCTGATATCCGTGCGCGATCGATCCACCACTTCGCGGAGGTCACGGGCGGTGACCGCCTCCAGGTAGAGAAACCCGCGGCACATCGCGGCCATGTTGGCGATGCCCTGCTCGCATGCCGCGTCGTCGAGGTAAGGGAGCACTCCCTGGCACACCACCAGATCGAACCTCGTTCGCGCCCGCCAGCGCGAGATGTCGCGGCGCTCGTGTCCGTAGGTGGCGCAGGCGTAGGCGCTCACGTCCACCGAGCGGTAGCGCACCTCCGGCAGGTTCTCGTGAAACCAGTCCTTCCATAGGCCCGTCCCCGCGCCCACGTCGAGCACCGTCTCGAGGGTCCCGCCGAACCAGCGCACGAACCCGGTGACCCCACGCGCCAGCTCGGCGATCTGCTCGCGGCCGTAGACACGCGAGCGCCGCGACTCGTAGTAGCGGCGGAAGTACCGAGCGTCGAAGGGGTGAGACGACATGGTGAGCAAGGCGTCTCTATCACGCTACCTCGCGCACGAAAGCCGGCGGGAGCCCCGCGGTCGTTGTTCTCAGGCCCGCCATAGCCTCGACTGGTCGAGGAGCTTCGCCACCAGCGCTGTCCAGCCGGTCTGTGCGCGCGCTCCGAGTCCCTCGCCGGTGTCGCCGTGGAAATATTCGAAGAAGGCGAGGTGATCGCGAAAGTGTACGTCGCCTTGCAGCGGGTGACGCGCACCGTTCGTCGCCCGCTTCCCGTCGGCGCCGGCGGTGAAGAGCCGGATGAGCCGCCCCGACAGCTCCGCCGCGACCTCCCACAGGGTCATGTGCTGGCCCGACCCCGCCGGGCACTCGACCTTCAGCGAGTCCCCGTAATAGTGCGCCAGGCGCTGCAGCGCCTCGATGACCAGGTAGTTTACCGGCATCCACACCGGGCCGCGCCAGTTCGAGTTTCCGCCGAAGAGACCGGAGCGGCTTTCGGCCGGCTCGTAGTCTACGCGGAAGCGCTGGTCGTCGACGGTGAGCTCGTAGGGGTTCCGGGCGTAGGCCCGCGACAGCGAGCGGACCCCGTGGGGCGAGAGGAACTCTTCCTCGTTCAGCATGCGTGAAAGGACGCGCACCAGCTTGGGCTTGTCGACCAGGGACAGCAGCCTTCGCTGCCTCCGGCCCGGCACCTCCATGAGGGGGCAGTGCTGGGCCAGCTCCGGACGGTTCTGCAGAAACCACCGCGCGCGACGCCAGAAGGCCGGGAAGCGTGCCACCGTATCCGGCTCGAGCGTCGAGACCGCGAAGAGCGGCGTCAAACCCACCATCGAGCGAACGCGCACGGGAAAGCTCTCCCCCGAAGAGCGGCGCATGACGTCGTAGTAAAAGCCGTCGGCCTCGTCCCAGAGGCTGGTGTGCTGGCCGATATGGTTCATGGCGTGGGCAATCAGGAGAAAGTGCTCGAAGAACTTGTTCGCCACGTCCTGATAGCTGTCGTTCTCGCGGCCGAGCTCGAGGGCGATGTCGAGCATGTTGAGGCAGTACATGCCCATCCAGCTCGTCGCGTCGGCCTGCTCGAGGACGCCGCCTCCCGGGAGCGGCCGCGAGCGGTCGAAGAGGCCGATGTTGTCGAGGCCCAGGAACCCCCCCTCGAAGACGTTTCTCCCCGAGGTGTCCTTGCGGTTCACCCACCAGGTGAAGTTCAACATCAGCTTGAGGAAGATGGACTCCAGAAAAGCGCGGTCACCGCGACCGGCCACTCTGCGCTCGATCTGATAGACGCGAAGGGCCGCGAAGGCGTGGACCGGCGGGTTCACATCCCCCATTTGCCACTCGTAGGCGGGCATCTGCCCGTTGGGGTGCATGTACCACTCGCGCGCCAGGAGCGTCAGCTGCTGCTTGGCAAACTCCGGATCGACCAGCGCCAAGGGGATGCAGTGAAACGCCAGATCCCACGCCGCGTACCAGGGGTACTCCCACTTGTCTGGCATGGAGAGGACCTCGGAGTTGTAGAGGTGGCGCCACTCGTGGTTTCTCCCCTTCCAGCGCGTCTCCGGGGGCGGCGGGTAAGTCGGGTCGCCGCGCAGCCAGCGCTCCACTTCGTACGAGTAGTACTGCTTGGTCCAGTGCAGGCCGGCGATGGCGGCGCGAAAGACGTGCCGCTCGTCCCCCGAGAGGGCACGCGGCGCGATGGCCGCGAAGAACTCGTCCGCCTCGCGCGCCCGCCGCTCGAGGATGGCTTCGAAGTCCGCCAGGGGCGCCGTCCGCGCACGGTTCGTGTACCTCAGACGAAGGGTCGTGGCTTGGCCCGGCTCGAGCCGCAGCGCGTAGCGCGCCGCCACCTTCGTTCCCTCCTGCGCCGGGTTGAGCGCCTCCCGACGCCCATGGACGATGGCCTCGTGGAAGGCGTCTTTCACGTACGGCGCGCGATTGGGGCTCCCCCAGAGGGCGCTCGCATTCGACTCGTTCTCGGTGAAGAGAAGCTCCTCCGCCCCGCCGGCGTAGAGCCAGTAACGCCCCAGGTGCTCCTCCTCCGTCTCCACCACCAGCACACCGTCCAGCGGATCGCGCGCCACCATCCGGGGTCGCCTGGCGCCGGCGGACCAGCTCCACGTGTTCCTGAACCAGAGCTGCGGCAAGACGACGAGAGGCGCCGCCTCCGGGCCTTGATTCTTGACGGTCACGCGCACGAGCACGTCGTCGCAATCGTCCTTGGCGTATTCCACCTGGACGTCGAAGTAGCGGCTTTCGTCGAACACCCCCGTGTCGAGGATCTCCGGCTCCGGGTCGAGCTTGCTCGCCGCCCTCGCGCGCGCGCGAAGCTCGTCGTACGGAAAGGCGCGCTGCGGATACTTGTAGAGCGCTCGCGCGTAGGAGCCGGTGGGCGTCGCGTCCTCGTACCAGTAGAGCTCTTTCACGTCCTCGCCGTGGTTTCCCTCCTTGCCGCTCAGGCCAAAGAGACGCTCCTTGAGGATGCGATCCGCGCCGTTCCAGAGCGCGATCGAGAAGCACACCAGGCCCCGGTTGTCGCAGAGGCCGAGCAGGCCGTCGTCTCCCCATCGATACGCGCGCAGGTGCGCGTGGTCGAAGGGCAGGTAGCCCCAGGCATCGCCGTCGGCGGAGTAGTCCTCACGGACGGTGCCCCACTGCCGCTCGGACAGATAGGTCCCCCAGCGGCGCCACTTCTTGCCCGAGGTGCGCGCCTCTGCGAGGCGCTGATGCTCGGCGGTGGAGTGGTTGGGCATCGGCGGAGACTACCCCAGGAGCGATTCTCCACATGGAGGCGAGAACCTCGCTCGCTCCCACGGCACGGAACCTGGCCCATGGTCCAGCCGCTTCCTTCTCGTCTCGTCGATGATTCCAGCGGGTGTACCATCCCCCGCCTCGTGCCCGGCACCCTCGTCCCACCCGATGGACTTCCCCCGTCCGTCCCGGAGAGCCCGTCGCCCCCCTCGACGCTCCCTGGCCTCACCCAGCGAATGCCTCCGGTCGCGCCGGGACCACCCCCGGTGCCGGGGCCCGATGCGGCGGCGACGTACCCGGCCCCGCCGCTCTCGGTGCAGTTCCCCCAGGTCGGGACGGTCCTCGGCGGGTCGCGAGGCGAGTACCTGGTTCAGTGCATCCTCGGCGCCGGAGAGTTCGGAGCCGTCTACGAGTCGGTTGGGCCGTTCGACCAGATCTATGCGATGAAGATGGTGCGCCCGGCGAACCGCCCCTACGCCGAGGTGCACGGCGAATGGGCGCGGGAGGTGCTGCGGCTCCTGTCGTTACGGCACCCCAACGTGGTCTACATCTTCGACGCCTTCGAGCAAAATAACCTCTTTTACCTGGCCCTCGAGAAGTGCGATCACGCGCTCGAAGCCATGCTGGGGATCCCCATGCAGGAGGGTCTGGTCATCGAGCTGGCGCGCCAGCTCCTCGCCGCGGTGCAGTTTCTCCACGACAACGACGTGGTGCACGACGACCTCCACCCCGGAAACGTCCTCATCTCGCACGGGAACGACCGCCCCATCGTCAAGATCAGCGACTTCGGCATCAGCACGGAGCTAAGGGGGATGCCGGCCATCCGACCCGACGTGGTCCATCACGCCATCATGGCGCCGGAGATCATCGCCACGGGGTACACCGGCAAGCAATCGGACATCTACCAGATTGGCCTTCTCCTTTACTGGATGCTGACCGGCGAGAGCGCGGTTCCCCGCGACGTGCCCTATCCGGAGCTCGTGCGCTGCGTGGCGGACGGGGTGCCGCGCCGCCGGGCGGAAGAGATAGGGACCCCCATCGGGATGCTGGTGGCCAAGATGCTTCGTCGCCGTGAGCAGTTCCGGTACGGCTCGGCGCGCGAAGTGTGGGCCGAGCTGCGCACTCTTCCCGCCTGGCAAGGGCGCCAGCTGTTTCCGACTCGCTGACGCGTTGTTATGATGGTGCGCATGGCGGGGGAGAGGGTCACGCGCGCGCTCGAGCTGCGCCGGTTGCTGGGTCCGTTCTTCGAGCGTTGCCTGGCGCCGACCATCGTCCTGGAACACGGCGGAGGCTTCGCGACCGCCAACGACGCCGCGCTGGCGCAGTACGGCTACAGCCTGGACGAGCTGGTCGCGATGCGCATCCACGACATCATGGCCCTCCCCCGCCCGGAGCTCTCGGCGGACCTGGAGAAGGCCTTCCAGGGTCAACGACCGGGGTTCGAACGCCGCCCGCACCGCCGCAAGGACGGAAGCGTGATCTGGGTCGTCCCGGTGGCCGGACCCATGTCCGTTGACGGTCAGACGGTGATCGTCTCGGTGCTGCAAGACGTGACCGCGCTGGTGAGCGCCGAAGAGCAAGCGCACTTCGAGCACGGGCGGGTCGAGGTGCTGTGGGAGGGAGCCATCGAGCGCAACGGCGGCTCGTTCGCGTTGCTCGACGCCGAACGGCGCCTGGTCCGCGTCAACCGCACCCTGTGCGAGTGGATGGGCCGGCGCGAAGACGAGCTGCTCGGCAAGCGCTGCGACGAGGTTTTCCTCACGCGATGCACCCGGCAGCCGTGCGCGCACGCCATCGCCCTCGCCGAGCGCCGCCGCGTGGTCGCGCAAGTGCCCAGCCGCCTCGGCAAGCCGCTCGAGGTGCAGGTGCTCCTCGCGCCGCCGAACGATTCCGGCGTCGCGCTCATCCACACGGGGCGCGACCTCAGCGAAGAGCGCGCGGTGCGCTCGCGCCTGGTGGTGGCCGATCGCCTGGCCACCCTCGATCGACTCGCAGCGGGTGTAGCGCACGAGGTGAACAACGCCACGGCGTTCGTGACCCTCGCCCTGCCGCTGGCCAAGGATCGCATCGCTCAGGGCCGCTCGGAAGAGGCGGTCGCCCTCCTCGACGAAGCGGTGGCCGCGACAGGGCAGATCGCCGAGGTGATGCGCGACCTCGGCGGCGTGGCGCGCGACCGCCCGCGCGCGCTGGTCGACCTGGCGGCGCTGGCCATGGCGTCGATCCGCATGGCGTCCTACGAGGCCGAGACGCGCGCCTCGGTCGAGTGCGTGCTGGAGGACGGCGTGGGGGCCGAGGTGCGCGGAACGCGGGTGTCGCAGGTGCTCCTGAACCTCATCCTCAACGCGGCGCAGGCGATCCCCGCGGGAGACGCGGCGCACCATCGCATCGAAGTGCGCCTGCGGCGCTCGGGCGAGTGCGCGCTGCTCGAGGTCAGCGACACCGGACCCGGGGTCCCCGACGCCATCGGCGATCGCATCTTCGAGCCGTTCTTCACGACGCGCGGGTCGCTCGGGGGCACCGGCCTGGGCTTGTGGCTCTCGCGGAACATCGTCGAAGAGGAGGGCGGCACGCTCACCTGGCGCAACCGGGCCGAGGGAGGCGCGGTGTTCACGGTCTCCTTGCCGCTCCACCGGGCGGCGATCACCCCCGCGCGCGCCTCGGCGGGTTGAGCTGCGAGACGGTTTCTGCGACGCGCGCTGAATGGGCCGTCCCACCGAGCGCTCGCCTCCGGTCCGGGTCGATGGGAGAGGAGGAAAGGCAACCGCGACCGGGGAAGTCGTGCGGTCCCTTCGTTCGAGCGCTCAGCGGGCGGCCATGGGACTCAAGCACGCGGTCCGGAGACCGACATCCCCGCTCGTCGGCGCGCGAGCACGGTTCGTCGGAAACGCGACGCCGCCGCTTCGTGCGCGAGGAGCCAGGCCTTGCGATGGACCCCTCCGGCGTAGCCGGTCAGCGACCCGCTCTGCCCGATCACGCGATGGCAAGGAACGACGATCGACACGGGATTCGCCCCGTTCGCCGCGCCGACCGCGCGTGCCGATCGCGCCGCGCCGATCGCGCGCGCCACGTCCGCGTAGGAGCAGGTCGTTCCCGGCGGGATGGCCCGGAGAGCGGTCCACACGCGGCGCTGGAAGTCGGTGCCGCGAGAAGCGACACGCAGAGCCCGGAAAGCGCCGAGATCACCGGCGAGATAGCTCTCGAGAGCGTCGCCCACGGGGTCGGCCGCGCTCGACGGAAGGAGCGAGAGCCCGCCGGGACGGTGCGCCAGGCGCCGGACCAGCGCTTCCCATGGCTCGTCGAAGGCCAGCGCCACCACCGCTCCGTCGTCCTGCACCGCGAACCGCACGACGCCCACCGGGGTGCGTCGCCATCCTGTTGCGAGATCGTTCTTCATGGCTCCGCTCCTCGAGACGGCGAAAGCCGTCCTCGCTCCTGGGAAATCGCGCTCCAGAGGTGCATCGCGGCATAGGCACGCCACGGGCGCCACCGCTCGGACAGCGCCTGCACGTCGCGTTCGGACGGGAGAGCTACGCCCTCGGCGCCGAGGGCGCGGCGCAGCGCGAGGTCGCCGGCGGGGAAGGCGTCGGGATCGCGTCCGCTGCGCATGGCCACGTAGGCTTCGGTCCACGGGCCGACCCCGGCGACGGCGATTCGCCCGTCCAGTCTCTCCAGCGGGCGGTCACCCGAGGCGACGGCGCGCGCCAGACCGACAATCGCCTCCGCGCGCCCACGAGGCAGACCGATGACCGCCACGTCCGCGTCGGCCAGGTCGCGCGGCGTGGGGAAGAGGTGCGTGAGACCTCCCTGCCCGCCCTCCACGCGCCGTCCGAAGCGCTCGATCAGCCGCCCCGAGAGCGTCGTCGCCCCCGCGACGCTCACCTGCTGGCCGAGGATGGCGCGAACGGCGATCTCGAAGGTGTCCCACGCGCCCGGCACGCGCAGTCCGGGACGCGCGAGGACGGAGGCTGCGAGGCGACGGTCGCCCGCCAGGTGGGAGTCGATGCGCTGCGGATCCGCGTCGAGGTCGAAGAGCCTCCGGACGCGGGTGACCATGGAGTAGAGGTCGCCGCCGGCGACGTCCCAGGCCGAAAGCAAGAGCGACCCGTCGACCGCTCCGCGCCGCACCTCGAGCCGCGCAGCGCGACCGTCGATCGCGAAGGTTCTCGTGTAGGTCTCGGCGTCGACGCGTTCCACCCCGGGAATGGCGCGGCGCGCGAGGAAGGCGAGGAGCTCGGCATACGCCAGCGGCGCGCGATAAGGGAGCTTCAGCACCAGCGGCGCGTGCCCTCGGTCGGCGGGGTGCCGACCGAGCCGGCCGCGAAGGTCGCTCGGCGTCGCGTGGAACGCGGCGCGTAAGGCGTCGTTGAAACGGCGCACGCTGGCGAAGCCCGAGGCGTGCGCCACCTCGGTCATGGGAAGCGTCGTCTCCTCCAGGAGCTTGCGCGCGAAGTGAGCGCGCTTGGTGAGCGCCACGGCGACCGGCGACGCCCCGAGGTGCTGGACGAAGAGACGCCGCAGGTGCCTGGCGGTGACGCCGAGCCGGTCCGCCAAAGCGTCGATCCCGGCCTGGTCGAGAGCCCCTTCGTCGATGAGGCGCAGCGCGCGCGTCACCGTGGCCGGCGTGCCGAGGGCCGCCGGCGTCCCCGGGGAGGCGTCCGGACGGCAGCGCATGCAGGGCCGCAGCCCGTGCGCCTGCGCGGCGGCCGCGGAGTGAAAGAAGCGCACGTTGCGGCGCTGGGGCGTGGGCGCGGGGCAGCCCGGGCGGCAGTAGATGCCGGTGCTGATCACCCCGACCACGAAGTGCCCCTCGAACCGTCGGTCGCGGCTGAGCATCGCGCTGTACATGCCGTCGGCGTCGAGTGTCACCTGCATGCGATATCTCCTCGCCGCGCGGTGCGCTCGCCGCTTTCGGACCTGGACGCTCGGGCTCTCAGTGCTGGAGGTCGACCCGCAGCGGGTACACGAGGGTGGCTTTCTCCGCCCCGCAGGCGTCCGCGTGCGAGCGGGCGAACGCCGTCTTCACCGTCCCGACGCAGGCCATGAAGGGCGTTGCCAGGTCGGCGTCGAGCTCGTCGTCCAGCTCCCCCGGCGCCACGCTGGCGCGCCCTTCGTCGGGCCAGCTGGTCACCACCAGGTCCACGAAGGCGGGGACGGTCAGGCGCGAGGCGCAGGCGCAGACGCGCTCGCGCGCCGGCTCGAGCGCCGGATCGATGGCCCGGGTCATGGCGCCGGGCTCCACGTCCTGGCGGCGAACGTCGCTGCCGCAAACGACGACCACCCGCCCCGCGCCTCCCTCCACGTTCCCCAGGGTCCACGGCTGCGCGCAGGCGGTGAGGCTGGACGGGCCTCGCGGCACGGGGACCGGGGTCGCGGCCACGTTCGACGGCGTCGACGGCGCGCTCACCATGGGACCCGGCGCCGCGCAGGCCGCCAGGGCGAGCAGGACCAGTGCCTGCGCACGAAGGAGGAAGGATGGCACGGCCCGTGAGACTATCGCGGGATGGCCGCAAGGCGAGACGACGCTGTCTCCGACGCGCTGGACCGACTCTATGCCGCGCCGCTCGACGCCTTCATGGCGCTCCGCCGGGAGCTGGTCGCCTCGGTCCGGGTGAAGGGCGATCCCCAGGCCTCCAAGGCCGCGCGCGAGCTGGCGGCCGCGCCAAAGCCGACCCGCACGGCGTGGGCGCTGAACCAGGTCGCGCACCGGCAGCCGGAGCTCGTGCGGGCCATGCTGGAGGCGCGCGACGCGGCGGCAGCGACGCAGAAACGCGGGGAGGGCGACGCCATCCGGGCGGCGGTGCGCGACTACCGGGCGCACATGACCGAGGTCGCACATGCGGCGCGGGACGCTCTGGCCGTCGCCGGATTCGGGGTGACCGCATCGCAGCTTCGCCGGATGAGCGAGACCCTGGCAACGGCGAGCGTCGAGGGGTCGGACGCGCGGACTCGTCTGGCAGCCGGACGGTTGACCGAGGACATCGACCTGGAAGATCCCTTTGCGGGCATCGAGGCGGGTCCGCGGGGCGCGCGGAAGCTGGAGCACGAAGCACCTGCATCCCGCGAGGATGCCCGGGCCGCGGCGACGAGGGCGAACGCGAGTGCGGTCGCCGAAGAAAAGGCCCGCGCGGCCGCCGCCCAGGCAGCCCGTGAGAAGGCCAAGCACGAGGCCGCCAGGAAGCTTGCGAAGGAGCGCCTGGACGCGCTGGAGGACGAGGCGCGGACGGCGCGAGCGGAGGCGAGACGCCGCGAAACAGCGGCGTTGCGCGCCCAGGACGAAGCGGACCGGGCACGACGCGCTCTGGAAGAGGTCGAGGCGCGCCTGGGAACGGCGCGCGAGGAGCTCCGTGCGATCACCGCTTGAACTCCCGCGCCGTCGAGCGACCATGCGAGAATGAAAAGCGTTCGTCTGCTGGTCGCCGCCGCCATCGCCGCCGCTGCGACTGCCTCTTCGGTTTCTCGTGACGCGCACGCCCTTGGTCCCGTCGATCTCGAGCTCGGCGCGAAAGCGGGCATCGGTACCAACCCCTCGAATGGCTCCTTGAACCCGCTGGGCGTCGGCATCGGCGGACGCGGGGGCATCTCCTTCTTCGGTCTCTATGGGGGGGTCGACCTCATGTACTACTTTGGCGGGAGCGAGAACGTCCCGGGAGGGTCCATCTCCGAGCACACGCTCATGTACGGCCTCGATCTGGGCTATAACTTCAAGATCGCGATTCTCACCCTCCGCCCGCTGCTCGGGATCGGGAACTTCACGGTGAGCCACAGCGGGGAGGACGGCAGCGGCAGCGCGAGCAACCTCTATCTGGAGCCGGGCCTCACCGCGCTCCTGTCGCTCGGCATCCTCTACGTCGGCGCCGACGCGAACATCCTGGTGCTCCCGGGCATCTCGCAGGCGCACGGTAACACGACGGAGACCGCTTTCACCCTGCACGGCCAGGTCGGCGTGGTGTTCTAGCCCATCGGGCAACGCACGACGGCCTAGACCGGCGTCCCACCCGACGGCGTGGTCGACGGCGGGCCGTGGGCCTCGTCGTCGGAGAGGTCGCCGAGGACGCCGAGCAGCCAGCGCCGGCGCGCGTCCTCGGCGATCGCGGTCGGCGACGGACGCTTCATGACCTCCGTCGTCGACTCGTCGTCGTCGTGCGAGCCCATGAAGACTGAGACGGCACGTTGCGACCCGCGGCTAAGCCTGGATCGTCGGCACGCCGGTCGCTCGTGGGAGCGTTCGGCACACCCGGGCCCGAGGTCCCGCCGCTCCCGACAACGGGCGCGTCGCTGGAGATCACGCGCATCGTTCACGGGGCCATGGACGCGACGCTCCGGGGCGAGGCCAGGATGGTCCGGATCGAGGTTCCGTCGTTCCGGGGATCGCTTGCACGGGGCCGGTCTCGTCTCTCGGGGACCCGGTCGCGTCGCTCGGGCGAGAGATCGCGAAGCGGGGCGGCGCGGCTTTCTCGCCGACTGTCGCGGTCCTGTCGCTCCGAGTCGCGGGCTTGCGGGTCGGGGGCGACGTCCCGTCACTCGAGGCCGGGGTGGCGAGGCTCCTCGTGGTGGTCCTGTCGCTCGCGATCGCGACCTCCTCTCTCGGGAGCGCCGTCGCGTCGCTCGGGGACCTGTCCGGCGCGGGCCACACGCGCGGCGTCCTCAAAACTCCCCCGAAGCGATTCGGAAAGCGACGATCCAGCGTAAAACAGGGGGATCGAGGGTGGGCGCAACAGGGATTGAACCTGTGACTTCGTCCGTGTGAAGGACGCACTCTACCGCTGAGTTATGCGCCCGGATCCTTCGCGACCGAACGAATTACTCCACCTCTCCGCATCCTGCAAGCGCGGTCCCGCCCCGCGCTCCTTCTCTTTCCTCCGAGCTACCTCGTCTAGGAGCCCGTCGGGCAAAAGCCCCGACGGACTCCGTCGTGACGATCCAAGACGCGGACGGCATTCGCCGCCGCTAGGAGCCCGTCGGGCAAAAGCCCCGACGGACTCCGTCGTGACGATCCAAGACGCGGACGGCATTCGCCGCCGCTAGGAGCCCGTCGGGCAAAAGCCCCGACGGACTCCGTCGTGACGATCCAAGACGCGGACGGCATTCGCCGCCGCTAGTCTGGCCCTTCGCCCGGCTCTTCCCCCGACCCCCACACCATGCTCGCGATGCTCGTGCATCCCGCCTCGAACGAAGCCTCCTCTCCGTCCGGCAAGCTCCCCGGCCTCGACGGTCTTCGCGCGGCGGCGGCGCTCGCGGTCTTCGTCGATCACGCCGAGCAGACGCAGGAGTGGGTGGGCCTCGACCACCTCGACGGCAACCAGATGACGAGCCTCGGCCGGCAAGGCGTGGAGGTCTTCTTCGTCCTCTCCGGGTACCTCATCACGCTGCTCCTCCTTCGCGAGAAAGCGCGCTTCGGCGCGGTGTCCCTGCCGCGCTTCTACGCGCGCCGCGCCCTGCGCATCTGGCCGCTCTATTACCTGGTGGTCTTTCTCCTCTGGGTCGTACTTCCGTGGGCCGTGCGCTTTGCGCCGCCGCACATCGAGGCGTTGTCGGAGATTCACACGCGCACGCTGGGGACGCCGGGCGACCCGCGACTTTCGCTCTACCTCCTCTTTCTCGCCAACTTCTCCTTCTGGCTGTATCCGCACGTTCTCTGCGGCGCGCACCTCTGGAGCCTCGGCGTCGAGGAGCAATTCTACCTGGTCTGGCCGGTGATCTTTCGCTTCGTGCGCTGGCCGCTGGCCGTGTTCGGCGCGCTGGTCAGCCTCAAGGTCGGACTGCACATGGCGGTCGAATATCACCACGGGCTGGTGTCCTGGTTCCTGTCTTCCAACGGGACATTTCTGGCCCTCGAATTCTCCAAGATGTGCCACTACGAGGCCATGGCCCTGGGGGCCGCGGCCGCGTACGTCGCCTTTCACCATCGCGGACGGGTGCGGCGGCTGGCCGGGAGGCTGTGGGCACCACCGCTCGCTTTGCTGACGCTGGTCGGGTGCGTCTGGCTGGCCGGATGGAACCAGGAATTCCACGGCATCGATCCCATCACCGAGATCCCGCCGCTCGGCTACGCCCTGGTCGTGCTCATCGTGTCGCACCGGGCCACGCCCTGGCCGGTGCTCGACCACCGCGCCGTCACCTGGCTGGGCCAGCGCTCGTACGGCTTTTACTTGATCCATCCGATGGTCATGGTGCTGGCCATGGCGCTGCTCGAGCGCGGGCGCCCTCCCCTGGCGGCCGCGAGCTGCGTCGGAGGCACGGAGCACCTGGTCTTCTATCTCCTGGCCTTCGCGCTGGCGGCCGGCGGCGCGTCGCTCTCCTATCGTTTCCTCGAAACTCCGCTCCTCCGCGCCAAGGATCGCTACTTCGCCGCCTCTCGATGAAGCGTTGGCCCGCCCAAGGTCGCGCGACGGATGCGCGACCACAGCTCCTCCCTGCCCTCCCCCGTCACCGCGCTGAAGCCGATGCCGTGGGTGCCGGCCTGACGATCCACCTCGGCGAGCGCCGGCTTCCGACCGGCGGCACCCGCCTTGTCGATCTTGGTGGCGACCAGGATGAGCTCCAGCGGCTTGGGATCGCTCACCAGGCGCGGCTGGCGTAGAAAATCGACCAGCTGCCGCTCCTCCTCCTCGATGCCGCGCCGGAAGTCGACCAGCACCGCCACCGCGCGGAGACCGGCGCGCTTCTGCAGGTAGCCCTCGATCATCGCCTGCCACTCGGCGCGCTCCTTCTTCGAGCGCTTCGCCCAGCCGTAACCGGGGAGATCGACGAAGCGCAGCGACAGCTCGTCGGCGCAGCGCACCTCGTAGACGTTGAGCTGACGCGTGCAACCGGGGGTGTTGCTGGTCCGGGCCAGGCTGCGGCGCTGCATCAGCGTGTTGAGCAAGCTGGACTTGCCGACGTTGGAGCGACCGGCGAAGGCCACCTCCAGCAGCGTGGGGGGCGGAAGCGAGTCGGCGTCGACCGCACCCGCCACGAACTCGGCGTGCGTGACGCGCGTCTCCTCGGCTGGCTTCATCGGGCCCTGGTTAGCCCGTCCGGCGTCGGTCGTCGCGCGGGGTGCCCACCACCGTCTTGCTCGCGGGCTCGCCGCCGGCGTCTCCCCGGCGGGGGGTCAACCGTCGCCGAAACGCGCGCGCGATCTCTTCCAGCTCGGGCGCGCGCATTCCCCAGGCCGCCAGCGCGAAGACCGTGGTGAACGCCACCATGCCGGCGATCCCCGGCAGGGCGCGTGAGAGCGCACCGGCCGGACCGTTCGGAGCGAGCAGTGTCGACGCACCCCACCCGGCCACGGCCGCCAGGGCGGAGGCGGCGAGCGTGCGCGCCGTGGACCGTGCGAGCGCCGGGCCTTCGATCGTCCCCAGACGCCGCCGCAGCCCCACCAGCAGGAGCACCATTTGCACGGCGCTCGACCCCGCCACCGCCACACTGATGCCCACGTGCCCGAGCGGGCCGCGCAGGACCACGGCCAGCACGATGAAGGCTCCCAGGTCGAGCGCGCTGACCACCACCGGCGTGCGCGTGTCCCCCAGCGCGTAGAGCGCCGGCACGGTCTGCCGCACGGCCGCCACCGTCCAGACCGCCCCCCCCTGCCAGACCAGGGCGCGCGCGGTCTCGTGCGCCGCGCGCGCATCGAAGGCACCACGCTGGAAGAGGGCCACCACGATGGGCTCGCCGAGCACCACCAGCGCCGCGCTGGCCGGAATGGCCACGAACATGGCCAGCGCCATGCCGTGCGCCCAGGTCTTGGCCAGCTCCCCCCGGGCGCCCTTGGCCGCCAGCGTGGAGAGCGCGGGCAGCGCCGCGGTCGAGAGCGCCATGACGAAGATGCCCTGCGGGAAGTCGCAGAGGCGCATGGCCCAGGAGAAGTAGCTCTGCGCACCGGTTCCCAGCTCGGACAGGAAGCGGCGCGAGAGGACCAGGTCGACGTAGTAGATCCCGATACCGAAGGTGAGCGGCGCGATGCGGCGAAGCACCTCGCGCACGTCTGCGTCGAGGACGAAGGCGGGACGGCTGGCGTAACCGATGCCACGCAGCGCCGGCCACTGGGCGACCACCTGAAGAAGGCCGCCCGCCAGAGCGCCGAAGGCCAGAGCGCGCACCGGATCCTCCATGGCCAGCAGCGGCGCGGCGAGCGCGGCGGCGATGAGCGCGACGTTGAGCAGCCCGGGGGCGAAGGCGGCGACGGCGAAGCGTCGATTGGCGTTCAGCGCCGCCATTCCCAGCGCCGCGGTGCCCATGAAGAGGATGTAGGGAAAGACCAGGCGCGTGAGATCCACGGTGCGCGCAAACTCCCCGGGCCGCTCGTGGTATCCAGCCGCGAAGAGCTCGGTCAGCGGACCGGTGAAGAGCATCCCTCCTGCGGTGACGACGACCAGGGCCAGCAGCGACACCCCGCGAACGCGCGCGAAGAAGCGCTGGGCGGCAGCCTCTCCCTCGCGGGCGAGCTTCTGTGAGAGCACCGGCACCACCGCGCTGGTGATGGCCCCCTCGCCGAGCAGCGAGCGCAGCGCGTTGGGGATGGTGAAGGCCACCCACCAGGCATCGGTGGCGTCGCGATCGAAGAGCGCGGCGAGGACCATGTCGCGCACCAGGCCGAGCACCCGTGACGCCAGCGTCCCCGCGCCCACCACGCCGGCGCGTGCGACCAGCCTCCCCCGCTCGCGCCTGCCTTCCTCGGCGAGGCTGTCTTGCGATGCGGTCACTACGTCCTCACGGTCCCGGCAGCGGCTCGTCGTCGGGCGATCCGGCGCTCGGGAGGCATCCCGGGCAGCGGCAGAGCGAGCGGAGGTACGGGTAGCTGTAGATGCCGCTGGCGTGCCCGTCGAACCATGTGAGCGAGAGCGCGTAACCGCCGACCGGCTCCAGATCGTCGAGCTCCAGCTGCTCGTCGCGCGTCTCGACGCGGCGGATTTCCCCGGTGTGACCCTGGCATCCGGCGCAGGGACAGTAGCCGCGCAGCACGGCGTGCGGGTAGATGGCCTTGTGGCCGTCGGCCCAGTCGATCTCGGTGGAACGCGCGCCGCGCGGCGACCGGATGGCGAGAGGCTTGAACCTGGGGTCCTTGGGGGTCACGGCGTGCTCCTCGCGGCGGGGGTGGGGCGCGCGCTCGCGACGACGGCGCGAACGCGACCGAGATCGACCACGCCCGACACCGCACCGGGGCGCGACACCGCTTTCTTGCCCATCATGTGGCCGGCGCGCAACGCCGCACGCCAAACGTCGGGCTCGCGCCACGAGGCCGAGCCCGGCACGGCGCGGGCGGCCACGAGCGTGGCCAGCGCGCCGGCGATGAAGGCGTCCCCGGCCCCGGTCGCGTCGACGCAGCGAGCGCGCAGGGCCGACGCGTCGACGGCTCCGTGGGCACCGATGGCGCTGGCCACGCCGGGGCCACGCGTGATGAGCCAGGAGGCCTGCGGCGCGTGTCGCTCCAGCCAGCGGAGCCCGCTGCGCGGCGACGTCTCTCCGCTGACCGCGCGGAGATCGGCGTCGCTGGCCTTGACCACGACCGCTCGCCGAACGAGCGCCGCGATGGCGCGCTCCATGGCGGCGCGGCTCGGCCAGAGGTGTGCGCGCACGTTGAGGTCCACGAAGATCGACGCCCCTGCACGCTCGGCCAGGTCGAGAAAACGCCCGGTGGCGCGCCCGAGCTCGCGCGTCATCAGAGTGCTCGATCCGACCAGCACCCAGCGCGCGCGACCCATGGCCGCCACCACGTGCCTGGTGCGGAGAGAGAGATCGGCCGACGCGTGGCGATAGAAGAGAAACTCCGGCTCCCCCCGGGCGTCGCGCACCACGAAGGTGAGCCCGGTGCGGTTCGGGAGCTTCACGACGAAACGCACGTCGACGCCGTCGCGCTCGAGATGCTGCACCAGCGCCTCCCCGAAGCGGTCCCGCCCGACGCCGCCCACCACCGCCGACTTCGCCCCGAGGCGCGCCAGCCCGGTTGCCACGTTGGCCGGGGCGCCTCCCAGCTCGCGCCGGAAGTCGCGGGCGATGGGCTCGGCGCGGCGAGCGCGCGAAGGGATCTCGAACAAGTCCCACAGGATCTCGCCGAAGGTGATGACGTCCAGCATGCTCCTCAGCGCTCGAACCCGGCGTGCGCGGCCATGGCGCGGTCGACCACCTGAAGGAGCACCTCGGCGTCGCCGACGGTCGGCTCGACGGCGCCACCTTCGGTGATGGCCCGGGCCGCGCGGCGAACCTCGGGCGAGAGCACCGTGGACGCCCCTCCGCAGGAGCGACAGACCAGCCCTCCCCGTGCCGGATCGATACACGCCGGCCTGCCCTCGGGGCACGCGCGTCCGCACACGACGCAGCTCGTGAGATCCAGCGCGTAGCCCACAGCCGCGAGCAGGGCGAGACCGGCTCGCGCGAGCTCTTTCCGCGGCCCGCTCTCCCCGAGGTCGAGCGCGTCGAGGAGCTCGACGAGGATGCGCCACCCCTCCGGCTCCGGCGTCCGGGGGGGAAAAAGGTGCCGAGCCCAGCGCAGCGCCACACCCGCAGCATCCAGCGCGTCGAGGCTCGCCGCCAGGCCGCACCGGGTACGGACGATGCGGGACTCCTTGAGCGTGACCAGGTCCTGCCCCTTGTCCTCGAGAAGAACGGCGATGGTATGCACCGGCTCGAGGGCGCCGCTCACACGTCGCGATCCCTTGCGCGCTCCCCGGGCCATCACGCTGAGCTTTCCGGCTTCCCGGGTGATGAGGGTGGCGATGACGTCGGCCTCCCCGAGCTCCACCGTCCGGACGACCAGCGCCTCGCTCTCGATGCGGCTCACACGGCTCGGGCGGGCCCCGTCGTGAGCCGGTGCGACAGCTCCGTGGGCATGTCGTGCCCGCGCGGCTTGAGCACGATGGACAGCGCGAGCGACAGCAGGATGAGCAGCAGGACGAAGGCGATGGCCACTCCGAAGCGGCGGCCCTGCCCTTCGCGCGCGGCCTGGAGCGGCGTCTGGACCGGCAGCGGGGTGACGAAGGCCACACGGCGGCTCGAGGTGTAACGCGCCAGGACGTCGGGCGGCACCAGGCCCACCGCCTGCGCGTACGCCTTGAGGAAGCCGCGCGCGAAGACCTCACCGGGCAGCTCGTCGAAGCGATCGGTCTCGATCGCCTCGAGCGAGGCGAGCGGGATGCGCGTGACGCGCGACAGCTCGACGACGCTCATTCCGCGCCGCTCGCGCTGATCCTTGAGGTAACTGCCGAGGGTCTCGTTCATCAGCTCCGTGCTCGCGTGGGTGACGATGGGTGCGATCGCGGGTGCGATCGCGTTCACTGGATCCGGGCCAGCGCGTCCAGGCATGCTCGGCCCGCCAATGTTTCGGCGGAGATATCACGGCATTTCTGGAAGTCGGCTCGCGCATCGACGAGTTTCCCGAGCTTCATGCGGACCTGCGCCCGTTCTTCCCAGGCGTCCTGCAGGTTTTTGCATTCGGGGGCGTCGACTTCGAGTGCGTTGGTGAGGGATTGTTCGGCAGCGACCAGGTCTCCTTTCCTCTCGTGGGCGACTCCCAGGCGGTAGTGGCCGACGCAAAATCGTGGTTCGGTGACGGCTTTTTGCAGGGATTCGATTCCGGTGTCGACTTGCCCGGCCAGAACCTGCGCCCAGCCGAGGTTTCCCCAGGCGAGAAAGCTCGATTCGAAGGAGGGGTCCTGGGTCAGCGGCTGGAGCATGGCGATGGCCTCGGCGTATTTCTTCTGGTCGATGAGGATCTGCCCGAGGAGGTTTTTTGCTTCGCGAAACGTGGCCTCCACCTTCAGGGCCTTGCGCGCGAACGTCTCGGCGTCGTCCATGCGACAGTCGGGGTCGGCGAACTCCAGCTTTCCGCTGCAGAAGAAGAGATAGACGAGGGAAGTAAAGTAGAGGGCCCGGGCATTCTGGTCGTTCAGCTGGACGGCTTTGCGGCAATGGTCGAGGGCCAACCGAGGCTGACCCTTGTCGAAGTAATCCCGTGCAATCGCGTACTCGACGTCGCTCTGTCGCTCCGGGTTGGGGGGTGGAGCGCTCGCCCCTCGTCCGCTGCAAGCCGCAACCGCGGCGCCCAGGGGAAAGAGAGCGAAAACCGAGGCTATAAGGAATCGTTGCAAAAAAGCCACACCGTCCGCGGGAAACCGGGAGTACCGCAGGCTGGCACCGCGCGTCAACGCCCGAGACCCTTGTTTATTCTGGAGCAGGCTCAGTCGCCGGCCAGCTCGTCCTTCGT
>Ga0302324_100002435_pt1 | contig 43080 bp, 43 predicted proteins | sample Palsa_T0_1_FD_201949 | JGI IMG/M metagenome (GOLD analysis project Ga0302324, IMG submission 201949) | Peat permafrost microbial communities from Stordalen Mire near Abisko, Sweden - Palsa_T0_1 | ecosystem: Environmental > Terrestrial > Soil > Palsa > Peat permafrost | place: Sweden: Abisko... | reverse complement strand
GACGATGCGCTCCGGCGGCAGCAGGCCGAGCGCCAGGGCAGCGATCTCGGCAGTGCAGGCAGGGTCTTTCAGGTCGATATGGGCCGCTGCCTGCGCCTGCGCGGCCAGCGCGAGCAGGTCCGCGGCGGTCGGCACCTCGTATCCGGCCAGCTCGCACAGAGCGGTGTAGCTCAGCGCGCTGACCGGGCGGCGGGCGGTCAGCCGGCCAGCTGCGACCCGGGCCGGATGGAAGGCGACCAGCGTTCCGCCGGCGGTCGCGCGGACATCGAATTCCAGATAGTCCGCACCGGCCGCCAGGGCCTCCCGGTAGGCACGCATGGTTCCTGCCGGGGCGGTCTCGCATCCGCCCCGGTGGGCAGAGATGGCAGGCAGCAGGATGGCGCCACGGCGCGGCTGCGCGGCCGCCGCCATGCGGTAACCCCCGGTCCCGGTGCGGCTGGCAGGGCGCGAGCGCCGCCGCCGGCCGGGGGCCAGCGCTGCCGCGCCGCCGGAAGGCCAGCTGCCTGGCCAGCTGCCGGACCAGCGCCGGGATGGCGGCTGCGGCCTACGCCAGTGCCAGGATGGCCGGGGCGGTGATGACGTCCAGCAGGTAGTGGTTCGCGGTCGCCAGCACGTCGAGCACGGTGGCGGCCGGATACAGCCAGATCACGATCCGCAGGGCGCGGTGCCGCAGCAGGCTGCTGCAGGCCACGGCCACCCACAGGGCCCAGGCGACGTGCAGAGACGGCAGCGAGGCGAACTGATCGGCGCCCTTGGCCTCCACCGTGCTGGCAAACGTCGGGACCGCCCGAGCGATGATGTCGTGGTAACCGGGCAGCATCCGGGGCGGCGCGACCGGATAGAGCCAGAACGTCACCAGGCCGATCGCGGTGACGGCGATCAGCGCGTCGCGGTGCAGCGCGAAATGCGGCGCGCGCCGCCAGATCAGGACAATGCCGACCACGCCGGTGATGGCGCCCTGGAACAGGATGTAGTACCAGCTGGCCGCCAGGGCGGCGATCTGGTGCGCAGCGAGCCAGCTGTTCATGACCTGCGCGAACGCGCCGCCGAGCTGACGGCTGACCGAGTTGACCGCGACCGCGTTCCGCAGTCCGGTCAGCGCCGCGCGCGTGCGGAAGCTGGCTGCGTCATCGAGGCCCCACAGCAGGGCCGCTACCGGGACGATCTGCAGCTAGCGAAGGGCCGGGTGCCGGATGGCGGCGGCGTGGCCGGCCGCGATCAGGCGCCGGGCCTGCATCAGCGCGGGGACACCAGGCCGCGGGCCGCCGGGCGCCGCCGGCCGGCTCGCCGCGGACGTGCCGGGCTGTGCTGTGCAGGCACCGGGTTGTGTTCCGGGTGCGCTGTCTGCAGGAAGCCGCATTCCCCGCCACCTCGCAGGCCGCTGCCGGGCCAGGAGTGCCCTGGGTGGCGTGACGCCCGTACCTGCGCGGACACGGCTAGCCCGGACTACCTATCCGGAGGTCAGTCTCCACATAACCCGACGCGTTCCCGGTCAGCGGCACCGCCCCGCAGCCGCGGTCCGCCGCCAGGCGCGCTCTGACCCTGGTCATCTGGGCAGCTGAGGGGGCCGCCGGCAGGCTGTCGCCGCCGGTGTACTGGAAGGCATCCAGGATCAGGCCCACGAAGCGCTGCCAGGCGTCGGGTGCATCCGAGCGGGTAATGCGCGCTACGGCCGCGTTCGCGACCAGCATGAGCAGCAGATCCTCGGCGACGAAGTCCGGCCGGAGCCGCCCGGCCGCCTGGGCGCGGCTGACGAGCTCGGCCACGTCTACCTGTGCCTCGGCGCGGAGGCGCTCGACCTCGTCGCTGGCGGGCAGGGTCATGGACAGCAGCTCGCCCAGACCGCGATCACGGGCCTGGAGCTCGCAGATGGCGCGGACCAGGCAGGCGAAGCCGTCCCACGGATCGGAGGCGGCGAGCGCGCGCCTGGCGGCTGCCGCGTACTCCCTGATCTTCTCCAGCAGCGCTGCCGCGATCAGGCTCTCGCGGCTCGGGAACCGGCGGTACAGGGTGGCGATGCCGACATCGGCCCGGCGGGCGATCTCTTCCAGCGGAGCCTCCAGGCCCTGCTCAGCGAAGACCTCGCGGGCAGCGCGGACCACCGCCAGCCGGTTGCGGGTGGCGTCCGCGCGCAATCCCCGCTCGACGGCTGGCGGAATGGCCTCGGGCGCTTCCGGCGCCGGCGTGACTGGCAGCGCACTCGCGGTAAGCGTGGCAGCTGACGCAGTTGGCGCCGGCGTCGCGTCAGGTGCGCCCGGGCTGGTCCGAGCATGCAGCCGCATGAGCACATGGTAGGTCGCGGACCTGACGAGCGGGTGACGCGCAGCTCAGCAATATGGCGGCTGTTATGTCGTTTATGCGGCCTACGCGGCCGACGCGAGGTCCGTCCGGGGCAGGATGGCGGAGGTGGACGGGAATCGAACCCGCCGCTGTGGGATCGCCACAGCCGACCGCTTTGAAGGCGGCGGAGCCCACCAGGTGCCCGGACACCTCCGCGGCTACTATAGCGCCGGTGCTGTAAAGCCGATGCTGACCGAGAGAGCACGCGAATGAGGGTTATCGCGACCGCGGGACACGTCGATCACGGCAAGTCCACCCTCGTCCTCGCGCTGACCGGGACTGACCCCGACCGGTGGCAGGAAGAGAAGACCCGGGGGCTGACCATCGACCTCGGATTCGCGCAGCTGTCGCTGGGCTCCGGCCAGGAGATCGCGTTTATCGACGTGCCGGGTCACGAGCGATTCATCAAGAACATGCTCGCCGGAGTCGGCGGGATCGACGCCTGCCTGTTCGTGGTCGCGGCCACCGAGGGCTGGATGCCGCAGTCAGAGGAGCACCTGCGCATCCTGGATCTGCTCGGCGTCGAGCGGGGCCTGATCGCGCTGACCAAGGCGGCGCTGGCAGGCCCGGAACTGCAGGAGCTTGCGGCCCTGGACGTCAGGGCTGCCGTCCGCGGCACCTTCCTCGAGACAGCCGAGATCATCCCGGTCGACGTGCCGGCCGGCCGCGGGATCACGGAGCTGACGACCGCGCTCGATCGCCTGGTCAGCAGCACGCCCCCGGCCGCCGACCGGGGGCGGCCACGGCTGTGGGTCGACCGGTCGTTCCCGGTCCGGGGCGCTGGCTGCGTGGTCACCGGAACGCTAGCCGGCGGCCCGCTGACCGCCGGCGAGCATCTCCTGATCGAGCCCGGCGCTCACCAGGTCCGCGTTCGCGGCCTGCAGAGCCACTATTCGCGGCTTGACTCCGCAGCCCCCGGCCGCCGCCTGGCCGTGAACCTGACGGGCATCTCGCACCGCGATGTTCAGCGCGGCCAGGCACTGGTGCGGCCGGGGGAGTGGCAGCTGACCGGGACACTCGACGCATCCCTGACGGTGCTCGGCGCTCTCGGCCATCCGGTCACCGGCCGCGGTGCCTACGTGCTGCACCTGGGGTCGGCCAGCCTGCCCGCCCGGCTCCGCGTCATCGGCGCCTCCCGCATCGAGCCGGGCGAGCAGCGCGCGGTGCGCATCTGGCTCGCGGACGGGGCGCTGGTCCCGGCCGTCCCCGGCGACCGGTACGTGCTGCGCGAGTCGGGTCGCTCGGAGACTGTCGGGGGCGGCGAGATCCTGGACGTCGATCCGCGGCTGCCGGTGTCCCGTGCGGTGCCGTCGCGCTCGGCGGCGCGCGTGATCGCCGAGCGGGGCTGGGTCGACGTCGGCGACCTGACCCGCCTGACCGGCGAGGTGCGGGATCCGGATGTCGGGCACTGGGCAGTCGACAGCGCGGCGCTGGCCGCCAGCCGAGCGCAGATTATCCGTGCCTGCCGTGAGGCCGGCTCGCGCGGTGTCAACCTGGCCCACTTCGATGAGCGCGAGCGGGCCCTCCTGGCGGCGGGCATCGACGGGATCTGCGTGCAGGGCGACCGGGCACTGGACGAGGCGGCGATCACCGGCACGCTCAGCGAGCCGGCCGCTGCGGCGCTCGCGGCACTGCGGGAGTCACCCTGGTCGCCGCCGGTCCTGCCGCTGTCCGACCGGGGCGCGCTGCGCGAGCTTGAGCGCAGCGGCGACGCCGTGCAGTCCGGCGATATCTGGTTCGCGGCCGCCGCCGTGGACGCGGCCGCCGCGGCGCTGGCGCGCCTGCTGGACGGCCAGCCGGACGGATTCACGGTGGCAGCCGCGCGGGATACGCTCGGCACCAGCCGCAGGTATGTGCTGCCGCTGCTGGCCCGCCTGGATGCGACCGGGGTAACGAGGCGCGAGGGCGACCTGCGGACAGCGGGGCCGCGAATGCCGCCGGTCGGCACTGACGGCAGGGGCGACGAGCAGGCCGGCCGGTGACGCGGCCCGGGCCCGGCCGGAGGGGGAGCGGATGGCCTGGTACGGCCCGGACGGCCGGCGGCTGTATTACGAGGACAGCGGCGGCGCAGGCGATGTCGTCGTTCTGCTGCCCGGCTGGGCCGGCAACATCGCCGAGTTCGCCGGCCTGCGGCGAGCACTGGCAGGCGGTCTCCGGGTAATCGCCGCCGACCTGCCGGGGTCGGGGCGGTCGGAGCCACAGCCGCGGTACTACGCGGCGACCTATTACCGGGACGACGCGGAGTACCTGCTCGGCTTCCTGGGCGCGCTCGGCGTCCCGGCCGCGCACCTGGTCGGCTTCAGTGACGGCGGCGAGGAGGCGCTGCTCATGGCGGCGCTGCGGCCACGCTGCGCGCTCTCCGTGGTGACCTGGGGCGCCGCCGGGCAGATCGTGGCCGCTGAGGAAGAGCTAGACGCGCTCGCCGACGTCGTCGACCACCCGTCGGAGGAACTACTGCCGCTTGCGGCCTACCTGGCGCAGGCATACGGGGCCGACACCGCCCGGATCATGACGGGCACCTGGGCCGCGGCCATGCGCGGCATTGCCGGAGCCGGCGGCGACATCAGCCGGTCCCGCGCGGCCGACATCGCCTGCCCGGCCCTGCTCATCACCGGAACCTACGACGCGCACTGCCCGCCCGATCTGGTCCGCGAGATGGCCGACGCGATTCCGCGCGGGCGCTTCGTCGAAGCCGCAGGCGCGGGTCACGCCGTTCACCAGTGGGACAGCCAGTGGCTAGCCGACGCCGTGCTGAACTGGCTCAGCGAGCACTGAAGCCATGATCTCGTAAGATCGCATGGCCTATGACCCGTGCGATCTTTCGAGATCATGGTCTGCGGGCTGCGAGTTCCCCGATGAGCGCGAGCGCGATCTCGTCCATCTGCTGCTCGCCGACGTACTCGCCGCCAGGCGGCGCGAGTAGCTGGAAGATCCGCGGGCCGCGCAGGTCCTGCGGCAGATCCGGCGGCCGCGGCACGAGATGGAAGTGGACGTGCGAGAAGCCCTCGGCCTCGGCGAACTGGGCGATGTAGGTCTTCTGGCAGCCCAGCACCGCGCGCATCGCACGGGACAGCCGCACCTGCCACAGGCCGAGCGACTGTGCTTCGGCCCCGGTCAGGTCCGCGATCGAGGTCACGTGCCGCCGGGGCACCAGCACGAGCCAGCCAGGCAGCGCCGAGTTGAAAGCATGCGCGGCCCGCCAGAACTCGTCGTCGGCGATCCGCTCGCGCGGCGGTGCCTGGCCGCCCTCGGCCGTGCGGGCGCAGGTATAGCAGTCAGCCGGGGTCGTCATCTGCCTGACGATAGCCGGGCGACTCGCCTGGTGATGGCCTGAACAGCGGCGCCAGGCAGGTGACCATGAGCACGGACCAGGTCACATGCGCGACGGCGGGAGCGACGACGCCGCCGGACCTGGCCCGCTGCGCGCCGAAGATCAGGCTGGTGACGGCGCCGCCGAGGACCAGCGAGAGGTTCCGCGAGGCTGCTGTCGACGCGGTGTAGACCGCCGATGTCAGCACCAGCGGCCGTGAGCCACCGAGTATGTCCCAGACGGCGCCGCGGAAGTACAGTTCCTCGGCGACCGCGTTGACCCCCGCGGTAAGAAGCACCAGGCCCGTCGATCCCTCGTGGACGTACCGGAACACACTGCTGATCGCGCGGTTGAGCGGCGGATTGTGCCGCGCCAGCCGGGCGATGGCATAGAACAGCCCGAACGTGCCGACGCCGGTCACAACTGGCTCGACGTACGGCCGAAGACCGCGCTCGCGACCCGCGCGGCCGGCTGGTATCGGGCCGGAGGCCGCAGCGCCTGCGGTCCAGGTGCTCGCGAGGGCCGCCGTCAGCAGGTAGAACTGCGGCGAGCCGGTGTCGGCCGAGAAGGAGACCCCGAGCAGGGCGGTGCCGCCGGCGCCAGCGGCCGTCACCAGCTGCCCGGGCGTCAGCCGGGACCTGCGGATGCCGGTCCGGCCGCTCACCGCGATGCACCGCCGGACGGGCGACGCTCCGCGAGCGCCGCCCGCACCGCATCGTCGTACGCGGTCAGCTCGAAGGGCATGAGGTCCCGGATGGCCGTGTCGCGAACGATCACCTCGTTGATCATCGAGTCGACGAGCGACCGGCCGGTCGCCGGATCGACGTCGGTGACCAGCGTCAGCCAGAGCGACGAGAGCCAGGGCGTGAGCAGCGGCACGGAGATAATCGGCAGCCGACGGCCCTGCAGCGCGGCGACCCGGCGCAGCATGTCCGCGTACCGCATCACCTCGGGTCCGCCGACCTCGTACACGCGGCCGGTGGCCTCAGGCAGCGTCAGGACCCCGCGCAGGTACCGGACGACATCGTCGATGGCGATCGGCTGCGTCCTGGTGGCGACCCACTTCGGCGTCACCATCGCGGGCAGGTGCGCGACCAGCTGGCGGGTCAGCTCCCAGGAGGTCCCGCCGTTGCCGATGATGATCCCGGCTCGCAGCACAGTCACCGGGACGTTCGCGCAGCCGAGCAGGTCCTCGACCTCGCGGCGGCTGCGCAGGTGTTCCGACAGGACGTCCTTGTCGTCGCCGAGGCCGCCGAGGTAGATGATCCGCTGCAGCCCGGCGGCCGCGGCGGCCTCGCCGAAGGCCCTGGCCGCGGCCGCGTCCTTGCGGGCGAAGTCGGCCTCGGCGAGCGAGTGCACCAGGTAATAGGCCGCCTCGCAGCCCTTCATCGCGTCGGGCAGCGAGCCGGGGTCGGAGACGTCTCCGAAGACCGCCGTCCCGGCCCCGCGGTAGCTAGCGGGGTGGCGGGTCATCGCGATCACGTCGTGGCCGTCGGCCGCGAGCGCGGCGGCAAGCCGCCGTCCGACAAAGCCGGATGCTCCCGCTATGAGTACGCGCACTCGCGCTCGCCGCTCCCATCGCCGTTTGCCCAGGGCAGCAGGGCCCTTACCCTGGCGGCGTGGCAGCAAACTGGCGGCGGACCCGGCCGCGGCGTTTTGCTGCGGGCAGTCAGGGCAGGTGCGGAGGAGAGTCCGCGGCAACGGCGTCGCGCGCCACCCCCGGCTCCTGACCCCCGGCCGGCTGTCCCGGATCTTGGAGATTGTTCATGACCAGTCCAGACGCGCCCCGGCACCTTGAGATCAAAGAGGGCGACCAGTCTGTGGCCGCTGCCGAGGTCACGACCCGCGACAACAACGAGACAGCACGAGCGTCGCTGCACGCGGAGGCCGGGCACGTCCCGCCTGGCGCCCGCGCGAGTCTCGTGGACGACGTCCTTGACCTGCCGGAAGTCCGGCACAGCAAGCGGCTGGAAGCAACTGTGCCCCTCGGCGATGGCGAGTCGCTAGAGCGGCTCAGGGAACGCACTGACGAGGTGGACACGCGTCCGGCCGGCTCGACGGCACTGTTCGATGCCACGATCCCGCAGGCGGGACCTGCTGCGCCGGAGCGGGGCGCGGTGATCAGCGGCGACCAGGCCGTCGTCACGCTCGTCAACGTCTTCACCGTCGATCCTGCCCGGCAGCACGAGCTGGTTGACGTGCTGTCCGCCGCCACTCGTGACGTCATCTGCCGCCAGCCCGGCTTCGTGTCCGCCAGCATCCACCGCAGCCTGGACGGCACCAGGGTCGTCAACTACGCGCAATGGCGAAGTGCCGAGGACCTGCAGGCCATGCTGGCGAGTCCGGACTGCCAGCCGCGGCTGCGGCAGGCGAGCGCACTCGGGCACTCCGAGCCGGCCCTGTACGAGGTGTCATTCACGCACCAGGCACCGGCCGGGGACTCGCCAGAAGCGTAGCCGCGGCGCTCACCGGGCAGCTGAGCACTGCCGCGTCCGTCAGTAGTCGAGCAGTGCCCGCAGCGCAGCCGTCACCTTCGCGGTGGTCGGAATCACCTCGTCCTCGAGCGCATCCGCGAACGGCAGTGGCACGCACTCGGCCGCGACCCGCCGCGGCGGCGCGTCCAGCAGTTCGAAGCCCTCGTCGGCGACGATGGACGCGACAGTGCCGCCCCAGCCGCCCTGGTACGGGTTCTCCTCGACGATCAGCAGGCGCGAGGTGCGCCCGACCGAGGCCAGCACGGTGGCCATATCCAGCGGCACCAGGCAGCGCAGGTCGATGACCTCAGCCGACACGCCGCCGGCGGCCAGTTCCTCTGCCGCGGCCAGGGCGATGGGCACGGTAGCGGCCAGCGCGACAACGGTGATGTCAGTGCCGGGCCGCGCGATCGCGGCCTCGCCGAGCGGGACCACGTGCCCCTCAGGTGCCGCCTCGCCGCGGCTCGCGAACAGGCCCTTGTGCTCGAAGAACACCACCGGGTCGTCGCTGCGTACCGCGCTGGCAAGCAGGCCGACGACATCCGCGGGTGTCGACGGAGCGACGATCTTGAGGCCGGGAACAGCCAGTGCCCAGTTCTCCACCGCCTGGGAGTGCTGGGCGCCGAAGCCGAGTCCGCCGCCGTTGGCGGTCCTGACCACCAGCGGCACCGTGACCTGGCCGCCGGTCATGTACCGCATCTTCGGGATCTCGTTGGCCAGGTAGTCCCAGCAGCAGGCAAGGAAGTCGGAGAACATGATCTCCGCGACCGGCCGGATGCCGGTCATCGCGGCGCCCATCGCCATGCCGACGATGGCCTGCTCCGAGATCGGCGTGTCCCGTACCCGGTCAGGGCCGAACTCATCCAGCAGCCCGACGGTGGTCTTGAACACACCGCCCGCCGCGCCGATGTCCTCGCCGAGGCAGACCACCGCGGGGTCGCGGCGCATCTCCCGCGCGAGGCCCTCAGCGACCGCGTCGCGATACGTCATCAGGTCCGCCACTGGTGCCCTCCATCTGCCCACACGTCGGTGAGCGCCTGCGCCGGGTCCGCGCCGTCAGCTGCCTTTGCCTGCGCCACTGCGGCGGCCACGGTTTCCGCGGCCCGGTCGGCGGCTGCGCTGATGTCGGCCTGGGCGACGCCCGCCTCGGCCAGCCGCCGGCTGGCAACATCGAGCGGATCGCGGCTGAGCCACTCCGCGACCTCGTCGGCCGGCCGGTAGCTGGCCGGGTCGGTGCGGCTGTGGCCGAAGTGCCGGTAGGTCTGCGCCTCCAGCACTGTCGGGCCGTGGCCGGCTCTGGCCCGCTCGGCCGCCCGCCCGACGGCGTCGGCCACGACGACGACGTCGTTCCCGTCGATGACCTCCGACGGCAGCCGGTAGCTCGCCGCCCGGTCGGCCGCCGGGTGGTCGGCCGCGGTGACCGAGCCGATGGGCGTGTACTCCATGTAGAGGTTGTTCTCGCAGATGAACAGCACCGGCAGCGACCAGACCGAGGCCAGGTTGAGTGCCTCGTGGAACGCCCCGATGTTGGTCGCCCCGTCGCCGAAGAACGCAACCGCGACCTGGCTGGTACCGCGCAGCCGGGCGGACCAGGCCGCGCCGGCCGCCAGCGGCAGGTGCGCCCCGACGATGGCATACGAGCCGAGCATTCCGGCCGAGGCCTTGGTGAGGTGCATGGAGCCGCCCTTGGCCTTGCACACGCCGGTCGCCTTGCTCATCAGCTCGGCGAGGCACTCGGCTGGTGTCGCACCTCTGGCCATGGCGTGATGATGGCCGCGGTAGGTGGCGAAGACGTAGTCGTCGGGCCGGAGCGCGGCGCTCGCGCCGACAGCGACAGCCTCATGCCCGGCCGCCAGATGCGTGGTGCCCTTGACCAGGCCGGCCAGGAACAGGTCATGAACGGCCTTCTCGGTGCCGCGGATGACCGCCATCTGCTCGTAACAGCGCAGCAGTTCGGGCGCTTCCATGGTGGCGGTCATGAGATCTCGCCCCGGCCAGCAGCAGTGTTGAGGTTCGACTGGCTCTCGCGCAGCGTGTCGAGCGCGCCGCCGGCGGTCCAGTACTTGCGGCCGGCGACCAGCAGTTCCTCGGCCGGGAACTTCGTGATGACCTCGCAGCCGTCGGCAGTGACCACGACCTCTTCCTCGATCCTGGCGGCCGACCAGCCATCGGCGGCAGGCCAGTAGGTTTCCAGCGCGAAGACCATGCCTTCCTCCAGCGGCTCGGGATAGTCAAGCGACACCAGGCGGCTGAAGATCGGCTTCTCCCAGATCGACAGCCCGACACCGTGGCCGTACTGCAGCGCGAAGGCCGCGGTCTCGTCCGGGAAGCCGAATTCCTCCGCCCGCGGCCAGAGCGAGACGATGTCGCCGGTCGTCACACCGGGCCGGACCATCGCGATCGCCTGGTCCATGTACTCGCGGCACCGGACGTACGCGTCGCGCTGCGCACGGGACGCGCTGCCGACCGCGAACGTCCGGTAGTAGCAGGTCCGGTAGCCGAGGTAGCTGTGCAGGATGTCAAAGAACGCCGGGTCACCGGGCCGGATCAGCCGGTCGGAGTACACGTGCGGATGCGGCGAGCACCGCTCGCCGGAGATCGCGTTGACGCCCTCGACGAACTCGCTGCCGAGGTCATACAGGACCTTGGAGACCAGGCCGACGCATTCGTTCTCCCGGACGCCGGGCCGCAGGAACTCATACAGCTGCTGATAAGCGGCGTCGACCATCGCGCAGGCCTGGCTCAGCAGCGAGATCTCGTCGCGGGTCTTTGTCCGCCTTGCCTCCAGGAACACCTGCTGGCCGTCGGTGGTCTCGATACCTGCATCGTGCAACGCAGCGAGCACGGGCATCTCGGCCACGTCGATGCCGACCGGCGCGCCCGCCAGGCCGTGCTCGTGCAGCACGCCGGCTACCTGTGCCGCCACCTCGCGGGCGATGCCGGCATCGGGATGGAAGGCGCCGCGCAGCGTCGAGATGCCGGCGCGGGCGCCGGTCGCCCGTGCGCCCTCGGCTGTCGGCGGCCCGTCAGTATGGTCCAGCCACGGGTTGTACAGCTGGTGATGGCGGGCGGCCGAGCCGAAATCCCAGACGACCGGCTCGCCGCCGCGCGGCAGCAGGGCGAACCTGATCAGCTTGTCCATGCCCCAGGTCCCGATGTGGGTCGCCGTCATGTACCGGATGTTGCCGAAGTCGAAGCTCAGCAAGGCGCCCAGCGACGAGGCCTCCAGCTGGGCTCGCAGTCTCGCCAGCCGCTCGGTCCGCAGCCGGGCCAGATCGACCCGCTGCTCCCAGTCCACCGCGTTAGCTCCGTAGGTGTGAATCGCCATGGTTGGTCACCTCACTCGTCAGTCGGCAGGCGGAATAGACGGCTGGCATTACCGCCGAGCAGCAACTGCTCGTCGTCCTGGCTGAGCTGGAGCGCCCTGATGTCCTGCACCGGCTTGTCCGCGCCCATGTCGAACGGCCGGTCCGAGCCGAGCAGCACGTGCCCGGCGCCCGCGAAGGCGACAAGGTCGGCGAGCACGGCCTGGTCGTGGGTGAGGCTGTCGAAGTACAGCCGTCGCAGCAGCTCATCAGGATCGCCGGTGCCGCCGGACCGCGCTTCAGGCCGGACCGCATACGCCCGGCGCAGCCGTCCGCGCAGTGCCAGCAGCGCCCCGCCGCCATGCGCGAGCAGGATGGTCAGGCCGGGATGCCGGTCGAGCACCCCGGCGGTCAGCAGCTGGGCCGCGGTGATGGCCGTCTCCAGCGGGTTGCCCACCGAGTTCCACAGGTAGTGGTCGGTCAGCGCGGGCAGCCCGAGACCGGTGGTGGTCGGGTGCACGAACACAACGGCGCCAGTCGCGGCGGCAGCGGCCCAGAACGGCTCGAACCTCGCAGCGCCGAGATAGCAGCCGCCGACGCTGGCCGGAACCTCGACACCGCGCAGGCCCGGCAGCTGCATCAGGTACTCAAGCTCAGCTGCCGCGCAGCCGCCGTCCTGCAGCGGCACCGAGCCGAGCGCGTGTACCCGGCCGCCGAACTGCCCGGCGGTCTCGGCCAGGCTGTCGTTCTGCATCCGGCAGATCCTGGCCGCGGTCGCCAGGTCGGCCTGCACCGGCAGCAGCAGGATCCAGGGGGAGAGCAACAGGCTGGTCACCCCGGCGGCCGCGGCCTGCCCGAGCATCACGCTTCCGTCGCAGAACTCGCCCGTGACCGAGGACAGGCGGCGGCCCTGGAAGGACACGACCTGGCGGCCGTCCTGCACGCCGACGGCAGGGCGCCAGTCGTCCGGCACTCCGCCGGCGAGCATCGCGGCCGGGATGATGTGGCAGTGACAGTCGAGGATCACGCCGGCTGCCCTGGCCGGCGTCCCGGCTGACCGCCGAGGTAGAGCGCGCCGATCTCCGGATGGCTGAGCACCTCGGCGCCGGTACCGGTCAGCCGCACCCGGCCGTTCTCCAGCACGACCCCGTGCCCGGACATGGCCAGCCCAGCCCGCGCATTCTGCTCGACGAGCAGCACCGTCTTGCCCTGCGCGTTCATCTCCTGCACCGCGTCGAACACGACCCGCAGGATCTTCGGCGCCAGGCCCATCGACGGCTCGTCCAGGATGATCACGGACGGATCAAGCATCAGGCAGCGCGCGAACTCGACCAGCCGCTGCTGGCCGCCGGACAGGCTGCCGGCTTTCTTCTTCGACCAGGCGGCGATATCGGGGAAGAGGGCCTCGACGCTGGTCCGGCGTCTGGCGACCAGTGCCCGGCTGCCCAGCAGGTACCCGCCGAGCTCGAGGTTCTCGGCGACGGTCATCGCCGGGAACAGGCTGTGGTTCTGCGGCACCTGCACGACGCCCGCACGCAGAATCTCCCGCGGTGTCTTGCCGGTGAGCCGCTCGCTGCCGTGCAGCACCTGTCCGGCGCGCGGCCTGAGCATCCCGCTGATGACCGAGAGCAGCGTCGACTTCCCAGCCCCGTTGGGGCCGACAACGCAGGTGACCGCGCCCTTCGGCACCGTGAAGGACACGTCGTGCAGCACGTCACCGCCGCCGTAGCCGGCCGTGATGCCCTCGATGACCAGCGCGCTGTCAGTCATCGTCATCAGTCCCGGTGCCGAGGTAGGCATCGAGCACGCGCGGGTCGGTCCTGATGACCTCGGGCGGCCCGGACGCCACGACCGTCCCGGAGTCCAGCACCGTGACCTGATGGCACAGGCCCATCACGAATTCCATGTTGTGCTCGACGATGAGGAACGTCTGGCCGGCCTTGTTGAGCTCGCTGATGCGATCAGCGATGTGGTGGATCAGCGACGGGTTGACGCCGCCGGCCGGCTCGTCCAGCAGCACCACTGCCGGGTCGGCGACCAGGATGTAGGCGAGCTCGAGCAGCTTGCGCTGCCCGTAGGACAGCGTCCCGGCGAGCTCGCGCGCGTGGTCCGCGATCCCGGTGAAGGCCAGCAGTTCCAGTGCGCGCTCACGGTGCGGGCGGGCGGGCCGGCCGCGCTGCGCGGGCACGAGCATGTTCTCCAGCACCGTCAGCCGCGGGAAGATGCGGGTCAGCTGGAAGGTGCGGCCGACGCCGAGCGCGAACACCCGGTGCGGCGACGCTCCGGTGATCCGGCGGGCGCCGAGGTAGACCTGCCCGGCATCGATGCGCTCATAGCCGGTCATCACGTTGAACAGGGTGGTCTTGCCCGAGCCGTTAGGCCCGATCAGGCCGGTGATCTGCCCGGCCGGCGCGGTCAGCGAGCAGCCGTCGAGGGCCAGGACACCGCCGAAGCTCTTAGTGACGCGATCGGCGCGCAGGTCAGCGGTCACGGCGCGCTCCCGGCGGCCGGCGTCCCGGCCGGGTTGTCCGCCGCCGGAGGCGGGGCCTGCGCCTGCGAGGCACCGGTCCGGCCGGGCCAGCCGCCGCGCCGCAGCCGGGCACGGGCGGCGGTGACGTACTCGGCGGCCGTTGGCAGCACGCCGCGCGGCAGGAACAGGATCACCGCCAGGAACAGGACACCGAAGAGGATCTCCGACTCGTAGCCGTTGGCCTGCTGCAGGTTCAGGTAGAGCTGCGTCGGCTCGAGCACCAGCGCGCCGAGCACCGGCCCCGCGACTGTGCCCAGGCCGCCGAAGAAGGCCATCAGCACCACGGCGAGGTCGAACAGCGGGTCGAACACGAACTGCGGGAATGCCTCGCCGATGAAGTAGACCCACAGCGCGCCGGCCATGCCGGTGATGAACCCGGACACCACCAGCGCGGTCAGCTTGACTGGCATGGCACGGACGCCGAGGCCCGCGGCCCGGTCCTCGTCGTCGCGGATTGCCCGGAGCTGCAGCCCGAACCGGGACCGCCGCACGAGCCAGGACAGCGCCACGGTGGCTGCCGCGAGCAGCATCGCCAGATAGTAGAACGGGTTGTTGTAGGTGGCCGGATTCCAGCTCGTCGGGACCGGGACGAGCAGGCCGCTGGACCCGCCGGTGATGCCGAGGTTGGACGCCGACAGCTGGGCGATGAAGAAGAACGCGATGGTGATCACGACGAACGTGTGCCGCCGCACCCGGAGGGCCACGAGGCCGAGCGGCACGGCGATGATGGCCGCAGCCACGCCGCCGAGCGGGACCAGCCAGAAGACTGCCGCCCCGGTCAGGTTCCAGTCCCGTGCGGCCACGACCAGGAAGTAGGCGCCGGTCCCGTAGAAGACCGCGTGCCCGAGCGACAGGTAGCCGGAGAAGCCGGAGAAGATGTTCCAGGCCGCGGCCACGGCCACGAAGATGAGCGTGACCACGCCGAAGTTGGTCGCCGTCGGGTTGGGGAAGAGCAGCGGGAACACCGCGACGAAGACGAGCAGCACGGCCAGGCCGCAGGGCGCGAGCCAGCGCTCGCGGAGCTGGTCTGCAGGGCCCGTTCCCGCCCTGATGCTCTTTGCCTGTCCGGCTGTCACTGTGCCCTCGTCGTCACTGTGCCCTCGCCGCACGGCGGCCGAAGAGGCCCTGCGGCCGCACGGTCAGGATGATCACCAGCGCCAGGTAGAACACCGCGACTGACCAGTCCGGCTGCCAGATGTCGACCAGCGCCTCGGCCGTGGTCATCAGCACGGCCGTCACCAGCGCGCCGCCGATGCTGCCCATCCCGGCCAGGATGACGATCGCCAGCAGCCGCGAGATGAGGTCGTAGCCGCTGTTCGGCGTGAAGCCGCCGCTGATGGCCCCGTACACCATCCCGCCGATCGCCGTCACGGCCGTGCCGATACCGAAGGTCACCGCCGAGACCCGGTTGACGTCGATGCCGATCAGCCGCGCCGCGACCTGGTTCTGCATGGTCGCGCGGACCGCGCGGCCGAACGTGGTCCGGTACAGGATCAGGTAGAGCGCGGCCATGGCCGCGACGGCCAGGCCGAACCCGATCAGGTAGATGTCGGGCAGGTAGAACCCGAGCAGGTGCACGCTGGACGTGGTGTACCAGGCGCTCAGCGAGACGTAGTTGGAGCCGAATTCCTTGTACAGAACGCCCTCGATGATCAGCGCCACCGCGAAGCAGGCCAGCAGCGTCATCGAGGTCCGCTCAGCGCCGCGCAGCGGCCGGATGAACAGCCAGTAGATGACCACCCCGATCACGAACATGGCCGGCACCGTGATGAGCAGCCCGACCAGCAGGTCCAGGTGCAGGTGGACGGACAGCACGTAGCTGAGATAGGCGCCGAGCACCACGAAGATCCCCTGCGCGACGTTGATGATGTCGAGCACGCCGAAGATCAGCGTGAGCCCGGCCGCCATCAGCGCGTAGATCCCGCCGCCGAGTATGCCGGCGGCGATGGCCTGCTCAATCTCGGTCGCCATCTCAGCTCCGTGCTGCCGTCCGTGTCTGCTGTCAGCTCGACCAGTCGGGCTTGGGGTAGAGAACCGGCACCGAGCCCGCCGCGTTAGCCGGCAGGATCTGGACGAACTTGCCGTTCTGCCACTGGAAGATGAAGGCGATCGCCCTCACGTTCTCACCCAGGCTGTTGAACTTCACCGGGCCCTGCACGCTGGTCAGCGTCACGCCGCTGTGCAGGTAGGCGATGATCTTCGAGCCGCCGGTGCCGCCGGTTGCCTTGACGGCCTGCGCCGTCACCTCGCCGACCGAGTACGCCTCGGCGACGTCGGCGTTCACGTCCGACGCGCTGCCGCCGTACTTCTTCACGTACTCCGCGACCATGGCCTTGCTCGTCGCGTTGTCGTAACCGGGATACCACGCGTCCGGGACCATCATCCCGTTGGCGTTGCCGGCGCCGCCTACCGCTGACAGGAAAGCCTGGCCCTGATCCGGGCCGGCGGCGGCGACGAACACCTTCGGGTTGAAGTGCTGCTGCTCGAAGCCGTGCATGAACGAGGCCACTGTCGGCACGTCGGTTGATCCCAGCACGACGGCCTGCGGCTTCTTGCCAGCCACGATGTCCGCATTGGGCAGGTAATCGGGCACCTCCTCAGGGAAGATCTTCGAGTAGACCGTGCTGACCCCCGCCGCCTGCAGCAGTCCCTGCACGCGCTGGACCTGCGGGATCGCGAACGGGTCGTTCGCCATCGGGTAGGCGGCGGTAGCCGGCTTCTGGCTCCCGGACAGCGACGCGACCCAGCTGGCGAACGGGTCGAGCTCGTTGGCGACCGGCAAGCTGACGTCGAAGACGTTCGGCAGTTTCTCGCTGAAGACCAGCGGCGAGCCGCCTGCGCCCTCGATGAACGCGAAGCCGTACCTGTGCGCTACCTCCGCCGCCGGGGCTGTCAGCAGCGACGAGAACGGCCCGAACGTCAGGTTCACGTGCTTCACCGTGATGAGATCGGTGTAGTTCGTGTCGACCTGGGTCGGGCTGCTGTTGTCGTTCAGGATGATGAGCTTCACCTTGCGGCCGTCGATGCCGCCATGAGCGTTGACGTCACTTGCCCATAGCTCGTAGCCGCGCTGGTAGGCCTGGCCGTCGGCGGAGAAGTCGCCGGTCAGCGACAGCGACGCGCCGATGAGGATCGGCGATGACGACCCGGCCGAGCTGGTGCCGCCGCTGCCGCAGGCGGCGAGAAGGGCGGTGGCCAGTAACGCGCTCGCGCCAGCGGCGAGATACCGGGCGCGATGCGGGAGTGATCTCATTCCCGGTGCTCCTTCCAGTCGGGAAAGGCCCGATTGTTGTGAATGGCCAGCCGGGGGAGGACCTGGCTGCCGGGGTAGTGACCCTGCTGGGTCACCGCGTGCTGTTGTCCGGGACGGCCGCCGGGCCGCCGCCGGCCGGCTCTAGGCCGTCGGGTACCTCCGCGTCCTCGCTCGCCAGCGCCAGGCCGGACGACCGGGCCTGCAGCTCGAGCACGGTCGCGAAGTCCTGCTCGCCGAACCCGTTCCCGACGAGGCTCTGCACGATCTGATGGACCAGCGACGCCACCGGCATCGGGACCTCGTGCTCGCGCGCCGCCGCGAGTCCGAGGTCGAAATCCTTGCGCAGCAGCGCGGCGGTGAACGTGGCGTGGAAGTCCAGGTTCACCAGGGCCGGCGACTTGTACCTGGTGAAGGTGGAGCCCATGACGCTGTCATTGATGCAGGCGAGGAAGGCCTGCCTGGTGACGCCCGCCTTCTGTGCCAGGACCGTCACCTCGGCCAGCGACTGGATCACTGAGCCGAGGAACAGGTTGTGGCACAGCTTGACCACCCTGGCGATCTCGCCGGTTCCCACGTAACTGGCGCCTGCGCCGAGCAGGTCCAGGTACGGCTGGGCAGCCGCCGCGGCGGCCGGCTCGCCGGAGACCGCGAACGTGAGCCGGCCGGCCGCGGCCACCCGGGGGTTGCCCATGACCGGCGCCGCCAGGAACTGCGTGCCGCGCAACGCGAGCTCCTCGCGGGCCCGTTGCGATGCCTCGACCGAGACAGTGGACAGGTCGATCACGACCGCAGGGACGTGCTCGCCGCTCATCAGCCCGGCCGGGCCGAGCAGGGCGTCGAGCAGGTCCTGCGAGGTCCCGACCATGACGAAGACAACCGCGCAGTGGCCGAGCTCCGCGGCCTGGTCGACGACCTTGGCCCCGTCCGCGGTCAGCGGCTCGGCCTTGGCCTTGGTCCGGTTGTACACGCTGAGGTCCAGGCCGGCCGCGAGCAGCCGGCGGGCCAGGATGAGGCCCATCCGGCCCGTCCCTAACCAGCCGGCCTGGTCCTGCTGGTGATCGTTCATTCGTGCCTCACCTGGCGCTCGGCGGACATCGTGGCACTGCGGAACCGACTGGCCGCAGAGCGGCACAATCGATTGCACCAATCGTTTGCATGAGAGCGTTGCGTATGGCATTACGGATGTCAATGGCGGAAATCGAGATAATCAGGAAAGTCGGGCGGTCGAGCCGCGGACGATCAGCTCGGGAGCCAGGTAGAGCACCTTCACCACGTCGCCGTTGCCCGCCAGCCGGTCGAGCAGGAGCTGGGCTGCCTCGGTGCCGACCTGGTAATGCGGGAACGCGACGGTGGTCAGCGGAGGGCGGAGCATGTCGATGAACGGCATGTCGTTGAATCCGACCACCGAGATGTCACCCGGACAGCTGAGACCGGCCTCGTCCAGCGCCAGGTAGCAGCCGACAGCGAGCATGTCGTTGCCCGCCGCAACCGCGGTGCAGTCGCCGGCGGCGAGGATCTCCCTGGCGCAGCGCAGGCCCTCCTCGATGGAGAACGAGCGGGCGAAGGCCACCCGGTCCGGTGGCACCGGCAGCCGCGCGCCGGCCATCGCCGCCTGATAGCCGCGGAACCGGGCCAGGCCGGTCGACACGTCCTGCGGGCCGGCAATGCAGGCGATGTTGCGGTGCCCGAGCGACGTCAGGTGACTGACCGCCATCCGGACGCCGCGCTCGTTGTCCACGGTGACCGACGGGAAGCTGTAGTCCTCGGCGATGCGGTTCATCAGCACCACCGGGACGCCCGCCCGGACGGCCTCGTCCAGCATCGGGTTGCGCAGATGGGCGGTGGCCAGCGCGTATCCGTCCACGTGCCGGGCGCGCATCTGCTCGAACACGCGGCGCTCCCGCTCGTCGTCACCGTCAGTGTTGCCGATCAGGGCAACGTAGCCGTCCGCGTCGAGCCGGTCCTCCAGGCCCCGCACCATCGGGGGGAAAAGCGGGTTGTTCAGGTCGGGGATGAGCACGCCCACTGTGTGCGAACGGCGCGTGCGCAGGCTGCGGGCGACCGCGTTCGGGTGGTAGCCGAGCTCCGCTGCCGCGGCCAGCACACGGCCGGCCGTGCCCTCGCTGACCAGCAGGCGGGTCTCCGGGTTCAGCGCGCGGGACGCGGTGGCCGGGTGCACGCCGGCCTGCCGCGCCACGTCCTTCAGCGTCACGGCCGGCTCCGGCAGCTTGGCCCCGCGGGCGAGGTCCGTCATGCCCGCTGCTCGCGCACCTGGCGCTTGATCCGGGCCAGCATCGCGGCCAGGCCGCGCAGCCGCAGCGGGCTCACCAGGTCCTGCAGGCCGAGCTGGGCGGAGAACTCGCCCGGCGTCCGCAGGACCTCGTCAGCGTCCAGCCCGTCCAGCCCGGCGTGCAGGATGCCCGCGAAGCCGCGGGTGGTCGGCGCCTCAGGCGGCGCATCGAAGAACAGGTGCACGATGCCGTCCGCGCCTACCTCGACCGCGAGGAACAGCGGCGACTGGCACTCGGGTACCTGCTCCAGCTGATCGTGATGCTCGGCGTAGCGTGCGGGCAGCGGCGGCAGCTCGCCCGCGAACTCCAGCAGCAGCTGCAGGCGCTCGGAATCCGGCAGCGCGGTGAAGTCCTCCGAGATCTCCCGCAGCCGGGGGTTCAGGGTTCCGGAGTCGGTGGTCACGGCTGCGCTCCGCGGCGGATCGGCGCGCGGACAGAGTTACCCCACTCGGTCCAGGACCCGTCGTAGTTGCGCACGTGCGGATAGCCGAGCAGGTGGTGCAGGACGAACCAGGTGTGACTGGACCGCTCGCCGATCCTGCAGTAGACGACCACGTCGTCGGCAGGGCGCAGCTCCGCCTCGCCGGCATAGATGGCCTCCAGCTCCGCGCGGGTGCGGAAGGTGGCGTCCTCGGCGGCCGCGCGGGACCACGGCACGCTCCTCGCGCCGGGGATGTGCCCGCCCCGCAGCGCGCCCTCCTGCGGGTAGTCCGGCATGTGCAGCAGCTCGCCGGTGTACTCGCCGGGCGACCTGACGTCGATCAGCGGCTGGCCGAGGTGGGCCTGGACCTCGTCCCTGAAGGCGCGGGCGCTGCTGTCGTCCCGCTCGATGACCGGGTACTCGGTACGGGGCCGCTCCGGCACCTCGGTGGTCATCTCCCGGCCCTCGGCGATCCACTTGGCCCGCCCGCCGTCCAGCAGGCGAAGGTCGGGGTGGCCGAACAGGGTGCACACCCACAGCGCGTAGGCCGCCCACCAGTTGTTCCGGTCGCCGTACAGGACCAGCGTGCTGTCCCGGCTGATCCCCTTGTCCGACATCAGCCGCGCGAAGCCCGCGCCGTCGACATAGTCGCGGCTAACCGGGTCGTTGAGCTCGGTGTGCCAGTCGAGTTTAACCGCGCCGGGAATGTGGCCGGTCTCGTACAGCAGGACGTCCTCGTCCGACTCGGCGACGACGAGGCCGGGATCGTTCAGGTGCGCCGCCAGCCAGTCCGTCGAGACGAGCATCTCCGGACGGGCGTATTCCTGGAACTTTGCCGCGGGATCGAATGGCAGCGCCACGGTCTACCTCACCTTCGAGTGATTTATCCGGTTCTGCCCGGCGTCCGGGGCGGTATGCCAGCCAGGCCGGCCTGGCTGGCATAACACAGTGCCGGAGCCCGGCCTTCCCGGACTCCTGCCCAGCTTGCTCCTGCAGGCGCCCGTGCTGCGGGACGACCGTGTACTTCGGGTGGCGGGCCTGCAGTTCTCGCTGCCAGCCCGGTGGGTAGCGCGCTGGTTAAGCCCGCGCGCATGACGACCGACTGTCCGGGTAAATGGCGGTACGCACCAGCCTGCGCTGCGACGGAGAAGGAGGACTGTCAGACCCCGGACGTAGACTGGCACAGTAGCCCGGTCGCACCCAGCGGCCAGCATCAAGGACGGCTGCAGTTCGGTCGCCCCGCACCGACCCGCGGCGGACAGTGCTAGTCCGCCGGCCCGGACCTGGAGGGGTCGTCATGACTGCTCTGCATGCTGCCGTCGCTGACGCTATTGATCTATCTGAGCCGCTCAGCGTCGAATCCGCGTACGACCTGTCGCATCGCGCGGCGCTGGCCGAGTCGGCGCTCGGCCCCGTCGGCCTGGAGATCGAGGCGCACCTGTTCGACCTGGACGCGGTGCCCGAGCGCGTCGGGTGGGAGCGCCTCAGCCCGCTTCTGGACTCCGTCAGGGCCGCGTGCAGGCGCAGCGCGGTCACAGTAGAGCCGGGCGGCCAGGTCGAGCTCTCCGGCGCCCCAGAACCAGACATCACTCGCGCGGTCGCCCAATTGCGGCATGACGGGCTAGGCGCGCGGCTCGCCCTGGCCGGGCGGCGCCTGGGCCTGGCCTACGTGGGGGCTGATCCGCTCCGGCCGCCGCGCCGGGTGAACCCGCGCCCGCGCTATCGGGCGATGGAGCAGCAATTCGCTGCCACCGGCCGGGCCGCGCCGGGTGCGGTGATGATGGACTCCACTGCCGCGTTGCAGGTCAACCTGCAGGCCGGGCCGCAGCGCGGCTGGCCGGGGCGGGTAGCACGGGCCCACCGGCTCGGCCCGGTGCTGGTCGCCATCTCGGCGAGCTCACCCTGGCTCAACGGGCGGGACACAGGCTGGAAGTCCGCTCGGCAGCGGGCCTGGGGACAGCTGGACGCGCGCGCGTGCGGCCCGGTGCCCGGCTGCGTCGGGCGAGACCCGGCAGCGGACGACGGCCTGGATCCTGCCTCGGCGTGGGCCCAGTACGCACTGCGCGCGCCGGTCGTCTTCATCACGGGGCCCGGCGAGGAAGCGCGGGCCGTAGACAGGCCGGTCTCGTTCCGGCAGTGGGCGAGCGGCGAGGTCAGGCTGGGCGGCAGAGTTCCGACCGGGGCCGATCTCGATACCCATCTGACGACGCTGTTCCCGCCCGTCCGGCTGCGCGGCTATCTCGAAGTGCGCTACCTCGACATGAGCGCGCCGCGCTGGTGGCCCGCCATCGCCGCGGTCGTCACCACCCTGATGGACGACCCCGTCGCGGCCGACCTGGCGGCAGAGGCAACGGAGCGCACCGCGCTGCTGTGGACGAAGGCGGCACGCGACGGGCTCGGAGATGCGGTGCTCGCCGATTCGGCCCGCCGCTGCATGCGCATCGCCGCCGACCGGGCTCCCGCTGAGCTCGGACCCGCCGTCGCCGATCTCGCCGAGCTGGTCGAGTCCGGTCGATGTCCCGGTGACCTGCTTGCCGAGCGCATCGCGGAGGTCGGTGCCCGCGCCGCAGTGGAGGAGCTGGCCCATGCATGAGGACGTCGTCGGCAACCTGGAACGAGCCCGTGCCCGCACGCTGGCGCTGACTGACCTGGATGAGCCGACGCTGCTGGCACAGCACGACCCGCTGATGAGCCCGCTTGTCTGGGATCTCGCTCACATCGGCCAGCAGGAAGAGCTGTGGCTGCTGCGCGGCGGCGACCTCGCCCGGCCGGGGATGCTGGCCCCGGATGTGGACTCGCTGTACGACGCGTTCAAGCACCGGCGGGCCGACCGCCCGGCGCTGCCGCTCCTGCCGCCGGTCGAGGCCAGGACGTTCAACCATGAGGTCCGCGGCCGCGTGCTCGACCTGCTGGAGCGCACTCCCGCCGATGACCTGTTCACGGCGGCGATGGTCGTTCAGCACGAGGAACAGCACGACGAGACGATGTTCGCGACGCTGCAGCTGCGGCAGGGACCACCGGTGCTGTTCGCCCGGCGGCAGCTGCCGCCGGGCCGGGCGCTGCCTGATGACCGCGTCTTCGTCCCCGGCGGTCAGTTCGTTCTGGGCGTCGATGCGGACCGGGAGCCGTTCTCGCTCGATAACGAGCGGCCGGCGCACATGGCCGACGTCGGACCGTTCTGGATGGGGCGGGTACCGGTCAGCAACGGGCAGTGGCGCGACTTCATGGCCGACGGCGGCTACGAGCGGCCCGAGCTGTGGTCCGAGCGCGGCTGGGCGCACCGGAAGGACGCCGGCCTGGAGCGGCCGCAGTTCTGGACGCAGGAGAGCACCCGCCTGCGGTTCGGCGTCCAGGAGGACGTCCCGCCCGATGAGCCCGTACAGCACGTGTGCTACTTCGAGGCCGAGGCGTTCGCGGCATGGTCGGGCGCGCGCCTGCCGACCGAGATCGAATGGGAGAAGGCCTGCGCCTGGGATCCCGGCAGGCGGGCGAGGCGCACCTGGCCGTGGGGATCAGCGGCACCGGGTGCGGAGCTGGCCAACCTCGGCGGCCTCGGGCTGCGGCCGGCCCCGCTCGGAGCGTACCCGGCAGGAGCGTCGGCCTACGGTGCCGAGCAGATGATCGGCGACGTGTGGGAATGGACGTCGTCCGACTTCACCCCGTGGCCCGGATTCGTGCCGATGATCTACCGCGCCTACAGCGAGCCGTTCTTCGGCGGGGATTACAAGGTGCTGCGGGGCGGGTCGTGGGCGGTGGCGGCCTCCAGTATCCGGCCGTCGTTTCGCAACTGGGACCACCCGATCCGGCGTCAGATCTTCACCGGGCTGCGACTGGCGTGGGACGCCTGAGTGTGCCGCCACCTCGCCTGGCTCGGCGCTCCGCGCTCCCTCGGCGAGCTGCTGCTGCAGCCGGAGCACGGGCTGCTTGTCCAGTCGTACGCGCCGCGGCGGCAGTGCAACGGCCGGATGAACGCCGACGGCTGGGGCGTCGGGTTCTTCGCCGGACCGGGCCCGGAGCCTGCCCGGTGGCGCTCAGCCCGGCCGCTGTGGAGCGACGCGTCGTTCGCGTCGGTGGCACCGGTGCTCTCCTCGACGTGCGTGCTGGCAGCGGTGCGCTCAGCGACCGCCGGGATGCCGGCCGACGAGACCGCCGCCGCGCCGTTCCAGTCAGGCCGGTGGCTGCTCTCGCACAACGGCGTCGCCGACCGGGCGGTACTCGGCCCGCATCCGGCCGCGGAGTCCGTGTGCGACTCCGCGCAGCTGGCAGCGCACCTGTTCGACTTCGGCGCTGAGCGGGCGGGCGAGTTCGTGGCGGCCTTCGGCCAGCGTGATCCGGCCGCGCGGCTGAATCTGCTGCTGACCGACGGCAGCCGGGTGCTGGCCACCCGGTGGGGAGACACGCTGAGCGTCCTGCAGGGCGACGGCGGCGTCGTCGTGGCGAGCGAGCCCTACGACGACGACCCTCGCTGGACCGATATCCCTGACCACCACCTCGTCGACGTCAGCAACGGCACCGTGTCCATCACCGATCTGGAGGCATGACTGATGCCAGCGGGGAACCGCGTGCAGGCTCATCCGGGCGGCTACCGCGAGCAGCTGCGGGCCGATGTGCTGGCCGGGCTCACCGCCCGCCCTAAGACCCTGCCGCCCAAGTACTTCTACGACGCGCGCGGCAGCGAGCTGTTCGACGAGATCACCCGGCTGCCTGAGTACTACCCCACCAGGGCCGAGACGGCGATCCTGGAGCGGCATGCGGGGGAGATTGCCAAGCTGTCGCAGTGCGAGTCGCTGGTCGAGCTGGGCAGCGGCACCTCGGCCAAGACCCGCCTGCTGCTGCGCGCGCTGCTCGACGAGGGGACCCTCAGCGAATTCGTTCCCTTCGACGTGGACCCCGCCGTCCTGACCGACGCCACCGCGGCGCTGACCGCGGAGTACCCGGGCCTGCGGATCGCCCCGTTCGTCGGTGATTTCGAGCGCGACCTGGCCGCGATCCCGCCCGGCGGCCGGCGCATGATCGCCTTCCTCGGTTCCACTATCGGCAACCTCGAGCCGGTCCCGCGCGCGGCGTTCCTCAGCCAGGTCGGTGCCGCGCTGCGTCCCGGTGACACGTTCCTGCTCGGCACGGATCTGGTGAAGGACGCGGGCCGGCTGCAGCGGGCCTACGACGACTCGAGCGGGGTAACGGCGGAGTTCAACCGCAACGTGCTCCGGGTCGTGAATACCGAGCTGGACGCCAACTTCGCGGTCGAGGAGTTCCAGCACGTCGCCGTCTGGGACGCGGTGCACGAGTGGATCGAGATGCGGCTCCGGCCGGCGCGCGAGCAGCTGGTCACGATCGGGGCGCTGGACCTGACCGTCGAGTTCGCGGCGGGGGAGGAGCTGCGCACCGAGATCTCGGCCAAGTTCCGCCGTGAGCGCGTCGAGGCTGAGCTGGCTGCCGCCGGACTGCAGGCGGCGCAGTTCTGGACCGATCCGGCGGGTGACTTCGGGCTGACGCTGGCGCAGGTCTCCGGCCGACGGCCGCCGGCCGGAGTTTAGTCCGGCAGGGTCACCTCGACGGCGACGTCGGTCTTCGGGTAGTAAGCGGCGACCTGGTCAGCGCCGTATTTCGCGCGGAACTTCCCGACTATCTCGCCCACGTCGCCCGGATCCGTGATCGGCGTGACGCGGGCGGTCACACTGACGCCGCGCGCCGTGAGCTGCAGCCCCGGTGTCGCGCGGAGGTTCTTGTACCAGTCGCTATCGGAGCCGGTGACGGGAAGCAGGTCGATCTTGCCGGCATCCGCGACAAACCAGACCGGCACGGTGATCTCCCGTCCGCTGACCCGGCCGCGGACGGTGATGTCGATCTCGCTGGTCTCCTGCAGCGCGGCAGTGAATTCTCTGGCCATCGCGCGATGCTATACCGCAGCGCCATCAGCCGGCGGGAGCGAGGCGGTGATGCGCGAACGGTGGCGCTGCGAAGCGCTCAGGAGGCACGAAACGTGCGGATAACTGCCTATTTTCTTTCGGGATGTCGGTCCTGGCGCTGCGGAGCCAGCTTGGACAGCTGCCGTGAGCTCATCGGGGCCTCGCTGCTGAGCAGTCCCGCCGCTCGCATGCCGGCCAGCTGGATGTCGAGGAAGCGCTGCCAGGCGCCGGGAGCGACCTCTCCGGCGGCCTGCACCAGACCGCGCATCGCCAGGATGAGCGCCAGGACATCGCTGACCGTGATGGCCGGATTGACCGTGCCGGCCGTCACGGCGCGCGCGGTCAGCTCCTCGATGGCGGCCCGGATGCGGCGCGTAGTGGCGGCATCGGTGGGACGCTGCAGCAGCAGGCTCGCGTAGCGCGCGTGGGATGCGAACGACTCGCCGATGGCGTGCAGCAGCTCATCGAGGCCGTGTCCGTCCGTGCGGAGCAATGCTCGCTCGGTCGCCGACAGAACCTCCTCGTGGGCGAGCTGCAGCAGCTCATCGATGAGGGCGTCCTTGCTGGCGAACCGGCGGTAGACCGTTCCGACGCCAACGCCGGCGCGCGCCGCGATCTCCTCCATGCTGGCGTCAGCGCCCGACTCGCCGAGCACCTCCCGCGCGGCGTCGAGTATGCGGTAATAGTTGCGCACCGCGTCGCGCCGCGCAGCCGGCGGCCGATGCGGGCGCGTGCCCTGCGCCGGCGCCTGACTGGTCACGTCGCTCCCTGCCGGTCCGGGCTATCTGAGGCTGCGGGCCTGATCACTCGCTGCTGTCGCCGGCGAGTGTCCCGCCGGGGATGATCGCCAGCTCAGCGTGCTCTGGCACTTCCGAGGACTGCCCCAGCCCGCGCACCGACGGAATCAGCAGGCCGGCCACCGCGGCCAGGACAAGGCCGCCGGCCATGACCGCGAACCCGGTCGTGTAGCCGGCCTCCTTCGGGAGCCCGGACGGGCCGAGCTGCGACGTCACGATGCTGGCCATCACCGCGGCCCCGATGCTACCGCCGATGGTGCGGATGTTCGCGTTCATGCCAGTGGCGACGCCGGTCTGCGAGGTCGGCACAGCAACGACGATCAGCGCGGACATCGCCGAGAAGACGAGCCCGAAGCCGATCCCCATGATGGCGCTCGACAGGTAGATCTCCCACTCGTACTGGTGCGCGAACGCCAGGATTGACATGGCCGCGCAGCCGATCAGGCAGCCGGCAATCACCAGGCTCTTGCCGCCGAGCCGCGCTGCCAGCCGGCCGGCGAAGATGCCGGTCACGAACATCGTGACCGCCGATGGCAGCAGCATCAGGCCGGACCGGGTGATGCTGGCGCCGAACCCGTAGCCGGCAGCGGCGGGAGTCTGCACGAACTCGGGCAGGAACGCGAACGTGGCGTACATTCCGACGCCGATCAGCAGGGCGACCAGGTTGTTCGTCCACACGGCCGTCCGCCGCATCATCTGCATATCGATGAGCGGCGTGGCCGCGCGCAGCTCGGCGATGACCCAGCCCGCTGCCAGCACGACCGCGCCTGCCAGCAGGCCGATCACCCGTCCCGAGCCCCAGCCCCAGTCCGGTGCCTCGCTAAGCGCGACCAGCAGCGCGACCAGCCAGGCGGACAGCAGGAGCGCGGGCAGCCAGCTGATCCGGCCCGGGGTGCGCACCGGCGACTCAGGAACGAACAGAACCGCCGACACGGCCGCCACGATCGTGAGGATCATCGGCAGCCAGAACAGCCAGCGGTAGCCGAGTGCGTCCACGATCGGGCCCGCCAGCACGATCCCGAGGCCCGCCCCCACCGCGGTCAGCGCAGCGAGGATGCCGACCGCGCCGGCCACCTTCTGCGCCGGGAACTCGTCCCGGATGATGCCGAACGCGACCGGCAGCATGCCGCCGGCAAAGCCCTGGATCACCCGGGCGACAATCAGGACGCCGATGGAAGGCGCGAGGGCCGCGAGCAGCGAGCCGACCGCCAGCGCGATCAGCGTGGCCACGAAGACCCGCTTCTTGCCGGTCATGTCGCCGACCCGGCCCAGGATCGGCGTCATGATCGACGCCGACAGCAGGTACGCAGTCAGGACCCACGTTGCGGCGCTCTGCGTCGTATGGAGTTCGTGCTGCACGGTGGTCAGCACCGGAATCACCAGCGACTGCAGCAGCGCGAAGGCGGCAACGCCAGCCGACAGCACAGCGAACGTCACCTGGTGGTGCGCCCGCCGCCTCCCTACGGCCATCCAGGACCTCCCGAAGCGGAATCGTGCTTCCGCAAGGAGAATAGCAAAGCGGAACCCGTATTCCGGGCTGGCCGCTCAGGCCTGCGCACGGGACTGGCCGGTCAGGCCTGCTCGCGTGAGCACCACCAGGTCGTCCGGCCGCCGACCTTGCCGTGGGCCATCGGAGCACCGCAGCGCGGGCAGTAGGCGCCGGACTTGCGGAACGAGATGAGCGGAAGGGTATGCACGCCGCCGTCCGCCACCGCCGACTCGACCGAGCGCCGCACCGCCCGCAGCAGCCGGCCGACGTCAGCCCGGCTGAGCTCGTCCACCGGTCGCGCCGGATGGATCTTCGCCTGCCAGAGGACCTCATCGGCCAGCAGGTTGCCGATGCCGGCGATCGCGTCCTGGTTGAGCAGGCGCGCTTTCACGGGCGCGGTTCCCCTGGCGAAGGCGGCGCGGAACTGCGCGGGCGTGATCTGCCTGGCGTCAGGGCCGAGCGCCTCGACGGGCGGATCCAGGCGAACGCGGCCGAGCCGGCGCGGATCGATGAGCAGCAGCGACCCCCCGTCAGCGAACGTCAGGGAGAACCGGGAGAAGCGGTAGTCGCCGCGGGCGCGGCCGCGCTCCCAGTAGTCGCCGCCGTCGATCTCGCTGCCGCGGCCGTCGGCGATAACGATCTTGCCGGACATGCCGAGATGAATGCCAAGCGCCGGGCCTGCGGAGCCGGTGCCGACGGAACCGGCGGCGGTGCCGGACGAGGTGGCGGCGCCGGACGAGGTGGCGGCGCCGGAGGTGGCCGAGGTATCGAGCCACATGCTCTTGCCCTGACGATGGACGGCAGTCAGTCGCCGGCCGAGGATGGCCGCGCGGATCTCACCAGGCTGGTGCGGGCGGCATTCGTAGGTGTCGCTGTCGTCGACGTCAGCGATCTCGCGTCCGAGTGCGGCGCGCTCGATTACGGCGCGGGCCGACTCGACCTCGGGTAGCTCCGGCACCTGTCAGCCGCCGTCCGCGGAGGTCTGGCGATGCCCGTGCCCGCTGCGCCCCGATGATCTCATCGTCGTGCCCGCCTCCGTGGTGTGCCGTCCGCCGGTCGGCACACTACCTCGCCGTGCGCCGGGTTACCTGGCCCTGTACCGGGCAGGAGGCCGACATGCAGGCCTCAGCGGCTCACCAGAATCGGGGGACCAGATGAGCGATTCGAGCAGGCCCGGCCGGGTGCCGGCGGGCGCGACGCCAGACGGCGACGGCGTGCTCGTCGGGGAGGGCCGGGTCCGGGTGGACGCCTTCATCGACTTCCTGTGCCCGTTTTGCCAGCGATTCGAGCTGGCGTCGGAGTCGGTACTGGCCGAGCTGCTGCGCGAGGGGCTGATCGCGCTCGCCTATCACCCGATGAATTTTCTGGACGAGGCCTCGACGACGGCCTACTCGACCCGGGCAGCTGCCGCCTCAGGGTGCGCGGCCGATCAGGACCGCTTCCTGGCGTACGCGCACGAGCTGTTCGTCAGCCAGCCGGCGGAAGGCGGCCCCGGCCTGAGTGATGACGAGCTCATCAGACTGGCCAGTCCGGCCGGGCTGGACGAGACCGCTTTCGCTGCCAGCGTGACTGACGGGACCTACCTGGACTGGCCGCCGTACGTGACCGCGCGCGCCCTCGCCGCGGGGGTCGAGGCCACTCCGACCGTGCTGGTCGCAGGGGTGTCGGTCACCGCCGACGCGCGGGCGATCGCTGCCGCGGTCGAGAAAGCCCGTCCCGCCTAGACCTTCTGCACGACGCTGACACCGTCGCCGAGGGTGATCAGGGCCACTCGGACGCGCGGGTCGGCCGCAAGGGCGTCGTTGAGCGAGCGGATCGCGGTCACGCTCGCGCCGTCGGCCTCGCTGTCGGCGACACGGCCGTCCTGCAGCATGTTGTCCAGCAGGATGAGTCCGCCCGGCCGCAGCCGGGCCAGGACTTCCTCGTAGTACCCGGCGTATCCGGTCTTGTCGGCATCGATGAACGCGAAGTCGAACTGCTCGCCAGGCGGCAGGGACCGGAGAGTCTCAAGGCCAGGGCCCAGCCGCAGCTCGATCCGGTCGGCGACCCCGGCTTCCTGCCAGGCCGCACGGGCGATTGACGTCCACTCCTCGCTGACGTCACAGCAGAGCAGGTGGCCGTCGGGGCCGAGCCCCCTGGCGACCGCAAGCGCTGAGTAGCCGGTGAACGTGCCGATCTCAACCGCCCGCTTCGCGCCCATCGCGCGTACCAGCATCTCCATCAGAACGGCCTGATCGCCGCCGATCTGCATGCCCGCGGCCGATCCGGTCCGCTGCCGGGTGACGCGCCGCAGTTCCTGCTGAAGGCTGTCGGGTGCGGTGGAATGAGCCGCCGCGTACTCCTCGATCACGGGATCGATGAACCGGCTCCGCCGGCCTGCCGTCGGTGAGGTCATGTCCGTCCGTCCTCGTCGTCACTTGTGCAGCGGAATCCGCCGCCGAACTCGTGGCGAGCTTACTGTCCGCTGCCAGACTGACCTGGCTCGGCGCCGCCCTCAGGCGGTACGGTGGCCGGCCCGGGTTTCCCGGACAGCCTCCTGGCCGTGGCGGCGATTGCCGCCTGACCCAGCCGGCCGGATCCTGCCGCGCGCGAGACCGGGTCGCCGCCGGAGCCCCGCAGCACCCTGGCGCAGGCGACGGCGATTAGCGCGCCGGCGAGCGGCCCCGCGACATAGACCCAGTAACTGGTGAAGTAACCACTGGCCAGGGCCGGGCCGAAGGAGCGCGCCGGGTTCATGGACACTCCGCTGACCGGTGCTGCCCACAGCCCGGCCAGCGCGACGTAGCCGCCGACGCCGAGTGCGGCGATCGCGCCGACGTTCTGGGCAGCGGATGCGGTGCCGAGGATGACGCTGACCAGGAGCGCGGTCAGCACGATCTCCATGAGCAGCGCCTGCCAGGCGTGGTAGCCGGGCCCCGGCAGCGTCGCGCCGAGATGCTCGGTGTTGCCGAAAATCCAGCGCAGGAACAGGCAGGCCAGCGTGGCGCCGACGAGCTGGATCACGATATAGCCAGGGACGCGCTTCCACGGGAAGTCTCTGCGCAGCGCGAAGGCAATCGACACCGCCGGATTCAGGTGCGCACCGGAGACGGCGCCCATGAACAAGATGATCGCGGTCACCGTCAGGCCGGGCGCGACGACCGCGGCCGCCAGGCTGATCTCGCCCTTGGCGTGCAGCAGCCCTCCGCCGGCGGCCGCCAGCACCAGGGCGAACGTGCCCAGCAGCTCGGAGAACAGCCGCCGCCATTCCTGACGCGGATCGTCGAAGTCCGACCGGTTCCCGAACTCCAGCCACAGGGCGTGATGTGTGCGCGGGAAGGCTGTCCCCAGCATCGCCGGAGCGTCGCGTCCGGCCGGAGCGTCGTGCCCGGCCGCGTCTCCGCGCTCGCCAGCGCCACCGCTCCCGGCCGCCGCCGCGCTATCCCCGCTCCCCGCCGCGGGTGCCCCGTCCGTCATCTGTGGTCCCTCAGTCCAGCCGCGGCCCTTACACGCCCTGCTCGGCCGCGATCTCGCCGGACTTGATGGCGGCGACCAGCGCCTCGTAGTCCCGCTCGTTCTGGTCGGCGTAGTCGTCGGCGAACTGCGCGATGGCCTGGTCGAACGCGTCCGAGGAACCGAGGTAGGAAGCGATGGCGATCCGGTCACCGGAGCAGGCGTGCGCGCGCGCGAGTGCCCAGCCGCACAGCGAGCCGTACAGTCGCAGGCCGCGCGGGCGCAGAGCCGCGACATCGATCGAGAACTTCCAGTCCCGCAGCTGGCGGACGTAGAAATCGCGGGTCTGGCCGTCCAGGCCCTCGGCCCGCTGCCAGCCGAGGAAGATATCGCTCGATGCCTGCATCAGCTGCTGGCCGGCGACGACCCGCTGTCCCTGGTTGGCGTACTTGCTGGCACCGACGAACCAGCTGAGCACGGACTCCTGCGCTTCCTTCACCTGGAGGAACAGCGGATCGGACGCGTCCCGGCCCAGCATCAGCACGATCCAGCATCGGGTGCCGACGCTGCCGACCCCAACGACCTTGCGGGCCATGTCGGCAACCTCGAACTGGGTGAGGAGGAGCCTGCGGCTCGGCTCCAGGGTGCGCCGGTACTTGCCGACCAGCTCATTCAGCTGTGACTCGAACGCCTTGCGCTCGGCTGCCTTGGGCAGCAGTTCGTCGACCGGAACGAGCAGCGGGGGATCGGAGGTGATCCGCGGACGGCCGTCCACGTCATGGCACAGCTTCGACAGTTCCTGCATGCTGTCATGGGTCCGCGCCTTGGACAGGCCCTTGCTGACGGCCTGGCGCTGGCGCTTCTTGAGCTGGGACCTGAACTCGACCTGCAGCTGGTCCATGTCGGCCCGGGCGTACCAGACATCCAGGTTGTTCATGGCCGCGAAGCGGCGCATCGCCTGCCGGTACTGGCTGACAGCGGCCAGGACGATCTCGCGGCGCTTCCTGGCCGGCACTCCGTTGTCCCGTGCGGCCACTTCCAGGCTCGCCGCGAGCCGCTTGACGTCCCATTCCCATGGTCCGGGCAGCGTCTCATCGAAGTCGTTGACGTCGAACACCAGCAGCCGCTCGGCAGATCCGAAAATGCCGAAATTCGACAGGTGCGCATCACCGCAGGCCTGCACGGCCAGTTCGGAGACCGGTGTCGCGGACAGGTCGCTGGCCATCGGCAGCGCGGCCCCGCGGAAGTAAGCGAACGGCGACGCCGCCATCCGGCCCCACCGGACCGGTACCAGCTCGGGCACCCGCGTCGCGTTCTGCGCCGCGAGCAGCGCCAGCGGCTCGGGCCGGTCGGGGCGCGGGCTGAAGCCCGCGTGGCTCTCCCTGGGCACCCGCGCCCGCGCGTCCTCTCCGCGGGCCGTGCGGTCAGCGGGTGTCAGATGCGCCAGTCCCTCGTCGAGGTGATACCTCGGAAGCCGGCGCGTCGGCGCCTCAGCTGTCTGGACACCCATAGCTACCCATTTCCCCGGAGCGTCCCGTTCCAGGTCAGTCTGGCCTGCCCGGGGCGCTCCGGCGCTCGTCGAGGCCGGCACGTAATTAGGCCACGATTCCCCGCATCGCGACCTCGCGCCTCATCCGGTGAGGGTGAACAGTCAGTGAACGAGCGGCGAACGGCCCAGTCACACCCGGGTCAGGATCGTCGGTCTGAAAAATAGGGTTCGAAGCTCCCAGCGTCAGCGCGCCCGAAATAGGCGATTGTGAGCCGGACTGCGTCCGCGACGCCTATCAGTGCAAGCGCGCCAGCACGCTGCCCGGACTGCCGGGCTGACCACGTTCTCTGCCAGGATCCGACGGTAGCGCCCGATACCCTGAAGCGCATCCCGGACCCGAGGAGGGCACATGTCCCGTCGTGAACTCATCGACCCGGATTCGCGCGGGCCCCTGGATCAGCTCCTGGAGATACTGCCCGGTGGTTTCAGCTCAATCCCCGGCATTGTGGAGCGCAGGGCCGCCCTGACGCAGCTGCTGGCGGCCATGGAAGTGCCGCCCAACCCGAACGTCAACTCGGAAGACCGCACGGTGCCCGGGCCTGAGGGCGCACCCGACGTCCGGGTGCGGGTCTACCGCCCCGTGACCGGGTCCGGCCCGCTGCCCGGCATCTACTTCATCCACGGCGGCGGCATGATCCTCGGAGATATCGAGGGCGAGGACGCCGCCGCGAGCGCGATCTGCGATCGGGTCGGTGCCGTGGTCGTTTCGGTCGACTACCGGCTCGCACCCGAGCATCCGCATCCAGCACCGGTCGAGGACTGCTACGCCGGCCTGACCTGGATGGCACGCAACGCCGGCGATCTCGGTATCGACCCGGAGCGCCTGGCCGTCTACGGCGGTAGCGCCGGAGGCGGCCTGACCGTTGCCGTCTGCCTGCTGGCCCGGGACCGCGGTTTCCCGGCGATCCGCTTCCAGATGCCGATCTACCCGATGATCGACGACCGGAACGAGACGCCGTCGAGCCACGAGATCTCTGACATCGGCATCTGGGACCGGGCCGCCAACATCGAGGCCTGGGCGTGGTACCTCGGCGACGGCAAGCCCGACGAGTACGCCGCGCCCGCCAGGGCCGAAGACCTGTCCGGCCTGCCGCCGGCCTTCATCGATGTGGGCACCGTTGACTTGTTCCGGGACGAGGACATTGCCTTCGCGATGCGGCTGATGGCCGCCGGGGTTCCGGTCGAGCTGCACGTCAGTCCCGGTGCTTACCACGCGTCCGAGAACTTCGCCGCGGAGGCGCCGCTATCCCGGCGGATCTGGGGGAGGCGCATCGACGCGCTGCGCCGCGCCCTTAGTTTCTAGGCGCCAGGCACGCGAAGATCGGCCGGCAGCCCGGCAGCGAGTTCCGCCGCGGGTACGCGCTGCTGATGACCTAAGCCGCCGCGGCCAGGGTCATTGGTCCGATGGCAGCAGGCCGTCAGGCAATGAGACTGGGGTGAACATCAGCCCTACCTGAAAGCCATGGTGGTCAGAATGTCGGCGCCCCATCCGCACTCTGTCGCGGACCTGTCCCTCGCCCCGGTGCTCATCGAGCTCGAGCGCAACCTCGTCGCCCTGCGTGCCAACAAGGACATCGAGTTTGGCCTCGCCCTGCAGCTGAATGACATCGAGTCCATGTACCACAATGCGGCTGAGCGCGCCGCGCGCGTGCTGCAGTGCGTCACCCGGGGCGTCGAACTGCACGGCTGGACGGTCGAGCCGACGGGAGACCTCTACGGGCTCAGCGTGCGGCACGGCGAGTATCAGGTCTCGCTCATGCTCGGCAAGCGGCTGGCCGGTTACGTGGAGGGCCCGGCGCAAGAGCAGGAAGCACGGTAGCCGCCCGGCACCCCGAAATTGCGTCAGCCTGCGCCAGCCACGGCGAGAGAAATCCGCCATTGCTTGTTATCACATATATCAACTAGGGTGACGTGGCAGACCGCCCGGTGACGGCCTCACCTCGGTACGGATGGTCGGGTGGCGGACAGGCACAGCCCTAGCGAGGAGACACCGATGGCATCCGAACGTGGCACTGCCGAGTTCGCGGTAGACGGGCTGACAATCTCGGCCCTGACAGCCGGGCCTGATGCGAGTGCTGGCCGGCCGCTGATCGCGACCCTGCACGGCGGCACCTATAACGCCAGGTACTTCGACGTGGCGGGCTCGGGGCACGGCTCATTCATGGATCTGGCCGCAAGCCTCGGCTATTCGGTGCTGAGCTTCGACCGGCCTGGCTACGGCGGCAGCTCGGCGCTCGAGCCGGACGACAACACATTCGCGCGGCATGCTCGGCTGCTGGCCGCGGCGATCACGCAGGCGGCAGGCAGCTACGGCGCTGACGGAGTTGTCCTGGTCGGCCATTCCATCGGCGGCATGATCGCCGCGATGATCGCGGCCGCCGAGACTGACTTCCGGCTGCTCGGTACATCCGTTACCGGGATGGGTGCTGTCATCAGGAAAGGCGGCGCGGCGTCGGCCCTCGCATCGCTTCCGCCCGATGCAACGGTTGACCTGCCCTATGACCAGCGCGATCAGGTGATGTTCGGGCCCGAGTTCACCCGTACCGCTGAGGGCATCGAGCATGCTCACGTGTCGTATGCGCCCGTACCGGTCCGCGAGCTGATCCAGGCACCGAGGTGGCCGGAAGAGCACCTGCCGGGGATCGCGCCCCGCATCACCGTCCCGGTGCATAACGAGCTGGCCGAATTCGATGCGCTCTGGGACAGCACGCCGACGAATGTCGAGCAGTTCGCCAAGCTGCTGACCGCTGCGCCGTTCGTGACGGCGGGGATCGCCCGCGCCACCGGGCACAGCATCGACCACCACATCCTGGGCTACGGCCTGCACCTGCGCCAGCTCGCTTTCATCGGGGAGTGCGAGCTGTGGGGACGGCAGAACGCGGCGAGCTGATGTCGCCCGATGCGGCAGTCGGGCCGGCGCTGCCAGTGTCGACACAGGTCATCGTGGCGGGCGGCGGCCCGGTGGGCCTCGCCGCCGCCGTCGAGCTGGGCCGCCGCAGTGTCCGCTGCCTGGTCGTTGAGCCGCGCACCTCGGTGTCTCGCGCGCGTCCGCGCTGCAAGACGATCAACGTGCGGTCTATGGAGCATCTGCGCCGGTGGGGCATCGCCGGCCGGCTGCGCGAGCGCGCGCCCCTGAGTCCCGGCTGGTCGCAGGACGTCGTGTTCTGCACCTCGCTTGCGGGCCGGGAGCTGTCGCGGTTCACCGGGGTCCTGGGCCTGGTCTATGACGGCGACCGGTTCCCTGAGCTCGGCCAGCAGGCTCCGCAGTACGTTCTGGAGGAGCTGCTCCGGGAGGCGGTAGGCGAACTGCCCGCGTGCACGCTGGCGGCCGGGGCCACGGTCACGGACGTCGAGCAGGATCCCGGCGAGGTCCGGGTCACGATCACTGACGGGGCCGGCGTGCGCACCGTGGTTGCGGCGTCCTACCTGATCGGGTGCGACGGTCCGCGCAGCACTGTCCGGGAGCGCATCGGAGCCGCGTACACCGGCGATCATGCCCTTCGGCCGAACTTCGGCATGGTCTTCCGGGCGCCCGGCCTGTGGCGGCATGTCCGGCACGGCCCGGCCGTCCACTACTGGATCATCAATCCTGACGCGCCGGCGCTGGTCGGCCCGCTCGATCCGGACGACACCTGGTGGATTATCGCGTTCGGCGTCGATCCCGACACCGGCGCGCGCGAGGCCGGGCGCATCATCGACGCCGCGGCCGGTGTGCCGGCCGGCGCGACCGTCCTGTCCACCGATCCCTGGACAGCCCGCATGCAGATCGTCGACCGGATGCGCCAGGGCCGGGTCTTCCTTGCCGGGGACGCGGCTCACCTGAACCCTCCGTTCGGCGGCCACGGGCTGAACACCGGGCTCGGGGACGCCGTTGACCTGGGCTGGAAGATCGCGGCCACGCTGGACGGCTGGGCCGGACCGCGATTGCTGGACAGCTACGAGACTGAACGCCGGCCGATTCAGGAGCGGGTCATCCGCGAGGCGACCGCGAACATGCGCGTGACGTCGCCCGAGCTGGTCGCCGCCAATCTCGACGATGACGACGCGGCCGGCGAGTCAGCCCGGCGAGCGGCAGGGGACAGGATCCAGGCGACCAAGAGGGCCGAGTTTCACGCACTTGACCTGGTGCTGGATGTTCGCGTCGCGCCGTCGCCGGTCATCGCCGGCGGTGACCGGGAGGGCAGCGCCGCCGCCGGGGCAGCGGGCGTGCCCGTCGCGGGGGCACTGCTGCCGCACGCGTGGCTCGCTCCCGGCCGGTCGCTGTACGACGAGCTAGGTGACGGCTTCACTCTCCTGACAGCGGATCACGGCGTCCCCGTCGATGCGATCACTGCGGCCGCGCGCTCCCGCGGGGTTCCGCTCAGGCTTCTGGAACTCGGCGACCGGGCGCCGCCCTGGCCGGCACTCGTGCTCGTGCGCCCGGATAACTACGTCGCATGGGCGGGCAACCGCGAGCCTGACGACGCCGGCGCCCTCATCGATACCGTCAGGGGAGCGTCAGCCGGCGGGCGTTAGCGAGCCGCGATTCGGCCCGAGTGCGAGCAGCGCGGTCTGCTCGTTGCGGGTGAGGTGCTGCAGAAGCGCGCTCGACGCGATCTCCGGATCCCGCTGCCTGAAGGCCTCGACGAGCTCCTGATGATGCTGCTTACGCCGCTGGTGCTCATGCGGGTCCGGGTCCAGCATGCCCCAGCCGATGCGCACGTAGCGCTCCGAGGCACGCCACAGCGTGCTGAGTATGCGCAGGTCCCAGCTGGTTGCCGCCGGAGCCAGCAACGCGAGATGGAAGGTGTGGTGGGCGTCGTAGATCTCGTTCATCGTCCGGTGCTCGTCACCGAACTCCGCCGCCTCGAGCTGCAGGCGGTCGAGCTCGGGATCCGGCAGGAGACGGCACGAGCGCTGCGCGATCTCCGGCTCCAGGCGGCGCCGCAGCCGGTAGATGCTCTGCAGCTCATCCAGGTCGAGGGGCGCGACGACGGCGCTCCGGCCGGGGCGCATCTGGACCAGGCCCTGATTCTCCAGGCTTCGCAGTGCCTCGCGGACCGGGATGATGCTGACCTGGAGCATCTCGGCCAGCTCGCGCAGCGAGAACTCGCGGCCCGGCTCCAGGGCCCCGGACAGTATCGACCGCCGGAGCTCGGTCATGACCTGGTCGGCGACGGACCGCGGCTCGATAGGGCGGACAACGGCAGTCGCAGCTGACTCCACTCGTCGCCTCGCTCTCCATCCCGATAGACCGATATCAATGATACCGGTCGCCGTCATCGGCGCCTCGAACTGACTCCGGACTGGAGCATTGCTGTTATCACATATACCGGATAGCCTCGGCGCAGGCTATGACTGGGAGGTAACCGTGACATCGCAGGCGGAGCGAACCCGCGAGGAGATCATCGCCAGCAACCTTGCCGCCGTCGAGGTGCACTTCCACAACGAGACTGCCGAGACCATCGACAAGGCAGTCTCGGTCTACACCGACGACATCGTCTGGGAGGTTCCGGCCCGCGGCCTGGTCCATCGCAACGTCGATGACGTCAAGGCCGAGTACCTGAAGATCTTTGGCTCGATGAACGTTCACAAGATCACGAACCTGTACCGGTTCGCGACCGAGGAGTGGGTCTTCGACGACAGCATCTTCGAGTGGACCATCACCGGTGACGGCTTTGAAAACTGCCCGTTCCCGCCGGGAACGACCGTGAGCGTACGGCTGCTGCACGCGTTCCAGTGCCGGGACGGCAAGATCTGCCGGGAGAACGGCTACGAGATCTGGCGCGACATCAATGACACTGCCCGGGTGCGCGACGACATCCCGGCCACCGCGGTTATTCAGGTCTTCGATTGAGCGCGACCGGTGACTGCCTGCTATGCACGATGGAGCAGGCCGACGAGAGCTCGGTCGTTTTCCGCGATGCGCTCTGGGCAGCCGAGGTCGTGCCGGGATACGACGTTCCCGGCTGGTTCATCCTGCGGGCGCGCCGGCACGCCGAGCGGATCACCGGGCTCGACGACGAGGAACTGTCGTCCTATGGCCGCCACGCGAGGGACCTTGTGGCCGCGGTCACCGAGGTGACCGGGGCGCCCGCGACCTACCTGCTGGTCTTCGGCGAGAACTACCTGCATTTCCATGTACTCGTCGCTGCCCGTGGTGACGATGTCCCGGCCGGCCTGCGGGCCGGGAACATCCTCAGGCTCCGCGCCGACCGCACCGACGCTGCGGCGGCCGAAAAGCTGGTTCCCGCCGTGCGATCGGCCTATGCCCGGCTCGCCGCGGGCCCGCGCCCGGCCTGACGGCAGCACGCCGGCGAGGGAGTGGCTCATGGTCGGGCTGACGCTAGGCGGGGCAGCATGATTCTGGTCACGGCCGCCAATGGCAACCAGGGCAGGCTGCTCGTCCCGAAACTGATCGCGGCCGGGCAGCGGGTTCGGGCCTGCGTCCGGTCGCAAGCATCTGCTGAGCAACTGCAGGCCCTCGGGGCACACGAGACAGTGGCTGGCGACATCAGCGAGCCGGCGGTGCTGGCCAGGGCTATCACCGGCGTCGAGAAGGTGTATCACGTCGGCCCGACCATCCACCCGCGCGAGCGGGACATGGGCTTCGCGGTCGTGGACGCGGCCAGGGCTGAGGGCGTGAAGCATCTGGTGCTCAGCTCGGTGCTGCATGCGATTACCACGGATCTGGTGCAGCACGAGATCAAGCGCGACATCGAAGAGCACCTGCTGTCATCAGGCCTGGAGTTCACCATCCTGCAGCCGGCCAACTACATGCTGCCGCTGAAGCTCAGGCCCGTCTTCGAGAAGGGCGTGTTTGAGCTGTCGTGGTCACTCGAGCGCCGTCAGTCGCTGGTGGACCTCGGTGACGCCACGGATGTCGCCTGCATGGCCCTGACCGACAGCGAGCGTCATGCCGGCGCCACCTACGAGCTGGCGGCGCCGGGCCGCTACACAGCGCACGAGCTGGGCGGCATCATCTCGCGGGTGCTGGGCCGGCAGATCGCCGTGCGGGAGATCGATGCCGACACCTATCTCCGGGCCTGGGTCGGGGATGCGGACCCGCGGGAGGTCACGCACCAGGTGAGGGTCCTGCGGGCGATCACCGCGCGCTACAGCAGCCACGACTTTGTCGGCAACCCGAACGTGCTGACCTGGCTGCTCGGACGTCCGCCGACAACCTTCGAGGCCTACGTTCGCCGTCAGCAGGAGGTCTTTCTGCGGAACGGGGGCGCATGAAGCTCAGCGGCAACACGATTCTCATCACTGGCGGCGCCTCCGGCATCGGCCGCGGCCTCGCCGCGGAGCTGCACCAGCGAGGCAACCAGGTCATCATCGCCGGGCGCCGGCCAGCACTGCTGAGGATGGTCGCGGCGGCCTATCCGGGGATGCGGGCCGTGAAGCTGGATGTAGCCGATCCGGAGAGCATCAAGCAGGCCGCGCACGACGTTCTCGCGCAGCATCCGGATCTGAACGTCGTCATCAACAACGCCGGGATTATGACCGGTGACGACGTCAGCAGGCCGCTCGACGACGCGACCCTGATGTCGATCATCGCGACCAACCTGCTGGGGCCGATGCGCCTGAACTCGGCGCTCATCACTCATCTGCGACGGCAGCCGTCGGCAACCATCATCAACGTCTCGTCCATGCTCGGCTACGTGCCGCTGGCGTCGTCGGCTGTGTATTCGGCGACCAAGGCCGCACTGCACTCGTACACGCTGTCCCTGCGGCACTGCCTGGAGGGATCGGCGGTGACAGTGCTCGAGATCGCTCCGCCGTACACGCAGACTGCCCTGATGGACGTCAACCTGACAGATCCGCGCGCGATGCCGCTGGCGGACTACGTGGCCGAGACGATGGAGGTTCTGGCCAGTGACGAGGTGGAGGTGCTCGTGGAGCGGGCCCGCCTGCGCCGCGACGCGCTCCGGTCGGATGAGGTCGCAGCGACCAGGAGATTCAACGACATGATGAACGACGCCTAGCCGGCTGCCCCGCAGGTGCGGGCGCCGGAGACTGCGGAGGAGCGTCAGCCGCGCTAGCGCGGTTTCAGGTATCCGGTGGCGACGTTGCTCCGGTTGCTGGCGTCCTGCCAGGTCATGGTCATGCCGTTGGTGCCGGACCGGGTGAGCTGCATCAGCCCGCGAGCCACGCACACCTGTCGCGGATTCTGCGTCAGCTCCTCGTCGACTGACGCCGTCGTGCGCGTGCTCCTCGTCACGATGAGGGTTCCCGAGCAGCCCAGGGACGGGAACCGGAACGTGCCGACGCGGCCGGAGCGCGGAAAGGTCAGCTCAGCGGTCCAGTGCGTGACCACGCCAGTGGGCTGGTTCGCTGCCCCGATCCAGGTGCCCGTGAGCCAGGACGCTGGCGGTGACGCTGATGCCGGCGATCCAGGACTGTGCCTGCCGGAGGGCGGCCCGGCAGAGTTGCTGCCGCTGATCAGCCAGGCGCCAGCAGCGACCAGCAGGGCGACGAGGCACACGGCGGCGAGGGACAGCGTGAGTACCGCGGCCCGCAGCCGGTGCCTGCGGCGCTTCGGCGGCCGGCCATTGATCGCGGGCGCTGGCGCTGTCCAGACGGACGGCTGCGGGGGCTGATGCCGGGTCATGACGCCGGCGGGTACTCCGTCACCCGCGGCCGGTCCTGCGGCAGCTGGCCCGACCACGGCTGCGGCTGGTCCCACGGCGGCGGCCAGCCTTTCGGCCGCCAGTCCGTCGGCTGCCGGTGCTGCGTCCGCCGCGTGCCCGCCGACGGCTGCCACCGCGGGCTGCAGCCAGGGCTGCGCGATCTGCCGGGTTCTGCCTGCCGTCACGGCCCGGCACAAGCTGATGACCTCTGCCGCCGTCGGGCGCTCCGCCGGGTTCTTGGCCAGGCAGCGCTCGATGATGGCGCGCACGGGTGACGGGCAGCCGGACAGGTCGGCAGGCTGGTGCAGGACCCGGTACATGACCGGCAGGGCGTCGCCCTCGCCGAACGGCGACCGGCCAAGCACCGCAAAGGTCGCCAGCGAGCCGAGGGCGAAGACATCGGCAGCTGGTGAGACGGGCTTGTCGGCGACCTGCTCAGGAGCCATGTAGTGCGGGGAGCCGATCCGGATTCCGCTGCCTGTCAGCGGACTGGTCTCGGCCGCCCGCGCAATACCGAAGTCAATGACCCGAGGGCCGTCCGGCGCGAGCAGGACGTTGGATGGCTTCAGGTCACGGTGCACGACCCCGGCCGCGTGGATCATCTCCAGGGCCTCGGCGACGCCGGCCATCAGGATCAGCACCGTGTCGACCGGCAGCGGGCCATGACGACTCACGCCCTCCTGCAGGGTGAGCCCGGGGACGAACGCCGTTACCAGCCAGGGCGGATCGCCGTCCGGATCGGCGTCCAGCACCTGGGCGGTGTAGAGGCCGTGAACCCGCCTGGCGGCGTCGACTTCCTGGCGGAACCTGGCCCGGAAGTCGGCGTTGTCAGCCAGTTCAGGTCGCACCATCTTCAGCGCCACCGGCCGGCCGCCGGGAGTCAACGCCAGGTATACCGTTCCCATGCCGCCGGCTCCGAGCCGCGCGTGCAGCCGGTACCTGCCCACCTCAGCGGGATCGTCACCAGTCAGCGGGTCCACGATCAGCCGGCTCGCTTTCTCCGCCGCGCCTGAAGCCGCCATCAGCAGGCGCGGCGAGGGCTGGCCCGCGCGGCAGTACGGAATGCGTGTACCGAGATAGGTCGTCTGCCCCGCAATCGGCTGGTTACTCGTACCGGGCTGTAGCGCGGAATGCATGATCGGGGAGACTTGTACACGCCCTGGCGTGCATAGCTCTCCCGGATCATGGTCAGCCCGGCGGAGAGCCCGCAAACGGAAGGAGGCCCAGCCCGCTGGACGAAAGCACGACGGCAGCACTGCTGGGCCGACTGATGCAGGCCCTGTCCCTGGCGCAGTCCGCGGGCGAGGTAGCGCGGGTGATCGCCGATCTGGGCGGCGCGCCGGCCGGCGCGCGGTTCGCCAACATCGC
>Ga0302324_100002433_pt1 | contig 43083 bp, 34 predicted proteins | sample Palsa_T0_1_FD_201949 | JGI IMG/M metagenome (GOLD analysis project Ga0302324, IMG submission 201949) | Peat permafrost microbial communities from Stordalen Mire near Abisko, Sweden - Palsa_T0_1 | ecosystem: Environmental > Terrestrial > Soil > Palsa > Peat permafrost | place: Sweden: Abisko... | reverse complement strand
TTCACTTTGCCTGAGCCCACTGGGCCAAAATCGTGGACCGAGACCGTGAAGAACATCATCAGGAATGGAATGAGAAAGAAGACGTACGTCGAGATGCTCCGAAATCGAATCTTCATCTCGAGCATGAAAAAATTCATGAACATCAACGGCGCTCCGAAATTCCCGGTTAATTGCGCTCGTGGCGCGATAACGTCAGGAAATAGACATCTTCAAGATCGGCATCAATGGAAGTGAATCCATCGGCCGGCGACGATTCAGAATAGACGCGCACCGCGTGCAATCCGCCGACGAGATGCGTCGAAATCACTTGAAACGATTTCTCGATAGCCTCGCGTTCGGCGTCGGTCTTGACGATTTTCGTCCAGACGCGGCCTTTGATCGTCTCCAGCGTCTGAGCCGGCGCGCCTTCGATCAAAAGTTCGCCATTGCTGATCATCGCCATGCGGGAACAAAGCTCGCTCACGTCATCCACGATATGGGTGGACAGGATGACGACGACATTTTGCCCAATGGAACTGAGAAGATTCAGGAACCGGTTCCGTTCGGCCGGATCGAGCCCCGCGGTCGGCTCATCAACGATGATTAGTTTCGGATTGGCGAGCAGCGCCTGCGCGATTCCAAATCGCTGCTTCATGCCGCCTGAAAAGCTGCCCAGATTTTTCTTGCGCAAGTCCCAGAGATTCGTTTGCTGCAATAATCCTTCCACAAGCTGCTTGCGTTCGCTTCGATTCGTAATTCCCTTCATCACCGCCAGATGACTCAGTAGGTCAATCGCGCTCATCTTCGGATAAACGCCGAATTCCTGCGGCAAATAGCCGAGAAGCTGGCGCGTCGTGTTCTTGTTCGCGATCAAATCGAGCGAATCGAGATGAGCGGAGCCGCTGTCCGGGTCGAGAAGCGTCGCCAGAATTTTCATCAGCGTTGACTTGCCTGCGCCGTTTGGCCCCAACAGGCCAAACATCCCCGGCGGTATCTCAAGCGAAACTCCGCGAAGCGCGCGAACGCCGCCGGGGTAAGTCTTGGTTAGATTTTGAATTGAGAGCACGGCGCAATCTCCTCGGCAAGTGACGACTCTTTCGCAGGATGGCACGTCCAGCGAGTCACAACTGCGGCAATCGAGCGCAAATTGTACTCGAAACGCCCCGTGCGAGCTACCTTCCGCGCTTCACACACTTCGCACGGGCGATTCGCGGTCCTGTCTATATGTTCGGAAAGATATACGCACACGGACAGCAGGAAAGTTTCAGAAGAATTTGCGTCGCGATGGTTTGACCTATAGCGTCTGTGCGACGACTGCGGTGTTGTCAGGGCACGACTTCAGTTATGCCTATGCCGTAATACTTAACAAAGTTGTCATCCCGAACAAAGTGAGGGATCTGCGGTTCGTCTAGAAAGGCTCGACTGACGCGAACATTGCTAAACTGCTTTTCTGCGCTCATCGGGTTCTCCTTGACTGAACTGCGAAGCATTCATTACTGATAACCCAGGCGTCACGAGCCGCAGGCGATCGGCCGAAAATTTAAGATCCTGCCTGGACCTGCAAATCGTTCTGCACCGAGAAAACATCAGCAACGCCGTTCGCCCGAATATTTGCGACGTTCTTGTCCGCTGCATTCGCGACCGTGCCCACCAGCGTCACGTGCCCATTCTTTACAATGATGTGGATGGACTGCATGGAACCGAGGCCATAACGCTGAAGACTCGGCTCGGAATATATCGCGTGATATTCCGCAAGCCGCGTCTGATCGTCCATCGGAGAAGGAGGCAGCACCTCGATTTGATCATCAACGGTTCCAATGCCTTCAATGCTCTTGACCGCCGATTCCGCGTCCGACTTCACCGATGGACGCACGACTTGACCGAGCAAAGTCACGTTATTTCCCTCGACGCGATACTCGAGATTGTCGAACACGGTGTACCACGGCACCAACGCCAATTCGTGATGGACTTCTTTAGTAAGCCAAGCCTGGAAATTCTGGCTGCCTCTCGTTGGGGGCGTCTTTTGAGAATTTTGCTGCTGTGCGCTGACGATTCCCGTCGAACAGAGAGTTTGGAACAGTATCAAAACAAAAATTGCTCTTGCCACTCGCATTTAATTTCCTCCACTCGCCTCGAATTTCCGTAAAGCGAGCTTCATGTCGAGGTTACGCAGATCGTCGCGAGCCAACAATCCAGCGAGGAATGGATATGGTAGTTGGAGAATGCTGTAGGCCGTTTCTGCGGCGTAAGAGATTAGAGCGAAGGGCCTTGGCGGCCAGGGCGGCTTCCAATCCGGTCAAACTGCAAAGGCCCGGTCGGGCTACCGTGTGCAGTCACTCCCCAAAGGGACAAGCCGCCAAGAAACCCTTATATATAACGAGGCGGATAATAAGGAAACTGCTTTTGCTAAACAATCGGTTAAAAACCCGTAGAAGTTCACGGCGAATCATTCAAATTCCCAGACTGAAGTCTGATTCGCGGAAGCCGCACGGGATGAAATTCGCACAAACGAATTAACTTGCCGGCTGAAATCAGTTACGCCGAAGCAGAACGATGAGAGTATAAATCCCCAAGGTCGTTCCGAACGGCACTTCAGAAACCGAAAAGAACGCCGCCAGAAGGCCAAGCACGCGTGGCGGCTGTTGACTTCCGAGGAATGCCAGACCCGCCAAAATCCCCAATACGCCGCACACCACCGACAAGACAATTGCCGCTGTGTAAAAAATATGGAAATCGGCCATCAACGCGAATGGATTCGCCACGCGCGAGAGAAGCGCGCCAAACATGAGCGTAGCCGTGCCCGTAAACATAACGAGACCGATTGCCGCGATAAGACGAAGAATTCCGTATGCGATCCAAAGAACACCCAGGATCGGCCGCCGGCCACCTGGATCGCCCGCCACAGATTCATTCAATGCCATATCCGTCTCCTGCGCGCTGGCGGCCATTTTCCCAAAGAATCCGCGCTGCCGCGATGTCAGCGACGTACAAGCACGTGCAGTCTGATATAACTTCGCCGCATCTTCAACCTTTTCCGGCGCCGCACGAATCAACCGCGATCAGAAAATGTAAACGGCATCCCGCTTTCATTCGGCGCTAGCGCGCCGCGTTCAAATAATCGTTGTAAGAGTGCCGCGCCCATCCCAGGTAATGCGCGTTCGCGCGATTCGCGTCGTCAAGTTTCTTCAGCATCTGCGGAAGCAATTCGCCGTAATCCGGCGTGCGCAGCGCAATCGCCATCTTCGCGAGCTTCCGGTCGTCGCCCAATCCGTCGTACGCCATATCGAGAAATTTCTGGCTGGATTTCTGAACCTTCTCGGCCTGCTGTTCCGCGCTCTCTCCATCTCCCGGGCTGCTCAGTTCATACATCATCAATGTGACGCGCGGCACCGCGGACAACAGCGTCTTGCGTTCTCTGAGATCGCCCTTCAGAAGTTTATTCTGTATGTCAGCGTTCACAGTCATCCCAGCCGGCTCCGCGAGCGCGCGCACGGCGCGAAAAGCATCAGCGAGTCCCGGCACGAATCGAAGGTTCCCTGCGCCCTTATTTTCCAGCCGCTGTTGCGGCTCCACATCCAGATGAATCCCGTCGAATCGATCCGCCGAATGCTTCTGATTAAATTGGATGATGACGCGAACGTGCTCTAGCAGAGTATCTCTATGCTTCCCCGCTTCGTCGGCGTCGGCGCTCGATAACAAAGCTTCGGCGCGAATCTTCGACCCGTGAAGCACGGTGATGAGGTGAGCAAGCTGGCTTTCCTCGGCCGCCTCACTGCGCGCCGAGATCGACACGTAGACTTCGCTAATGCCTTGGGACTTGCAGAAATCGAGCAGCGATTCTGCTCCCCGGGGTGCGCCGAGGACCGTCGGACTCTTCCACACCCAGAGGCCATGAACCGGGCCGGACGGCGCTTGCGCGAAGGCGGCTGGCGCGAGGACGAAGAGAGATAGCGCTCCGAGAAGAACTAAATAACAAATCGATACGCGCGCGAAACGAAAACGCCGCCGCCTCATTCGAGAATCCTAGCCGAGATTTTCAAATAGATGCACATCCAGGCGGGATTCTACTCTTCAAACTCGAAAACCGATCTCGAAAATGGGTCGGGACGTTCAGCCAATCTCGGCCAAACGCCCCGTCGCCCGAATCGTTACTTCGCCGTATGACACCGCGAAAATTACGCTGCCGGCTTTTTCAGCGCGCCCGCTCCGAGCACGAGCGCGATGATCACCAGCAGATAGAGTCCCCAACTGAACGAAAACGGACTCCCGCCCATCATCTTCCCAAGTTCGCCGAACGCCTTATTTTCGTCCATGTAAATCGCAATCCACGCAATGAGAATGTACGCGATCGGCGCGGCATTCAAATACCGCGACCACGGCGTGCGGATAAACGGCGCAACAAAAGGGGCGACAATGGCGATGAGGCCGATCATCGCGAACAATCCATGATCGCTGCCCCCGCCCATCGCGCTGGTAGGATTGTTGAAGTCGAGTCCGAGAAGGCCCCAGAACGTAAACGACATCGAACCCACCATTCCGCCGGAGATCGCCGCTGCCGGGAAAAAGAACCAAGCGATACAGAGCAACACCGCTGCGCCGAGCGGGAGCGCGCCCATCCGCGCAGCCAGCGCGCCTACACCCTCCTTGGCAAGATGCGCAGCTTGCTTGCCCTGCTCCTGCGCCACGCCGCCAAGCTGGTTCAATCTTTCTTTGTTGAATTGGCTGGATTGCTGATGATCCACCACGGTAATGGCCGTAAGCGCGCCGGTCGCATCGAATTCGACATCAACATTTTGATTCACGGCTGGAGCCGTCGGCGATTTCCACACTCGCTCGAGAGTGAAATATTGCTGTTGTCCGTTGGCGAAAAGAATTCCCGGCGTGGCGTCCGGGACTTTAATAATTGAACCTCGCGTTCTATTCGCATTTGCAGAATCCATATACTCGCTCCTTTTCGATTAAGACTTGCCGTACCGCATTCAATCGCGCGTCTATTTCTTCACCAATGGCGGGATGAAGCTGTCGGGAGGACCGGCCAACGAACCATCCTTCTGAACGGTTAAAGTCATGGCGCCCGTCTGGCCTGGGCAAGTCAGCGTCACTGTCGAACTGGCCACCGTGTATTTGCACGCTATCGTCTGGCCCGCGAAAGTGACGTTGGCGTCACCACCAGACTTGAGCTCCAGTGTCATAGCGCCATTCGGCGCCGCGTAAGTGCCTGTCACGCCGCCGAAGCAACCGGCGAGACCGACGGCTGTTAGTAGCAGTACTGCGAGGTTCAGGACAATTGTCGCGCCCGGCGCCCCTCTGAAACATTGTTGCGGCGCATTCTTGAGTGATAAAGTTCCGGCATCAGACATATGCTCTCCTTGGCCCGCTGGAGGGCCGTTGGTAATTGGCATTCAATACGCTATGCGTCAAAGCGCGGGAAAAACCGTCACGCCTCCCTAATTAGACAGGCCATGGGCCACGAAAGTTGAGCGATGCAAGGAACTCCGGAAGAACGCCAGGAAATCGACTACCTTTTCAGCGTGACGTACGAGGAGTTGCGCCGCCTGGCATCGACTGTCCGCCGTGGCGATCCAAGCGCGACGCTCAGCCCCACGGTTCTGGTCAACGAGGCCTGGCTAAAACTCGCTGCCTCCCCGCGTTTCGCCGCCACATCGCGGCTCCATTTCAAGCGCATTGCCGCGCGCGCGATGCGGCAACTTCTGATCGAAGCAGCCCGCCGCCGCCATGCTCGCAAGCGCGGCGGTGACGACAACTGGAGCGTGACCTTCGACGATTCCGTGCAGGAAGCAATCACGACGGGCGATGAGCTGCTTGCACTCGATACTGCTCTGGCTGAACTAGCGCGCGTCAATCCGCGCCAGGCGCTAATGGTCGAAAGCCGCTTCTTCGGCGGCCTCGATACGCTCGAAACCGCGGAATTGCTCGGTGTCTCCGAAGCCACAATTCTGCGCGACTGGCGAGCAGCCAAAGCATGGCTCGCACACGAACTTCGCCAGTCCTCTATGTAGCTCACCTCTTCAGAGGTGAGGCCGTTCGACCGTTTTGAGGCGTGACGAAGGGGCGGCAAAAAACTCGGATGTAACTTTTCGAATCGCAAACGCCTTAATCAAGAACACAAGACAACGATGGACAGCACCCGCTGGGAAAAAATCCAAACTCTCTTCCACGAAGCCGCGGCGCGGCCAGCGCCCCAGCAACGCGCCTTTCTGCAATCGGCCTGCGGCGATGATCAGTCTCTGCTCGCCGAAGTACTGGCTTTGCTCGAGGAAGATTCGCGCGGCGCCTCGCTGCTCGATCGTGGCGTCGCGCACGCCGCCTATCAAATGGTGGGCGACGCCGTTCACGCCTCAATCCGCACAAAAAAGTTTGGTCCTTACCGCATCAAGGAAATCCTCGGCGAAGGCGGCATGGGCGTCGTCTATCTGGCCGAGCGCGACGATCTCGGCAATCTGGTCGCCATCAAAGTTCTTCGCGATGCCTGGTTTTCGTCCGCGCGCCGCGAACGCTTCTCCATCGAGCAGCGCATCCTCGCGCAGCTTAACCATCACGGAATCGCTCGTCTCTACGACGCCAACACCCTTGAAGACGGCACGCCCTGGTTCGTCATGGAATATGTTGACGGCGTCCCGCTCACGGATTATTGCAACAAGAACAACTCCACGATCGATGAGCGCCTAAAGCTGCTGCGCCTCGTCTGCGAAGCCGTCCAATACGCTCACCAGCACGCGCTCATTCATCGCGATTTGAAGCCTTCGAACATCCTTGTGAAACGCGACGGCAGCGTCCGCCTGCTCGACTTCGGCATCGCCAAGCAAATCGAAGAACTCGACGCACCGGCAAATCAAACACGCACGGCCTTGCGCCTGATGACGCCCGCCTACGCCGCGCCCGAACAAATTCGCGGCGAACGCACCGGCGTCCAGACCGACGTCTACGCTCTCGGCGTGATTCTCTACGAATTACTTGCGGGACGCCTGCCCTTCGATCTCTCACACAAGACAGACGCCGAAGCGGCCGCCGCCATCACCACGCAGGAGCCGGCGAAGCCCTCCATCGCGGCGCAAGACACCGCCGAGAACACCGGCGAACACGCGCATTTGCCGGCGGCGACAAAAGCAGCCTGGTCCGATCTCGATGTCCTCTGCCTGACGGCCATGCACAAAGATCCCGCGCGCAGGTATCAATCCGTCGAAGCCTTCATCCGCGACGTCGATCATTATTTGAAAGGCGAGCCACTCGACGCGCAGCCCGATTCCCTGCGCTACACTCTCGGGAAATTCGCGAATCGGCACTGGCAAGCAGTTTCGGCAGCCGCCGCGGTTTTTGCGATCGTCGTCGGCCTGGTGATCTTCTACACCGTGAGATTAACGACCGCGCGCAACGCGGCTCTCGCCGAGGCCGCGCGAACGCAGCGCATCCAGCGCTTCATGACCAATCTTTTCCAGGGCGGCGATCCATCGGCTGGCCCCGCAGATGATCTGCGCGTCGTGACGCTTCTCGATCGCGGCGTCAAGGAAGCGCGCAGCCTCGATGCAGAACCGGCCGTCCAGGCGGAGATGTACGACACACTTGGCGGCATTTACCAAAAGTTAGGCAAGTTCGATCAGGCCGATTCACTGCTCCAGTCCGCCGTCGCCACACGCAAATCGCTCTCCGGCCCGGATAGCCCCGAAACCGCCAAGAGCATTCTCGCCCTCGGATCGCTGCGCGACGCGCAGGCGAAATACGATGAAGCCGAGAAATTAATCCGCCAGGCGCTCGATATAAACACGCGCCGCTTGCCGCGCAACGATCCCGCAATCGCCAAATCGCAGCTCGCGCTCGGAAAACTCCTCGAAGACCGCGGCGCGTACACCCAATCCATCGCTATCCTCGAGCAGACCGCGCAACTTTACTCGAGGCCAGGCTCGTCGCCCGCCGACCTCGCGGACACCCTGCACGAGCTCGCCAATTCAAATTATTACGCGGGCCACTACGAGGTTTCCGACGCTCTCAATCAACGCGTGCTGTTGATGTACAAAGAAATTTACGGCGACCGTCACCCGCGCGTCGCCGATATATTGATCAATCTCGGCGCCGTCCGCTTCGACCTCGGCCACTATCCCGAAGCCGAGCGATACGACCGGCAGGCACTCGATATCGTCCAGGCTTGGTATGGGAAGGACAACACGGATACAGCGGCGGATTTGACCATCCTCGCGCGCGCACTGGTCTTCGAGAATCGCTTCGATGAGGCCACGAGCCTGCTCCAGCAATCGCTCGAGATCAAGGAGCGCAAGTTTGGAAAAGTCCATCCCAGCGTCGCATCCACTCTCAACGAGCTAGGAAATGTGGCGAGCAAACAAGGCAAGTACGATGATGCCGAACGATACTTCACGCGCATGGCCGACATTTATCGCCAGACTTATCCAGACGGCCACTACCTCATCGGCATCGCCCTATCCAATCTAGCCAGCGTCTACACCGCGCTCGAGGAATGGTCCCGCGCCGAACCGCTCTATCGCGAAGCCATTCGGATTTACGCCGAGAAACAAGGACCAACGCATGTCAACGTCGGCATCGCGCGAATTAAACTCGGGAGAACGCTGCTTCGCCAGCAGCGCTACGCCGAAGCTGAGGCCGAAACCCGCGCCGGCTACGACATCCTGATCGCTCAGATGGACCCGAAAGTGAGCTGGCTAATAAACGCGCGCAAAGATCTGGTGGAAGAATACGACGCGCTGAAACAGCCCGGCCAGGCAGCAAAATTCCGCGCCGAGATCGAGGCGACAGAGGCAAAATCTCCCCAAGTTTCCGCCAAAAAGTAGAGTCCGCGTTGGAATTTCCAATTTCTCCCGCGTTCATTTAGCGCGCACGGCTAGTATTCAGCTTCAAGAGCGAGTATGCTCAGTGAAGTCTCACGCGCATCTTTCCGTTGCGCCCATCGGCCACGGTACGGCGCGACGTCAGACGGCTTCTGCTCCCCGAGAAGCGAATGGCGAATAAATCCACGCGTCTCCCCCGACTGAGACCTTCGGGAGTTTCTCACGCGCCTTAGTCCGCCAGCTTCCCGGCCGTGACGCAGCTGGGGCGCTACCCCATTGTTCGAAATCTATTAGGTTTCCCAGATGTTTTGCTACGCGTGGAGCAGTAAGTGACGTGGAGAGGGCAAGAAGTGCAACCAGAATATTGTGATTGAAATAATTGGAGGGAGTACAAAATGAGCGAACGTAAATTGATAACACCAGAGCAAATTGAGAAACGCGCTTACGAACTATACGTCGAGCGCGGGAGCCAAGACGGTCACGATTTAGAAAATTGGCTCGACGCAGAGCGCCAATTGACAGAATCGTCCGAAAAATCCTCGCCGGAACAATCCACTTCCGCTGCGCCCAAGACTTGGGCCGCCGCTGCAGGCTATGAACCGGCGCCTGCAAAACCTGCTGGTGATGCCAAGCAAGCACCCGCAAGTAAACCGATAAATACTCGACGCTAAGTTTGGCGCAATCGAATACGTTTACAGAGGGGCCCCGCGTTCGGCGGGGCCCTTTTTTCTTGTTACCTGGACGACCGAAATAAATCGGGGCCGAAGCGCCCTCGCGCCTCGGCCCCTGATTCACAAATCCGCAGCCGTTACCTAGTCAAGCGCCGCGCAAACCGACTTCACTTCCGTGTAGTTCTCAAGCACTTCGTGTCCCATTTCACGGCCCCATCCGGACTGCTTATATCCGCCGAACGGTAGAGCCGGATCGAAAATGTTGTAGCAGTTGATCCAAACGGTGCCCGCGCGAAGTTTGGCCGCGATCGAGTGGGCCTTCTTGATATCACTCGTCCACACGCCCGCCGCCAATCCGTAAATCGTGTCGTTCGCACGCGCCACGATCTCACTTGGATCGCTGAACGGAATCGCCGTAACGACTGGTCCGAAAATCTCCTCCTGCACGACTTTCATCTTGTCGTTGGTATTCACGAGGACTGTCGGCTTCACGAAGTAACCCTTGTTCCCGTGCCGCGCTCCTCCCGTCACCGCTTTCGCGCCTTCGCTGATCCCCGATTCCATATAGCCGCACACTTTATTCATCTGTTCCTCGGAAACCAGAGGACCCATATCGCTGTCCGGTTCGAATCCAGCTTTTACCTGGATCTTTTCCGCAATTTGCGAGACGCCATCAACAACCTTGTCGAAAATTTTCTTTTCAACGAAGAGCCGCGAACCCGCGCAGCAACACTGCCCGTGATTGAAGAATATCGCGCTAGCCGCACCCGGAATCGTGGAATCAAGATCAGCATCATCGAGCACGATGTTAGGCGACTTCCCGCCCAGTTCGAGCGACACCTTCTTCAAATTGCCCGCCGCAGCCTGAAGAATCAGTTTGCCCACCTCAGTGGAACCGGTGAACGCGATCTTATCCACATCCGGATGCGCCGAAAGCGCCGCTCCTGCAGTCTCGCCGTAACCCGGAACGATATTGACCACGCCATCCGGGAACCCAGCTTCCTGAATTAGCTCCGCAAGGCGAAGCGCCGATAGCGGAGTCTGCTCGGCTGGCTTCAGAATGACCGTGCATCCCGCAGCAAGCGCCGGCCCCAGCTTCCAGGCCGCCATCAGCAACGGGAAATTCCACGGAATAATCTGGCCAACCACTCCAATCGGTTCGCGCAGTGTGTAAGCAAGAAATTTCGACCGCTCCCGGAGGATGAGCGGAATCGTATTGCCTTCGATTTTCGTCGCCCATCCCGCGTAATAGCGCATGTGCTCGACCGTCAGCGGCACGTCCGCAACACGCGAAATCCTCAACGGCTTGCCGTTATCAAGCGATTCGAGCTGTGCGAATTCTTCCTGATATTTCTCGATCAAGTCCGCCAGCTTCCAAATCAATTTGCCGCGCTGGGCGGTTGGCATTTTCGACCACGCGCCGGTGTCAAAAGCCGCGCGCGCAGCCTTCACTGCACGATTGATGTCTTCGCGATCCCCTTCAGCGACATTCGCGAGCACTTCGCCCGTCGCCGGGTTAAAAGTTGGAAAAGTCTTGCCGGAAGCGGCGTCGACAAACTTTCCGTTGATAAATAACTTTCGCTTTGCACCCACAAACTTGGATACATTCGGGTCCATCGTTGGTGTCGAAACTGCAGTTGCCATATTTAATGCTCCTTTTCGTATCGATTCTTTTGCTTCTCTTGCTGAGATTTCCGGCAGACTTCACCGAATCCTGAAACAACCTCAAATTCAAATCGGGTATGGCGTCGGTGTTCGTCGCAGCGTCATCCAACGCAGTTCGCTGAATTCGTCGAGGGCAGCTTTGCCGCCGAATCTTCCCCAGCCGCTGTCTTTCACGCCTCCAAATGGCATCTGCGGCTCATCGTGTACCGTCGCTCCGTTGATGTGGCAAATGCCGGTTTCGAGCCGTTCGGCAAGTCGCATGGCCTTATTGATATCACGGCTGAATATCGCGCTCGAAAGTCCGTACTCCGTATCGTTGGCGATTCGCAGCGCATCCTCTGCGTCTTTCGCCACCACCACCGATACCACCGGCCCGAAGGACTCCTCATGATAGATGCGCATCGTTGGCAATACGTTATGCACCACAGTGGGGCTGTAACACGAACCCTGCGAGCGCCCGCCGCTCAAAACCTTGGCGCCTTTTGCCGTCGCGTCGTCCACAAGCCCTTGCACACGCTCAACTGCGCCACCATGAATCATACTGCCGATCTGCGTTTCCGGCTGCATCGGATCGCCCACCCTAAGCGCCTTCGCTTTCGCCGCCAGTTTCTGCGCGAATTCCTCGGCGACAGCCTGCTCAACCACAATCCTCTCCGTAGACATGCAAATCTGTCCCTGGTTCATGAAAGCGCCGAAACTCGCGGCTGCGACAGCCGCATCAATGTCGGCATCTTCGAGAACGATCATCGGCGCCTTGCCTCCAAGCTCAAGCAGCGCGCGCTTCAGATATCGCCCCGCCTTTTCGGCAATAATCCTCCCGACTTTAGTTGAGCCGGTAAAGCTGATACGCCGCACTTTCGGATGCGCGATCAATTCATCCACCACCTCGGCAGCATCTGCCGGCGCGTTGGTGATCACGCTGATCACGCCCTTCGGGAATCCCGCCTCTTCGAGCGTTTTCGCAATTGCCAAATGCGTCCCAGGTGATTCTTCCGAAGCCTTTAGAACCACCGTGTTGCCATAAGCCAGCGGCAGCGCAATCGCGCGCACTCCCAGAATCATGGGCGCATTCCACGGCGCAATCCCCACCACCACGCCGACTGGCTGACGCGTCGCCATCGCCACCGTGTCCGGCAAATCCGAAGGAATAATCTCGCCGATCAATCCGTATGCTTGTGCCGCGGCCTCGCGCAGCATCCCTGACGCAAATATGCAGTTGAACATCCCCCAACCGAATGTCCCGCCCGTCTCTTCCGCCAGCACCTTCGCAATTTCCAGTTGGCGCGCGTCCAGCACCTCGGCCGCTTTAAGCAGCAAACCGCGCCGAACTCCGGGCTGCGTCGCGCTCCACGCGGGAAACGCAGCCGCGGCGGCATCGATCGCCCGGCGAGCATCCTCGCGCTTCCCCGCCGCGACGCGCGATATCGTTTCGCCCGTGTACGGATTCTTCTTTTCAAATGTGCCGCCACTCGCGGCGCCTACCCATTCGCCCCCAATAAACATCCGTTCGTTCCGCACCTTGTCTCCATTCGGTCCCGTCTCCGGCCGGAGCACCGTTCTTTTTGCTTCCACTCGCTCAAGCGATTCCATAAGCAACCTCGCTTTTTCATTTCACCCTGTTGTGCCAAATTGCTGCCTGAAATTCCCTCGGCATCGGACGGGACTCCGCGCACAATGCGCTCACGCGGAGTAATTCCCTGCCAGAACAAAATTGAGCGGAGGCCATTTCAAGACGTTGCATTTGAATGATCCCCCTCGTGCGAGGACGGTCGCGGACGCAACGAGAGACAGTCAAACCTGATTCGATCTCGAGAGAGCTTAGGTTTTAATACGATTGATATGAGCATGTCAAATGCGTGTACTCGCCGATCTATCGAGCGCGCGTGAGGGGTCCGGGAATCGAACCCGCGATTAAGAGCAAATTTGCCGAATAAAGCGTATCGATAATTCTCGGATTGCGACGCATCTGGGCCGCAACTATAGCCCCTAATTCTGGCGCATCCACGCGCGGAAAGTGGTTTCTCCTTTTCAGAGAACTTGTCGAACCTCTCGCCGCTAGGCACCGGCCCTCCACAGCCGCAGATGTCGCTAAATAACTGAATAAAGCTCATTTACAAATTGGCGGAGGCCCGTTTCGTTTGGGGGCAAGTTTGCAAAGTCTTGCATACCGAGGCACGACGCCTCAAAGGAGAAACAAAAATGAATCTCAAAAAGATACTCTTCGTCGCGATTCTCGGCATCGTAGCTTTCCCCGCAATCGCCGGCGCCAAACCGGTTCCCGGACGCCACACCGTCAAGCCGGCCATGAAGGCTCATTTCGCGAAGCTCCGTTTCACCCAGCGAGGTTTCTAAACGCACGAGTCGCCGCACTTATTTGGAAAAACGATTTCCGCCACTGTTGCGCAACGAGGCAAAACGCCTCAAGGAGAATAAAATGAACGTCAAAAAATTGGTCTTCATCGTGATGCTCGGCATTTTTACTCTTCCCACAGTCGCCAGCGCCAAGCCATCACACCGTCGCCACACGCAGGCCAGGAAAATGCATTTGGCGAAGTTTCGCATCAAGCGATAGCCGGCAACAAACGATCCGCCGCGCTTAAGAACGATCCTGCTGCCGATCGCGTGCGTGGCGTTTGTCCCGTACCGCTGGCTCTTCGGCCTGATTTAACCTGCGTCACGCCTCTTAGGCGCACAGGCCAAACTGCGAACCACAGCCTTCGCAGATATTCAGTCCCGCATTCAGTTCCGGGCATTCAGTTCCGGGCATTCAATTTCGCGCGTTCACAATTCGCCGCCTGGAGCGTCGCCGTCACGAGCGAGCGTCAAACTGCTTGCCTCTTCGTAAAACCCGTCGCTCACATTTCGAATCCAACCCCGGGTAACTGAATTGAAATTCCAGCCGCTCGACTTTGCAAGAGAACGCAATGCATTTGTCATACTTGATCGCGATGAGCGCACGCAGAAGCCGGACGACGCTTTCCATTCTCGGAGCGATCGTTCTCATTTCAGCTTTTCTCGCCCCATGCGCTATGGCTCAGCAGCAGCCACAGCCGCCGCCCACCCAACCGCAAACGGCGCCTTCCACTGACGCGAAACAACAGCCGCCCCCAGCGGACAACAAAGTTGGCAACGGCCAGAGTGAAAACGGCAAATCCCCGAACCAGCAAAACGGAACATCGAACGACCGCCTGTTCTGGACTCTACCGAATTTTCTGACCATCGAAAGTATTGGAAAAGTTCCGCCTCTCACCACCGGTCAGGAATTCAGAGTCGTCACCCGCGAGTCATTCGATGTCACCGTGTTCCCATACGTCGCGTTCGTCGCCGCATTGAGCCAGGCTGACAAGAACGATAAGAGCTACGGCCAGGGCTGGGGCGCGTACGGCAAACGCGTGGCGTCAGCCTTCGGCGACACTACGATTGAGAATTACATGACCGGAGCAATCTTCCCTTCTCTATTGCACGAGGATCCTCGCTACTACCAGATGGGCAAGGGAGGTTTTTGGCGTCGCGCCGAATATTCGGCAAGCCGCATTGTCGTGACCCGCACAAACGACGGACAAAACCGTTTCAACTACTCTGAAATAGTTGGCGCCGCCGTGGCTGCCGGCGTGGGAAACACCTATCACGCAAACTCCGATCGCACCGTGTCAAACACTCTGAGCGTCTGGGGCCAACAAGTAGCCTGGGACACATTCACAATCGAGATGAAAGAATTCTGGCCCGACATTCGCCGCTCCGTCGCCAAACACAAAAACAAAGACCAACAGCCGTAATCCGCGGATCCAGCCGCGGTCCGCTTTCGCGATGCGCGTTTCGAAACGTGCTTCGCACGTTTGATGGTTCACCCGGGTCGGCTAGCTCGTTCGCGATCCGTGATGGACCACCACGACTCCCGAGTCAGTCGTAGCGCCGGCATCTTGCCGGCGTTTTTCGTTCACCATCACCGAGAATAAAATTGTCAGTCCGGCTTCGACGTATTGAATGCGACTCTGAAAATCAGTGCGAAGAGGATGCGGCGGATTCCGGCGGAAGGTGTTCTTCGAGGTAGCGAGCGAGCAGAGAAAACACGTGATAGTGCGTTCCTTCGCCCTCAGAGAGCGAATGTGTACGACCCGGATATTCCATGAAATCGAAGGGCTTCCCGAGTTCAACGAGCCGGTTGATCAGCAGCTCTGTACCCTGATAGTGGACATTATCGTCGTCGGGACTGTGGACGATTAGCAAATTGCCGCGAAGCCCTTCCGCAAAGTTGATCGCCGATCCGGATTGGTAGCCGCTCGCATTGTCCTTCGGCAAACCCATATAGCGCTCCTGGTAGATCGTGTCGTAGAGACGCTGGTCGGCCACGGGAGCGACGCTCATTCCCACTTTGTACAAATCGGGCGAGCGAAACATCAGATTCAGAGTATTCGAGCCGCCGCCGCTCCATCCCCAAACCGCGACGCGCGATGAATCGAGAAAGGGATACCTGCGCTCGAGTTCCACAAGTGCGGCAGCCTGCTCTTTCGACGAAAGCACGCCCACCGAGCCGTAAATAATTTTTCTCCACTCGCGGCCACGCGGCGCCGGAGTGCCGCGATTATCCACGCTCACCACCACGTAACCTTCCTTCGCGATGTAACGATGAAAAAGCTCTTGCTCGCCGCCCCAGTGATCCACCACCGTTTGCGCGGCCGGCTCCCCATACACAAAAACTAGCACCGGATATTTTTTCGTGGCGTCGAAATTTTCCGGCTTGATCATCCAGCCATCGAGTACGGCGTCTCCGGCGTCAACCTTCAAAAATTCCGTAGGCTGCGTGAACGTCGCTTTCAGTTTCGCTCGCAGCGCAGCGTTATCTTCGAGCGTTCGCTCGAGATGCAGATCGGGAAAGCGAACGAGTTCGACGACCGGCGGCGTGTCAATTGTCGAATAGATGTGCAACGCCCAATGAAGGTCCGGCGAAACGTTATACGCGTGCCAACCCGGCTGATCCGCCGGCGTCAGGCGTTCGGGGGTTCCGGTGCCATCGAGGCGGCTGCGATAAAGATAGCGTTGCGTGGCATTATCCGGCGAAGCGATGTAGTAGAGCCACTCTTCGTTCACGTTTTTCGAATCTTTGCTCGAATCCTTGGTCGATTCGACGCGCACCACCGACTCAACATCAAACGCTCCCGGCGTCGCGAGATGTATCTGCTTCCCATCGCGCGAAATTGTGTAAACGTGGCGCCAGCCATCGCGCTGGCTCAACCAAAGAAAATCCCTGCCGTCGTGCAGCCATTCGAGCTCATTCACCACATCAACCCAAGCTGCGTCGTGCTCGCTGGTAACAATCGTCGCGGCGGCGGAATTCGCATCCGCAAGCATGACGTCGTTCGTGTCCTGCCTGCGATTCAAGTGCTGGATTACCAGCGATTCGGAATTTCCCGCCCATTCCATGCGCGCGATGTAACTGCTTTCGGGATCGCCGGTCACTTGCATCCATCGCGTTTTGCCGCCTGTCGCGCGCACCACTCCGATGCGCACTAGCGAATTCGGCGTACCCGGCTGCGGATAAGGAATTTCATTCACCAGCGGATACACCCCGAATTGCGGGTAAGGAATGTGCGTGACGACGTCGTACGGCGCCCCCACGTTGTAGATGAGCGCGAAATTTCGCACCGTGCTGGTGTTGAATTGCCAATATGCGATTCTCTTTCCGTCGGGACTCCAGCGAAACGCATCGCGGATGTCCAGTTCCTCCTCGTACACCCAGTCGGACGTGCCGTTGATGATTGTATCCGAGCCATCGCGCGTGATCGGCGTGATCGCGCCGCTTCCCACGTCCTCCACGTAAATGTTGTTCGCGCGAACGTAACCGACTTTGTTTCCATCCGGAGAAAATTTCGCGAACATCAGAGTCGAGGCCGCGGCGCCGCCGCCGAGCTTCCGAAGATTTTTTGTCGAGCGATCGAAAATCCAGTAATCGCCGCGCGTGTTTCGCCGCCACACGCGCCGCGAATTCGTGAAAACAAGAAGGCGCTTGAGATCCGCGGACCACTCGTAATCGTCAATAGTCAGCGGCTCTTTCGCGCCGCTCGGCGTGAGATCGGATGCGGACACGAGCATTTCGCTGCGCCCCGTGGCCGTGTCGTAGCGAACGAGATCCCGCGCGCCCTTCGCGATCGGCGACGCCTCGACGGTTGTATACGCTTCGCCGCCGTTCAACCAACGTGCCGGGCCGAAAAACTTTGCAGAAAATTCATGCTTCAGAAATGCGCGGCGCAGAAAATCTTTGTTATCTGGTGACTCCTGCGATTTTGCCGTGGCCGCGGTGAGAAGGACGCCGACAAAAATCGCCGCGCAGGCGACCGCGCTGAAAAAAATCCGGCATGACTTCCTCGGATGCTGGCAGGCGTGAATTCGCTCGGTCAATGCGTCGCGGATTGTATACCCGAGGTCAATTTTTGCGACATCGGCCCGCGAAAAACTTGTATCAAAATGATACAATTTTGCAGCGCGCGCCGTGGTAAGTTTCATTGTGCAACTTTCTCCATCGTGCATTTGAATTGGTATCTTTTTTTAATTCATCAAGTTACAAGTACTCTTTACTGTTTGACTACACTTCTATTATGCCCAAAGCCCGACCGTACTAGCAGTGTTAGACTCACTTGCGATTTGGCCCGTTATCCTAGATGACTGGCGGGATAAGTTGTCCTTCAAAAATATCCGAAGCTGCAGGTGGGGAGTTTTATCGCTCTCGTTTTAGCTGATTCTGTACGAAGTTTCACTTAAAAATGGAGGGAAAGATGAAGAAAGTGTTGGGGGGCCTCGGGCTATTGAGCCTTTTGGCCATTTCGGTTCTGGCGGTTCCGAGTTATGCCGGCAATACCGTGCCACCGAAGAGAGTCGCGACGGTGCCACGATACAATGTCAGCAAAGAAGTCACATTGGAAGGCACCATTCGGAGCGTGGTGAGCAAACCCACTGTTGGTATGGCGCTCGGCACGCACCTGATGCTCGCAACGTCCAAAGGGCCGGTGGATGCACATATCGGCGATTTTGTTTTCAAGGGTTCTCATCCTTTGTCCGTGGCCGCAGGCCAGTCGGTGAAAGTGACTGGCGCGATGACCACCATCAAGAACAAAGAAATCTTCCTGGTCCGGACTATTGATACGGGCGGCCACCTGACCACCGTTCGGACCGAACGCGGCTTCCTAATTGTGCCGGGCGTCAAGGGCCGCATCGCTCAGACTTCCGAAAAGGAAGGACAGCGATGAACCGCAAAGCCCTCCTAATTACACTTGCGTGCACGGTAGCGACGTTCCTGTCCGCGTGCGGCGGCGGTGGTGGTGGCCATACGACCCCGCCAGCGACGCCGACAATCTCGATCACCACCGCGCCCGCGGCCATGCTGGAAATCAACGGCACCACGACGGCAGCAGCGACGGTTGCGAACGACAGCACCAATGCAGGCGTGGACTGGACGTGCACTCCGACTGGTACGTGCGGCAGCTTCAATCCCACCCACACAGCCAGCGGTGCTTCGACCACTTATACTGCGCCTGCGACAGCGGGAGCGGTCACGATCACGGCTGATGCGACTGCAATGTCCTCAGTCACAGCGAACGCAACCGTGACGGTGAACCCGATTGCCACCGCGTCCAGCTTGACGGGAACCTATACTTTTTACGCCAACGGTTGGGATTCCGGAGTGGCTCCGATTAGCGTGACAGGCAGCGTTACTCTCGACGGCATGGGTAACATCACTGGCGGCGAGCAAGACTATTTCGATCTGACCTCGGGATCGATCTTCACGGCTGACCCGATCACGGCGGCGACTGGCGCAGTCACAATTGGCGATGACGGACGTGGAAGCATCACGATCACGCCTACATCCGCTCCTGCTGAAACATTGAGCTTCACCGTTGTCAACAATAACCACGCACTGATTATCGAATTTGACGCCAACGCCACCACCGCTGGCTCACTCGATCTTCAGACTGCCCCAACTTCAGTGCCGAGCGGCGGAAACGCGTTCGCGCTGCACGATGCAGCTGACGCTTTTGTGTTTGGCGGCGTCGTGACTTCGGACAACACGTCAACCTTTACGACTGGCGAAGGCGATGACGATCTCCAGGGAGCCCCGGACTTCGATTTCCTGGTCACCGGGAGTTTCACAGCACCTGACGCGTCCGGACGCGGAACCGTTACTTTCATCGATCCGAACTTTGCGAGCCCGTTTGCGTTCGCATATTACGTCGTAGGTCCGGAAGCTTTCCGGCTCATCGCGACGGATGGCGAGACGTTCTTGACCGGCTCCATGTACGGACAGGGCACGACGGCCGGATCTTTCGCTGCAGCGTCACTCGGCACTTCGGTCTTCGGTCAGAATGGTGATGAGGGCTTCGGCCTCGGGTTCTATGCCGCGGCAGGGCAATTCGCCACCGATCCGACGACTCTTACGTTTACGTCGGGAGTCACCGACATCAACGAGGCTGACGGCGTGCCCGTTCTTGCTGGCGCCCTGACGGGGGACACCTATACGGTGAACGCCGACGGCTACGGTTCGGTGCAACTGTTGGGTGGCACCACCGACACGCTCGCCAATTTCGGCTTCTACCTTGTTGACCCGACGTTGAACGTTATCGATCCAAATAACACGGCTGGAGCCGGCGGCGCAGTGATGCTCGACCTCGACACGAGTACGGTTGGTGTCGGCTTCGTTGTGCCTCAAGCCGCCAGCGCAACATTCGCGGGGAACTACGCGATCATCAAGGACGGTGCGTATAACACAGGCGCTGGAGGAGAGAACTTCGACCTCGTCGGCCAAGTCGTTTCCGACGGCGTGTCGATGATCACCGGTACTGTGGACTATAATGACATTTACGGCACCGGCCTGAACCCGAGTATAACTCTCAGCGGAACATACACGCTGGACACTACGAATCCGGGACGCTCAACATCTACGGTGACGATTGGCACCGCCACTCCTCTCGTAGACGCCATTTCGAGCTATACGGCAAGCAGTTCGCTCGTGGTGGACGTCAATATGGACTCGTCAGCTGCTGGCTTGGGCGTCGTCGGCCTGGGCACGCTTCAACAGCAACAGTAACCGTAACCATCGGGCGGTTGCGCGGGGCATGTAATTGGCCGCGCAGCCGCCCATTTTTTTCCTCGCACATTCACCTCGCGCGCTGCCGAACTCATTCCCATTCGTCTGATTATTCCAAAGTGTGCAGATCCACGCCGCGCGGGCCGGTGAGACGACTGCGCTGCGGGCAAGCGATTGGGTATAAAAACGCGTTCGGGGAGTCCTGTGTTTTGTGTCGCGATATGATGACCCCGATCCTTTGTTTTGTGGGAGTTAGTGAGAAATTATCTCGCGGGGTGTGTCTAGATATTTTTATCGGGGAGGTCATGCCCTGCACCTGATTTGCCCAGTCGCGACAGCGTTTGTCAGTCATAGCTCCGCGACCAACGTAATTGAATGCGACGGAGAGCGCAACCGTCGGAATTGTAAGGGTGCCAGTACGTTTTGCGGAAATACGTAGATGGACATTTGGGGCGCAACGCAGCTGCAACGAGAGGGATGATTTCGCGAGCGTGTAAAAAAAGGCGTCCGCCGCGCGTCGTACGATCGAAAAGCTATGCAAACCCGACGTCACTATCCTCCATTGACAGCTCGCACGTCTGGCAGCCGCCGTACCGCGGCGATGAAATTCGCCAGCAGAGGGGAGGTATTGTCCTTCCGCCACGCGAGCGCCAACGTCAGAGGCATGTTCAGATCCACTACGGGTAAGATGACAACTGATTCAGGGCATCGCCAGCGTGCCGTTGCAAGGACCCATCCCACGCCCATGCCGGTCGATACGAGGCTTAGGATAGTCGGCTCGTTGACTCCCTCCTGGACGATGCGGGGAGACTTCAAACCGCCGCGGTAACATTCGAGCATCATGCGGTCGTAGAACACCGGGTTTGCCCGCCTTGGAAACCAGATAAATGGCGCATCCGTGAGGTCCCGCAGGCGGAGTTTCTTGAGTCTCGTGAGCGGATGCGTCTTGGGAGCGGCCAGTTCGACATGTTGTTTGGCAACGAGCAGTTGGTCCAATTCCGGATCGGATTCGGGCATGAAATTGACGAACCCTGCATCCAAACGGCCGGACCTTATCGCCTCTAACTGTGACAGACTCGCCTCGGGTTGAAGTTGCAGTTCGGCGTCGGGTTGCTTCTCCCGGTATCGCCGGAAGGAATCGGGAACGACGCCGCGCCATGACGAATTCTCAGTGAAACCGACACGCAGTGTCCCCGAACGACCGATCGCGACTCTGCCGGCACGTACAGCCGCCTCACTTAGCTCCTGAAGAACACGGCGCGCATCCTCCAGGAATAGCTTGCCGGCTGCAGTCAACTTCACGCCGCGCGGGAGGCGTTCGAATAGTTTGAAGCCGAGTTCCTCCTCTAAATCCTGAATCTGGCGGGAAAGCGCGGGCTGAGCCACGCGCAGCCTGCGAGAGGCGCGCCCGTAATGCTGCTCCTCGCCAACCGCAACGAAATATCTCAAGTGCCGTAATTCCATTCCGATACTTTATCGCGATTGGTCTGATAGTAAAGATGTCTTGGACGTATCGGACAACCGTTGTCACATTCCTTCACGAAAGTGGAACACGGAAAGAAAAAACCGCGGGCCAACCGATTCGGGGAAAACGAGCAACTGCAAGGAGGCCACAGGTGAAGGAGCACGTCACCATCTCACCCGAAGAAGTTGCTGATCGGTTCGCGATCCGTGAACTCGTCGAGGCCTACTCGCACTGCGCCGATCGTCGCGATGCGAAAGGTCAGATGGCACTCTTTACCGTGGACACCCACTTCGTGGTGTATATGAACGCCAAGGATGCAAGGCCTTCACAGGAACTGCACTCGCGCGAGGCGCTCGCTCCTGTGTTCGCTGACCTGAACCAGTACGCCGCGACCATGCACTTCCTTGGACAGACGACGATCCTCACGCTTACCGGCGATCGAGGCACAGGGGAAACTTATTGCATGCCTCATCACCTCACGATCGCCGGCGAAAAATGGCGTCTGATGATCGCCGCTCTCCGCTATTTGGATACCTTCGTGAAGATGGACGGCGCGTGGCTGTTTGAGGAGCGCCGACTCTACGTCGACTGGATTGAGGAGCGGGCACTGTCATGACCGCGACTGGGCGATGGATTTAGATGAGGGCCATTGCAGCTCTTCGGGGACGATTATGAATGTTCCGACGGCGGGCCAAAAGCGCCTTGTAATGGTGGGCGCGACAGGGATGGTCGGCGGATACGCCTTGCGCTACGCGCTCGAGAACTCCGCCGTCGGAAGTGTGACGTCGATCGGGCGCAAGAAGGTTGGCATCTCGCACACGAAGCTGAAAGAGGTTGTCCATGAAGACTTCGCAGACTGTTCTACACTCGCGGAGACGCTCTCGGGCCAGGACGCAGCGGTCTTTTGCCTGGGAGTGTACACCGGAGCGGTGCCGGATGAGGAGCTCCGCACGATAACCGTGGACTGCACGGTCGAGTTCGCGCGCGTTCTCCGCGGCAGTAGCCCCGGCGCGGCGTTCTCATTCTTGAGCGGGAGCGGCGCGGACCCGACGGGACGAAGCCGGATGCCTTTCGCACGCTACAAGGGTGAGGCCGAGAACGCGCTACTCGCGGCGGGATTCCCTCACGTTTACCTCTTCCGGCCCGCGTACATCTACCCCGTGGAGCCGCGGAAGGAACCGAACTTCAGTTACCGCCTGTTGCGGGCGATCTATCCGGCGTTTCGGATGCTGTTTCCCAATCAGGTGATTCGGGCTGACGACTTGGCCCGGGCCATGGTGGATGTCGTAAGCGGAACGTGGCAGGGCGGAGGCCCGGTTTTCGAGAACCGTGATATCCGAGCCATGGTCGAATCACGCGACGAGCGCTAGAGGCCGCTCTGGGCCGATTGCACCGCGCAGCCGCCGGTCGTTAACGTGCCTGATGTTGTGCAGTGGCCGCTGGTACCGAGGGTCCCGCAATAAACCTGCGAAGTTCCTCCGAGGGAAGAGGTGTTGTCAATAATGATCCCACTAGGCCCCCCGGCCAATACCAAGCCGGCTGAGGGATTCGTGTTTGCGGCTATCGTGCTGGTCGAGGTCCAGGAAAAAATACAAGCATTACCATTAGCGCATCCGGTTGGAGCCGTTGAAAAATTGCTACTCCCCGCCACTCCTGTGAAAATACGATCGGTGCTCCCGTTAAGGATTTCGATGACGGGAGCTCCCGCCACAGCGGCATTCGTCATGGTGACTATAGACGTCGAGCACTGCAGAACCGAGCCACCGGTGGGAAGCCCGGTGCCACTTTGACAAGCCACACCGTTGAAACCGCTGGCGTTTACCGGAGTTTCCATTAACTTGGGATCATTTGCTCCCGTCGCACCGGTGGCGTAGATGTTACCCGTCCCCGACGTTTCGTAACTGTTGTCGAACGTGCCGATATAGAGCGTATTCGTGGTGCCCACTCCAAAAACAGATTCCGTAAAATCGGTGGTAGCCGTAAACGCTGCGGGAAGCTGGACGACACCGTTGCATATAGTCTTATTGCCGCTATTTAAGCTGGCGCAGGGGCTCGTGGAGGAATTTGTCGAGTTAAAATCCTGCGGTACGAATGCATAAATCTGGCCGGCGCTGAGGTCGACCAAGGGACTGTCCACTATGCCAGGGCTATTCGCCACCTGAACTGACTTGACTACAGTACCCGCGGCGTTTACTGAATACAGGAAACCGGAGGCATCTCCCGCATAAACATCTCCGGTCGTTTCGTCGTAGACCGGACTGGTAACTGCGGTGCTGCCGAGCGAAGCCCAAGGACTTCCGATCTCGGTGGGCGTGCCATTGAGGACCGGCTGGAACTTGTGCAGCCCGCCGCTGGCGTCGCCGACATATAAGGTGTCGTGAGAGTAGTCGTAATATGGCGACGAAAAGTTGTCGGCACGGGTACCGGATCCGGCGAAAGTCAGGGTGGTCATGCAGGGGATCGCGCAGCCTGAATAACTGCCCGCGCTGACTAAAGTTGGGGCGGCAGGGCTACCGGCATCTGCGCTGATAGCCAAGGCTTCGCCTGAGGCGCCTGTTGTGATGGTGGCATTTGCAACCAGTGTACCGGTGATGCCGGTGCCGGTAACAGTCGCGATGGTGTCGCCGGCCGGTATTCCCGTCCCGGTCATCACCGCTCCCACGTCCATACTTGTGAGGGTGCCAGTGGAAATGGTAAACCCATTGGTACCGCTAGTTACTTTTCCGGTTACGCTGCGGCCTGCGGGCGTGGCCGCCCATGACAGGAGAACCAGTTGCGCACTGCCGCTACTCGGGGTCTGAACGAAAAGCACTTGAGAACCCGTAAGGGAGAGCACAGGAGAGGTCTTGACCGCACCGCTAGTGTTGAACGCCCAATAGACCGAAGGCACTGATTGTAGGGTGGCCGGGCAACTGGAATATAGATTGTCGTAGGCGACGATGCTCGCTTGTGTTGTGGTGCCTAGCGCGCTGGTGTTGTAGACGACGAAATCGGGCGTGGCGGTGTTGCCGCAATTTGGAGTTGCGTTCGGAAAGAACGAAAACTTCGCCGGATAGTTCCCGGCCCCGACTGTAGCACTGGGGCCCAGGATCATGCTCCAGTCGTTCTTAATCGGCGGCGTGAGGCGTCCTACAATCCTCCGCCACTCTGGGGATACAGCGGCTTCGGCGGCAAGCTCTTCGACACGAGTTGCCTCTGTGGTTCGAAATTGTTCTTCAAGTCTGGCGACGCCTTCGGCGGCGGGTCCTTGCGCGGAGTGGCGCCGCTTCAACTGCTGAAGGATGTAGCGAGGATCGTTGACGATTGCGCGCCACTCGGAATAGGTGCCATTCTTGAGCGCGTCCGCCTCGGTTCCGGGATCGGAAAACACAACGTGGTGATGAGTCCAATCTTCAGGCACGCCGGTGATCCTTGCGTTCCCCACGGTGATCGACTGCGAGGCTTCCTGCCCGGACGTCGAAGCGGTAAAACCGGTCGACAGCAAGAAAAAAATGGCGGCAGAGAGGGAGAGCTTGTAAAACGAGCGCATCCAAGCACTCCTGGTTTGAGCTTTCATGGCCTGCTCCTTAAATATGTCCTCTGACGAGAGGAATTCTCTGTCCGCCCTACCGACGTAAACTGAGTCGCGCCGCGCGAGCCCGTTGGCTGGCTCACAACTGTCCTATAACGTACACGCCTCGAGGGGTTCCAGCACACAAATATTCTTTGGATGGTTCGAAGCGATACAAGTCCGTAACGCGCGTTCGTCCGGCACACCGCAGCGGTGGGATTGTCATTGCCCAAACTGCCGCACGAAAGCCCTTCAAAGCTCAGGACAGGTCGGTGCGACGATACAGGAGGCGGTGCGATTGCTGCTTTGCCCGGCATCCGATTAATCGCCGCGAAAACTGCCCCAAAATGGGGCATTGCGAAAACACGAATTACAGATTGCGGAACTACGTATAGCTTTAGTAGAATCCCGCGGGCCCCAGCTAACGAACGGTGACGAAAGATTGTTGCCAAGCCCGTTTCTTCGCATCCTAAAAGTTTTTGCGAAAAATAGCGCCCCCGCGTTTTTCGATTTCATCGAACAAGCACTACTTCGATTACCGCACTTCGCGTGCCCAGCAGCGGCGACGCGTTTTTGAGTTCATACTTAGTCGGAGATTTGCGCAACTCGCGCTTGGGAGCGATGCAAATGAATGGAAGAGTGGCACGGTTTAGCCGCGTTGGTGTGGGGTTGCTCGCGCTACTTGGTCTGGCCTTGGTCATGTCGGGCCAGGAAAAAAGCCCTGATAAGCGAGCGGGGCTGGTGACGGATTGGACGAGTCACCACCTTGTATTCTCTCCCGCATCGTCTCCCGAGGTGGCCAGAAAAGTTGCGCAAGACCCGCGCTATTGGCAGCAGTGGGCACGGCGCAATATGCATCCGGCGATTCAGGCTCCCAGTGGTTCTGCGCCGGAGTCGAGTGAGTTTGCAAGTTCAGAGCGCGTCGCCGCAGTCGCTGCCGCCAAAAAGACCAAGAATCAAATGTCAAAGGACTGGAGCCTGGAAATGGCGACGACCGCAGCGATGGGCGATCTCAATTTCCCGGCAAAGTATTCTTTTTCGACCAGCACGGCGAGCTGTACGGATTACGTGGTCTACAACACGGGCGTGGTACCCACAACAGCGGGTACGGCTGGGAAGTTCGTTGGGACTTTCAGCTCTGCCGGCGGAAGCAATTCCGGCTCGCTCGTAATTGCCAATGCTACCCTCGGCCATTCACTTACGTTTATCGCAGGCAGTGGAAGTGGCGGAACCTTCAATGATGATGTCACCAGTCACTCAACGGGTACCAATGAAGCTGATGATGCGAGTGATCTGAACACTGCCATAACCACTGCCGACAAGACCGCAGTCGGTGTGACGGTGAGCGTATCGAGCAACGTGATAACGATTACAGGCACGGCAGGCCAGGTCCTAACTTTCACCAACACGATAACCAACGTGACCAGCACGACAAACACGCCAGGCACAGCTCCCGCTCCGCAGGCCACTATTATTGGGTACGACAACCTGTACACAGGCGCGACGGGATCGGGGGGATGCGGCGGGAGTGCTAGCGCGCCGCCGGTGACAGTGGCGTTCGCCTACGACACGGGCGGGACCGTCACGACCTCGCCGAGTATCTCGCTCGACGGAACGCAGATTGTGTTTGTTCAAAACTCGACTGCCAACGCGGCGGAATTGGTGGTGCTGAAGCCTTCACTAACGTCGGGTGGAACATTTAGCGCTCCGGTAACATTGACGTCGCAAGCGAGCGCTGCCGCTTACCTCGGTTGTTCGGCACCGTGCATGTATGCCATTCCGTTCGCGCTCGATGCCGGTGGCGGGACTGAACCAACCGATGGCGCAACAGCGGCAGGCGCGTCATCTTCAGCGTGGTACGACTATGCGTTCGATGTGGCTTATGTGGGAGACGACCGGGGCTATGTCCACCAATTCACTAGCGTGTTCAATGGCGCCCCGGCGGAAGTGACGACGACGCCGTGGCCGGTGGCCATCACCGGGGAAACGAGCACGGGAAACACCTCGCCGCTGTCGAGCCCAATCTTCGACGAAGAGCACGGAACACTCTATGTCGGCGACGCCGGAGGGCGGGTTGATTGGATCAACGTGTCGACGGGTGCAGTCACAGCCTCAGGCAAGATTGAGAACGCCACTAACGGAGTTTACGATTCTCCGCTCGTGGATCCGTCGGCCAACGGTGGGACCGGGTGGGTGTATACCATGGTGAAGAATGACGGGACGAGCAACTGCAACGTTCTAGTATTTATCAGTGAGCCGTGTAGTGGGGTTATCCGAATGGCCGGCGAGTTCGCGGCGGGGGTAACGAACACAAGTGAGTCATCGACCGGATATTCCGATGCGACTTACGCGTATACCGGGACATTCGATAACGCGTATTACAGCACAGGAACGGGTCACATTATCGTTTGCGGAGGGGCCAACGTCTCCGGGTACCAGACCCTTTACGACATACCAGTCACCGGCACCACCATGTCCGCGTCCGCGAACGCAACGACGTTGGCGAATGGAACGGCAAACTGTTCCAGTGTGACGGATGGATACAACGGCGCGACCGACTATATCTACACAAGTGTTACGAACAACGCAAACGTCGGGAGTTGCACGTCAGGCGGTTGCGTGTTGGCGTACAGTGTGGCTAGCAGCGGGGCGATGACGAACACGGGATCGCTGGCGGCCTCGGGAGGCACGACCGGGATCATCATAGACAACTTCGCGACTTCAACGGGGGCTTCGCAGATTTATTACTCGCCGCTTACGACGGCAGCCTGTACGACAGGAAGCGGAGGGTGCGCGGTCCAGACTGCACAGGGGAGTCTGTAGTTCCCAATTTAATTTAGGACAGTAGGGAGATTTAAGACGGGCCGCGCGAAGTGCGCGGCCCTTTGTTTTTCATCTGCGATCGCATCCAGCGGCAGTGCGACGTTGTCGCGCCGGGGACCCTTCGAAGCTCCCTTCGAGAGATCGGGGCAGGCAGGGCAGGCGTGAAGCTACAGCGACGGCACGTGGGTTGCAATATGAATTATGGCGCTGGGGGAATTTGCGCTGCGTCGCCGTGTAACCTATTGAAAACGGGCGGACTCGACGGGCGGCGCGGTGAATCCTGCTGCCATCCGTGCGAAAAGTCATGCGCAAAAGGGGAGTTATATGGTTAGCAACCCTTACCAAATAAGGCATTGATTGCGCTCGGATGTGAAGAGTAGAATTCTTGCAGTCCTCCGCAGCTGAAGCCGAAATGAGTGGTGGCGATAATTGTCGCCAAACTCGATTTCTTCATGTCCAAGGTGATAGAAAGCTCATGTCTCCGCTTTTTCTGAATGCAGTACTAAGAAATTACGCGGGATACTGCGCATAGGGCGTACGGCAATTGTAACGCGGGTTACGCGTCAGAGATTCCGCGTCACCGACGCGCTCGGGAGCGACCTAGATGAACGGAAGAATCGTACGGTTTAATCGCATTGGCGTGGGACTGCTCGCTGTGCTCGGTCTGGCCCTGGTCATGTCGGGCCAGGAAAAAAATCCCGAAAAGCGAGTGGGACTGGTGACGGATTGGACGACTCACCATCTTGTATTCTCCACGCCGTCATCTCCCGAGGTGGCCACAAAGGTTGCGCAGGACCCGCGCTATTGGCAGCAGTGGGCGAGGCGAAACGTGCACCCAGTCGCCGCTGCTCCTGATGTCGCGCCGGATGCTGCTGCTTCTGCGCCTGACGCAGTCGAGACGGAACGTTCTGAGGTCTTCGGTTTCGGCTCAGACAGGCTGGAAAAAAAGACAGGGATAAAAAAGGACTGGAGCCTGGAGATGGCGAGCACCGCCGCGATGGGCGATCTCAACTATCCAGCGAAATATTCGTTTTCGACGAGTTCGCCGAGCTGCACCGATTTCGTTGTCTTTAACACGGGCGTAGCCGGAAATGCCGGAACGGACGCGACTGGCACGGGCACGTTGTCGAGCACCGGCCCGACGAACACGCAGACGGCGACAATCACGAACAGTGTGAACGGCGGAACGGAAAAGGCGGAGGCATCCGCGCAGATTGCCGCGTCGGCTATGGGAACTTTTACAACGACGGGCCCACTTAGCGGCAGTGTAACGATTAACGACACAAGTAATGGCGGCACGTCGGCGACGATTACGGCGAGCCCGGGAACCGAAGCGACGGGAACGATTACCGTGTCCAGTGGCTATTGCATCGCGCCAGGCGCGGGCGTCACGATCGATGGCGTAAATGTCACGACAAGCGCGACGGGTGCGCACGATACGGTCACGATCGCTACGAATCCATCAGGCTGGAGTAATACACTCGGCCGTACGTTCCCAACTGTCACCGTTGCGGGCGTGACTTACTCGTTCGTCACATCTCTTACGGCAACGAATCAGGTTTTGATGTACACCGCGAGCGGCAGCGGCACCACCAACGAGGACAGGACAGCGGAGAACTTGCAGGCGACGATAAACGCCACATCGTCGCAGTGCTTTGCCTCGCCCTGCTTCTTTACGGGTCAGACCGCGAATACGACTGTGACAGCCAGCGGCGCGACCGGCGGCAGTAATTCTGTGACGGTGACGGACTTGTGCGCCGGCTCAGCTCTCTCGTTCACCGAGGCGGACAACGTGGGCGGGAACACTGGCGCGATTACGATCGGTTCGGCTACGTCGACGGCAGGCGTAAACGGCTCGAACGCCGCAAACAGCTTCGCTCTTGTAAATCCGGTTTCAACCACGGGAGTAGCGGCGAATATTGCCGCGGGTGTCAATGCCACCACGATTGGCGCCGGCGTCATCGCCTGCACGGGCGGCGCTGTTACGCCGGGCGGTACGTGCACGCCGAGCGGGTCGAGCAGTGTTGTGACGCTATCGTCAAAGTATGGGAACCCAGCATACGACTACGCAGTGGCGACAGACCCGACTGGCGGGGTAACCGGCCTTACAGTGACCAACATGACGGGCGCAGTGGTCGGCACTACTTCCGCGAGTTTATTTGCGGTTGACGGTGTTGCAGCGGATGACGCAACGGCATTGAAGAATGCGATCAACGACAACTCGACTATCGGGCTGCAGACGGCGACGGTGACCGGCGCGGCGGTAACAATCAAGGCGACGGCTATGCTGGGAGCGAACGGCAATAACATCACTCTCGCGAACACCTTGGGGTCAACCTTCGCCTGGTCAACTTCGACGACGAACCTCACCGGCGGCGTCAGCCTTCAGACCGGTGCGTGCACGGGGACCAATTGCCAGTGGTTTGCGGTTACGGACTCGAGTGGGAACACACTGGCCCTGAGCACAATCGCGGGGAACATGGTGACCGCGCTGACCACGAATGAAGCGGCGGCAGACGTGACGATCGGTGCACCTACCTGCTCTACGACGTGTACGTTTAGCGTGACGACGACGACCGGCGAGGCTGACTCAAGCATTACGGCCACGGAAACCATGACGAATTTTGTGTGGAGCGCGTTTACGGGCGGGACGTCGCCTTTGTCGAGCATCATCGCGTACGAGAATTTGTACCCCAGCTGCAATGGCGGGGTACCTACGACAGCCTGGGCCTATGGCACGGGCGGAACGGTGGCGACGTCGCCGGTGATTTCGCTCGACGGCACGCAGGTTGCGTTCGTGCAGAACTCGGGCGGCGCGGCGCAATTGGTGATCATCAAGCCACTGGTGACGTCAGGGGAAGCATTTAATAATCCCGGAGCGATCACATCTGAACCGACTGCTGCTGCTTACCGTAGTTGTGCATCGGACTGCATGTATATCATACCGTTTGCACAAGACGGCTCCGACCCCACTCTGCCGACCGACGGCCTTGCGCCGAACGGCAGCGGGGGCTCTTCCGTGTGGGAAGACTACGCGTTCGACGTGGCATATGTCGGGGACGATCAAGGCTACCTCCATTCGTTCTCGGGTGTGTTTACCGGGGCCCCGGCGGAAGTGACGAGCGGGAGTATCACGTGGCCGATCGCAGTCTGCCCGGCTACGTGCACCTTCGTTTCGGGGGAGAACGTCAATCCGCTGACAAGTCCGGTTTATGACGAATCGCGCGGAGTGGTCTACGTGGGCGACTTCGGCGGGCAATTGGATTGGGTCAACGTGTCGAGCAGCACGATCACTGCGAATTCCACCAGTTATCCTCCGGGCACCGTGACCACTTCCCAGGCATTCGGCTTTGGCGGCCAGGACATGTACGACGCACCGCTGGTGGATCCATCGGCCGGAACCAGTGGATTCTTGTACCAAATGGTGGCGAGCGACGCCACGTCGAATTGTGTCAGTAGCAACGCGTGCAGTGGCGTCTTCCAATTTCCAGGCGAGTTCGCCGCCACGAGCACCGGGACGGAGGAAGCGACTGGATACACCACCACCGCGCGTCCGGTGTACACCGGAAGTTTCGACAACGCGTACTACGGTGGGACGGCGGCGGGACATCTTTACGTATGCGGTGGATCGGCTGCCACCAGCGCTCACCCGACCCTGTATGCGATCACGTTCAGCTCGACGGCGCATACGATGATGTCGGCGGTCACGACCGGACCCGCGCTGAGTAGCGCCGGGGCGACTTGTTCGAGCATCACGGAGGCGTACAACCCCACGGGGACGCCGGCCGACTATATTTACACAAGCGTCGCGACGAGCGGCTCAACGACCGGTTGCACTGCGGGGAGCGGCTGCGTCGTGGCTTATAACGTGAATAACGTGCTTACCACTTCGTCAACAGGGGCAGGATTCCTTGCCACCGGCGGCACAAGCGGGATCAGCATCGACAACTTCGTGACCACCACGGGGGATTCGAATATCTATTATTCGCCGCTTACGACGGCCAATTGTACGACGCCGGCGGTTGCCGGAGGATGCGCGGTACAGGCTTCGCAAGGAGCCGGATTGTAGGTTGGCGTATTTCGCTGGGATTCGGATGGATTGAATTGCAAGGCGCGCGTGGCGAGTGAAAACTCGGCGTGCGAGTCAGGCAAGAAATTTAAAGTTGAAAAAGGGCCGCGCGAATCGCGCGGCCTTTTTTTTTGCGCTGGGTGCGCGGATTGCCGTCAATTGCGATGGTTCTCGGGAGCGGGAGAGCTTTGCGGTTTGACAGGGTTATTGGCGATGGTGGACCAGGTATAAGTAGCAAGCTTCTGCGTCCGTTTTATCATCGAAGCGAAAATTGACCTCGGGCTCGGAGATCGGCCCGCTCTTGCTCTGATTGGCGGGCGGCTGCGCCGGAGAGCGGGTGAAAGCGGAGCGGCCGGTCACGCGAACTCCCCAGCGTAATTTTTCCGAATCGAATTTCGGGGGGTCAACTTTGGCGATGTTGCCGAAGAGGACGGCGATCGTAGTCTTCGTCGTCTGCTGATTAGCGCTGTCGGAGTGATTCTGCCGGGTGATTTGGATGGAGACTCCGCGAGGAATTTCTGCAAACCGATAAGTATCTGTGAAAGCCGGATCAGTAATGATGAAATTAGAGTCCAGCCAAACGGGAGTCTTGCCGGAATCCGCCAAGATGGCGTGAATATCGCTGGCACTAACGAACGCTTTCTGGACCGCGTCCGTGGCCTCGTATATCGCAGTGTTGATTTCGTCGGCGGGAGGCGGATCCGGATGCCTAAGCAGGTTGTGCAGTTTGCTGTTTGTCTCGAAGGCCTTCGAAATTTTTACCATCGTGCCACGGAATTGGCCGGTTCGATCGGGAGACAGGGGTTTCGTGTTCGTAAATGCGTTGCCGAGATGGTTCCAAATCTGACTGAATACTATTTGATTGTTATCGGCCTGCCGCAATCCTCGCGAGACGGCAGGGCTGGGATGGAAGCGTGTGGGCGCGATGCAAATCGGTCCGAGCGAGTGGTCCCAAGAATCGTCGTGCTTCGTCAATCCAACTACTCTTTCATAGGCGCGCTGGAATTTTTGGATGCGTTCGACTTGGTTCTGGATATCAGAAGGCGATTTACCCCAGATGGCTCCGCGATAGCCCGGTTGACCCGGCAGAGTATAAGGAGATTTGAGGGCGGTGGCCGAGGCGTAGAACCAAATTTCCCAGCGGTCGCAGTTTGGCGATGGACGGTTAGGATCGAGCGGCTGCAGCGATCCGCTGACGAATGTGTACCTTTGTGTTTGCTGCGCGGAGGCCAGGCTGGCGAAGGCCAGGATGAAAAATAGCGTTGCGACGGTTTTTTTCATGTCGGGCGCGGAGGATCTTGATTGTTTGGTGATACCGCAGCGGGGAAGAAAAGGCAAGGCCGGGGTTGAAGCCCATTTTTTTTAGGGCGGAGCTTGTTTCGCTGGACTGAAGTCCAGCTCCCCCGGCTGAAGCATGGGGCTCCCTCCGAAAGGCATGTGAGTGCTCGCTCCGGGAGGCAGGCACGGGCTTCCTCCGAAAGGCGCGCGACGGGCTCCCTGCGAAACGCATGCGAGGGGCGCGCTCCGAGAGGCGCGTGAGGACTTGCTTGGGAAGGCAATGGGCCGTCGGTGTCGGGATTTATGCGCGAGGCGTCCGTTGAAATTGAAGCGGTGCGGGATCGACTTCGGCGTTTAGTCGCGCTGAAGAGTACGGATATTCGTTAGGTTGCTCCGCGAAGCCTGCTTTGACGGGATTCATCCAGAGATATTCAACTATTTCTGCGTATTCGATTGCGCTTCTGATTGTGTGCTCGTTGTATCCCTTCTGCCATACTTCACCATAAAAGTTCATCTCCTTCCTGGCCCGGTAGGAGAATCCTCCTTTGATGAACTGCATCACTTTCTCGAGCGACACTAGTGGAGCGGGTGTGAGGACGAGATGAATGTGATCTCGCATGAAGACGAATTCATGTATTCGGACTCTTCGTTTGGCTCGGTTTTCGCGAATCACATCCAGTAGAAGATCGCAGAGAGGATTGGATTGCAGGATCGATCTTCTCGCCCAGGTTGCTGACGAGATAACGAAAGTTCGAGTGTCTTGCGGGGCAAGTGACATATTTCGAGCAGAAGTTTATTTCACGCGATGTGGTGCGAGCATCCGGAATTGTACGGAGGAGGGCCGGGGCTGAAGCCCATTTTTCGACGGAGCTTCTTTCGCTGGACTGAAGTCCAGCTCCCCCTGCTGAAGCAGGGGGCTCACTCCGAAAGGCATGAGGGCTCACTCCGAAAAGACGCGCGACGGACGGGCACGCGCGCGACAGACGATTGAGCCCATTTTGATGGCGGAGCTTCTTTCGCTGGACTGAAGTCCAGCTCCCCCTGCTGAAGCAGGGGGCTCCCACCGAAAGGCAAGAGGGCTCACTCCGAAAAGACGCGCGACGGACCGAAGGCACGCAAGGTACGCAATTGGCTGCTTCGGCGACGCGGGGATGCATCTTCCTCGGAAATGTGTGCGGGAACGGTACAAAATAGCGAGGAAAAGTGGCGAGATAGGGGTTATTAGGTCAAAAAAGGCGTTGCGGGAGCGATAACGGGGATAGTAGAATTGGGTTAGTCCCCGGCCGGTGATTGGCAAGGATGACGAACGATTGCTGCCCAGCTCGACTTCGTCGTATCCGAAGTGAATTCGAAGTCCACTCTCTTGCAATTTTAAAGTGCTGTACTTAGAAGCAGGTATATATTAGGTCACCCCACTCGGGGCGGAGTGGAGAAGTAACGAAGTTCGGGGCCATACTCGAATAGAAAATCGCGCAATGGGCGCGCTTGGGAGCCATACTCATGAACGGAAAAATCGTCCGACTTAGCCGAATTGGTGTTGGCCTGCTGGCGGTGCTGGGACTGGCGTTGGTGATGTCTGGCCAGGAGCAGAGCCCAGAAAAGCATGTCGGCTTGGTGACGGACTGGTCGAGCCGCCACATCGCGTTCTCACCGCCGTCATCTCCACTGGTGGCCACACAAGTCGGGCAGGACCCGCGCTATTGGCAGCAGTGGGCACGCCGGAATATGCATCCGGTGCTTCCAGAGTCGAAGATTGATCCATTGGAGACGATGGAAGGGCGCGAAATGGATGGGCGCGAAGAGGAATCGACGGAGACGGATAGTGAATTTAGCCGCCCCTGGGGTTTCGGTCATGAGAAGAACGGGTTGAAGAAGGACTGGAGCGAGCAGATGGGGACGACCGCAGCGATGGGCGACCTCAACTATCCTGCGAAGTATTCGTTCTCAACGAGTTCGGCACTGTGCAGCGACTACGCCGTATATAACACGGGTGAACCGCCGAATGCGACGACCGGAGGAACGGCCGCGAGCGGATCGTTTACGATCGAGACTAATCCGGACGGCTGGGCGACGGGCACCGTCACGGTGACGGTCACTCAAGGCGCCACAACGCAGACGTACACGTTTGATTCTTCGACCACGAACACGGCAAACCAGGTTTTATACACGAGCACCAGCCAGGGGTCGGCGGCCACTGACGAGGACGACACAGCGGACAACCTGGAGGCTGCGATTGATAACAGTCAGGGCGATTGCGGTTACACGAACGGTGGGTTCAGCTTATACACAAACGATTGCTATGGCACCAACACCACGACAAACGCACTCGTGAGCGCGACGGTCACGGGCAACAAGGTCACGCTGACGGCTCTGACGGTTGGCACGGGCGGCAACACAATCACGATCTCGACGAACAACGACACCGACATCTATGTGAACGGCGTATCGCAGCTATCGTCGACGCTATCCGGCGGAGTGAATCCACCGGCGCAGGCCACGATTATTGCGTACACCAACTTGTACACAGGAACTCCAGTAGGTACAGGAGGAGCGGCACCGTGTGGCAGCTCCGCCGTTACCCCGACAGTGGCGTTCGCCTATAGCACGGGCGGAACTGTGACGACCTCGCCGGTGATTTCGCTTGACGGCACGCAGATTGCGTTCGTGCAGAACACCACAGCAAACGCGGCGCAGTTGGTGATGATCAAAGTATCTTTAAGTTCAGGCGGAACGGCCACCACCCCCGCGGCACTCAACACGGCATCGAGCGCCGCTAATTACCGGAGCGGTTGCACCGTGCCGTGCATGTATGCCATTACGTTCGCGCTCGATAACGGAACGAGCCAGGGATCCGATGGCCTGGCGGGGGCCGACGGCAGCGCAGGTTCGTCCGTGTGGGAAGACTATGCCTTCGACCACGCGTACGTCGGGGATGATAACGGCTACGTCCATCAGTTCACGGGCGTTTTCACCGGGAACCCGGCGGAAGTGACGACCACCCCGTGGCCGGTTCCGATAACCCCGGAGACTTCCACCACCAACATCACACCGTTGACGAGCCCCGTTTACGACGAATCACGCGGCCTACTTTACGTCGGCGACTCCGCCGGGCGGATGAATTACATTACCGTGTCGACGGGCGGTCTGACCTCATCAGCGCAACTCGGCTCGGGTGGCCTTGATCTTTATGACGCGCCACTGGTGGATCCATCGGCCGGGACGAATGGATATCTGTACCAGACCGTCGAGCGCTCCGTTACCGGAGGCACAGGCTGTACCGCTGGCACTAATAGTTGTCTCGCGCAATTGGCAGGCAAGTTCACCGGCGGCGCGACGCCGACCACGGTAGGGCTCGGGACCGTGGGCAGCAAGATTTATACGGGGACGTTCGACAACTTGTACTACACGGGATCGGCTACGGGGCACATCTACGTGTGCGGCGCGGCAGACCCGAACCTCTATGAGATACCGATTACGACCTCCACAAACGTAATGGGGACGGTTGTAACACTTACCAACGCGTTGACAACCGCGGCGGCAACGTGTTCGAGTGTGACGGAGGCGGACACGGGCACGGTGGACTATGTCTACGTAAGTGTGACGACGGCCGGCAATGTAAACGCGCAAATCGGTTGCCCCACGGGCGCGCGTGGATGCGTGATCGCGTTCAATACCACAGCGGCGCTGACTGCCGCTTCGATTTCGGCGGGGAGGGCGTATGTCCCCGGAGGGACGGGCGGGATCACCATTGATAACTTCGTGACCGGCGTGGGTGGCGAGGAAATATATTTCTCGCCGCTTGGCGGCGGCGGGGGTGGGGACAGTTGCGGGACATCCACTACGGTGGGATGCGCGGTGCAGGCGGCACAGGGGACCGGGCTGTAGGGCGGATTTGAAGGGCTGATGGCGCGGCGGGAAAGGCGTCACGTCTTGGCGCGACGTTGTCGCGCCGGGGACCCTTCGAGACTCCCTTCGAGACTCAGGGCAGGCAGGGCAGGCGTGAGCTACAGAGATATTGCGGACGTGATACAGGGCGAGAAATAACGTTGGCAGCGGCGGACTGCCGCGTGTAGAATTCAGGTAGCGATTTCAGGGGATGATTGGATTATGGATACGAAAAGCGCATCGGGCCGACAGGCGCGTTCCGCCGCGAAGAAGACCTACGAGAAGCCAGCGTTTCGCCACGAGCGGGTGTTTGAGACGACAGCAATGGCGTGCGGGAAGATCAGCGCGACGCAGCGCCAGTGCGGCATTCGAAAGTTTTCCTGAATCCGGGCGATAGCGCCGCGGAGACTGGCGTTCGAATTCTCCTGAAGTCTGGTGAATCGTTTTGGCCATCCACCCACCAAGCATTTTGAAACCGGGACAATCCAAGCAGGTTCGAAGCGAGGCGAATTGCGCGCGCGATGACGCTGCGCGCGAAGAAGCGGCGCGGGCGCGAGTGTCCGCGGCGAAGTGCGAGCTGGTGGCGGAAGTGGCGCGAGACTTTGGCGAAGTGCGGATGCGAGTGATGGGATTGAGCATGTTTCCCTGCCTGCTGCCGGGCGATATCGTGACGGTGGAGCGGCGGGCGATCGAGGAATTCCGGCCGGGAGAGATTGCGAAATATTTGCGGGACGGGCGGCTGATGGTGCACCGGGTGATCGAAATGCGCGACGGAAAACTGATTACGCGCGGCGATGTGGCGATGGAGAACGATCCGCCGGTTGGCGCAGAAGAAGTTGTGGGCAAGGTGGTTTCTGTGGATCGCGGCGGCGCGCGATTCGAGCCCAGCAGCGGGCGCGGCTGGCGCGAACGGGCGATGGCAAGAATGGCGCGGCATTCGCCGCTGGCTGCTCGATTCCTGCTCCTACTCCTCACGAACAACCGCCGGCCCACTCCCACGGAGCGAGCTGCGCTGTGCCAGAATTGACCGCGACGGCAGAGCATTTCAGCGTGCTGATTGAAATTGGCGGCGTGCCGGTGCGCGTGAACACAACGAATGCGGAATACCGGGGGATGCTGGAAGAGCGGTACGCCGGATTTACCGCGGCGGGCGGCGAGGCCGAGTACGAGTTCGAGGTGAATCTGAGCGAGGCGGGATTTCTCGATCCGGATGCGGATGTGCAGGTGACGCGCGAAGCAAATGTGTGGTCGTTGCGGCGCGGCGATTTTCTGGCGGAGTGGGAGCCGGAGCGGCGGCGCGGGCGGATCCGGCAGACGCCGAATCCTTACTCGATCGATTCCGTGCTGCGGATCATTCACACGCTGGTGCTGGCGCGCGAGGGCGGCTTTCTGGTGCATGCGGCGAGCGCGGTGAGGAACGGCAAGGCGTTTTTGTTTTCGGGAGTTTCGGGCGCGGGCAAGACTACGATTTCCAGACTCGCGCCGCCGGACGCGGCGGTGCTCACCGACGAAATTTCCTACGTGCGGAAGAGCGGCGAGGGCTACACTGCGTACGGGACGCCGTTCGCGGGGGAATTGGCGAGAGCCGGGGAGAATATTTCGGCGCCGCTGGCCGCGCTCTATTTGCTGCGGCAGGGGCCGGAGAACCGGATCGAACCGGTGAGCGCAGCGGAAGCGGTGCGGGCGCTGCTGGGGAATATTTTATTTTTTGCCGAGGATGCGGAACTGGTGCGAACGGTGTTTCAAGCGGCGTGCGAATTCGCGGCGAAAGTGCCGGTGCGGCGGCTGACGTTTCTGCCGAACAGCAGCGCATGGGACGAGATCGGATGAGCGGGAAACTCTACCTGGCGCGAAATAAGAGCGTGGCGGCGCGGCTGCTGGGCGACGAAATGATGCTGATGTCCGGGAAAGATTCGACGCTATTCAGCCTGAACCCGGTGGCGAGCATCATCTGGAACGCGGCTGACGGAGCGACGCCGCTCGATGAAATCGTGGCCAGCCGGATCTGCCCGGAGTTCGACATAGAGGCGGAAGAGGCACTACGCGACGCGGAAACCTTCGCGCGGGAGCTGGCCGGGCATGGTATATTGCAGGTATCCGACGAGCCGATAGCGCGCCCCGCCTCGACGCAGCAGGAGCCGAAATGAGCATGTTGATGTTGGATATGACGGATAAGGCGCTGAAGCTGCGCGTTCCGTTTACTGTTCAACTCGACCTCACCTACCGCTGCAACGAGCGGTGCGTGCACTGCTATCTCGACCACGACGACCACGGGGAGATGAACACCGCCGAAATCAAGAAGCTACTGAAAGAGCTGGCGGATGCGGGAGTGTTCATCCTGGTATTGAGCGGCGGCGAGATCATGCTGCGCAAGGACATTTTCGAGATTCTGGAATACGCGCGGGAGCTGACGTTCTGCATCAAGCTGAAGACGAACGCGATGCTGATCGGCGATCACGAAGCCGACCGAATCCGGGAGTTGGGCGTCGAATCCGTACAGGTGAGCATTTATTCGCACCGGGCGGAAGTGCACGATGCGATCACGAAAGTGCAGGGATCGCTGGAGCGATCGGTGAAGGCGATCCGATTCCTGAAATCGAAGGGGCTGAAGGTCATCATCGCCAACGTGCTGATGAAGCAGAGCGCGCAGGATTATCCGGGCGTGCAGGCGCTGGCGAAGGAGTTGGGCGTGGAGGCGACGCTCGACCCGACGGTGACGCCGATGATGGACGGAGACCGGGGAAATTTGGCGCTGAACATCGATGAAAATGCGCTGAGGGAAGTTTTTCGGGATACGGGGCTGGTGGCGGATGTGGATAAGTTTTGCGCGGTGCCGGAGAAGGCGGGCGACGACACGCTCGATTTTATTCCGTGCAGCGCGGGACACAGCGCCGCTTACGTGTCGCCTTACGGCGATGTATATCCGTGCGTGCAGTTCCCGCTACCGAGCGGCAATGTGCGGCAGAAGAAATTCATCGATATCTGGAATTACTCGGACGAATTGAACGAAGTGCGGTCGATCCGGGTGCGCGATCTGCCGAACTGTTCGGCGTGCGGAAATATTACGACGTGCACGCGCTGCCCGGGGCTTGCGTACATGGAAGGCAATATGCGCGGGCCTTCGACGCAGGACTGCGAGAAATCGTATGCGCGGACGGGCATTGAATCCGTGAACCTGCAGAAGAAGAAGGCTGGCGCGAGTGCGGGGTTGGTGCAAATTCGCGGATTGGGCGGCAATTCGACGCTGGTGAATATTCAGGCTGTTGCGGCGATGGGTGAAGGGGCTTCGGCTTAAATTCTCGTTTTATTCGCAAGAAATCCTAGAAAAATAATTTGGCAGGGCAATATTGTTGCGTGAGTGCCGGTATTGCGGGTTAAGGGCCTCGCGTCTCGGCGCGAAGTTGTCGCGCCGGGGCTCGTTCGAAGCTCCCTTCGAGACTCAGGGCAGCCAGGGCAGGCGCGAGCTGCAGCGAGATACGGGCACGGGGCGCGACCGGTTGACCGGCCGCGCCCCCGCGCTCGTTGGTTTACTGTTGCGTTTCGATTACGCCGGAGGCGACGTTGAGCGGGTCCTCCAGAATATGCAAGGCTAATCCGCTGTTGGCCTGATAAAAGACGAAGCCGTAGGGCACAACGGCACCGTTCAAATTCAGTGTGCCAGTATAGCGCCCGGCGTTCGTGGCGTCGGCCGTGAAGGCTCCCGTCAGCGGGACGCCAGAAAGCTGACCGCTGCCGAGTTCATTGGCATCCACCGAACCGCTGAATGACGCAGAACCATCCGAAACAACCTGACCGACGGCGTCGGCCGGACCGACGGCGAGATCGCCATCGAGATTAATGGAGTTGTTGCCAGCGGCGGCAGCGGTGGATGTTTGCGGAGCGAGGATTCCGTGGCCCGTGGACGCCGGATCGAGTTCGACAAAAAGCGCGGAACCGGTGCCGCCGGTGGTGTTGTTGGGATCAGACAGGTTCAGTGTGGGATCGGTCACGTAAACGCCGAAGGTCAAAATGTTCGCGTTGCCCGTAACCGGGAGCGTTGCGGAGCCGTATCCATTGGTTGCGACGGTGTAACTGCCGGCGGTAATGGTGTCCGGCGCTGGTGGAGCTGGCGGAGTGACTCCCATTTGATTGTAGTCGATGACGCCGGCGACTCCAGATACGCCGTCAGTGGTTACGAGACCGACCTGCTCGTTATCGCCGGCAACGCTGATTCCCTTAACGTTGAAGACGAATGGACCGGTGAGCGACGCCGCCGAAAAACCGCCCGCCCCCGAACCTTGCCCGTACGCGGAGCCCGCGGCAGTAAAGCTCGTGGTGTCCGTGTCGATGATGCGGAAAACTTCGGGGCCGATCACATAAATCGCAAAAGTATTCGAGCCGAAAGTTAGAACGCCACGTCCTGAAGCATCAATGGTTGGACCGGCGAGACTTCCGGTAAGTGATTGGCCGGTTGTGACCGTGCCGCCATTGTCGTAATCCACGGTCCCCGTCGAAGTGAAGTTTCCGGCGCCATCGGCTGACGTTACGCCCGCCTCAACATATGGGACGCCACCAACCGAGCCTCCGATGTAGAAGGCGTACCCTCCGGTGAGGGCTGACGCGGCAGTGGTGGTCTGCAAATCGAGACTGCCGGCCGAAGTGAGGCTCGCATCAAACTCTTCGATCAGCGCGTGATTGTTGTTCACGACGGCGAAGCTCAGAGTCTGAGTGCCGCCGGTAACGGTTAATGTCATCGAACCGCGGCCATCAGGTCCGACGGTGTAAGTTCCTGTCAACGTATTGTCAAAAAAGGTTGCGACCTGAGAACTGTCGTTGAGGTCCTCTTCACCTGCGGTTACGTTGCCCATGCCGTCGAGAGTGACGCTGCCGGCTGCGACGTACAAAGCACCAGTGCTGTCAAAGCCGCTGAGGTTAAAGGCATACTGGCCTGACAAGCTGGAGGCAGCGGCTACGGCGCCGATGGTAATCATTGCGGTGGCGCTCGCGCCGTTGGTGCTGGCGGTGCTGGCTGCAGTAATCGTCACGGTGGTCGGAGTCGTAGGCGCGGTATACACGGTGGTGGCGCCGCTTGCCGTGTGGGCTGGGGTGAAGGAACCGCAGTTCGCATTGGCGCAAGTCACAGTCCAGTCGACGCCGCCGTTTTGCGTGTCACCGGTAACGGTGGCGCTGAGTGGGGTGGACAGTCCGACCTCAAGAGTAGCCGGTGGTGCTGGAATCAGAGAAACGACGATTGACGGCTTTGGAAAGGTTGAGCGGCAGCCAGAGCTCATGATCACCACGAGTGCTGCGAAAACGAAGAGAAGATTTTTGCGGTTCATCGCAGTCCTCCTCTCACGGGAGTGGTTGAGGGTGCGCCGTTTGAAGGATAGAGCGGAAAACCATTTCGATTGCGCAGTGTGTATGTCTGTCCACCGGCTTGCACGGTTCGAGTCATGAAGACGTGTTTGTTTCTGATCGTCATCATCACGCCCACAACTGACACAGCGTCGCCGGGGCTGACGGATACAGGGTTGCGGCCTTTCATTGCGAATGGGCCAAGAGCCGCATCCACGGTGCCGGACGACGACGTCAAAATCAGGTGCGCGCCGATCAGCATCCCTGACGTGGGTTTCGATATGACACTCTTCACCGTACCGTTCAGAGTGGTTTCGCTCTCGGCGTCATATTTTTGCGCAGTAACATTCTTCTTCGCCGTCGCGGCAGTCTGCGCTTCAACAGGCGCCGCGAGAAACGAGAAGGCCATCAGGGTCATTAGACCCAAGCCCCCCAGCAATTTCCTCATTTCTGCCTCCAATTTAGTTTCGTT
>Ga0302324_100002432_pt1 | contig 43092 bp, 40 predicted proteins | sample Palsa_T0_1_FD_201949 | JGI IMG/M metagenome (GOLD analysis project Ga0302324, IMG submission 201949) | Peat permafrost microbial communities from Stordalen Mire near Abisko, Sweden - Palsa_T0_1 | ecosystem: Environmental > Terrestrial > Soil > Palsa > Peat permafrost | place: Sweden: Abisko... | reverse complement strand
TCGCCGCCACCCGAATCCAGCGCCGGATTGGCGACGAACGCGGTGGCGAAAAGCAACCGCCCTTCGCAATCGGGCGACATCATCCCGAGCTGGTAGGTCGTCGAGAACACGAGGGGACCCCCGTCGTAAGACAAGTCGGTCGTGCCCGAGGTGCCGAAGCTCGAGCTCACGGTCCCCGTCGATGTCATGCCGGCGACCGCGACGGGACCGCCGTTGTACGAGTCTAGGTTGGATGGCCCCGCGACCGCGACTCCCGTTCCGAGGGGCGCGACGCTCTCGCCCTGGCCGGCGTTGCTCGCTCCAAGCGGCACCTGCGCGGGACTGCCACCGTTGAATGACGGATCCCATACGCCCGTGCTCGTCAGCTTGCGGACCACTGCCGTCTGCTGGTTCTGGTTGGCTCCCGTCGACCCCGTCACGAAGATGGCACTGTCGACGACTGCGACACCGAAGTAGCCGTTGACGCTCGTGTCGATGACGGGGCTACCGCCGTTGAACGTGATGTCGGCCGTTCCCCCGTCGCTGAAGCGCATGACCCAGCCCTTGTTCAGAGCGGTGCTGCCGTAGAAATACTGGTTTGACCCGGCGACCACGATCTTCGCGGGGCTGACGCTCTTGTCGAGCGCAACGGCGAAGATGGCGCTGCGATCGTTGGCGACGGCGTTGTACGTGAGCGTGCCGCCGCTGCCGAACGTCGTTTGGAGCTGCCCGGTGGACGTGATGCGCGCAATGAATGCCTGCGTATCGATGTCGTTGGTGTTCTTGCTGAAGTCGGTCGCGAACCCAGCGGCGACGACGGTCCCATCGGGATCGGCGGCAACCGCTTGAAAGAGATTGGTCGTGGGCGCCGAATTGATCGTTCCGTTGGGGACGCAGAGGTGACCGTTGGTTCCAAAGGTCGTGTCGAGCGCTCCGCTGTTGGTCATCTTCACGGCGTAGGCGACGGTCGCCGCTACGCTCCCACAGAGCGGGCCGTCGGGGCCGAGACCCGACTGCGGCGAGTCGTAGCCAACGACGTAGATCCCGCCCACGCTGTCGACCGCGAGCCCATGGCCGTTGTAGACGGTCGGATAGAACTGGGCTTGAAACGCCAAATCGAGCGTTCCGGGAGCGCCCGCTTCGGGGAAAATGCACGTCTGCACGGCGGCGTCCGCATCGCTCGAAGCGTCCGACGTCGTGTTCATGTCCGACGTGGCGTCCGAGATCGACGTGTCCGCCCCCGAGTCCACGATGGTGTTGTCACTACCGACGCAGCGGGCGAGACCCGCTGATGCGACGAAGCCCGAGAGCACCAATTTAGCGTAAGAAGACGAAGATCGCATTCATCGACGTTACGTGAGGACGCGACCTCGCCACAAGCGTCACATGTGAGCGATGATGTTGTCTCCGAGCTCGCTGCACTTGATTTCGGTCGCGCCGTCCATGAGGCGGGCGAAGTCGTAGGTCACGCGCTTGCTCGCGATCGCGCCGTCCATCCCTTTGATCACGAGGGCTGCCGCTTCCATCCAGCCCATGTGACGCAGCATCATCTCGCCCGAGAGCACGACGGAGCCGGGGTTCACCTTGTCTTGATCGGCGTACTTGGGCGCCGTGCCGTGCGTGGCCTCGAAGATGGCGTGGCCGGTCACGTAATTGATGTTGCCGCCCGGCGCGATCCCGATGCCGCCCACTTGCGCCGCGAGCGCATCGCTCAAGTAGTCGCCGTTCAAGTTCAGCGTCGCGATGACGTCGAACTCCTTCGGGCGCGTGAGGACTTGCTGGAGGGTGATGTCGGCGATGGCGTCCTTCACGATGATTCCGTGGCTCGGGATCTTGCACCACGGGCCGCCATCGATCTCGACCGCGCCGTACTCGCGCTTGGCAAGCTCGTAGCCCCAATCGCGGAACGCGCCCTCGGTGAACTTCATGATGTTGCCCTTGTGGACGATCGTGACGCTCTTTCGCTTGCTCACGATGGCGTGCTCGATGGCCGCGCGAACGAGCCTCTCGGTGCCGAGCTTGCTGACGGGTTTGATGCCCACCCCAACGCAACGCGGCTCTTCTTTACCGAAACGGATCTTCGCGGCCTCCTTCGGAAACTCCTTCGCGATGAAGTCGAGCATCTTGTTGGCCTCGGCTGAGCCAGCGGGCCACTCGATGCCGGCGTAGATGTCCTCGGTGTTCTCGCGGAAGATGACCATGTCGACGTCTTCCGGGCGCTTCACCGGGCTCGGCACACCTTGAAACCAGCGCACGGGCCTGAGGCAGACGTAGAGGTCGAGCATCTGGCGCAGGGCCACGTTCAGCGATCGGATGCCACCGCCGACGGGGGTCGTGAGGGGACCCTTGATACCGATGAGGTACTTCCTGAACGCCTCGACCGTTTCGGCCGGCAACCAGTCGTTGAATTGTTTGTAGGCCTTCTCCCCGGCGAAGACCTCGTACCAGCTGATCTTCTTCTTGCCGCCGTAGGCTTTGGATACGGCCGCGTCGAGGACGCGGACGCTCGCGCGCCAGATGTCCCGCCCGGTGCCGTCCCCCTCGATGAAAGGAACGATGGGAGCGTCGGGAACTCGAAGCTTGCCGTCTGCGCCCATCGTGATGGGCTCGCCGGTCTTCGGAAGTGTGAAGGCAGTCATGGCGGCGAGGTAGCACACGTGGGCCCGGGCTGGTAACAAGGTGCGCCATGGTCAACCCGCGCACCCCTGTGGTCGCTGCGCTCGCGCTTGCCGCTGCTATTTCGTCGTCGGTGTCACGCGGGGCTCCGCGCGCGCATGTGGATGTCCGCTACACGGACGTGACGCCCGACGGAATGATCGACGCCGCCAAGCTCCGCGCGATGGCGCAGGGCGCGCCTGATCATCAGGTGGCCGGCGCCATCGCCACGATCGTGTCGCTCGCCGACCGCGCGACGGACGGGGCTTCGGAGAAAGCGCTCGATACCATCGCCACGTCGGGTGTCTCGGCGGACGCGCGCGAGCAGGCGGCGCTCGCGCGACGCGCGATGTCGTCCGATGAAGGCGAAGCGGCGGGCATCGCCGCGGACGCCGCGCTCGGCATGCTGACGCACATCGCCATCCTCGGACCCTTCCGCGATACGGGCGGCGGGCTCCTGCGCAAAGAAGGACCCGAAGCGAAAGGCGTCATCGCCTTCGACCCCAAGGAAGACGACTCGTGGGGAACGGTGCAGGTCGGCTGGCGTGAGGTGCCTGCGTCGTACGCGCAAGCGGGAGGCATCCCGCTCGATGTGTTCATCGAGCCGCGCCGCGAGAGCTGCACGTACCTCGGATCGCGCGTCGAGCTTTCGAAAGCGGGACCGATCACTGTGGAGCTCGGTGCCACCGGCTCTGCACGCTTGACGTTCGACGGTGCGGATCTCGGTCAGAGCGAAGAAATCAACACGGCGATGGGCTTCGACCGCCTCGCCGGGAAGGTCGAGGCGACCGCGGGCGAGCACGTCGTGATGGCGAAGGTGTGTACGGGCGCGCTCGACGACGACGGACGCGTGCGCCTCCGTGTGACGGGCGCCAGCATCAAGAGCGACATCCAACCTCCGAAGGGCGCCATCGCCATCGGCAAACAAACCGTGACGAAGGTGCCGACGTTCCTCGCAAAGAGCCTCACGTCGGGGGGTGTCGGCGCCGACGAGCTGCTCGACGCGATCCTTCTTCGAACCATCGGTGGGGCAGACGACGCGAAGAGCCCCCGCGCACCCGGGTTGCTCGATCAGCTCACCCATCTCGTACCCGACGATGCTGATCGCCTCGCGATGGCGGGATGGGTCGCCCCGAGCGGCTCGAACCGAAGTGGATGGCTTCACCAAGCCGAGGTCGCGGGAGCCAAGACGCACGACGATCGCGCGCGCAAGTTCGCGGAGCGAAGGCTCATCGCGGCGCACCTTCAAGCGCGCATGCCCGACTGGGCGCGGGCAACCGCCAACAGGTCGCTCACGGGCGACACCGACCCAGAGGCCGTGCTGACGAACGCCATCGTGAACGAGGCACTCGGTGTCGACGCGCTCAGACTCGACGCGCTTCGCTCGCTCGAGACCTATGCCGACGCTCACGCTGACGCGCCGAACGGGTTCCTCGAGCAGGTCGCGAAGTCAGCCGCCTCCTACGATCCGGCGCGCGCGCACTGGGCACGTCAGAAGCTCCGGGCGCGTGGCGCGCGCGGGCTCGCGTTCGTCGAGTCGGTGGCGCGGCAGGGATCGCGAGCCGACATCATCGCGGCGGCCCGCACGGCGATGCAGACGGGCGCGGTCGAGGACGCCGATGACGTCGTTCGCATCGTCCGCGCCGTCGGAAGCGCTGGCGCCCACGATGAAGCGCTGCAGCTTGCTGCCATTGCCGTCGCGATGGCGCCCAACGAGGACGACGCGTGGGCCCAACTCGCGGAGCAAACGCGGGGTGCAGCACGTGCGAAGGCCGAGAAGATCGCTGCGGCGCTCGGCGCTCCGACGCCCGAGTCCCTCGTCGACGCTGCGCTCCGTCGCGCTCGCGAGCTCGCACCCGGCGAGGCACGCTACCGGGCGCAGCTCGCGCTCCTCGAAGCTTCGCTCGGCAAGCGCGTCGTGGCTGAGAAGCCTGAGACGCACGACGACGAGAAGTACATCGTCCCCGCGCAGACGATCCTCGCGCGCCGCGTGGCCATCCCAGCCCAACCCGACGTCGCCGATCGGCAGCTTCACTGGGTGCGCGCCGTCGTGATGCACGACGACCGCCGCGTGTCGCAGCTGATTCACTACGCGCGTGAGGTCGTCGTCGCGCCGCGGACACAAGAGGAGCTCTACGAAGAGATCCCGAGCGAGGGGGACCTCACCGAGATCCTCAAGGCGCGTGTCCATCGCAAGGACGGCGGCGTCGCCTTTCCACTCGAGGAGCAGAACGAAGGCACGCGCCCGCGCATTCGCTGGCCCGAGCTCCTGCCCGGAGACGTCGTCGAGGTCGTCATTCGCACATGGACGGCGAAGGCCGTCGGTGGGCGCGCCGACCCTCCTTATTACTTCCTCGATTACGCCGGCTCCACGTCCAACCACCCGATCGCGTACAATGAGGTCGACGTGGAGGCGCCGGCGAGCGCACCCATCTACATCGATGTGATTCACGCCGCGCCGGGAAGCTTCGAACGCACGGAGCGCGACGACCCGCCTGGCACGACGCACCAGGCCCGCCACGTCACGAGGCTCATCTGGACGAAGCCGGCGACCGTGTCCGAGGAGCCGCTCGCTCCGTCGCTCAGCGAGACGGTGCCGCTCATCATGGGCTCGACGTTCAAGTCGTGGGCCGACTTTCGAAAGTGGTACGAGGAGGCGGTTCGCGGCTTCACCGAGCCGGACGCCCAAGTGAGGCGCCTCGCGGCCGAGCTCACCAAAGGCAAGACCACGCGCGAGCAAAAGCTCAAGGCGCTCTTCGACTTCGTCGCCGACGACATTCGGTACGTCAACTACCAGAGCGGCGAGTTCTGGCTCCCTAACAGGCCACAGCAGCTCCTCGCGCGGCGCGAAGGCGATTGCGACGACAAGGCCATCCTCCTCATCACGCTCCTGCGCGCGGTCGGCATCGACGCCCAAGAGGTCATGGTGCAGACGCGCGAGACGGGGCAGCCGTCGGTCGTGCTCGCCAAAAACGTCGCCGTGCCGCTCTTCGACCACGGCATTGCGTTCTTGCCGGGGCCAGGCGGCGGACAGTACCTCGACGCCACATCGCCGCAGTCGCGCCTCGGTCCGCTGCCGTCGATGGACACGCGCGCCGTCGCGCTCCGCCTCGATTCAGGGCCCGCGGAGATCGTTCAGCTCCCGGGCGGATCGCCCGACGATCACGGCGCGGACGTGACGTGGCAGATGACGCTCAGGGAAGGCGGCGCGGGGGACATCGTCGGCGAAGAACGTCACAGCGGTGACAGCGCGTTCTTCCTTCGCACGGGCTTGAAAGAGGCCGACGCGCGCTCGCAGTACGTCGAGCAAAATATGCTGAGTGGGTGGTTCTCGACCGTGCGCGTCGACAAGGACGTCTCGTTCGACAGCGATCTCGGGGCGGGCGCCGTACGCGTGAAGTACGTCGCCCACTCGGATTCGCTCGCGCGTCGTGAAGGCCGCGAGCTCGTCGTCCCGCTGTCGCCGAGCTGGACGTTCACGTCGGCGCTCGCGCCGCTCGTGACCCGCACCTTGCCGGTGGTCCTTTCTCCCCAGCTCGCCCCGAGCCATCAGACACGCACGCTGCGCATCACCGCACCCGCTGGATATACGTGGACCGAGCTTGCGCCCGGTGGCGAGGTCGTGGGCGGTGAGTTTGGTCGGGCATCCCTCGAAGTGACGAGGGACGCACACGATCCACGCCTGCTCGTGGTCAAGCGCAAGATGACGCTCGATCTCCACGTCATCCCCGTCGAGAAGTACCCCGCGTGGCGTGCGTTCTTGCAGCGCGTCGATGCCCTCATGCACCGAACCGTGCGTGCGGGAGGTGCGTCATGAACGGTAGAATCGCGCTTCGAGCGGCTGCCCTTCTTGCATGGGTAGCGGCGTGCGGAGGCCCAGGGGCAAAGACGCCAGAGCACGCGGCAGCGGAGCTCTCCGGCGTGTTCGTCACGGCGATGCGCGCCGAGATGAACGGCGACGACAAGAAGGCTCTCGACCTCCACAGCCAGGTGATCATGACGGCGCTCGGCGTGGCGCCGGACGCACATCGCGTGGCCGCCATGCTCGCGTCCCTCGACGCGATCGCCGAAGGTGGCGCCTCCGCGCTCGAGGACGTGACCTCGCACACGGCGATTCTCGATCGCACGCGCGACGGCGCGGCCACGCTCACCGCGCTGACGAGCGACTACGGGCTTGGGACCGATCCGTTCGGCAAGGGCCTGCTCGCTCGAACGCTGGCCGACCGTGCCGCCGAGAGCGGAGATGCGACGAGCGCAGAGCGTTGGCGTGTGGCGTCCGGATGCGTACGGGACGTGACCGTCATCGGTCCCCTCGACTGGACGCGCATCGCGAGCGTGCGGGAGGGTGGGCCGCTCGAGAAGTTCGACGCGCCGATCGAAGCTTCCTACGCCCTACCGGGGCCGTTCGGCGAGAAGCTGCCGCCCGTCATCGTCAAGGGCCGCACGTGCGTCCACACCATCGGAACACTCGGCACCCGCCACGGGATTCGTGACATCGTCGTCGACGCCGACGTTCGATCGGAGCAGGACATCGGCGTGATGCTCCAAAGCGATCGCGCCGCGACGTTGCGCGTCGGGGGCAAGCTCGTCATCGATCGGCCGACCGAGCTCGGAACCGATGACGTCATGCGCTTCGCGCGCGTCCATGTCGGCAAGGGTCGCGTGCGTATCGTCGCGCGCAGCGGCGACGGCGACGTACAGATTTCGGTCCTCGGCGAGCACGGCGATCCACTTCCCATCACGGCCCCCGTTGTCGGAGCACGGGCGACGGCTGCAGCGACGGGCTCGAAGGGAGCCTCACCCAGCGATCTTCCGAAGCCGACCACCGACGCCGAGCGCACGCTCTTCGCAGCCGCTCTGCTTGCGTCGGGTGATGGGCACGGTGCCGAGGAGATGCTCTCCGGACCTGCAGGCTCCGAAGCAGCGCCCCCCGAGCTCTTGCTGATCTACGCACGTGCGGCAGCCGGTGCTCGCGATCTCGACAACATCCACCGCGCCGAACGGGCTCGCGCGGTCGACGACAAGGTCCTCGAGAAGGCGCCGATGGCATGGGAAGCCACCCTCGCCCACGCCAAGCTCGCTGCCGTGCGCAAGGGTGCGAGCGAGGCCAAGCTCGAGGCGCTACGCGATCTCGACGAGCAACGGAGCAAAGGGCGAGCAAAGGGCAATCCGCTCCTCGATGCGTTCGAGGCCGCGCTCGCGGGGCGTGAGGGTCTGCACGATCGCGCGACCGCAGCGCTCGAGCGGGCTCGCAAAGGTCTCGAGGGGACGACGCTCTTGCGGGACGTGGAGCGCGTGGCGCTCGAGCGCGCACCCGACGAGCGCGTCGCGTTCGAATGCGCGACCGTTCCTGCCGCGCAACGGGCATCGCTCGGCTGCTATTACGCGCTCCACGACATCGGCAAGCTCGACGACGCCCGCGCCGAGCTCCAGCGCATCCGTAAGGTGCGCGGGGCACCGAACGCCTACGCGACGTTCGCCCTTCGCGACGCGCTCGTCAAAGGCGACATGCCCGGGGCTCGCGCGGCCTTCGACGTGCTCTTGCCCGGTGAGCGCACGCTCAGCGGCATGCTCGCCATCGAGGGAACGCCCTCAGATCCGAACGCGCTCCGCGCCCGTCTCGTGTCGGCGACCGCCGAATCCCAAGACGCCCCTGGCGCTCTCCCTCCGCTCTTGCTCTCGCTCGGAGATGATCCCGCAACCGAGTTCGAAGGCGTCGCGGCACGTCTCGCGGCAGCGGATCGGAAGTCACCGGAGCTCGCGAGCGCCGCGACGGCGATTCTCGCGCACACCGAGCGCTACGACGTGTCGACCGACGGCGTTGTTCGCTATGTGTATTTCGACGTTCGTCGCGTCACCGGGACGACCGACATCGAAGACAACGCGGCAGCCCGCGTGCCGAGCTTGCTCGGGCGCACCACGATGCGCGTTCTCCGCCGGCGCATTCACAAGCGTGATGGGCGCATCCTCGAGCCGGATCGCACGCCAGGCGCATCGCAAAGCCACGCCGAGCTCGCGCAGCTCGAGCAGGGCGATGTCGTCGAGGCGCTCTATGAAGGTGTCGCAGTCGCCGCCGATACGGGTGATGTGGCGATCGACACGCCCGATCTCCTACCGGAGCGTACGGCGGTGGCACACGCTGACATCGAGCTTCGGCTCCCCGCGGCGCTCAAACCCGCGCTGTGGGTTCATCCGATCCTCGGCAAGGCTACCGAGACGACGGCGGGCGACAAGCGCGTGCTCAAGTGGTCGCTCGACCACCACAACGCCCGACGGCTCGAAGAGGGTGTGCCGCGCACCGAGCGTGAGGTGGGGATCGTGATGGGCACGACGACCTGGAGCACCGTCGGGCGTGCCCTTCGAGAGACGCTCGTCGCGCTCGAGAATCACGATGACGAGGTCTCCGCGTGGGCGCGGGCCGCTGCGGCCAATCATCCCCCCAAGTCCCGCGAGCTCGTCGAAGCCGTCGTCGCCCGCGCGGGAGACACGGTGCGCGAAGCATCGGGCGCGCTCATCGCGGACTTCGGCTACGGGTTCGGCCACACGCTCACGACCACCGCCCGCACCATCATCGTCGACCACGAGGGGAGCCGCACGTGGCTCATCGCGCGTGCGCTCACGGAGCTCGGCGTACCGGTCGACGTCGGGGTCTCGGAGAGCGAAGCCTACAGCGCAGATCCCGGCTACCCAGCGCGATTCAGTCGATTCTCACACCCGCTCGCTGTCGCACACATCGGCAGCGAGGAAGTCTGGATCGACGCCGACGTGTCGGGGCCGCCCCTTCCCGCTGGACGCATCTCGCCCGAGCTCCGCGGTCGCAGCGTCCTCTTCGCGGATGGGAGCATCAAGCCCGCCCCGGCGATGTCCCTCGAGAAGGAGCGCGACGAGGTGGATCTGCGGCTCACCGTCGACGACAAGGGCGATGCGCGTGGCGATCTCACGGTGCTCCTCCGCGGCCGCGCTGCGCAGCAGATCGCGCAGGCCCTGTTCAAGCTCGTAGGCTTCGAGCGCGAGAAGGCTCTCTTCGGCATCGCCCTCGGGTGGGTGCCGTTTGCCAACGTCGACAAGGTGGCCCTCTCATCGAGCGAAGGAAGCTGGCAGATCGCCCTACGCGCGGAGATCTCCGTGCCCGGCTATGCGCAGCCCGCCGAGATCGAAAAGAAGGGGCTCAAACCGGGTGAAGCGCGTGTATGGCTGCTTCCGGGCCTCGAGCCCATCCACTACGTCTATCCGCGGTCATCGGTATCGACGCTCGTCGCGACATACGCGGGGCAATCGGCACGCGAGAGCGCCCTCTCCATTCGCTCGGCGGTGCAATACCACCTCCACCGGCGCGTCGAGCTTCCCAAGGGCGCGACCGTCTTGAAGTCGCCTGGGCCGGCCGACGTGCGTTCGTCGAATCTCGAAGGCAAGCGCGCCATCTCGGTCGCGCAAAACGTCGTGGAAGACGAGTTTTCGCTGGGTGTGACGACCGGTACGGTCGCCCCCGATCACTACGGTGACTTCGTCGACGCCGCCCGCAAGGTCGACGATTCGTTTCTCTCGAGCACGCGCGTCAAGCTATAAGAGGGCATGGCCGAGCTCGTCGACATTCAGAAGCACGCGGACGAAATCAAGAAAGACCTCGCCGTCCCCAAACAGAACGAAGTGTTCGAAGCTGCGGCCGAGGCGGGCTATCTCACGGCCAACGCTGACGGCACGATCGACGACGAGGAACGCGAGATGCTCGTGCGTGCCATCGAGGTGCTCTCGACCGGCGCGGTGATCGAGTGGGAAGTCGAGACGCTCCTCGAGTCGTGCGCCGAGCGCGCGAAGAGCGAGGGTGAGGCGAAGCGTGCCGACGCGGTCGGCGCCAAGCTGAAGACGCTCGGCCAACCCGAAGCGGGTCTCCTCTTCGCCGCGTTCATTGCGCAAGCGAGCGGCGGCATCGACAAGAAGGAGTCGGCGGTGCTCCACGCGATCGGCAAGGCAGCGGGCGTGGCGAAAGCCAAGGTGACGGCGCTCTTGAAACGGGTGGGGGCAAAAGAGTCGGCATGAGCGGGCATTCGAAGTGGGCGACGATCAAGCACAAGAAGGGCGCGCTCGACGCCAAGCGCGGCAAGCTCTTCACCAAGCTCATCAAGGAGATCACGGTCGCTGCTCGCATGGGCGGCGGTGACATTTCCGGCAATCCGCGCCTCCGCAAGTCCATCGCCGATGCGAAGGGCCAGTCGATGCCGAACGACCTCATCAACCGCGCCGTCAAGCGCGGGACGGGTGAGATCGAAGGTGCGGCTTACGAAGAGGTTCTCTACGAAGGCACCGGGCCTGGCGGCACGCTCTATCTCGTCGAAGGGATGACCGACAACCGCAATCGAACCGTCGCCGAGATCCGCAAGATCTTCGAGAAGCACAGCGGCGTGCTCGGTGGTGCAGGTACCGCGGGATGGGCGTTCGACCGCAAGGGGACGCTGACGATCGCGAAGAGCGCGGTCACCGAGGATGCGTTGATGGACGTCGCAGTCGGCGGAGGCGCCGACGACTACGAGGCGACTGGCGACGACTGGACGGTGACCACGCCCGCGGAGGCGCTGAACGCCGTGCTCGAGGCGCTCGACAAGGCGAAGGTGCCGGTGAAGGCGTCGCAAATCGCGTTCCTCCCCAAGAACAAGAAGGCCATCGGCGGACGCGAGGCCGAGGTCGCGCTGAACCTCGCCGAGGCGCTCGACGATCACGATGACGTGCAGAACGTCTACTCCGACTTCGACATCTCGGACGAGGAGCTCGCACGCCTGGCGTGAGCGTCGCCGGCGAGACGCGTGTCCTCGGGCTCGACCCGGGAACACGACGCTTCGGGTGGGGCATGGTCGCCCGTCGCGGGACACGCCTCGTTCACCTCGCGCACGGGGTGGTGGCGCTCGGCGATGGGATCCTCGCGGAACGGCTGGTCGCCCTCGAGCGGGAGCTCGACGAGGTCGTCCGCGCACATCAGCCCGGGCAAGCGAGCTGCGAGACGCTCTTCTTTCACAAGGATCCGCAAGCCGCGGCCAAGCTCGGGCACGCGCGCGGCGTCGCGCTTCTCGTATGTGCGCGCGCGGGGCTCGACGTTTACGAGTACGCTCCCGCCCGCGTGAAGCGCACCGTCGCCGCGCACGGACGCGCGGAGAAGTCCCAGGTCGCGCAGATGATCCGCGTCATCCTCTCGCTCGGCGAGCTGCCCCCGAGTGACGCCGCCGACGCGCTCGCGCTCGCTGTGACGCACCTGCAGAACACCATCACCCGTCGCCCCGGAACGCGCTGATGCGCTACGCTATGCGTCTCGGTCACCGGGGAGGTTTCCATGCAGTCGCCATTGTCCGCACGTTGTCTCGGCGTCAGCCTCGGCGCGCTCGTGACCGTGGCTGCATGTAGCAGCCAGCCAGGCTCGTCGTCGGATGCTGGATCGGACGGTGGCCTCGGTGATGCCAGCCATGACGGCGCGCCGTCCGATGTCAGCTCGGCAGAGGACACCGGCTCGGGAGGAGACAGCGGAGACAGTGGGATCGCGACCGAGGTGTGCGTCGATTCCACGGCCGCATTCACGACCTCGGCCGCCGAAGGCCAGTGGAGCGACGGCGGCTACTTCATCCGCAACGACGCGTGGAACACCGATGCGGGTCCGCAGACGCTCTACGCTTGCTCGTACCATAGCTGGAACGTCGTCGCGACCGAGCCGAGCACCACGGACGTGAAGACGTATCCCGACGTCCAGATGGACTTCCAACAGAACGGCGGCAGCACGGGTTCGGGCGTACCCATCAGCTCGTTCAATTCCATCACGAGCACGTTCGCCGAGACGAGCCCGCAGGTCGGAATCTACGAGGACGCTTACGACATCTTCGTCAACTCGAACACGCTCGTCGGCCCGGGCACCACCGAGATCATGATTTGGGTCGACAACTACAAGCAGGTACCGGCCGGCAGCATGGTCGCGGCGGCCGTGGCCTTGGACGGCCGCAACTACGATGTCTACTACGAGCCCGACAACGGCAACGGCGGCCACTACATCGCGTTCGTGGCGAACACGAACTTCACCTCCGGCACCGTGGATATCCTCGCGTTCTTCAACTACGTCATCAGCAAGACCTGGATACCGTCAACCGCTCCGCTGAATCAGATCTGCTTCGGCGTGGAGATCTGCGAAACGAACGGCGCGAGCGCCACGTTCGAGTTCACGGACTTCTCGATCACGACGCTTTGACGTTCGACTACGGCTTGACGGGAATGCGCGGGTCTCGGCTCTGGAACTCGAGCATCCAGCCCGGGTACTCCGCCGGAAGGGTGCTCGCTGCATCGAGCGCAGCGACGTGCTCCGGCGAAAGCGTCACGGACGTCGCTGCGAGGTTGTCGACGAGCTGGTCCTTGTTCTTCGCGCCGATGATGATGCTCGTCACGAACGGACGCGTGAGCTGCCACGCGAGCGCGACGCGCGCGACGGAGATGCCCGTTTCCTTCGACACGACGCGGAGGGCATCGAGGACCTTCGGCAACCGCTCCTTGTCGACCGGCGGGAAGTCGAACGACGTGCGGCGGGCGCCTTCGGGGCCAGCCTTGCCCGGGTCGAACTTGCCCGAGAGCAACCCGCCAGCGAGAGGGCTCCACGGCATGATCGCGAGACCCTGGTCGGTCGCGAGCGGCGCGATCTCGCGCTCGATGTCGCGCCCGGCGATGGAGTAGTAGACCTGCGCGCTCTGAAACCGCGCGAGGTTGTTGGCGTCGGCGTACGCGAGGGCCTTCATCGCGAGCCACGCGGGCAGGTTCGAAAAGCCTACATAGCGGGCCTTGCCCGAGCGGACGACGTCATCGAGCGCACGCACGGTCTCTTCGATCGGGGTGTCACGGTCGACGCCGTGAATCTGGTAGAGATCGACGAAGTCGAGCTTGAGGCGTTTGAGGCTCGCGTCGATCGACGCGAGGATGTGCGAGCGCGAGAGCCCCACCTGATTGGGTCCCGGCCCTGTGCGCCCGCGAACCTTCGTCGCGACGAGCGTCTGCCCGCGTGGGCGGCCGAGCGATGCGAGTGCGCCGCCGACGAGCGTCTCGGACTCGCCCTCGGAGTAGACATCGGCAGTGTCGATGAAGTTGATCCCCTCGTCGAAGGCCGTACCGATGATGCCCTCGACCTCCTTGGCGCCGAGCTTGCCGACGACCTCCCAGAACCCCTTGCCACCGAACGTCATGGCGCCGAGGCAAAGTTGCGACACGTAGAGACCCGTCTTACCGAAGAGGCGATAGCGCATGCTCAAATCCACTGCGCCATCCGCTGCCGGCGGTCAAGTGGCCACTAAACCAAATCCGACTATAACGAAGCCATGCGCGCCCTATCCTTCGCCGTCGCCGTTGCCTTGACGCTCGCGCCCCATGCGGGTGCGCAGAATCCACAATCGCTCACGGTCACCCAGGCGGTCGCGAACGTACAGGCGGTCTACGCCAACGTGAGCACTTACAACGCGGCGTTCACACAGAACTACATAATCGGCGCGATGCACACGACGGTCACGTCGGCCGGGACCGTGACGTTCGCGCGACCTAGCAACATGAACTGGGCCTACACGCAGCCACCCGGCAACCGTGTCATCGTCAACGGCCAGCGGGTGTCGGTTTATCAAGCCGCGACGAATCAGACGGTCGTGATGAACCAGGCGCAGGTCCCGGCCGCGTTCTCGTTTCTCACGGGACAAGCCCAGCTCACGTCGACGTTCAACTTCACGATGCCCGCCACGCTCGCGTTCCCCGGCGGGTACGTTCTCGTTGGAACACCGATCACACCGATGCCCGGCGTGAACACCGTGCTTTTCTACGTCGACGGACAGACGTCACAAGTCAGGCGCGTCATCGTGCTCGATGGTCAGCGCAACCAAAACGCTTTCACGTTTGCCAACGTGACAACGACAAACGTCGCGGCTTCGAACGCTTCGGCGAGCGCGTCACACCCCTGACCTACTGGTGGGTTGCATTGGGGCCTCGAAACGGGCAAAACGTTTCGGTCAGTCGTCCGTCCAACCGAGTAAGCACCGAATGATGCGTTCCCTCATCGCCGCCATCGCCCTCGCTGCCGTCGTGCTTGTTGCGCCGCAGGCGAGCGCCCAGAGCACCACGCCCGACGTCGCGACCGCGGTCGTCAACGTCCAGGCTTTCTACAACCGGACGAACACCTTCAGCGCCGACTTCAACCAGCAGTACCTCGCCAAGGCTTACAACACGACGAAGACGTCGACGGGGCACGTCATCTTCTCGAAGCCCGGCAAGATGGACTGGGAGTACACCGACCCGAAGGACAACCGCATCGTGTCCGACGGCACGACCCTTCGCGTTTACGAAGCCGCCAACAAGCAGATGTACGAGCAGACGGTGAACCAGTCGCAGTACCCCGCCGCGCTCGCGTTCCTCACCGGTCAGGGGAGCCTCGACTCGAACTTCACCTTCGAGATCAAGACCGGCGCGGAGATGGGCTACCCGGGCGGGTACGTGCTCGTCGGCACGCCGAAGACGCCGACGCCGGCCTACACGAAGGTGCTCTTCTACGTCGATTCGGGCACGTCGCAGGTGCTCCGCGTGCTCATTCTCGACGGGCAGCAGAATCGCAACCGGTTCGACTTCACGAATGCCCAGGTCAACCTGACCATCGACGCGTTGAAGTTCACGTTCAGCCCACCGGTCGGCACCACCATCGTCAAGCCCTGAACGTAAGGCCCGCAGGCGGCACCAAGGTGGGCTAACCTTCGCTGTCGAGGTGTTGCGATGCATGCACGCTTTTCTTGGTTGCTTGCGGGTTTGACGTTTGCTTGCGGCTCGTCCACCAACCGCTTCGGAGGCGATGCTGGCATGGATGCCAACCCCTTCAACTTCGACGGCGGCTTCGGCGACGTTGGCACCTCCGATGCCCCGGAGGGCGGCACGGTCGACAAGTGTCACGTCCCGCCCGACGGGACGAGCGTCAACGCACCGAACTGCACGATGCCGCCGCAACCGCCGAACTCGTTCGACCCCGTGTTGAAGTGGTCGTGGACGGACACGGTGGGTGGCGGCACGAACTTCTTCGAGGGCAGCATGGTCACGCCCATCGTCGCGAACTTCACCGACGACAACGGCGACGGCATGATCGACCTCTGCGACATCCCCGACGTCATCATCGCGACGGGCGGCGGGCCGGTCGGGGCGCAAGGCTCGATCTACATGCTCGCCGGTGACACCGGAAAGCTCGAGTACACCTTCGATCTCCCAGGCGACATCGACAGCAGCGTCAACCCCGCCCTCGGCGACATCGACGGTGACGGCATCCCCGAGGTGCTGGCGAACGACACGGAGGGCCACCTCGTCGCCTTCAGCAACACGGGCAAGGTGAAGTGGAAGAGCTCGGTCATCGGCGCCTACAAGCAAGTCACGGCGTCCTACTGCCACGCGATCGCCATCCACGATCTCGACGGCGACGGCAACCCCGAGATCATCGTCGCGTTCGAGGTGTACGACAACAAGGGCAACCTCAAGTTCGGCTACGACGAGTCGAGCTTCGATGGGGAGTATTGGTGCCCCGCGAACACCGCTGCCGACCTCGATGGGGACGGCAAGATGGAGGTCATCTTCGGCAACGCCGCGTTTCACTCGGATGGGACGAAGTACTGGAGCATCCCCGGGCCGCCCGGCCAGCCTCAAATCGCGAGCTTCGACGCGAGCGGGCTGCCGGAGATCTTCCTCGCCCGCGAGGACGGGATCCTCATCCTCGCCCACGATGGCACCATCTTGAGCGGCCCCGTTCAGCTCTACGATCCGCAGGTCTCACCGAACTGCTGGGACAAGCCTGGCGTCGTGAACGACTTCGATGGCGACGGGCACCCGGACATCTCCGATTCGAGCTGCGCGCACGTGTCGGTCTACCACGTCGATCCGACGACGCACGCACTGTCGGTGAACTGGTCGCAGCCCGTCGACGACACGAGCGGCCTCGCGTCGAGCACCGCGTTCGACTTCCTCGGGCGCGGCACGGCCGACGGCGTCTACGGAGATCAAGACAACCTTTGGGTGTTCGACGGCCTCACCGGATCGGTCGAGATGAGCGCGGTGCGCGCGAGCGGGACGCTCATCGAGTACCCCATCGTCGCCGACGTCGACAACGACGGCTCGGCCGACATCGTCGTCGTGTCGAACGTGGGCGGCGATCACCCCGAGAACTACAAGCACACCGTCGACGTCTACCAGGACAGCCAGAAGCGCTGGATCCCCACACGACGCATCTGGAATCAGCACGCCTACTCCGTCACCAACGTCCGCGAGGACGGGACGATCCCGCCGTTCCCGATACCGAGCTGGCAGAACCTGAACACGTTCCGCTCGAACTCGGAGATCCAGGCCGGGCAGAACTGCGCCCCGCCCCCGCCGAACCCGCACTGACCGCAGGCCTTTAGTTGCCGTAGAAGTAGTAATCGGCCGTATACGACGCCGTGGTGGTCATGCCCACGTCGCCAGACCCGGTACACCCAGTGCTCGGTGCGACGCCGCCCGTGGTGAAGAGGCGCTGGACCCAAACTGTCTGCGAGATGGTGCCAGCCCCTCCGACGTTGAACTCGGGAAGCAGCAACCACGCAACGGCGGTCGGATCAGGCTGGAAGCCATTGTTCTCCTTCTCGCCGACGACGAAGCTCTGATCGGCTGTCGTCATCCATTCGGGAAACTTCGCCCCGCCGTCGCTCGCGAAGTGATCGCCGACGACCGTGCCATGGCAATCCGCGAGGGTCGCCGTCGGACCCGTGAGCGTCCAAGCGTAACTGCTCGCTGCGGCTTCGCACGTGTAGTTTTGCGTGCCGCTCCCTGCGAAGTGGAGCAGGAGAGGCGGGAGCGGGCCTCCATCGGGCGGGAGGAGGATTCCTGCGTCCGCTGGAATCGTCGGAAGCTCGGTCCACGCGGGCGCGCACCCGCCGTCGCCCGCGTCGTTCGCGTCGCCCGCCGCGTCCATCGGTGATGCGTCGTTCGCGTCGTTCTTGGCGACGTCTTGCGTCGTGACGTCCACCGCCGAACCGTCCCCCGCATCCGAGGTGCTCGAGCTATCGCCCGAGCACGCTTGCATCGTGAGGCCGACGATTGTCGAGGTCGAAGCCAACGCGACGAGGGCGACGGCGCGCCTCATCGATCGCTCCGCGCGAGCTCGCTCGCGTGGTCGGCCGGCCTGCCAGCACGGTGCTCGCCGAAGCTCCCCCGAAACGCTCTGCCACCTTGATTGAAGGTCACGAGGAAGCCGTCACTCTCGCGGGTGACGGTGAGGTTCTGAACCTCTCCCGCCTCTGGCAACGTCCAGAGCTCGTGCGGCTCGGTCCACGCGCGACTTGCCCACCAGATGCGGCCGTACTCGGCCCGGACGATGACGTGCTGGGCGCCCTCGACTTGGGCAGTCGCAACCGGCGGATCGTTGACTTGGGTGCACGCAGGCAACGCGAGCGCAGCCGCACAGCAGATCATTCGTAGATTCATGGGGTCCTCCCTCTGGACTCGCTCATGACCACGCACGAGTCCGACGAAGGTTTCGCGCCTCGAGAATTATTTTGCGCGAAGCGACAGAATGCTGCGCCCGACGCTCGCGCCGACGAGCGCGAGAAGGACAATCGGCAGCGCGTGCCCGATGAGGACGTGCATGGAGGTGGTGATGGGGCACCAGAGGTCGACCGTGATCTCACCGAACGCACCTGCGGCTGCTCCAAGGGCTGCGCCGCTCGCGATTGGGTGTACGGCGACCGTACGCTTGCGCACGTAGAGAGCGGCCGCGAGGATGGGCGCCCCCGACGCGAGCGTCATCGCGAGGCAGCGAAATCCGACGTGGGGTGCCGGCTCCGCATAGCGCCCGTGCCAGATCACCAGCCACACGTACGTGGCGACGGGCGCGACGACGGCAATCGCGAGGAGGGCCGCGCTTGGTCGTCCCACGGCCGACTTACCACGCCACCACGCGACGCTCGCGCACGCGACCGCGAGGATGAGGGACCCCGCGGCGATGCCGAGGGTAACCGCCATCGGCCGCTCCGCGGAGTGGTCGATGCCGCCGGATGCCAAGAACAACGGCAACCCCGCGAGCGCCGCAATCGCGTAAATCACGACGGCGCGACGACGACCCTCCGATCGGGTCCGGGCACGGTGTGCCGCGGCGTCAGCCAACACTTTGTCGCGCAACGAGGACGACGGCGTCATCGCCTGAAGCTCTTTTCTATCACGTTTGGTGCGACGTCATCCCTCAGGGCGCCACGAAGCGCCTCGTAGCAGCGATGGGCTCGAAGCTTGACGGCGGTCACGGTGGTCCCGAGCGTTTCGGCGGCCTGCGCCACCGAAAGCCCGTCGTATTTGATGAGCTCGAACGCCACGCGTTGCGACTCGGGCAGCGCTTCCATCGTTTCTTGGATGGCGTGGGCGGCCTGCTTCGTCCGGAGGACGTCGTCGGGCGCGAGCCCCTCGGCGAGGTCGGCGACCTCGTGGAGCCCATCGCCCTGAACCTCGCGCCTGTTCTTGCGGTACGAATCGATCGCGAGCCTGCGTGCGATGGCGAACGCCCACGGCAAGACGTCTGCGCCGGTGACGTACGTCTCGCGCGCGCAATGCATCTGCAAGAAGGTCTGCTGCACGAGATCCTCGGCGCGAGCGCGCTGGCCTGTTTGCCGCGTGAGGAAGGCGAGGAGCTTCGGGGCGATCAAATCGTAGAGCTCCGCGAACGCGCCATCGTCACCGAGGGCGTACCGGTCCATCGCGCGGCTTGCGGCGTCCGCAAGGCTCGTGTCGAGGCTCGTCGTGGTCTTTTCCCTCCCTTCAGCACGTCATGTGTAACACCGCGTCATGGGGAACACGGCCGGCGAAGGGGGAAGTTTCGAGAAAAGTCATGCGCGGGGGAGTCACTTCGTGGGCGGAGGAAGCGGCGTATTGAAGGTCGCCTGGCAGTCGCTCGTGACGTGCGGGAAATCGACGACGTCGCCCTTCCACCCGACCGTAGCTGCGGCGGCTTCGTGGCGCGCGCGGACATCGAGTGAGTGAGGCTCTGCGGTGAGCACGCCGAGGTTTCCATCGGCGACCTCGAGGACCATGACATCCGGGAAGCGCGCCTTGATCGCGTCGAGCAGCGCGCGCGGGGGCGGGCCGCTTCCGCGAAAGCCGAGGTACGTGAGGAAGCCCTCCTTGCACGTCTTGCTCTTCTCGATGGGCGCGGCGTCCAAGTGCGCGGGCGGCGTCGTGCTCGCTGTGCTCGTCGCGATCGGTGCCGTCAGCGTCGTGGTCGGCGTCGCTGCAGAGCCGCAGCTCACGACCATCAACACGAAAGCGTGCCGCATGCTCACGAACGAGCGATAGCGCACTTCGAGGTTCGTGTCCGAACGTGCCTCACTGAAACGTGATCGTCAGCCAGTCGCGTTGCAGGAGCTCCCTCGTCTCGAACACCAGCGTGAACGCGCGGCGTGCGAGGGTCACCGTGTGGTTGATGACGGGTACGTTCGCGCCACGCTGCTCCACGCGAAGGCGGAACCGCTCGCCGCTACGCCAGGGAGTATCGAGGCGAGCACTCGGGGTGGACACCGGCCCAGCGGAGGGCAGCACCATGGGGAGCTCCACCTCCGTGCGGCCGTCGTGCGAAGCGCACGCCGTCAGGGATACGAGCGCCGGGATGAGGGCGTTGCGGAGCACGGAGTCGCCTCCGACTACGCGGAGCGGCGTGTCCGGATGCGCAACCGTTCCAGAAGCGCCGGGATCGGCGCGACGCCGAAGACGGGTGCAAGCGCAAGCCGCTCGCGCCTTGCGAGCTCCCACTCGACCACGCGCCCCCAGAAGAGCGCGTTGAACGTCCCGAGCGCAAAGCCCGCGACGATGTCGATCAGGTAGTGCCACCGCAAGAACATCGTCGCCCCCATGATCTGCAGCACGCAGAACGCGAGGATCGGCCATATCTGCTTGAACGGCGCACGCTTGCGGTGGACGAACGCGAAGACCGCCAAGAACGTCGGCGCGCCTGTGTGCAGGCTCGGGAAGATGTCCTTGAGCGCCCCAGCGGAGTGTACCCCCTGGAGGACGAGCGCCCAGAAGGGCCCACCGACGAGCTCTCGCTCGAAGTGGAGCTCGTGATAGGGGCCGAAGCCTGGCACGACCAGATAGAGCAGGTGCGTCATGCAGAACTGCGCGACGAGGCCCGTCCCGAAGTGGCGGAGGAGCTTGTTGTCGCCCGAGAGCCAGAGGATCGGAAAGACGTTGCAGGCGACGATGATGAAATACATGAAGTAGAAGAACGCGAACCACTCGGTCGTCCCACTCGTCACGTACTTGTCCCACGCGACCGACGGCTCGTAGTGGAAGACCTTGAGGTCGAACGCGTAGATCTGCGCGTCGTATGCGCGCTGGCTGATGGCCGGCAGGATCCATCGGAGCTGGAAGTACGACAGCACGATGGGCGCCATGATGCCCGCGCGATAGAGCGCCGCCGATGCGATGCCCCGCACGACCTCGCCGCGCACGAGGACCAAGCAGAGGATGAGCATGGAGTAATCGATGCACACGTCCTTGAGCGAGCCCCAGCAGTTGGGGCCGCGCGTCACGAGTAGACACGTCGCCAGAATCGCGAAGTAAACCGTCGCGATCCAATCGATCACGGCCATGTTGCGGACGATGCGGCGCACGAGGGAATCCGAGCGGCCGGCTTGCGCCGCAGAAGCCTCGTGCTGATTGAAAATCGGTTGCACCATCGCCACGCGAATCGTCTCGCTCGAAAAGGGTGCGCTCAGTCTCATGGGATCGTCAACGTGTTGCCATGAGCTATTTACCGCGAAGCTCTTTGCGCGGTGCGAACTTGCCTTCCCCCGTCACTCGTCGTCGCGGGCCGCTCTCACTCGCAGGATCTCGTGTTTGGCCGCTGTAGCGAGCAGCTTCGCTTGGCACGCGAGGCGGCGGTCGGGGGGCCCCTGGCCGAAGGCATCGAGGACCTGCAGCTCGTCGTCCTCCGCTTCGGCGAGGAGGTGGGGGCCCTCCAGCACGACGAGTCGGCACGTCCCGCAGCTCGCGCTTCGACAGGAGAACGGAATCGGGGCGTTCGCCGTGTCGCAGAGATCCACGAGCGCACTACCGCCCGGCGCGTCGACCTCGCACGTTTCTCCTTCGAGCCCGATGAAGACGACGCGGGGCATGGGTTCGCTCGGTTCGTTTACACGCGTTCGAGCAGGAGCGCATGCTCGAAGCGGGGGGCCGTCGCGAAGGCTCGCGTCTGCCTGAAGTGTGGCCTCGCCTGTGACGCACGGGCCACGGGGCGAAAACCCGCACGCGGCGCGACGAGCGCGAGCGTCTCGTCGGCGCGGACTGCGACCTCGCCAACCTCGGAGTCGGCCATGATGAAAGCGACGCGCGCGTGGGGTGCGAGGACACGGTGCATCGCATCGAGCGTGGCTCCGAGCTGCCGCTGCCAGTCGCCCATCGTGTGACGATGCCGCCTCGCTCCCATCTCGCCCTGCTCGAAGCGGCCCGTGTGAAGCCCGAGCCAACGCATGCGAAGGGCGTGATGCTCGAGGTAGTCGTACGTGCCGACGTAAGGGGGCGACGTGACGACGCCGCCACATTCACCATCGCGCACGTGGGAGAGCTCGCGCGCGTCATCGACGAAGACGAACGCCCGCGGCCTCGGTGTCGGCATCAAGGCGGCGAGCTCGGTCGTTCGCCGCACGAGCTCCTCGGTCTTCTTCACGAAGAGCTTGGCGGTGAAACCCGCGGCGATGCGCTTGGGCGTCGCGAGCGGAGCGGTGTCGGCCCGGCGACGGCTGACCTTCGTGAGGATCGCGCTCAGCACGAGCCGCAAGTCGTCGCGAACGATGCCGTCGGTCTCGCGCGCGATGGCGTCCCGCAGGCTGTCGAGCTCGAGGAGGACGTGCGGGTCGAACGCCGCGACGTCCTCGTGGCCGTAGTGGCGATGCGCCCCCGCGCGGGCCTTGCGACGGGTGTCGGCGTGCTCTCGGACGCGGGCGGCGGCTGCGACGAGACGGGCGTCGTGGGCCGCGTCGCGCAGGGCGACCTTGCGTGAAGCGAGCAGCGTGGCGAGTGGGTTGAGGTCGGTGCCGATGGCATCGCGCCTCGCGAGCATCGCGCAGACGAGCACGGTGCCCGAGCCGCAGAAGGGATCGAGCACCTTGGTTCCGCCCACGCTCACGATCTCGACGAGGCGGGATGCCGTCGTCGGGTGCATCCGCGCGGGATAGACGTGAAAGCCGTGGACGTGGGCGCGGCTGGGATCGTCCTCGGCGGTTTTGGATTCTGGCGGCGGAGGCGCGACATCGAGGGCGTGGGCGAGGGCGAGCGATTCTTCTCGTGCTCCTCCGCGCGTGACCTCCCCGCCGACGTGGGTGAGGGCGCGCCGGCGTTCTGGCGGGCGTGGCGCGGTCACTTGCGTTTCTCCGCGACCGACTCCGACTCCGACTCTGACTCCGACTCCGACTCTGACTCCGGCTCCGTCTTCGATGCCGACGCCGCGATCCGTGTCATCGGGGCGACGCGGACTGCGAGGCCTTGGGTCGCCACGGCCGTTTCGACGTCGGCCTCGGGGATGTGGAGCAGTGTCGCGATTTCGGTGACCGTCTTGTCCTTCGTCGTAAGCTGCTGGATGGCCGCTTCGTACGCGTGCTCGACGGCGCCCCGCAGACGTTTGCGCTCCGTTGCGGCGCGCCGGGACGCTCGGGCTGAAACGATGGCCAGCGCGACGCCCATCGCGATGAGCAACCCTGCCGCGATGAAGCTCGCAGGCGCGAGGACGATGGCGAGAAGGAGGGTCAGCGCGGCAGGCCCGCCCGTCAGCCACGTCGTGACACGCTGCACGGCCGCCGAACGCTTGGCCCCGCTCGCCTCGCGGAGGGCAATGAGCGACTCCTCGGGGGTCGGCTCGCCCTTCATCTCGATGCGAGGGTTGCCGCACACCGCGCAGACCCACCGAAGCTCGGGGTGCGGGACGGCGTGGGCGAAGGACTCGCAGATGGGGCACCGCGTCTCCTCGCCGTAGACCTTCGACAGGTCTGCACCGGGCGAAAGAGCGTCGGCCATGAGCAGCGGATTATCACGTCGCCGCGCGGTGCGGTCCGGGATCCATGTAAGGTGGGCGGCCGCGAATGCGTTAGGCTGGCGTCGATGATGGTTCGTAGATGGGCGGGCGGCGTGGTCGTCACGTGCATGCTTGCCGCGGCGTGCGCCGCGAGCGACTCGCGCAACAAGGCGGTCGCGCCGACCGGAGCTGGCGGGGCGAATGAGTTTCCCGCGTCCATCGGGGTGGCCCGCGCCGAGCTCGACAAGGCGGCCCACGACGTCGACCTGGCCCTCTCGGACTGCCAGAGCGCCTGCAAGGCGCTCGCGTCATTCGAGCGGTCGGTGACTCACCTCTGCCTCGTGGCGGAGCCGGAAGAGTGCAGCGACGCCCGGGTCCGGTTCGACCGTGCCCGTCGCGCCATCCTCGCCCAATGCGGGGGTTGCTAACGGAGAGAAAGCCGCCAAGACGCCAAGACGCCAGAAGAAAAGAATGGTGGCGTCTTTGGCGTCTGGCGGCTTTTTCGCCTGCCTCCGTGATCAACCGGTGGCTTTGGTGACATTATCGCACCGGTAGTTGACTCCCATGGGGGAAGTGTGGGATTGCACCGCCCGAACGCATCACGGAGAACATCATGAAGACGCAATTGGCTTGGATTTTTGGTGGCGGGTCGGTCGTGGCCCTTGGGCTCCTGACCACGGTGGGCGGCTGTAGCAGCACCGGCAACGGCAATGATGCGGGACCGGACGTCACGACCGCGCAAGACACCGGTAAGGACACACAAAACACCAACGACGTGGCCAACGACCAAGAGGTCCAGGACTCCGGCGCAGACTGCAAGACAGTTCCGAGCGACGTGCCCTTCGAAACCGACGCTGCCAACGCAATCTACTGTCCGTTCCAAGAATCGTCTGACGGAGGCGAGCTGTTCGGCCCGTGCGGTCGAGGCAACCACTGCTGCGACTACACCAGCGGCAGCAACCCGTCGACGTGCCTTCCCCTAGGCACGGCGTGTCCGTTCGAGGCAGGCACCAACGCTGACCTCCAATGCGAAGAGTCAGCGGACTGTCAGAACGGTGTCTGCTGCATGACCGGTGCGAGCCTTGGGATGGATCAGGGCTGTTCATACTTCTTCGCATCGAAAAACCACGGCACCGCATGTGTGACAGGCAGCAGCTGCGGCGGCACCTCACCACAAATCTGCGGTCAGACCGCGGATTGCACGACGGGAACCTGCCAGCCGATTTACACGCTCGGCGTCTGGCTCGGCGTCTGCCAGTGACCTAAGCGAAATCAGCGCATGAAAAAACCCACCCCGGATGCAGCCAGGGTGGGCTCGGTCTCACGCGCTGTCGCGACTTATGTCACGACGGCGGTGACTGGCTGGCTCCAGTCACCCGGGCCGGTCTTCGTGATCGGGCGGTGACGGTACGTGACCGTCGTGCCCGGCACGAGACCGGTAATGGTGGTGCTCGCCTGGGTCGACGTGGGAACGGCGATCCAAGTTTTGCTACCGTCGGTGCTGTACTCGAAGTCATTCGCCTTGGCGCCCTTGAGCGCTTTGGCCACGACCTTCACCGACCCAGAAGCGACCGCTTTGACGGAGAGGTCGCTCTTTTGATGCGAGGCGGTCTTGCGAAGCCTCATCGCCGCATCTTGTGCGATGGTGCTCGCTTGCGTCAGATTGACGCTCGCTACGCCTTGGACGTACCCACGCAGCTGCTGCATCAGCTGTATGAGTGCCGTCCGGGCGTCATCCCGCGCCGCGCGAGTCCCAGTGTGGGCCTTGAAGGCCGCCTGGGCGTTCGCGAGCGCGGTGCTCGCCGCGCTCACTGTCGAGAGCGCGGGACTGGGGGAGCTGAACGTGGCCTTGTTGACCGTCATCGCATTGACGACGGTCGTCGAGGTCTCGATCAGCGCGGAGACCGGCGTGTTCTCTTCGATACCGAGAACCACGACGATCGTGCTGGCTAGAAGTGACATGCGTCACCTCCTTTGTTGGGGTTGAGGTTCCCACGGGCCACCATGGCGTCGCGGGGTACTGCTGTTTGTTGTTGGTTCATGTTTCACGTTCCTATCTGGGTCTTCCGACCCGGTTCGGAGGTGCGGGATTGCACCTCCTATATGAGTAGCTATCGGCGAGGTCGATCCGGGACCAACAAAATGAAAAATCGACATCGCTCCCGGTGGAGGAAGTCGTGTCGAATTTGGCTTCAGAGCCGGAGTCAGAGCCGGCGTCAGATTCGGAGACGGATTCGGAGCTTAGGAGACTCCATCGATCCTCTAGGAGACCCGATCGATCCTCTGGGAGACCCGATCAATCCTCCAGGAGACCCGATCGATCCTCGAGGACACCCGATCGATCCTCGAGGAGACCCGATCGATCCTCTAGGAGACCTGATCGATCCTTACGGAGACCCGATCGATCCTCTAGGAGACCTGATCGATCGTGTAGGAGACCCGATCGATCCTCTAGGAGACCCGATCAATCCTCTAGGAGACCCGATCAATCCTCTAGGAGACCTGATCGATCCTCTAGGAGACCTGATCGATCGTGACGGAGACCCGATCGATCGTGACGGAGACCCGGATCAACCAAACGGAGACTTGGGCGAACCCGCTCTAAGACGGGCGTCGCGCTCACCACCCTGAGTGATCTCGACCACCTGGCTCATTCGATCAGGCGCCAGCGCACGTCATCCAGGTCACCAGTCCCGTGCTGGGCGCCTTGTCGCAAACGCCACAGTTTGGCCATGGGCCTCCGTCTGGCGGTGGGGGAATCACATTCCCGGCATCGTCGCACCATGGGCAGCCCCCAGCATCCACAGGTATGCCGCACCCATCACCCGCACACGATGGCGCCCCACCATCCGCAGGCGTCGCGCACGTGTAGGAATTTCCTGACTGCCACGGATATATCGCGCAACTGACGGCGCAGTACTCTGTGGCAACGTTGCATAATGCGGCGTCACCAGCGTCGCCACACGCTGCAGTGCTGACGACATCGGCACCATCTGCATTCGGAATGTCGTTTGCGGCATCGGTGATCGTTGCGTCTACGTCACCACCATCGCCGTTGTTCGTCGTTCCACCACAACATTGCACCACAGCAAACGCTGCGCTCACCAAAGCCGACCATCGCCACAGCGACTTTCCCTCAACTCTTCTCTCTTGGCGTCTTGGCGTCTTGGCGGCTTCTTAGTTCACGTTCGGATTAACCACGACCGTATTGATCGGCTGAACGCTCGCCCCCGCCGGATACGCGTAGCTCACGTACGTCGTCTCGAAGTCCGTCGTCTGCTCCGTGCCCCAACCCCACACGGTCAGGCCGAATGCGCCCGTGCTCGTGATGGTGTGAAGCCCGTTGTTGCACGTGCCGACGGGGGCGAAGTTGCCGGTCACGAGATCCTGGCGGACGTATTCGTAGTTGCCGCCCGTGCCGACGGGTTGCCAGCCGGTCAGGACGCCCGCGCAGTCGAGGTTGACGTCCGCGAAGCCGCTCGTGCCCTTCGTTCGCACGAGGACGAGGTTCGTCTCCGAATACGTCGGGTCGGTGAAAAAGACGTACGACGCGAGGTACTCCGCCGACGGGATGACGTTGACGAACTCGGGATCGCCACGGCCCTCTGGCGTGGAGTTCTGGCCGCCCGTCATGTGGGCCGACACGTAAAACGGATGGGAAGAGTCCTGGCTGCTGATGACGAACGGGCCCGCCGCGGGGAACTCGGCGACCTGCCCGCGGTTCAGCGCGAGGGGAGCGCCCGTCGGGGCGGATGGATCGTACGTGAGCGTCGTGCCGTCGACCGCACCGACCACGCGCCACGGCGGAGTCTCGTCGGGCCCCGTTTGACGGTTGCGATAGCGGACGCCCACGTACTCGTGGCCCATCGCCGACACCGGGAGGAACTCTTGGTGGGCCGAGTCGCAAGCGGCTTGGCTGACGTCGATGTTGAGGCACGTCGCGCCGCCCCACACGCCGATGGGATTGTTCGCGAGAATGGCGCTGCCCGTGAGCTCGGTGGTTTGCTCGAGCTGCACGAACTGCCCGGCCATCAGGTTGTACGTCGCGGCCGTGTGCGCGGGTGACGCGCTCACGCCTCCACCGCCGACGATGGCCGCGACCGGGTTGATCGTGACCATCGTGTTGTCCTGGCTCGCGAGGATCTCGAGGAAGCCCTCCGCCTCCGTGACGAGCGTGTCAGGGCGGTAGGCGTCGACGCCGATGTAGTTCACGTCCCACGCGCTCGTCGGGATGAGGAGCGTCGCGCTCGTGGCCGCGCTCTGCCCGCCGCCGTAGGGGAAGATGTCGTACGCGACGACGGGATGATCCGACACGATGTGGAACGCCGTGCCGAAGCCCGTGCCGTGCGTCGCTGCGTCGGTCGCCGTCACGCCGGGGGTGATGCCCGTGGGGCAGCTCGTGAGCACGCTGCCGTAGCGCGCGAGGAAGAGAATCGCGACGTCACCGGGCTGAAGCACGCCGCCCGAGAGCGGTGCATACGTGAGCGCCTGCCCGTTGCCGCTCGGGATGCGAGCGATCTGCGCGGTGTTGATGCTCGTCGTCCCGAACGTCACCGTGAGCGCGACCGGCGCGTTCCACGTGTTCGCGATGTACGCGGCGAAGCACGCCCCCGTACCCGCCGAGATGATGTCGGGGTCGATCGAGTAGTAATCGCAGCCGACGCTGCTCTTGTTGGCCTGTGCGGCAGTGCACGCCGGGACGCAGCCCGAGCCGCCGCACCCCTCGTCGGGGGTGCACGTCGTGACGATGTTGTCGTTGCAGTCGAGCACGTCGTGGAGATCGGACGAGCAATGGAGGGCGCAGCTCGAACCGTCCCCTCCAGTTTCTTGGACGTTGAATGGGTTGGAGTCGGTGGTGCCACCATCCATCGCGTTGGATCCGTCGGGGTTGTCACAGGTTCCGAAACCCGTGCACGCCTTCGAGCCGCACCCGGCGACCGCGTGCATCGTCCCCAAGAGAGCTACGAGCCCAAAAGCCAAGAGCAGCCAGCTACGCATCCCGGACCTCCCAATAGATAGATGTACCCCTGACACGATGGCCGAGCGGATCCAAATCCGTCTCAACAAGCATGTCAGGGGGTGTTTTAGGTCACGAACGCGCGCCAGGGAGCGGGGGTGCTCCCCTTGTCGAGGTGCAGCCCGACACGCGCCGGCGGGAGCCACGTGGGCTTCGCCGGACGACGCAGGAGCTTCATGCCTGCCTCTTCGGGGGTGCGGTCGCGCTTCTCGTCGTTGCACGCGCGGCAGCACGTGACGATGTTCTCCCAGTCCGTCCGGCCGCCGCGAGCGCGGGGCAGGACGTGGTCGAACGTGAGGTCGCTAGCACCGAGGCTCTCGCCGCAGTACTGGCAAGCCCAACCGTCACGACGGAACACGTTCGTGCGGCAGAAGCGGATCGTCGTCTTGGGCGGCACGTGCGCCTTGTGCATACGCACGACGGCCGGCGCACGCAGTGACACGGACGGGGAACGAACGATCTCGTCGTATTCGGCGACGACGTCGACCTTACCGAGGAAGTAGAGGACGATGGCGCGCTGCCAAGAGATGACCTTGTGCGGCGCCATCCAGGGAAGCAGCATGAGTGTGTGCATTTTCTCGACGATGTCGCTGCGGGCGGAGTCGAACCGTCCGAGTCAGGCTTATGAAACCCGCTTCCCCTGCCGGGGGGCGCAGCGCTCCTTCCCTCATTGGACGTCCCAAAGTGTATTTCCTGAGGGAGAGCTTCTGGCGTCTTGGCGTCTTGGCGGCGTTAATTAACGCAGCAGACGGTGAGCGGGGCCTGGACCGTGGGGTTACCGCCGACGTTCGTTGGGCCGCTTGGTTCGCAGTCGGCCAGAGGCACGGTGGGTTGGTAGAGGAGGCTGTTGAAGAAGGTCGTGCCGTTGACGTCGCTGCAGCCACCGTCGGCTTCCTGCGAAGACACGCTTCCGCCGTCACAGTTGTTGTCTCCTGCCGGGTAGCTCGTGAGAAGCGCGCTGCAGCCGGCGTCTGCGTTCGCCACCGAGCATGTCGGGCATGCGTTGCAGTTCGCCTGCGGGCTCTGCCCGACGATGTACGCATTCGGCAAACCAGGCGGGCAGCCGCCATCCGTGACGGCATCGTTGCGTGCGCACATCTTGAAGCCCTGCGTGGCGAGGCCGCAGAAGTCGGATTGGCAACGGATGGGCGCGCACCCGGCGACCGACGTCGCGGTGACATTCGTCCCGTAGTAGTTGTTCGCGGTGCACGTCGCGCTCCCGCTGCGAGAGATGCTCGCGCCGTACTGGACGTGGTTGACTGCCCAGCAGTATGGCGCGGTTCCGGAGACGGTCTGCGTGTCGCCGTTGCACGTCGGGCCGCCCGCGAAGAGCGTCCCCCCGCACGACCAGCCGCTCGTCGTGCTGCATCCCATGCACACGCAGTTGTTGCCCATGATGACCGGGTCGGTCTGGTACATCACCTCCGTGAAGTCGCCGCCGTCACCGGGGCACGTCACGCTCCCCGCATCGACCTGCATCGCGAAGGGTATCCAGCCCTCGGGCAGCGTCGTTCCGAGGCACGAGGCATCGAGCGACGCGTCGGGATCGCTGCACGGCGGAGGGACGTAGTTGTCGAAGATGACGACGTCCATCCCGCCACCATCGGTCGTGCCGACGTCGCTCAGCGTGACGTCACTCGACGCGCCATCGACCGAGCCGAGCCCGCTCTCGTCGATGCCACACGCCGCGAGCTCCGCGCCGAAGAGCCCGAGCGCGCATACCCCCGCGACAAGCCCCCGCGAGATGAACCAGCCCACCCTAAGAATGTAGCACGAGCGCGTCCGCCTCGATCTCGATGAGCATCGCGGGGTCAATCAAGCGACGGACCTCGACCATGCTCGTCGTTGGCAAGTCGTCTCCGAAGAACTCCGCGTGGGCGCGGCCGAAGTCTGCCCACCGATCAATGTTGGTCACGAACATGCGCGTTCGGACGATCGACGAGCGACCTAGACCGAGTGACTGGAGCGCGTGCTCGATGATCTCGAGGCATCGCCTGGCCTGGCCGTACGCGTCTCCCTTCGCGGCCACGCCGCCGTGATCGTCGACGGGCGCCGTGCCGCTCACGTAGACGTGGGGCCCTCGGCGAATCGCGCGACAGTACCCGACGCGCTTCTCCCACGGCGCCCCGGAGAAGATGCGCTCGGTCATCGTCCACCCGCGCGAACGAAGTCGATGAACCCCTTGCGCGGATTGGTCGCGGTGAGCTTCACGCGCACGTGATCGCCGACGTCGAGCCCCGCTTGCCCCTCGACGACGCGACCTTCCGCGGGAGGCGCGAGCAGCCGCACGAACGTGCCCTTGTCGGCAGCGCCCGTCACGATGGCGTCGAACTCCTGCCCGATGCGATCGGAGAGCAAGAGCGCGGCGGCTTGCTTGCGCGTCGTTCGCTCCACCTTGCGGGCATCGTTCTCCTTCTGCGTGCATCGCTGGGCGATTTGGCCGAGCTCGGCGTCGGTATACGGAGGCGGTGCTCCTCGGAGCACGGCTTCGAGCAACCGCTGCGTGACCAAGTCCGCGAAGCGACGGTTCGGTGCCGTCGAGTGCGTGTAGTCGGTCACCGCCAGGCCGAAGTGCCCATCGTGCGGCTCGCCTGGCCTCTCGAGCGCGTACTCGCCGGGGCCCATCAGCTTCACGATCGACAGCGACAGGTCGGCGAACGTGTCGGGCGCTGCGGCCTTGCGATGCTCGAGGAACGCCGACAGCGCCCGCGAGCTCGGCTCGGGCGGGAGCACGTCACCGGTCACTGCCGCGAGCGCCACGATCCGCTGCCAACGCTCGGGGGCTTTGACGACGCGCCGAATCGACGACACGCCGCGCGCATCGAGGAAGCGCGCCATCGTTCCGTTCGCGGCGATCATGAAGTCTTCGATGAGCGCACGCGCGCGGCTCTTCTTCGTGAGCTCCATGCCGACGACGTCGCCGTCCTTCATCACGGCCCGCGCTTCGATCGTCTCGAGGTCGAGCGCCCCGTGGACGTACCGCTGCTTCTTCAGCGCCACGGCCGCCTCGTCCTGGATGTGGAGCTGCTCTTGAATGACTTGGCTCGCGGCCACCTTCGGGGGGGCCTTCCCCTGCCCTTCGAGCCACGCACCGACGCTGTCGTAGGCGAGCTTGAAGTGGTTCTTCACGAGGGCTGGATAGACGTCCCCTGCCGTGATCCCGCCGCTCGCGTCGACGTCCATCTGCACGACGAACGCGAGGCGGTCGGCGCCCTCACCGAGCGAGGTGTGGTCCGTCGAGAGCGACTCCGGGAGCATGGGGAAGATCCTCGTGGCCGTGTAGACGGTGCACGTGTTCTTCCCAGCGTGGTCGTCGAGGGCGGAGCCCCGGCGCACGAGAGACTCGACGTCCGCAATCCCGACCTGAACACGGAAGCCCCCCGCGGGAAGGCGCGAGGCGACCTCGATTTGATCGAGATCGCGCGAGTCGTCGTTGTCGATCGACGACCACGGGAGCTCCCGAAGATCACGCACACCCGCTGAGGCCCGTGCGGGCACGAGCGCTTCTGCCTCTTTCAACGCGGCTGGCGGAATGTCGGCCTCGAAGCCAACGTCACGCATCGCCTGCCGCGCGCCTTGAGCGAGATCGAATCGGGTCACGCGTGGATACGAGCGCCGTTCCGGAAAAAGATCAACGTGGTAACGTCATGAGACGCCATGCCGAATGCGTACATTTCGGGGACGGGGGGCTACGTCCCGCCGCGCGTGGTGACCAACGACGATCTGCGCGAGCAGTACGGGATCGACACGACGCACGAGTGGATCCTGAAACGCACGGGGATCGAGGAGCGCCGCTACGCGGATGAAGGCGTAGGCACCTCTGACCTCGCCGTACCCGCGTGCAAGGAAGCGCTCGCGAACGCGGGGATTGGCCCGAAGGATCTCGACATCATCCTCTTCTGCACGCTGTCGCCCGAGATCCACTTCCCTGGGAGCGGCGTCTTTTTGCAACGCAAGCTCGGCATGCTCGACGGGGACGAGCCGAAGTTCGTGCCCGCGATGGACATTCGCAACCAATGCTCCGGCTTCATCTACGGGCTCGCGACGGGGACGTCGATGGTGCGCGGCGGCGGGGCCAAGCATGTCCTTCTCGTTGGCGCGGAGACGCACTCGGCTGCGCTCGACTTCTCGACGCGCGGACGGACGGTGACGTCGCTCTTCGGCGATGGCGCGGGTGCCGTAGTGCTCAGCGCAACCGACGAAGACCGCGGCATCCGCAACTGGACGCTCGGCGCCGACGGGCGCGGCATCGAATCGTTGTGCCTGACCATGTGGGACATCCGAAAGCGCCCCTACGTCAAGGTCACGCCCGACAAGATGGGAGATGGCTCGATTCCGGCGGCCCAGCTCTGGCCGCAGATGGAAGGCAAGGCCGTCTTCAAGAACGCCGTCGAGCGCATGTGCATGGCGCTCATGCAGGTGCTCTGGGAAAAGCAGCTCTCCGCGAGCGACATCGATCTCTTCGCGTTTCACCAGGCCAACATGCGCATCAACCAATACGTGGCGCAGCAGCTCGGCTTGCCGGAGGAAAAGCTCCTCCACAACATCCACAAGTACGGCAACACGACCGCCGCGACCATTCCGCTCCTTCTCTGGGAGGCCGAGAAAGAGGGTCGATTGAAGCGCGGCATGAAGGTCGCGATGGTGGCCTTCGGGGCGGGCTTCACGTGGGGCGCCGCGATCTGCGATTGGTGAGGTGATGATGGACGCTCCACGCACACGCAATGATCTGAACGCAGCGCTCGTACGCTTCTGTCTCGCCATCGAAGAGCATCGCCGGACGCCCGACGGCCGCTTTCGAACGCCCGCGCAGTTCCTCGAGCACTTCTTCGACTCCTCGACCGGGCAAGATCGCCTCTTCGTTCACATGCCCAAGGACGTGCGGGGGCCGATCCTCGCGAAGTGGGGCATCCGGGGCGCGAAGGCGGCGTTGCGCGATGACGACGCGAAGGTCGCGTCGGTCGTGGTCGACGCGCTCGCCGCGGGAGATCTCGACGCGGACGCCTTCGAGAACGCCATCGAGCCGAGCATCCTCATCGCGTGGGTGCCGCTCGGGAGCTTCTGGTCGTTCTGGCGAGCGGGTGCCATCCACAAGGCCGCGCTGCTCCAGGCGTTCACGACCGCGTACGAGCTTCGCCTCCTCGACGCGCGAATATTCTTCGACGGCCTTCGCGCGCGCTCTGGCGAGCTCACCGGCACCGACGTCCTCGGTAACGCGTTCACGAAGGACGAGCTCATCGAGTGGGTGCGTCGCATTCATGCCTCCGGGGACGGTTCACCCAAAGGCCTGCTCGACGCCGCGACCTGGGAAAAGATCGTGCAGAAGGCTCCGACGGAGGCTTTGCTCGGTGCCCTCGACGCGCTCGCGGTTCGCCTCGGCTTGGCTCAAGTCTCGGACGCCGTGAAGGTTCCGGCGCCGGCCACTTCCGTGACGGCCGTGGTCGACCCCGATGCGAAAGACAAAGAGCCACCGTCAGACCTCGCCAAGACCGGCCCGTATGCGACGCCCTCGTCCGTGCGCGCGCGCTTGAACGAGGCGGCGGAGACCCCGAGCGCCTTCGAGGAGGACGACAACGATTCGGAGCAGACCAAGCTCTATCGCCAGCGCCCGCTTCAGCGCTGAGATATGACAGCGGCATGCGTCGCGTCTGGATTACCCGAGCTGGTGCCCCCGAAGTCCTTCAAGTCCGCGAGGAGCCCGATCCCGAGCCGAAGGCCGGCGAGGTGCGCATCCGCGCCAAGGCATGCGGCATCAACTTCGCCGACCTCATGGCGCGCACCGGCATGTATCCGGATGCGCCGAAGATCCCGTGCGTCATCGGGTACGAGGTCGCGGGCGTCATCGATGCCGTCGCGAAGGACGTGACGAGCGTCAAAGAGGGGGACCGTGTCATGGCCATCCCGTACTTCGGGGGCTACACCGACACGCTGTGCATCGCTGCCGATCAGGTCTTCGGGCTCCCCGAGAAGATGTCCTTCGAGGAGGGCGCGGCGCTGCCCGTCGTGTACGGCACGGCGTACAACATGATGCTCTTCTGCGGGCATCTTCGCGAAGGATCGACCATCCTCCTTCACTCGGCGGCTGGCGGCGTCGGGCTCGCGGCGATCGACATCGCGCGCACGCGCAAGTGCACCGTCATTGGCATTGCCTCCGCGAGCAAGCATGCGTTCATCCGTGAGCGTGGCTGCACGCACACCATCGCTACGGACGCGGACTACGTCGCCGAGACGCGCAAGATCGTCGGGGACAAAGGGGTCGACCTCGTCCTCGATCCCGTCGGCGGGAAATCATGGAGCGAAGGGTTCGATCTCCTCGCGCCGTGTGGGCGCATGGTCTGTTTTGGATTCTCCGCTGCAGCCGCGGGGAAGACGCGGAGCCTTTGGGCTGCCGCGACGAACTTCATGCGCATCCCGAAGTTTTCGCCCATGCAGCTGATGGATGCGAACAAGACCGTCAGCGGGACGAACATGGCGCATCTGTTTTCGCGGCTCGATTTGTTGAAGCACTCGTTCATCGATTTGATTGCGATGTACGAGCGGGGAGAGGTGCGGCCGTTCGTGGACAAGTCGTTCAAGTTCGATGACGCGCCAGCGGCGCATCATTATCTGCATGATCGAAAGGCGCGCGGGAAGGTGGTGTTGGTTCCGTGAGACGCCCGTCGGCGCTATCGCGCGCTGAGGAGGGCGCTGCCGACGATCGCCACGGGGACGAATATGGCCGCGAAGGCGGAGGCGAGGGCGATCTGGGCGGTGGACAAGGAATCCTTGTCGTGCACGAGCACCTTGTCACGTCGCGTGTCGTACGTGAGCTTCGGATTGCCGCGGCAGTCGGCCACGTCGCTGGAGATGATGAACCCCTCCTTGTCACACGTGACGACCTCTTCGATGACGACTTCTGTCCCCCGACCTTCGACCTTGACGCGCTGACCTTCGACGTCGCGCGCGTTGCGAATCGGCGTCCAGTCGGAACAGCCGGCGACGGTGCACGCGATGACCACGAACGCCCACGGGTGATGTCGCGCGCTTGCCATGGCCGACCCTCGCACGGGTTGGTGAATCAGGCCAACTGAGGCGCAGGTAGTGTCCAGTCGAGCGCGGTAGTAGACTAGGCTCATGGTGCGGACATCGATGCGCGCGGCAGCCTTCGCCGTGCTCGGCCCAACGCTCGCCTTATGGTCAACGGAAGCGCGTGCGGGCGGCGGCCCGATGAACGTCGTCGTCCTCTACAACTCCACCGTCCCGGACGCCGTCACCGTCGCCAACCACTACGCGCAGGCGCGTTCGATTCCAGCGAGCCACCTCTGCGCCGTGAGCGGGATCATGGACACGCAGACGACGATCGACGTGCCGACGTTCCAGTCGATGATCCAGACGCCGCTCGACGCGTGCATCGCGGCGCTGCCGGAGCCCCAGCTCGTGGACTATGTCGTGCTCGTGCGGGGTTTGCCGTACTCGGTCACGCTGCCGACGTACGCGGCGAGCTTGCAGGCGGTCATCCAAGTGCGGCATGCCAAGCTCGTGATGGGTGGCACCGAGATCGCGGGGGCGGGGCAGCCGGGCGACACGTCGGCGACGGTCGCCAACCCAATGTTTCCCGCCGGGTTCCAGGGGAACCCGAACGTCTTCACGCTGATGAACCAGTACGACAGCTGGTACTTGAACGCGACGGTCATCACCACGGCGACCAGCCAACCGCCCGCCTTTCACTCGGCCAACGCACCGAACAACGGCGGCGGGTACACGGTCACCGGAACCCAGGTCAACTTCGGCACCAACGTCTACGACTGGTCGAGCAACAACCTCGTCATCGTATCGGCGCTCGACGGCTTCGACTACACCGACGCGACCGCGCTCGTCGATCGCGCGGTGATGAGCGACGGTACGTTTCCGACCGCCGAGATCATGTGCATGGCCGGCGCCGACGACGCGCGTGGCGCGCGCGATCCCGAGTGCGAGTACGCGACGCAGATGCTCAAGGGGGCGGGGCTCAACGGCGTGTTCATCACACCCTTCGACGGGGGTCTCGAGGGGCAGACCGTTGCCGCGTATTTCACCGGCACGGACTCGCTTCAAGGGGGGATCGCCGGCAACACGTACGTGCCCGGAGCGATGACGGACAACCTGACGTCGTTCGGCGCCGCCATCTCGAACTTCTTCTGCGACGCCGACGGCGGCGTGTGCCCGGCGAGCGAGTCGCAGACGTCCATCGCGCGGTTCGTGCGAGCGGGGGCGACTGGCGCCCACGGCACCGTCAACGAGCCGCTCAATAACTCCTTCCCGAACGCCGGAGCCCTCTTGCTCTACACGTTCGGCTACTCGATGGGGGAGAGCTACTTCCTCAACCAGCGCTTCCTCTATTGGCAGAACATCTACCTGGGCGACCCGCTGGCGACGCCGTACGCGCAGCGCCCCACCGTGACGATCACCAACTCCGGCGGCACGCAGCCCGACAACCAGCCCATCGTCGTGCACGCCACGCACCCGAACGGGATCGCATCCATCAACCTCTACGCGAGCGGCGCGCTCGTCGCTCAGGGCTCGACGGACACGCTCGACTACATGCCGACGGCGGCCGTGGGCACGGCGCTCGACCTACTCGCGGTCGCCGTGGCAACCGACGCGCCCGTCACGCGCGCAGGCTGGCCGGTGCCGAGCCAGAACCCGCATCCCGAGGTGCAGGGTTGGCTCGCCGCGACGGTGACGGTGGGCCAAGCCGTGGCGATCTCCGACGGAGGGGCCGACGCGACCGTCGACGCGTCGATGGGGCCGCCCGGGAATTCCTCGTCTGGCTGCTCGTGCCGCCAGGCGACGACAGGACGTGGAGAGCTGCCGCCTTTGGCGGCGCTCGTCGTCGCGGCGCTGGTCCTGCGTAGGCGCACTCGCCGAACTTGAGAGTTACTTGGTGGGACGTGCAGAGAGGCGGCTGCGAAGCGCGAAGTAGATGATCGCGCTCAGCACGATCGAACCCGCGGCGACCGCCCACTCGCCGCGCTCTGCGCCACTCACGAGCACGAGCGCGATGATGACGGTCGGCAACGCGGACCACGCATCCTTCGGCCGGAGACCCCGCTCGCCTTTCAAACCGAACTTGGCGAGGGCGAGCGCCACGAGCAAGTACTGCATCACGACCGACAGGCTCGAGAGGACGAGGAGCTCGCCGAGGCTTCCGAGCGAGATGAGCAGAACGACCAGCACCCACGTCGCGACGAGCGCCGGAAGCGGAACGCCGCTGTCACTCACGCGTCCGAAGCGCGTGTGAGGCACGAGCGCCGACAGGAACCGCGGCGTCGTTGCGACCATGCCGAAGCAGATCCCCATCGCCGAGATGCTCGTTCCGAGCGAGACGATCCGTCCGAGGCCTCGTCCACCATACGACTCGCCCATCGACACGAGCGGGGCCTGCGTGCCCGCGAGATCGGTGACACCGGCGACCGCACCGCGCTGGAGGAGAAGATAGAGGACCATCGAGATCGCGAGCGAGCCGAGCACGGCGATGGGGATGGTGCGGTTCGGATCGCGCGCCTGGCCCGCGAGCACGGGCACGATCTCGAAGCCCTGAAAGACGAAGACCGCCGTGAGCGCTGCACGGCCCCAGTGAACTGCGTGCCAATCCGTCGCGACGACAGCGTGCTCGTGCGGCATGAGCACGCTCGCAAGGACGGCGAGGCCGATGAGCGGAAGCAGCTTGAGCACCGTGAGCGTGTTCCACACGCCGGCCGAGATCTTGATGCCGGTCGCCGCGACGAGCGAGAGGACGGTGACGAGGCCGATGGCCGCCAGGTGCACGCGGAAGGGGCTGACTGGAAGCACCGCCGACATGAAACCCGTCATCACGCTGCCCATCGAGAAGAGCGCGGCCACGTACGCGAGCCACCCTACGACGAACCCCGAGAGATCGCCGAACGCCGCGCGCGCATAGAGGACGGGCCCACCGTCCTCGTGAAAGCGGGCGCCGACGGTCGCGACCGCGACCGCCACCGGGACGAGCGCGATGCCCGTGATGGCGACGACGGCCACACTCGACCACCCCGGCGCGAGCTGGGCGATCTTGTTGGGCGTGAAGAAGATGCCGACGCCGACGATCCCGTTCACGCCCAGCGCCAAGAGTGATGCAGCGCCGAGCGCTCGCGGTCTCCCTTCCGTCACGTGCTTTCGCTCTCCAACGGCGCAGCATATAGCATGGAGGAGTGGATCGACTCGTCGTTGCGGGTGAGGCTGCGGCCATCTTGGAAACGCTTGGCATCAGCGCCTATGGCAAGCGCGCCGAGGGGCGCGTGACGATCGACGGGTGGGCGCAGCAGCAGGGCAAGCGCATCGCCTTCAGCTACGAGGTCGACGACGACGCGTCCGCGGAGGAGCTTGCCGCCGGGTGCGTGGCGAAGGTGCGTGAAGTCATCGGAGAGACCAAGCGTTGATCTCCGTCGTCCTTCCCTACCGCGACGCGGCGGGCACGGTGGTCGCCGCGCTCGAGAGCGTGCTCCAAGAGGACGTCGTGGGCGAGGTGATCGCGGTCGATGACGGGTCGGTCGATGGAGGGCCGTCACGCGCCCTGCGCATGCGCGACGCGCGCATCAAGCACGTCCAGACCGGAGGCGTCGGGGTTGCGCTGGCCCTTCGTGCGGGGGTCGAAAGGGCCGAGGGCGACCTCATCGCGCGGATGGACGCCGACGACATCAGCCTTCCCGGTCGCATCGCGGCCGAAGCGGCGATGCTCGAGGCCGACAGGGCTCTCGCTGTCGCCTCGTGCGCCGTCGAGGCCATCGGCGACGTACGAGACGGCATGCGAGCGTTCGTCGCGTGGCAAAACGCCATCATCACGCAAGACGATCACGCGCGCGCCATCTTCGTGGAGGCGCCCGTGTGTCATCCGGCGGTGACGATGCGTCGCTCGGCGCTCGAAGCCGTCGGCGGCTATCGCGACGCGCCCTGGGCCGAGGATTACGACTTGTGGCTCCGCCTCGACCAAGCGGGCTTTCGTCTCGCCAAGGTCCCAAGAGTTCTCTTCCAATGGCGCCAGAGCGAAGCAAGCCTCACGCGTGGCGACGTGCGCTGCTCGATCGAGCGGCTGCGGGCTGCGCGGGCGCTCTACCTTGCGCCTCGCCTCCGCGGGATGGCGCGACCCATCGCCATCTGGGGAGCTGGGCCCACCGGCACCCGCCTCGCTCGCGAGCTCGAGAAGCACGGCATCGTCACGTCACGTTTCGTCGACATTGATCCGCGCAAGATCGGACGGCGCCGGCGAGGAGCACCCATCGTTGGGAGTGAGCACGTGAGTCGCGAGCACACCGTGGTCGTCGCGGTGGGCGTACGTGGAGCCCGCGAGCTCGTCCGCTCGGAGCTCGCGTCCCGCGGCTTCGTCGAGGGCCGTGATTTCTTGTGCGGCGGTTAGTTCGTCCGCTTGAGGGGTGGGGCTTCCCACGACGACGCGCTGTCATCCGGTTGATAGATGCGCAGAACCACCATGAACGCTTCGCCTTTCGGGGTGGGCAACCAGGTCGATTCGTTCTTCGTCGGTGCGTCGGCCTGGACGAGCACGTCGATGGACCCATCGCCGTTCCTCTTCAGCGTCGAATCGGCGAGCTCCGCTCGCTTGGCTCCGGCGACGAGGGCACCCGTTCGCGCCGAGTACATCGTCAGCGTCCAGAAGCCGCCTTTGGTCGGCGGTGCTTTTCCTGCTCCGAAGTGGATCGTGTAGTTGTGCGCACCTGAAAGCACGCGATCCCCATCGTCGAGGCGCGCGATGTATACGAGCCCCTCGCTCGCGAATGGCCAATCGAGACCGCGGAGCACCCACGCGGCTTGACGCAGCGGGTCGGCGCCGCGCAGCCCGAAGGTCGTGTCGACGTCCCAGCCATTCTTGCGCGTGGCGAGCTTCTCGAGCGCCTGATCGACTTGCTCCGCGCCGTCCTTGATCCCCTGCGACAGGGCCGCGAGCTGCTCTTGCGGCAGCGTCTTCGACGGTGTGAGACCCGCCCCGATACCTCCCTTGGCGAAATCGTCGAACGTGTGATGCTTCATCGCGCCGATCACGTCCATGGGGGGTGGCTGGGCCTTCAGGATATCGCCGAGCTCGTCGAAGATCTCGGGGCCCGCGAACTTCAGGTCCTGCGGACGCCCGAGCGGCGACGGCGGCATCTCGGTCGGCGCGGTCGTCGGCGGAACGGGTGAGAGCGCCCACACCTTGAGCAGCGCACTGACGCGCGCAAGATCGCTTTCGCCCGTGACGCGCGTGCGCCCGATGAGCCACACGGTGCTCGTCGTCGATTTGATCTCCTTGGCGCCGGGCGGGATCTTGCCGCTGTAGCCCGGCCCGCTGATCACGATCTGCTGCGCCCGCGTGCCGGTCGTCTTCTTTCCGACGACGCCGATCGGCTCACCGTACGCGTCGAACATCTCGATGGCGAACCAGCGGTCGGCCATGTCTGGGAGCTTCAATGACCACGCGCCGTCGTGCAGCTCGAGCCACGCCGACGACAGCAGCGTGTCGAGTGACGGAAGCACGTCCGCGTCCTCGGCCCGCGGCAGCTTGGTCGTGTGCGCGAACGCGCCGAGCGGCAGCCGCACGTTGGTCGTCATGGTGCGCTCCTGGCGTTCCATGAAGAGCGCGGGGTACCCCGCCACGTACGCCTCGGAGGCGAGCTTCGTGAGCTCCTTGGCGCGATCGACAGTCGGCGAATCCGGCGTCGCCGCGCTCGCACTGCTCGACGCGAGCGGCGGTGGATTCGTCGCTTTTTGCTCGCGTGTGCCGCTTCCGCACGCACCAAGCACCGCCACCCCAAGACAAAGAGAGCATGGACCTAGCGATCGATTCATGGGCCCGTATTACCTCATTTAAGGTGTTAGGGTGGGCGAGCCATGCGGTTCTTGTACGGGGACTCGGTCCCGTTTCCACCGCAGTACGACTTCCTCGCGGCCCTCAAGGTGTTCGTCGACCAAGCGACGATCGCCGCGCGGCTCGACGGCGAAGGACGGCAGGCCGTGGAGATCGCCGAGGTCGAGGCAGCCAACCGCCAACGCGCGATCGAGGCGCTCGAGGGCGCTCACTTCGCGGCGATGCACGCGCTCACGACGGCGACGACGGGCGGCCAGCCGCTCATCCTCGATTACGCGCAGAAGGTGCAAGAGTTCGCGACGAACCTCGTCGGGCACACGAAGCAGGACGCCATCAACACCCTGCAGCACGCCCGAGACGCGGCCCACTCGAAGACCGAGACGGGCCGCGGCCAGCTTCGCGCGGCCATCGACGCCATCCTCATCGCGGTGCGCTTGCCCGTGTCGTCCTCCGAGATCGTCATGGACCTCAATGACGACGGGGCGGAGTTCCAGACCATCCTTCGCTACCCCGATGGCATCGCGACGGCCTATGCCCTTTCGGTCGAAGCGCTCGACGAGTGGCGCAAGCCGCGGCGCGTGTCGGACTTCACCTCGGGCGTGAACCTCCCCGTCGGGCTGAAGAGAAGCTTGTTCAAGCGCACCGTGAGCTACGAGCCGATGGTGCTCGACGAGTATTTCCTCGGTGGCTTCGAGCTCGCTGACGAAACCGCCGAGCTGCGCCTGCGGCGCAAGCCCGATCAGAAGGACGTGCTCGTCTTCCAGATGCGATACACCGACCAGGGCTTTTACGCTGAGGTGCAGCACCCCGGCGAGGCCGACGCCTCGGCGCTCGAGCCCGTGCTCGAACAAGCCGCGTCCGTCGAGCTCGAGCGGTTCGTGATGCTGCTTCGCTCGGCGGCGGGGCAAGTCGTCAAGCACAAGAGCCGCGTGCTCGGGGTGACGCTTCAGGGGCGCGACGTGTTCGACGAGCACCTCGTCGGCAAGCTCCTCGAGACCATCGTGAGGATCCTCGTGCCGAACGTCATCGAGATCGCGCGTCGCAGCACGAGCCCCGTGGAGCTCACGCTCAAGACGGAGGAGGACGACGGCAAGCGCCAGGAAATCTACGTGAAGAAGGCCGAGCTCTTCGCGAAGATCGACGCCGTGCCCCCGAGCGAGCGCGCCGTCTTCGAGCCCCTTCGCAGCGCGTTAGAGATTGCCCCAGGAACGCCGCCCCCACCGGGCGTGCACCAACCTTAGCGGAGGCTCCGTGTCCACGTTCACCCCACGATCGATTCAAGCCGTCGCCGAAGATCTCGGTCTCCGACCGGACGAGACGGAGCTCTATGGGCGGGGCAAAGCCAAGATCGAGCTCTCCGCGCTCCGGCGGCCCGCGACGGGTAAAGGGCGCCTCATCCTCGTCACCGCCATCAACCCGACGCCCGCGGGCGAGGGGAAGACGACGACGTCGATCGGTCTCGCGATGGGGATGCGCCGCCTCGGAAAGAACGCGGTGCTCGCGCTGCGAGAGCCGTCGTTCGGGCCAGTCTTCGGCGTCAAAGGCGGGGGTACGGGGGGCGGGAAA
>Ga0302324_100002430_pt1 | contig 43113 bp, 46 predicted proteins | sample Palsa_T0_1_FD_201949 | JGI IMG/M metagenome (GOLD analysis project Ga0302324, IMG submission 201949) | Peat permafrost microbial communities from Stordalen Mire near Abisko, Sweden - Palsa_T0_1 | ecosystem: Environmental > Terrestrial > Soil > Palsa > Peat permafrost | place: Sweden: Abisko... | reverse complement strand
TTCTGTTTTGGCCTCGCACTCGCAGCCGCGCCGTTCGCAGCGTTGGCGCAGTCAACGATGCCCGCGATGGACGTGTCCGCGGTGGACTGCTCGACCGCATCCTCTGCGATGATGACGGCGATGATGCCCTCGCCAACCGGCATGGCCATGGTAAAAGCTGAGGCGCCCGACAAGGCGTATGCCGACATTATGAAGATGACGGTCATGCACGCCGCGATGGCATCGAAGATCGAGATGAAGTGCGGAAAGAACGCAAAAGCGATGAAGATGGCCCACAGCATGGAAAACCAGCTCGGCGACGACTTCCAATCGGTCACCCAGCTGCTGCAGAACGGCTTCCCGTAAAGCCAGGGCCCTAACACCGTTGGGTGTCCGGCGGTCCTGCGCGGCCATCGGTGTTGGGGCACGGATAGCCTCGAGGGCACGGCCCTCGCACCCGTGAGCGCGGCCGAGTTCGCAAGATCCGGACTCGGATACGCGCTCAGCGGATACTGAGCATACGGATAGGTCGCCGGCCTCATCGGGCCGGAGACTATTTATTGACCAGTCGAGCGGGGATGCGGAGAATGAGCAGACCGCCCACGACCGCGAGACCGGCAAAGAGGTAGAGGCTCGCGGACGTGCTGTGCGTCAAGTCGGACATCCAGCCGACGATGAACGTGCTCGCGAAGCCCGCGATGTTGCCGAGGGCATTGACCAGGGCGATGCCGGCGGCGGCAGCGGCGCCGCCAAGAAACGCCGCCGGCAGGGTCCAGAAGGCGGACTGAGCGCTGGATGCGCCGGCCGCCGCCAACACCAAGCCGATCATCGCCAGCGTCGTGTTCGAGCCGGGAAACGCCGTCACTGCGAGGCCGAGGCCGGTGACGAGGCTCGGGATTATAACGTGCCAGCGGCGTTCGCGCGTGCGGTCGCCGTCAAGAACAGCGCAGTGATCCGGCCGCGGCGCTTTGCCGGATACCAGTACGTCAGATACAGCAACACACCGGGGATGAAACCGGCCTCGGCGACGCCGAGCAAGAACCGGAGAATGTAGAAGCTGATCGGCGACCGCACGAAGATCATGCAGGCCGAGATGACGCCCCACGTCAGCATGATCCGGGCGATCCACAACCGTGCGCCGACGCGATGGAGCGCGATGTTGCTCGGCACTTCGAACAGGACGTAGCCGAGGAAGAAGATGCCCGCGCCGAAGCCGAACACGGTCTCGCTAAACCCGAGGTCGTGCAGCATTTGCAGCTTCGCGAACCCGACGTTGACGCGATCGAGATAGGCACCGAGATAGCAAATGAATAGGAGCGGGACGATCCGCATCGTCACCTTCCGGTAGGTAAGCTCCTCGACCGATTGGAGCTGTGGGCCTGTGTTCATCGGTCGCCTCCAATTGGTTTAGGACTATAGTTCATTTCAGGCACCTGGTAACGTAAGACTTCACGAAAGGCGCGTTCGGCAGTATCCCACGCGGCCAGCGGCTGGAGGTCGGGAACCCAGGCAAGACCGCTCTTCCCATCCGCGGAAGTCGCTTCGGGGGTAACGACGACGTCGAGCAGCGCCGGCCGATGCGCCATCGCTTCGGCGATCGCGGCAGGAAGGTCGGCGGAGCGCTCGACGCGCTGGGCGTGCATCCCGAGGCCGCGAGCCATCATCGCGTAGTCCGAGTAGCGCAACTCGGTCCCGATGACGCGGCCGTAGGTCTCGATCTGGTCGCGCACTTCGATCGCCCACGAGCCGTTGTTGGCAACGACGACCAGAATCGGTACCTTGTGGCGCACCGCCGTGTCGATTTCCATCGCGTTGAAGCCGAACGAGCCGTCGCCCGTGAGGACCGCGACCGGTCGCTCGGGTAGAGCCAGCGCGGCCCCGATCCCGAAGGGCGTCCCGATGCCGATGCAGCCGAGCGACCCCGGATCGAGCATCGTGGTCGCGTTGATACCGACGCGCGCGAAGCTGAGGAAGTCGCCGCCGTCGACGACGACGACCGAGTCGGCAGGTAACGCGTCGCGCAACGCCCCGAGCAAACGGTTGGGATGCATCCGCCCGTCGCTCCCGTCCGGCGCTTCGCGCAGCGTCCGCTCGAACTTCGCCGCGCGCTCTTCGTGCGACGTGCGATGTTTCTTCGCCCAATCGCGATCGACCGCAGGCTCGCGCTTGCCAGCGGCGCCGACGATCGCGCGCAGCGCCGGCCCGATGCTGCCGTAGATGCCGACGTCGCCCGGCCGGTTGTCGCGCAGTTCCGACGGGACATCCGCGATGCGCACGAACCTCGCGTCGCCGAACACCGCCGGCGAACCGTACGCGAGTTGGAAATCGAGTCGCCGTCCGAGCGTCAGCACCAGGTCCGCATCGCCCATCACGGCACCGCGTACCGCCGAGACGACGGCGGGATGCGAATCGGGAACGAGGCCGCGCGTCTCGCCGGTTTCGAGATAGAGCGCGCCCGTCGCATCCAAGAAGGCTGCAACCTCGGCGCCGTAGCCGCGCGCGCCGCGGCCGCTGATGACGAGTGGACGTTTGGCCGACCAAATCGCTTCGGCCGCCGCCGCCACGCGCTGTGGATCGGGCGGGACCGCCGCGCGGGGCGGCACGTTGAAGTACTCCGCGAGCGCGACCGATGCCGGAACCTCGGCGCGCAGCGTATCGACTGGAAAGTCCAGATAGACGGGGCCGGGTTCGCCGCCGCCCTCGCCGCGCGCGCGGGCGATCGCTTCGTACATCTCCGGCAGCACGTGCGCCGGATCGCGCACCGTGCGCGCGTAGCGGGTCAACGGCGCGACGAACGCCGTGTGGACGACGTCTTGCAGCGCACCGCGGTTCTCTTGCGGTTGCGGCGGCAGGCCCGAGATGATCAGGATCGAGGCACGGGCGGTGTGCGCGTTCGCGATCCCCGTCATGCCGTTGGTTACGCCCGGGCCTGCCGTGATCAGCGCGACGCCGAGCTGGCCGGTCAGCTCGGCGTGCGCGTGCGCCATATAGACGGCCGCGCGCTCGTCGCGCACGTCGACAATGGGGATGCCTTCCTTCGCCAAACGCATCCAAATCGGCATGATGTGGCCGCCGCACAATCCGAAGACGCGCTCGACCCCGCGCGCTTTGAGATACTGCGCGATCATCGCGGCGGAGCTGCGGTCGCTGATGACGGGCGGCATTACGATTTCTTCTTCATGGCGCGAAGATCGATGACGCCGGGTACCGTGCGCGGGTCGGTTCCTTGCGGGAATATCCGCATCTTGTGCACCTTTTGCGAGCTGGTCGTCGGTAACGACTCGACGAAGAGCACGTAGCCCGGCGCTTTGAAGTAGGCGAGGTGCGACGCCGTCCACTCGACCAGCTCTTTGGCGAATTCTTCGGACGTGTCGGACGGGTCGGCCGGCACGACGCACGCCATCACCTCTTCTTCGCGCAGCTCGTCGGTAACGGCGATCACCGCGGCCTGCTTCACGCGGTTGTGATCGACGATCACCGCCTCGACCTCGGCGGCCGCGATGTTCTCGCCGGAGCGCCGGATGATGTTCTTGCGGCGCTCGACGAAGTAGAACATCCCGGCCTCGTCTTTGGTGACCGCGTCGCCGGTGTGGAACCAGCCGCCACGCCAGGCTTCTTCGGTCGCTTCGGGATTCTTGAGATAGCCTGAAAAGAAGCCCTTGCGCGGATGCTGCGCCGTCGAGCGCAGAACGAGTTCGCCCGGCGTGCCGAGCGGAGCGTCGTTGCCCTCCTCGTCGACGGCGCGCAGCTCCATACCCGGTTCGCTGCGCCCGATCGCCCGCGTGCCGACGAAGCGTGGCTCGCGATGCGCCGTCGTCATCCGGCCGGTCTCGCTCATCGCCCACATCTCGATCAGCGGGAAGCCGAAACGCTGTTCGAACGGCGCGTGCTGGTTCGGTTCGACGCCCGCGCAGAGTGCGAACCTGACCCGGTGCTGCTTCTCTTCCGGCGTCTCGGGCAATTTCATCAACAAGTTTGGAATGACGCCCTGAAATTGCACCGCGGTGACGCCGCAGGCCACGATGTCTTTCCACCAAGTACTGGCGTGGAAGCGATCGGGAAACACGAGCGCGCCGCCGGTCAACAGCATCGTGGGCAGCGAGATCGACAGGGCGTTGGCGTGATGCAACGGCAGCGGGTTGAGCAACCGCTCTTCTCCGTAGCGCAACTTGAGGTAGCCGCCGCGCGATGCGAACCACGAGCCCCAGGTGTGAAAGTATTCGTTGGTCAGGACGCAGCCTTTAGGACGGCCGGTCGTTCCCGAGGTGTAGATGAGGCCCGCTTCGCTCGTCGCGCCGGGCGTCTCGTCGCGGGCCGGAAACGGCGGCGCCGGCGGCGGTTCGTCAAGCACGTCGAAGCGCAGCACCGGCGGCGACGGCGAGAATGACGTGGCCGCCGCGCGCACGTCGTCCAACCGCGACTCGATCGCGAGCGCGACGACGGCTTCGGAGTGCTCGAGCAGATAGGCGATCTCGTCGAGCCGGTAGTCGGGCGAGATCGGCGCGACCGTGCAGCCCAAAGCGTTGAGCGCATAGTGATGGAACACGAACTCGGGCCGTTGATCGAACAGGATCGCGACCCGGTGTCCCGGGCCGTAGCCGCGCTCGCGGTACCAGGCGATGCGCTTCTGCACTTCGTCCCAGGTCTGTTTCCAGGTGAAGGTGACCCCATCGGGATGATAGGGCCGCTTTGGCATCGCGGGCACGACGTAGGCGTCGTTATGCGGATAACGAGCGACCGCGCGCTCGAGTGACTGATAGATCGTCCCGAAGTCGACGGGATCAAACGCAGTGGCATCTTCCGGAAGCGGGGCAAAATCAAGTTGCATCGAGAAACCCCCGAATGGTCGCGAGCGTATGGAAGACCGCATTGATCCAGTTTCCATAGCTGGGTACGTTCTTCGCTGACCGTGAAGGGAAATATCCTCCTGATGCGGCGCCCCAGAAGCCGGGAAGTGCTAGGCGAACAGCGCGAGAAGCTCGGAGGCGACGCGCTCCGGCGATGCCCGCAGACCGTGTCGAAGGGTCCCGTCGAGCCACCTGCAACACTCCCACGGTGATCGTCCACGTCATCGACGGTACGTACGAGCTGTTTCGCCATTACTACGCGCTGCCTTCGGCGCGCGATGCGGGAGGCCGCGAAATTGCCGCGGTCCGCGGCGTGCTCACCTCGATCCACGGCTTGCTGCGAAGCGGTGCGACGCACGTCGGCGTCGCTACGGATCACGTCATCGAGTCGTTCCGCAACGCCCTGTGGCCCGGATACAAGTCTGGCGAAGGCATCGAACCCAGTCTTCTCGCGCAGTTCCCGCTGCTCGAGGAAGCGCTCGTCGCCGCCGGGATCACCGTTTGGCCGATGATCGAATTCGAAGCCGATGATGCGCTGGCGGCAGCCGCAGCGATCGCGGCCGCCGATCCCCGCGTCGAGCGCGTGATCATCTGCACGCCTGACAAAGACCTCGCGCAATGCGTGCGTGGGACGCGCGTCGTGCAGCTCAACCGGCGCACGCGCACGTTCTACGACGAAGCCGGCGTCGTCACGAAGTTCGGCGTTCCGCCGGAGAGCATTCCTGACTACTTGGCGCTGGTCGGAGACGCGGCCGACGGTTTTCCGGGCTTGCAAGGCTGGGGCGCGAAATCGGCTGCAGCGGTCCTGGCCCGATTCGGACACCTCGAAGCCATCCCGGCAGGCGCCGGCGACTGGAACGTCAACGTTGCGAGCCCGGGAAAGCTGGCCCAGACCCTGCAGCGCGACCGCGACCTCGCTTTCCTGTTTCGGAAACTCGCGACCCTCCGCACGGATATCCCACTGTTCGGCGACGTAGAAACGCTGCGCTGGAACGGTCAGAACCCGCTCGTCGCCGCCGGGTTCCCAGCGGAAGATTTCGCGCCCACCTCGACGGGAACGGGAAAGTCGTGAAAAAGCTGCGCGCTCGTGAGGCGGTAGCTGCGACAAAGTAATCGAAAGGAAACCAAATGGCCGATTCAAGTATCGTGATGCCCGGCGCCGACGAGGCGTATCGCAGTTCGCGCGATCGTTTACGTGCGGCGGAGATCGAGTTGCGCGATCGCATCGAGGCGGTGGCACAGATGCGTCGCAACCTGCCGCCGGGGCCGGTCGTCCCCGACTACACGTTCATCGAGGACGGCAATCGCGTCCACCTATCGGAGCTGTTTGCCGGCGAGAAGCCGTATTTGATTCTCTTCCATTTGATGTACTGGGCTGACGACGATTCGTTCTGCCCCATGTGCTCGATGTGGATCGACGGATTCAACGGTATCGCTCCGCACCTCACGCAGCGGGCGAACTTCGTCGTTGCATCCCGAGCCCCGATCGAGAGACTGCGAGACTGGGGAGCGCACCGCGAGTGGCATCGCCTGCGCTTGCTCTCCGACGACGGACCGGCCTTCGCGCGCGACATCGACGCCGAGGACGCCGACGGCAATCCCGATTCGACCGTCGTCGTCTTCGCCAAAGAGGGCGACCACGTGCGTCATGTATACACGGCGCACCCGATGCTGGAGGACCGCGAACGCGGGATCGACTTGCTCTGCCCGACCTGGAATCTACTCGATCTCACGCCGGCCGGTCGCGGTGATGACTGGTACCCGTCGAACGATGGATTCGACGCGTCGATGCGCGCTTTCGCGGCCAAGGTCTGATGGCGAAGGTCTTGATCGAGGGCGACATCCTCTTGATCGAGCTGTCGCTGCTCGATCGGATGCTCGCCTTTCACGGATCGTTTCGCATTCCGCTCTCACACGTGACCAATGCGTTCGCGAGCGCCTTCGAGGATCTCGGGCTTCAGTTCAAACTGCTCGGTACAGGCCTAGGGGTGATCAAGGAGGCCGGTATCTTCACCACTCCGTCGGGCATCATCTTTTGCGACATCTCGGGCTGGAAGGATTGCCTGGTCGTCGAGACGCGCGGCGAACGGTTCCCGAAGATCGCGGTGACGCTCGACGATGGCGTCGATCTGAACGCGCTCGCGCACGAGATCATGCAGCGCGTCCCGGACGGTGGCCCCGTCGAGTAGCGCATGCAAACAGGCTCGATTAAACTTTGATCCGGTACCGATCGTTGGGCGGATCGCAGCCCTGAACGACGCCCGAACCAGAGTGCTGCACGAGGTGTAACCGGACGGTGGTCGAGCCCGGCTCCGTGCCCTCGGCGCGTATCACGTCATACGGGAACGAATAGCGTTGGCCGACGCGCAGCGGCGGGATGCCCTTTTCCCCGTTTTTGCTGCCGTCGAGCACGATCGTGACCGATTGAAGAACGTTCTGGGCCTGATTCTGCGAGCCGAGGTTCGCGACCGTGACCGTGAGGGTAAACCGGTTGACGTCGGTGGCAGCCATGGATTTTGCGGAGACGACGGAGACGATGGCCGGGTCGGCGCCCTGACAACTGGCCCCGGAGGCCATCGCGGCGGCAGCGACGAGCAGTGTGATCATATTGTCCTCCAAGCGAACTCAAGCGCGCCGATTTCGACGCGCAGGGGGAGTGCGCGCAAGTTTACCATGCGCCAGCGTATCACTAAGTCTACCGCCAGTCTGTCGTTTTCTAACGCAGGTCGTCCATTCGCCCGCGCGCTCGAGGGAGGCGGTGATGATGCTCGCCTAAAGTAGCGGGTAAAAGCCAGGGACTCGTGGTGCTAGCAGTGTCCGGTAAGGCCGATCAGCGTCGCGAAGGCTTCGACCTACGAAGGTGAAAAGCACCGCTGACCAAGTCGCGGAATCCCGGCTGCGTCCACGAGGTGTGCACAGAAACTCTTGGGCAGAGACGCTCAATCGCCGTTTGGAGTACTCTTGCGCCGGTTCCGCTATGCTGCTGGGCTGTCGCAGGAATTGCTGGCCGAACGGGCGCGCATCAGCCCCGAGACGATTGGAGCCTTGGAGCGCGGCGTCCGGAGTGCTCCGCAGCGCGAGACGCTGGCGCTCTTGATCGAAGGGTTGACGCTTACGGGAGCGCAGCGCGAGGAGTTCGAAGCGGCCGCAGCCGCGTCCCGAAGAGTCGGGCGACCGCGCCTCGGCGCGTTCGTTCCCGATGTTGCGGTGCAGCCGGCAGCTGCCGGCGCGAACCCTCAGGTTCCCAATAACCTGCCGCACGCGGTCAACTCATTTCAGGGCCGCGAGCGCGAGTTGGCTGAGCTGCGGCAGCAACTGCGCGGCCGGCGTCTCGTCACACTGCTGGGTGCGGGTGGCTCGGGCAAGACGCGGCTGGCCCTCGAAGTAGCGCGCGAGCACCTTGGCGGCGAAGTATTTCCGGACGGCATTTGGCTGGTCGATCTGGTGCCGCTAGCGGACCCGGACCTCGTGACGCCCACGATCGCGCGAATCTTGCGCGTGGCCGGAGCATCGGACCAGTCTCCTCTGGAAGCGCTGGCACAGGCCCTGCGCGACATGCGCCTGCTGCTGATCTTGGACAACTGCGACCATTTGCTCGAATCCTGCGCCGCGGTCGTGCAACGGCTGACGTCGGCCTGCGACGGTGTTAGCGTTCTCGCAACCAGCCGCGAGGCGCTCGATCTCGACGGCGAATTGCGCTACCAGATCGATCCTCTGCCTCTTCTGGTTGCCGAGATCGAGGGTTCGGGAGCCGAATCGTTGGATCGGTGGCGAGCATCGCCGGCGGTGAGATTGTTCCTCGATCGGGCCGAAGAAGCCGATCCGCGTGACTTCCCAGCTGCGGCGGCCGGCGATCCGATCGCAGTAGCGCGCATCTGCGCGCGCCTCGACGGCCTTCCGCTCGCCCTGGAACTCGCGGCGGCCCGAACGCAGGACCTGTCGTTGCGCGAAATCGAGGACGGCCTCGAAGCGCGCTTCGCACTTCTCGCCCGCGGGCGGCGCGCGGCCGCACCTCGCCACCAGACGCTGCGCGGCATGTTCGATTGGAGCTACGCGCTGCTGACCGAACGCGACCAGTCGCTGTTTCGGCGGCTTGCGATCTTCGCCGGACCGTGGACGGCGCAAGCCGCCGTCGCGATCTGCGGCGATGACGGTTCTGGGGACGAGGCCGCAATTCGCAGCGGCGTCGCTTCACTTGTCTCAAAGTCGCTCCTGGTCGTCGAGCGCCGGGAGCGCGAATCGGCCCGCTATCGTCTGCTCGAGTCGACGCGAGCTTACGCACGAGAACTCCTCGAGGAGAGTGGCGAGCGCGAAGCGCTCTCTCAACGCCACGCCCAGTATTATCGCAGCCGCTTGCAACGGGCGCACGCATCGTGGCTTGCGAATTTCGGTGTCGCCGCCGTCGATGCGTTCGACACGCTGGTGGCGGAGTTTCACGAGGTCGAAGCCGCCCTCGGCTGGGCGATCGGCGAACAACGCGACCTTTCGCTCGGCGGCGAACTGGTGGAGGTCCTGATCGACGTCTGGCTCGAGTGCTGTGTTGGCACGGGCACCACGCATGACGAACCCGTCGCGCCGCCCGAGCACGGTATCGTCTATCTGCTGAGCGTCTTGCAGCCGTCCGACGTCCGCAAGACGGCAAAATCGTCGAACGCTTTGCCGGCCCGCGGGCACACGGTGGATCCGCTGACCGATTGGCTTGCATCGTTCAAGACGCGCCGTTCGTACCGGGCCGGCGAGGTGATCTTTCGTAAGGGTGACGCTGCCGACGAGCTGCTCTATATCCTCTCGGGTGTCGTATCCCTCAATGAAATCGACGTTCAGGCCGGCCGCCACGAACTGTTGGGTGAGATCGCGTTCTTTTCGCCCCGCAAACAGCGCACTGCGACGGCAACCTGCTCCACGGACGTCTCGGTACAGGCGATCGACCGGCGCGATATGCTCGATCTCTACGAGCAAAACGCCGCCTTCCGCCTGCACGTCATTGCGGTGGTTACCAGCCGCCTGATCGAAGATCTCGAGCGGCTGCGAAACGTCCGGGTGCCCGCCGAGGCGCCCCCGAATTCGTACGGCTAATTTGTGCGGATTCCGCGTACGGTTCGCCCTGTTTGGCGCGAGTTATTTCGCGGATGATGATGGCACGGCGCCGCTCCCGGCGCCCAGCCAAAAAGGAAGCGAAAGATGGACCTCCAGCACCACGAATCCCCCGACAACCAATCGCAGAACCCGCGCATCACCCGGCCGAACGCTCTCGCAGAACGGGCCCGCGCCACCAACGTCAACGCCGTGATCGGCATCCAAGGCTGGGGTCCGAGACTCTTCTAAACGACCGGCACGCGCCAAATTCCGATCGAACCCAAGCAACCCGGCGCTCAGCGGCACCCGCAAGGATGGCTGAGCGCCGAGCCGGCGCAGATCAAGACGGGCCGCTCGGCCGGATTCGGTAGATGACGCCCGCCGCATCGTCGGCCACGAAGAGACTGCCTCCAGGCCCGACGGCGACACCGGTCGGGCGCCCGATGCGCCATCCGAAGCTCGTTTGAAATCCGTCCAGGAAGCTTTGCCACTGAACGTTCGGATCGTTCCAGTCGACCGGCTTGAGGGGCTCGTCCTCGCGCAGCGGGACGAAGACCACGCGCGGTGCGACGAGCGGCACGTGCCACGAGCCGTGCAAGGTTACGAAGGCTCCGCCGCGATACTGGGGCGGAAAAGCGTGGGCGCCGGCGCCCCCGAGCGGATAGAACGTCGCGCCGATCGGCGTTTCGTAGGCGGGGAAGACGACCCGCGAAATCGCGACGTTCGCGCAGTCCGCGCCGGCGCGCGCGGCAACGTGGTCCTCGTAGCAGACGGGCCAGCCGTAGTCGACGACTCCGCCATGAGCGCTCACGTCGTCGAATATTTCGTACGGGTGGCCGTGCTCCAGTTCGTCCTGGCCCGCCACGCCGGCCCAGAGAGCGCCCGTTGCGGGGTCGATGGCAAGCGCGATTGCGTTGCGGATCCGCACCGCCTTGGGTCGTAGCGCGCCGCCGCTCAACGGAAGTTCTTGGATCGTCGCGCGAGTCGGATCGCTCTCCGTGCACGCGTTGCACGAAGAGCCGACCGAGACGTAGAGCCGGTCGCTTCCGACGGCGACGCTCGTGGTCGAATGACCGCCGCCGCCCTGCGTGCGCACTGCCGCCAGCTGCCGCGCCGCTGCGGACGCTTGGCGATCCCCGGCAGCGTAGGGGATCCGCCAAACGCCGGAGTGCGTACCGACGAAGAGCGCGCCGTCGCCGAGCGCGACGCCCGCCGCGTCTTCGTCGGGCATGACCGCGAACACGCGCGGTGCTCCGGCCGACCCTTCCGCGTCGGGCACGAGGAACACGTTGCGGCTGTTCGTTCCGACCAGCAAGTCGCCGTTGGGCGCGGCCGCCAGTTCGCGCGCCGCGCGGATGTGAGCGATGACCTCGATCGTGAAGCCGGCGGGGACGGTCGGCAGCGCGTCCGCCCCGGCGCAGGCCGGCACCGCCAGGAGCAGGACGGCGGCAACTACGGCGCGTGCGGGACTGAGCGAAACGAATGATCTCACGTCAGGCACCTACCCACTGCCGAGCGACCGTCAACCCTCGAGACCGCCGCCTTGGACGCCCCGCTTCGGGGGCGGCATGAGGAAGACGACGAGAATCGCGGCGAACGCGAGGGCCCCCAGCACCAGTGAGATATCCTCGTAGGCAAAGATCGTGGCCTGGTCGAGGGCGAGGCCGTAGAGCGCCCGCAGCGCAGGCGCGGTCTGCGGGTAGAGTTGCACGGCCGGCGCGCTCGGTGTGAGCGCGCCGGCGATGACGGAGAGGTGAAACGCGCTGCGCCGGTCGAGCAGCGTCGAGAGGATCGCGATCATGATCGAGCCGCCGAGCTGCGTGCCGAGGTTGACGTAGGCAGCGGCTTTCGCGCCGTCTTCCGGCGGCGTACCGCCGAGCACGGCCGTCGAGAGTGGCACGAACAGCAATGCCGCGCCGACTCCCGTGCACGCGAGCGGAACGACGAACGAGAAAAAGACCGATTGGGGCGACGTCGCGTAGGCCTGCAGCAGATTGCCGAGCCCCATGAAGACGAAGCCGATGGCGAGGAACCAGCGCGCGTCGAGCCGGCCGACGTTGCGTGCGACGATCGGCGTCGCCAGGCCGATCGGGACCGCGCGCACGAGGATCAAAAGCCCGCTCAACGTCGCCGTGAAGCCGAGCGAGTTTTGGACGAACTGCGGGATCGTGTAAGTCGAGCCAAAGATCAGGCCGCCGATGACGAGCGCGATCACGAACCCCGCCGCGACCGCACGGTGACGGAACGTGCGCAGGTCGACCAACGGATGTGCGGTCGTTAGCTCGCGCCAGATCAACAGGCCGATGAAAACGACCGCCAGGATGCCGCAGACGAGGTTGTTCTGGTCCTGGAACCAGTCCCAACGCTCGCCTTCGCTGAGCACGTACTGCAGACAGCCGATCCCGACGACGAGGAACACCAGGCCCGGCAGATCGATGCGAAAGCGTTGGGCCTGGGGTGGATCCCGCAAGACGGCTGCCAGGATCACGAACGAAGCGATGCCGGGGACGACGTTGATGTCGAAGACCCAGTTCCAGTTCAAGTTGTCGACCAGTACGCCGCCGAGCGGCGGTCCGAGCGCCGGACCCATGATCGCGCCGAGCGCGAAGATGCCTTGACTGATTCCCAGCTGCTCGGGCGGGAACGTGTCGCGCAGGATCGTCTGGGCCGTCGCGAGCAGTCCCGCGCCGAAGACCCCCTGCACGATACGAAACAAGATCAGCTCGTCGATCGATTCCGAGACGCCACAGGCGAACGAGGCCGCGGTGAACCCGGCGATGCAAACCAGGAAGTAGCGCTTTCGCCCGAACGTCGTCTGCAGCCAGGGAATCATCGGGATGACGATGACGACGGCGATGATGTAGCCGTTGATGACCCAGGTGCCCTCGTCGATGCTCGCGCCGAGATTGCCCTGGATGGTCGGCAGCGCGACGTTGGTGATCGTCGCGTCGAGCGTCTGCAAGAGTGCGGCGAGCATCACGCCGACGACGACCGCGAGCCGCCGCGAGCCGGTCTCGACCAGGGATCCGGCCGCCGGTGGTTCGCTCGGGCCACCAGCGCCGCTCACGGCCGGCGCACTCATCTTCCCGCGCGAGGGTTAACGGATCGCGGGAAGCGCGAAGGCGACGACGACGCCGGTGACGACTACCGTGGCCGCTCCGATTATCGCTGCGGTATCGGAAAGCGGGACGACAGTTCCTGCCCGCAGAGAGCGAGCGCTGGTCACATAGCGATACGCCCCGTAAGCGGCGACCAAAACGCCGGCCAGAGCCATCCCAGCGCCAAACGTGTTGGACAGTCGTGTGGACGCAACGTCGACGTGCGCTATGACTTCGGCTTCTCGCAGAAAGAGCGAAAAACGCGCAATGACGAAGCCAAAGGCGATGAAGGCTAGAGCGGTTCGCAGATAGGCAAGGAACGTTCTTTCGTTCGCGAGGACATCCGTGGCCCGACCCTGGGCCATCGTGCCGCGACCGGGGCCGACAGAGCCTGAACTCATCCGGATATCCTCCAAGCCTGCTTCCGCAAAGGTTCAGCGGGCCATTCCGCATGAATGCCCTCTGGCCCCGGTCACGTCGACCTGCGCCACGCCGGGTCGATGGTACGACCGCTGGTTTCTTCGTGAGGAGAGAGATTCGATGGAAGCCGTGGTACTCGATAAGCCCCGCCAGATCGGCATCGAAACGATTGCGGAACCTGCGCTCCTAGCTCCCGCCGACGTCCTGCTGCGCCTGACGTCGACCGCAATTTGCGGCACCGATCTTCACATTTACGAGGGCCGGCTCGGCGGCGGCCAACGGATCGTGATCGGACACGAGCCCCTCGGTGTCGTCGAACGCGTCGGGACTGGCGTCGTGAACGTCCGCGTTGGCGACCGCGTTACCGTCCCGACCCATATCTGTTGTGGCTTCTGCCCGAACTGCGTGCACGGCTATTCGGCGCAGTGCCTCACGACGAATCCGGGGAAAGCGGGGGCCGCCTACGGCTATCCGGGCATGGGAGGCTATACCGGTGCGCAAACCCAGCTGCTGCGCGTTCCGTTCGGCGATGCGAATTGCTTGCGTTTGCCGGGCCAGCCCGGCGACCGCTGGGAACACGATTTCGTGTTGCTGGCGGATGCGCTGCCGACCGCCTTCCATGCGACGGAGTTGGCCGGCGTCCGGACCGGCGACATCGTGGTCATCTACGGTGCCGGAGCGATCGGACTGCTGACGGCGATGTGCGCGTTCATGCGCGGCGCGCTGCAAGTGTTCGTCGTCGATGCGATTCCGGAGCGGCTCGACAAGGCGGGGGAGCTGGGAGCGCAGCCGATCGACATGCGCGACGGCGATACGGTCGAACGGATTCTCGAGCAGATTGCACGGCAGCGCAGCGGGATTGCGTGGCGCGGCGAAGAGGCCAATCTGGGCGCGACGGTCTGCATCGATGCGATCGGATTCCAAGCGCGGGAACCGCACGATTACTCGGTCGAGAATCCGACCGCCGTCATCGACGATCTTGCCCGATTGGTCGCGCCCAAGGGACGCTTGAGCATCATCGGCGTTTTTCTCGACAGCGATCCGAGCGCGAGGGGCGAGGCGGCCCAACACGGCAACTATGTCATCCCCTGGGGAACCCTTTTCAAGAAGGGTGTGACGATCGGCATGGGCCGCGACGACGACAAGAATTACAACGATCACCTGCGCGACGCGATCGTGAGCGGGCGGATCAAACCCGGAACCATCGTCTCGCATCGGCTTCCGTTACGCGACGCCCCCGACGCATTCGCAAAATTCGACGCGCGCAGCGACGGCTACATCAAGGTCGTGCTCGAACCGTGAGAACGCCCCTAACGTAGCCCGCGATGCGCGTGGCGGTGTCACCGTTTTATGGGTTGTCGTTTGCGGCGGGCTGCGTCGATGCGATCTCGTTCGTCGGCTTCGGCGGAGTGTTCACCGCCAACATGACGGGCAATACGGTTCTGCTGGGCATCGCGATCGCATCGCGGTTAGGTGTCGTGCCCCGGACGCTCGGTATCGTGCCACCGCTGGTCGCGATCGCTGCCTTCGTCGTGGGCGCGATCGCCGCACTGCCCGTATTGCGTGCGCAGTTCGAGCTGCGTCGTGCGGCGAGGATCGTGCTTGCCGAAGCCGTTCTCGTCGGGCTCGCGAGCCTCGCGTTCGACGGCCTCCGCAATGATTTCGTCATCCCGCTGTGCATCGTGCTCGTAAGCTTCGCAATGGGCGCGCAGAGCATCGTGGCGGCAAAGGCCGGCCTGCCGGGGATCTCGACCACGTACGTCACCGGAACGCTCGTAACCGCGGTAACCAAAGGGCTCTTCGCCGGCAGCGACGATCTGGGCCGGCGCCAGGCGGCGCGCGCCGCCAGGACGTGGGTCGTCTACCTCGCGGGCGCTGCGCTGGGCGGTCTGCTGTTCATTGGGTTCCATCGCGCCGCGCTCTGGCCGGCGGTGGCCGTGTTCGTAGCCAATGCCGGCTGGCTCGCGTGCTCGGTCCCGTCCACCAGCAGTTCGAAGGCGTGACTGCGGCGTGCGCGCGTGCACGTTCGACGACTGAGGTTTCCCGCGCGAGGTAACGAAGGATTCCCTCATGCCTCGCCCTCGGGCGGGCGCCCCTCCCCTGGAGCGTGACCCCATGGCAGGACCAAACGACGACAAAGAGCCCGACGCAACTCCCGACCCTCCGCCAAATCAGCCGGCCGCGCCGCCCCCGCCGATCACGACCCCGCAAGCTAGTCAACTCAGCCCGGGTCACACGAGCGCGGGCGTCAGCGTCGGTGTTACGGGGCAGCCGGGGCAACAGCCCGGCACGGTGACCACGACCGCCCAAGCGGGTCTTGGCAAGGCGGGTCCGGTCTCGGTCGCAGGGCAGTTCAGTCACACCGACACGCCGGCCGGTCAGGTCAACACCGTGCAAGGCCAGGAGACGGTCGTGCTGGGCGGTTCGAACACGACCCAGCACAATGCGCTGTTCACCCAGGGCCTCACGCTGGACCCCAAAGCAGCGGCTTCACTCGGCGTGGGCTACGAATACGATTGGGGCGGCGACAACCCGAACCGCCCCAAGAATCAACTCGGTGCCAACGTCAGCGGCGCGGAAGTCAAGGGCGGCCAGGTCGGCAAGGTGACCGGCGACGGGCACACCGTCACCGGGAGCGTCGCGTTCTTTTCCAACAGCGGCCTCAACGGCCGCGACCTGAACCCCGTGAACTTCGTCGGCGTCGAAGGCAAAGTCGGAGCGACGACGATCCGCGGTCCGGCCGGCGGAGCGACCGACCTCAATACCTCGGCCGCGGTGATCGTCGGCCACAACAAGACCTTCGACGGCGGCGACAAGGTCGCGAGCGTCAGCGTTTCCGCCTTCGGTGGAATCGACCACCAGGGCGGGCAGAAAGGCGTCACGCCGTACGGCGGCGCGACCGTGAACGTCGGCATCTCGTGGGGCGGATCGAAGGACAAGCCCAAGGAGCACGTTCCGGAACCGGACTATCCCAAGCCCGAACCCTCGCACCTCGCCGGCACCGTGCGCGAGGTCGACCAAGACAAGGATCTGCTCAGGCTCGACGTGGGCCAAGGCGTCGTCAACGAGTACAAGCTGTCCGACTTTCGCGCGCACACCGACGACCAAAAAGCCTTCGACCAAGCGCTGCAACACGGGCACGTCGTCGACATCGCCGTCCGCGACGACGGTCACAACAGCGTCAGCGACCTCGGCCCGGCGCGCAACGACGCGCAAGCCAAGGCCGACCTGCTGGCGCGGGCGACGGTGCAGCCGAACGGCGACATGCAAATCGGCAGCCTGACGGTCCGCAAGGAAATGGCGGATTTGTACAAGCCGTGGATGGCCGCGCCGGCGGGCAACGACGATCACGAGTTGATCGATCAGCTCTCGACGCTGGCGGACAAGAAGGAGCCCACGACGTTCGGTCGCGACGACGCTCGCGAGGAGCCGGGCGCGCACGCGCCACTCAACGCGCAGGCGCCGAAGCTCGGCGTGCACTTGAGTGCGGATGGGAGCGGTCCGATGCGCGGACCGGGTTTGCAGCTCAAAGGCTGCACGGTCGAGAGCGTCGAGGACCGCAACGGGGTCACGACCGTAAACTATACGCAGGGCGGGCGGCGCGGCTCGATGAGCGTGTCCGACACGGCCGGCAGCTTCGGCAACAGCAAGGACAACCCGTACGGCGCGCCCGGGATCGAGGCGGCGCTGCACGGCGATGCGAAATCGGCCGGCAGTGCGCGCGAGATGGGGCTGAACGGTGCGAAGGATGCATTGCGCGGACTCGACGCATCGCGTCCCGGCGCGAGCGCGAACGAACCGCTGGCGTCGCCCAAGGGAACGACGGCGCAGGACCTGTTCAAGCGCGCCACGCTCGACGACAAAGGCGACGTGCACATCGGCAACCTGACGATGAAGAAAGAGGTCGCCGGTTTCTACCTGAAGGCAATGAATGAAGAGGGGCCGCGCGATCCGGAAATGATCGCTCGGATCGAGCGTTTGGCCGACGACAAGCGGCCAACCGAAGTCAACCTCGCGAACACCAAAGAAGCGGCGCTCAAGGCCCGCGATGCGATGGGTTTCGGCGACCCGCAGAATCCGCTCAAGGAGCCGCTCTCCAAGCTCGAACCGGGCCAGAAGTTCGATCTCACGATCGACCGCAGCGGCACCGCGACGCTCGCCAACCCCGTCCAGGAACTGAAGATCGCTCCCGACGGCCGGGTCGATGCACGTCCCGCGCCGGCGCACGAGTTGGCGCGCCAGCCGGCCGGCCACGCCCTGTAAGCCTGATTACGCGGGCGCGGCCCGAACGTCGGCGTAGTCGGCTTCGGAGGTGAGGTCGGCTTGGCGCGCGATCCCCGCACGATCGAAGACCGGCGTCAGGGCTGCCGCCACGGCTAGGTTGACCGCGAGCGCGAGCAGCCCGATGTAGGGAGCGATCACGTGCGTTCCGGCGCTGAACGCAAAGGTCGGCTTCACGCCTTGCGAAAACGAGAGCAGGGTTCCGGCCAGCATACCAGCGGCCCAGCCCCACAGCAGCGCGGCGTCGTGGAACCAGCGCCGGTACAGGCCGACGACGATGGCCGGGAACGTCTGCAGGATCCAGATGCCGCCCAAGAGCTGCAAGTTGATCGCATACTGGGTCGGAACCCAAATGATGAACGCGAGCGCGCCGAATTTGACGACGAGCGACGACAGCTTGGCCATCGACGATTCTTCGGCGTCCGACGCGCTGGGCTTCAGATACGCCACGTAGACGCTGCGCGTCCAGAGGTTCGCGGCCGCGATCGACATGACGGCCGCCGGGACGAGCGCGCCGATCGCGATCGCCGCGAATGCGAAGCCCACGAACCAGGACGGGAAAAACGCTTTGAAAAGCGCCGGTACGACCTGACTCGGAGCGCTGACCGGAACGCCCGCGGCGATTGCCACGTAGCCCAGGAGCGCCACCAGGCCGAGCAGCAGCGAGTACGCGGGCAACAGTGCGGCGTTGCGCTTGACGACGTCGACGCGCGCCGCGCTTAGGACCGCTGTGATGGCGTGCGGGTACAAGAACAGCGCCATCGCCGAACCGAGTGCGAGCGTGGCATAGCTCCAGTACCCCTTGGGGCCGAGGATCGTGGCGCCCACCGGCGGCACCTTGTTCGCGAAGTGGGCCGTGGCGGCGGCGAACACCGGACCGAAACCGCCGAGCTTGGTGGGGATAATGATGATCGCGGCCAGGATCGCGACGTAGATCATCAGGTCCTTCACGAACGCGATCATGGCCGGTGCGCGCAGCCCGCTCGTGTACGTGTACGCGGCCAAGATGATGAACGCGATGACCAGCGGCAGGTCGCTGGCGAGGCCGGACCCGGTCACGCCCATAGCCCCGATGACCACTTGAATGCCGACGAGCTGCAGCGCGATGTAGGGCATCGTCGCGAGGATCCCCGTCAGCGCGATCGCGAGCGCCAGCCGGTCGCTGCCGTAACGGCCGCGCACGAAGTCAGCCGGCGTGACGAAGTTGTGAACCTTCGAGACGTTCCAAAGCCGCGGCATCACCACGAACATGATCGGGTAGGCGAGGATCGTGTAGGGCACCGCGAAGAAGCCGGCTGCGCCGGCGCCGAAAACGAGGGCCGGCACCGCGATCAGCGTGTAGGCCGTATAGAGGTCGCCGCCGATCAAGAACCAGCTCACGATCACGCCGAAACGGCGGCCGCCCAAACCCCACTCGTGGAGTTGGGCCAGGTCACCCCGCCTCCACTGCCCCGCGTAGAAACCCAGGACCGTCACGAGCGCGAAAAAGCCGAGGAAGACGAGCAGGGAAACGAGATCGAGTTTCACGTCTCCTCAGCGCCTCACCGTGCGCGCAGGTAGACGATCGCGGTCAGGGCCGCCGAGATCAGCAGCCACGCGAACTGGTACCAGTAGAAGAACGGAAGGCCGAAGAGCGACGGTTCGGCGTGAGCGTACAAACCGGGGAAAAGCAGGCCAGCGAAGGGGATGGCCAGGAGCCACCAAAGGCCCCGCTCGCCCTGTGACTTCGGCTGCATTCCGGCCATATAAGACAGCCGGCGCGGGCAACCTTCCCCAGACCCGGCGAACTATTCGCACCAATCCAGCCGATGATTAAGGAGGACTAACGTCTGGAGGACTGCCTATGAGTCCGATCGAGGTCAGCGTCGAACGTCGCCTCGCAGCCCCGCACCCCGGGCCGATCATCAAGCGCGACTACGTCGAGGCGCTCGGGATTGAGATACCTGCGCTCGCCACGGCGCTCGGGATGGACCCGGCTCGCCTCGAGGCGATGCTGGCCGGAAGCCTTTCGATCGACGTCGACGCGGCCATTCGCTTCGCCCGGGGCCTGCAGCTCCCCGCCGAGCGCATCATGCAGATGCAGGTCAGGTCCGATTTTGCCGTCGCCCGCCCGCAGGCGGACTTCGGGAGCGTCGGTATCCTGCGGCGCCCGACCCCGTTCCCGTTTCCGGATGCGGGCTCGCTCCACGGCCGCCTCGGGCGCACGAGCGACGATTCAGTCGTCGGCGGTTCGTTTTTCTTTCAGGAAGATACCGACCCCCACGAGGGCGACGACTATGCCGGCTTGCATGCCCTCTGGCGTGGCGACCGCCTGCGAGTTTTCGAGCCGGACGGCCAGATCGCGTGGACGGGCCCGGTCCTCCAGAACTTGGACGGTCGGACCCTGTTGCCGTTCGTACCACCAAGCGAATGGCAAGGGTGGTTCACCCAGGAGCGCCGCGCGGAACTCGCGATCGGACCGGACCACGCCGAATTCTTCCGGCGCATGCGCAGCGTCTAACGGTTATCCCTAGACCTGCACCGCGCTTGCGACGATCATCTCGCGCGGCGCGCGCATGCCGTGATTTTCGTCGCCGTGAGCGTCCGCGGCCGCGACCAGCGCGTCCTCGTCGTCCCCAGTGATTGTCTGTCCGCAGAGTGGGCATGTTACCTGTATCGCCATTCAATCTCTCCTCCGGATCGCGGTAGCCGAACCTGGTTTCGCGCTCCCAACCCATCCCCTTCCAGGCCTGACGGTCGCGGCTTCGGGCTCGTTCCCGTATGGCGGAAAAGTGATTCGCGGAACTCCTTGGCTGCAAAATGTTTAAGAAGATGAATATCGTGACGCCGCTTTCCCGTGTGATAGCATAGGCCCATGTCAGATCGTGAGGTTCGCGAGCAGGACGACATCGCCGGTTGGCCGGATGCCCATTTTCTCATCCACCGCAAGCGCTTCTCGGATTTCGATGCCGGGACCATGCGCGCACTGCTCGCTCTGCGAGGCGCCGCCCAACGCGTGGAAAACGCGATTGGGACGTGGTTTGGCGGCGCCGGGCTCACGCCGCAGAAGTTCGGCGTGCTGATCGTCCTTCAAGCGGAAGGCAACCCGATCTCCCTTTCGGATCTGCGCGCCTATCTAGGCACGACCCAAGCGAACGTGACCGGACTGGTCGCAGGCCTCGAGCGCGACGGCTACATCGAACGCAACGCGAGTACGGCCGATCGGCGCGTGTCGTACATCACGCTTTCGCGCAGCGGCAAGCGCGTGATCGCATCGATGCTGCCGGCCTATTTCGCGAAGAGTAAGGCGGCAATGCGCGGCCTCACGCAAACCGAGAAGAAGACTTTAGTCGAACTCCTGACCAAGATCGTGCGTGGTTTTTCAGCACTCGAGGGCTGATTCGCTCGGCGCGCGCCTCGACCGCCGTCAGGGGGAGCGCCCATTTCCGAGGAGAACGAAGCGGTCCCGCGGGTGTGATGTAATGGTAGCCTGCGACCTTCCCAAGGTTGACGCGCGGGTTCGATTCCCGCCACCCGCTAGGCCCAACTACCACCAACCCGTTCGCGAGCTGCCATTGTTCGAAACATAACTAAAACCTGACATCCTCCCAGCGTGAGGACGCCGAGATTTGGCGCAGGGCAAGGCGCCGGGGGCCGAAGTGTCCTAGCGGACATGAGGCCCCCGGCAACGCAGCCCTGCGGCAAATATCGGTGTCCCTGCTGTGCGGCGACGTAGCCAAGTGGTAAGGCGGAGCTCTGCAAAAGCTCTATTCCCCAGTTCGAATCTGGGCGTCGCCTCAAGTTTTTCCCTTATGCCGGAATCCAACAACACAGATATACAGAAAGCGAACGTGCGCGGGGCGTTAGTGCTCGGTGCATTGCTCGCTGCGATTCTGGCAATCGCGGTCGGTATCGCGTTGCGCATCTACACCCAGCTCGACAACGCGCAGAGCGTGCAGCGCGTGCTCGTCCAGGCCCAGCAAGAACTCGACGACGTCGTGCGTATCCAGCTCGATCAGGAGACCGGCTTGCGCGGCTACCTGGCCTCGGGCGCGACCCTGTTTCTGCAGCCGTACGAGCAGGGCAACGACGACTACGACCGGGCGATTGCGCAATTCCAAGTGACCGCCGAACCACTCGGGATCGCGAGCGCTTCGGCGACCAAGGAGATGCGCGCGCTGCACGAAGCGTGGGAGCGAGAAGTCGCCCGCCCGCTGATTTCGCACCCGCACGCCAAGGATGCGCTCACGCGCGAAACGCTGGGGAAAGTTCTCGTCGACCAGCTCCGCGGCGACACGACCCGCATCAACGACCTGATCCAAGGCCGGCTGAACAGCGCCCAAGACGAGCTGAAGCGGCGCATCAACGAGGCCCTCTTCGGCGGCCTCGCGTCGGTCCTGGTGTTTGGCCTGGTCTGCATCGTTTTCGTCAGCTCACGCCACCAAATGCAAGCCTTGATCGATCGCGAACGCGAGATCGTCGAGACGCTGCAGGGCGCCTTCAGCACCGACGTCGACGTGCTGCCCGGCGCGCGCATCGGCCGGGCCTATATCTCGGCCGACGCCGACGCCGCCGTCGGCGGCGACCTGTACGACGTTCGCCGGCTCGACGCGTCGCGCGGACTCGTCGTCATGGCCGACGTGAGCGGCAAAGGCATTCAGGCGGCCGTCAACACGGCCTTCGTGAAATACTCGATCCGCATGCTCGCTCGCTCGCACGCCGACCCGGCCGAGATCCTCGAGCAGTTCAATCGGGCCTTCGTCGACACGGTCAGCGATCCGAACCTGTTCGTCGTGGTCTTCGTCGGATTGCTCGACGCGAACCGGCGCGAGCTGACCTACGCGAGTGCCGGCCACGGCGGCGCCTATCTGCGGCGCGGCAGCAGCGTCAGCAAATTCGACGTGACCGGCCCGATCGTCGGCATCGACCCGGTCGTCGCTTACGGGTCGCGCACCCTGGCCCTGAGCCACGGGGATCTGATCCTCCTCGCGACCGACGGCCTGACCGAAGCCCGCAACCGAGCGGGCGAGATGCTCGATGACGACGGCACCATGGAGTTGCTGCGGAGTTCGAAGACCGACCCGCAAGAATGCGCTGACGACCTGGTCGCGGCGGCGCGAGACCGCAACGGCGGCACGCTGCACGACGACCTCGCGCTGCTGGTCATCGCGATCGACGGCAACGGATCGACGCGCGAATAATGCCGCACTGATGCTGGTTCGCCGGATCGTACCGTGCCTCGACATCCGAGCGGGCCGCGTCGTCAAGGGTGTGCGCTTCGTCGAAGTTGCCGACGCCGGCGATCCGGTCGAACTTGCCCGCTTATACGAGCAGCGGGGCGCCGACGAGTTGGTCTTCCTCGACATCACGGCCACGATCGAAGGTCGCCGGGCGATGCACGACGTCGTGCGCGCGGTTGCGGCCGAGTTGACGATCCCCTTCACGGTCGGCGGCGGCGTGGGAACGGACGACGACGTGCGCGACCTGCTACGCGCCGGGTGCGACAAGGTCGCCCTCAACAGTGCGGCAGTGCGCAACCCGAACGTGCTGCGCTCGGCGGCGGACCGTTTTGGCAGCCAATGCGTCGTGATCGCGATCGACGCCCGCTGGGACGGGCATGGCGAGCGCTGGGAGGTGGCGATCGACGGCGGCCGGCTGCCGACCGGGCACGACGCGGTCGCTTGGGCGGCCGAAGCGACGGCGGCCGGGGCGGGCGAGATCCTGTTGACGAGCATCGATCGAGACGGCACGAAAGCTGGGTTCGACTTGGCGCTGACGCGGGCGGTTCGCGAGGCGGTTGGGGTACCGGTGATCGCTTCGGGCGGCGCCGGCTGTGCCGATCATTTCGCCGACGTGTTCGCGCTAGCCGGCGCCGACGCCGCGCTTGCGGCCTCGCTGTTTCATTACGGCGAACTGGACATCGGCGAACTCAAGGCGGACTTGGCCGCACGCGGAATCCCGGTGCGTCCCCTCGTAAAGAGCCTTTGTGGCGATCGATGAGCTGGCGTGGGGCGCGGACGGTTTGCTGCCCGTCGTCATCCAAGACGCCGGCAGCGGCGCCGTGCTGACGGTGGCCCATGCGAATCGCGAGGCCCTCGAGCGGACGCTGGCGGAACGGACGACCTGGCTCTACAGCCGATCGCGCGCGGCGTTGTGGAGAAAAGGCGAGACCTCGGGCCACACCCAAGCCGTCGTATCGGTTGCCTACGATTGCGATGGCGATGCGCTGCTCTATCGCGTGCGTCCGAGTGGGCCCGCCTGTCATACGGGCAACGCGTCCTGTTTTTTTCGCCGGCTCGGTCCCTCGGGCGACGCGCCGGATCAGCCGTTCGCGACCGCGGTTGCGCACCTCGCCGCGACGATCGCAGAGCGCCGCGCGGCCCCAAGCGACGCCAGCTACACGACCGAGCTGCTGCGCGGCGGCATCGACCGCATCGGTAAGAAAATCGGCGAAGAGGCGACCGAGGTCGTGATCGCGGCCAAGAACGACGACGACGCAGAACTCGTCTGGGAGGTAGCCGACTTGCTCTACCATACGCTCGTGCTGCTCGAGGCGCGCGGGGTCGCGCTCGACGAGGTCGGGCGGGAGTTGCTGCGGCGCGCCAAGTAGCCGCTCCGGGCGCACTGCGATCGCTGCTCGATCTGCGGGGCATCGGTCCGGAACTCGCACGGCGCTTCGCGGCGATGGGCATCCGCACGCCGCTGGATCTGGTCGCGACCTATCCGCGCGATTACAAGGATTGGCGCACGCCGACGGCCATCGGCGACATCGTGCAGGCGACGTTCGCGCGCGGCCGCGCGTCCCACGAACCGGATTCGAGCGAGGAGATCGCGGTCGGGCGGATCGTGCGCGTGTCGGAATTTCGCGCCCGCGTTCCGATCGTGTCTGCCGAGATCGACGATGGGTCCGGCAAGATCACCGCCACCTGGTTCGGCCGCCGCGGCCTCAAACTTGCAACCGGTCAGCGGATCTTTCTCCACGGCCGCGCTGCCCTGCGGCGCTCCCGCGGAAGCGTCCTGGTCGAACTCAACGTCCTGCACCACAAACTCCTGGCCGATGACGAAATCTACGCAGGCGCGGTCGTTCCGGTCTACCGAGCCTCCAAGGAACTGCCGTCACGGACGATCGCGACGACGATCGAGCGAAACCTCGACGCTCTAGCTGCGCTGGTCGAGGACGTGCTGCCGCAGCGCGTGCTCGACAAGCACGGTTACGGCCCGCGCAGCGCCGCTTGGCGGGCCGCGCACCGTCCGGCGACGCCGGAGGAGGCGGCGGCGGCACGCGAGCGCCTGATCTTCGAAGAGTTCTTCGCGATCGCTCTCGCAGCCGCACTCAAGCGCGCGCGGCGCGATGCCGGCGGGGGAGCCCCGGCCCTTTCGATCGCGCCTGGCCTGCTCGAGCGCTTCGAAAGCTCGCTGCCGTTCGCGTTGACCGCTGCGCAGCGCCGGGTCATCGGCGAGTTGTGGAGCGACATGGCGCGCGCCGCGCCGATGAACCGCTTGCTGCAAGGCGACGTAGGCAGCGGGAAGACGCTGGTCGCGGCGGCCGCGATCGTGCTCGCGGCTTCGAACGGCGTTCAAAGTGCGCTCATGGCGCCGACCGAAATCCTCGCCGGCCAGCACGCCGCGAAGCTCGCGCCGTTGCTGTTGCCGCTCGGGATCCGGGTCGACGCGCTGTACGGCGGCATGGGAGCGCGCGAGCGCGACGGCGTGCTCGGCCGGTTGGCGAGCGGCGAGTGCGATCTCGTGGTCGGCACGCACGCGCTGATCGTCGCCGACGTCGAGTTCCGGCAGCTGGGTCTGGTCGTGATCGACGAACAGCACCGCTTCGGCGTCGCGCAGCGCGCTAAGCTGCGCGCCAAGAGCCGCGCGCCGCATACGCTGCACATGACCGCGACGCCGATTCCGCGCACGCTCGCGCAGACCAAATACGCCGACCTCGACCTGTCCGTGATCGACGAACTGCCGCCCGGCCGCACCCCGATCGAGACCTTCGTCCTGCGCGAGAGCCGCAAGACGCTGGCCTATGAGTTCGTGCGTAAGAACGTCGCCCGCGGCCGCCAGGCGTACGTCGTCGCGCCCGCGATCGACGAGTCGGAGTCCGCGCTGACGAGCGCGGTGGCGGAACTGACGGTGCTGCGAGCGGAGGTCTTCCCGGATTTGCGGGTCGAGCTGCTGCACGGGCGGCTGCCGCCGCGCGAAAAGGACGCGATCATGGGGCGCTTTGCGCGACACGAAACCGACGTGTTGCTGGCGACCACGGTCGTCGAGGTTGGAGTCGACGTGCCGAACGCTTCGGTGATGATGATCCTCGACGCTCATCGCTACGGCCTCGCGCAACTGCATCAGCTGCGGGGCCGAGTCGGGCGCGGCGCGGCGCGCTCGTATTGTTTGCTGGTCGCGCCGGCCGAGTTCGGCGAGGTCGAGCGGCTGGAAATCCTGGCGGCGACGACCGACGGCTTCGAAATCGCCGAAGCGGACTTGCGCCTGCGCGGCGAGGGCGAGTTCGCCGGAACCGCGCAGGCGGGCGGGGGCCCAGGGTTACTCGGCAGCGTCGTTTCGGATTTCGCCCTCTACATGCGCGCCAAGGCCGAGGCGGACGCGCTCGTCGCTTCCGACTCCGCGCTCGCAGCCGCCACCGACCGCGCGCTGCGCCGTCCGGACGACGAAGACCCCGCCGCCCGCGCCACCCTGCTCGACTCCTAGTGCTTGGGGGCGCGCGTGCGACGGCGCTCGAAGGGCGCGCCATGGTTTCTCGGATCGCCGTCGGGTTCGATTTCGATCATACGCTCGGCATCGACAACAAGCTCGAGCGCACGGTCGCACTCGAATTGCTGGCTAAGCACGCCGCCGCCAACCGGATCAGCTACAACGTCAGCGAGGCGGAGGTCGCCGTCGACGAAATGCTCAAAGCGGCACGCGCCAGCGACCGTAGCATCGATTCGTTCGTGGCGGGGTTCTTCGAGCAGTTCGCACCCAATACGACGGTCCTCGACGCGGCGAGCGGCTACCGCGACGCGGTGGTCCAGGCCGCGCCGGATCACGTTCGGGCGTTGCCGGGCGCGCTCGACGCGCTGGCGGCGCTCGACGCGCTCGGCGTGCCGTATGCTCTGTTAACGAACGGCTGGAGCCCATTGCAGGAGGAGAAGGCTCGCCTGATCAGGTTTCGCGGCCCGGTCTTCGTGAGCGAGCGGATCGGCGGGCGCAAACCGTCGCGCGCGGCTTTCACGATGCTGACGAAATACTTCGAACTTCCATTCAAAAAAATTTGGTACGTCGGCGACGATCCCGAGATCGACTGCGCCGGCGCGCGGCAGCTCGGCATGACGGCGGTCTGGTTCGATTGGGAACAGCATCGCTATCCGGACGGCGCGGCGCCCCCGAGCCACGTTATCCACAGCCTCGACGAGCTGCCGCCGCTCGTGCGAGCGGCTCGCGACGCCTCCTAAGTGCGCGTCAGCGGTGGCGAATTGCGTTCGCGGGTGATCCGCTCGCCGCGTGGCAGCCAGATCCGCCCCACGCCGGGCCGCGTGAAGGAAGCGCTGTTCTCGATTTTGGGCGACGCGATTGCCGGCGCTCGCGTCCTCGACCTGTTCGCGGGAACGGGCGCGATCGGATTCGAAGCGCTTTCGCGGGGCGCGGCGCAGGTGACGTTTGTGGAGCTGCACGCGCCGACCGCCCAGGCCATTCGGCGCACTGCGAACGAATTAGGGGTCGAACGCCGGGTGAGCGTCGTCTGCGCACCGGCGGAAAAGGCGGTGACGCGGCTCGCCGGACGCTTCGATTTCGTTTACGCCGACCCGCCCTACGCGCTGCCGCCTCCGCACTTGACCTTCGGCACGTTGCTTCGCCGTGGTGCGGTCGACGCGTCGACGACGCTCGTGTACGAGCGCCGGGAAGGCGCGGAACCATTCGCGCTGCCAGGCTTTGCGACGGTGCGTGACGCACGTTATGGGGAGGTTATGTTGCAGTTCCTCCGCGTCGCAGAGCGCGCCGATGCTTAACGGCGCGCCAGTTGCCAAGAGCCACGCGATTTATCCGGGGTCCTTCGACCCGCCGACGAACGGCCACCTCGACATCATCGCGCGTTCTGCTGCGGTCTTTCCGCTCGTAACCGTCGCCATCGTCGTCAACCCGCAAAAGCGAAGCCCACATTTCACGCTCGACGAGCGCGAGGAGATGCTGCAGCGTTGTACGGACGAGCTGGCGAACGTTCGGGTCGCGCATTTTCGCGGATTGCTGGCCGACTTCGTGGGCCAGATCGATGCCAACGTGATCGTCAAAGGTTTGCGCGTCGTTTCAGATTTTGAGAACGAGATGGCGGCCGCTCACATGAATCGTTCGCTCTCAGGCGTCGACACGATGTTCTTGATGTCGGATTCAAGCTATTCGTTCGTCAGTTCCAGCCTGATCAAAGAAGTATTCCTCCAGGGTGGGGACATCTCACGGTACGTGCCCGACGTCGTCCTTGAATTCATGCACCAAAAGCGCCAAGCGCATGGGAGGAAATGATCGTGTCGATCTACCGCGTCATCGATAAGCTCGAGGGCTACGTGCGCGAAGGGACCTGGCTGCCGTTCGGCCACCGCATTCTCAGTGAGGAGCGGCTGGTCGAATATATCGAAAAAATGCGTTCGACGCTGCCCGAGGAAGTCGGTCGCGCCAAGGTCATCGCGACCAACAAAGATCGCGTGATCCGCGACGCGCAAGAGAAAGCCCAGCAGATCGTCAGCCAGGCGGTCAACCAACAGGCGGAGCTGGTCGATCAAACCGACATCATGCGGCAAGCTCGAACGACAGCCGACGTCGTCCTGCGCGAAGCGGAGGAGAAGGCGCTGCGCATTCGGGCCGGTGCCGACGCCTATGCCGGGCAGGTTCTGGCCGATCTCGAGCAGCGCTTGGCGATGGCGCTCGGCTCGGTCAAGAAGGGTCAAGAAGCGCTCGTTCCGCGTTCGGCGCAGCCCGTCGCCGACGCGGCCGCCAAGTCGAAACGCCTCGCCTTCGACGCGCAGCAAGAACCTGCCAAGCTCGACGCGGTCGAAGCGACGCCGTAGCGTCACCGGCAAACCACCTTCGTGAGACCGGCGGCGCAGCCGCTGACCCAGCGGCGAGGCTCCGCGTTCGTGGTAACGGTTGCCGCGCTCGTCACGCTGGCGGCTTTGGCACTCGTGCCGACCCCGTTTTACCTGGTTGCGCCCGGGGCGGCAGTCGATCTAACGCGGCGGATCGTCGTCGAGGGGCGCGCGCCCACGCGACGGCACTTCTTTCTCACCGACGTTTCGGTACGGCCCGCGACGCTGCTTTGGCTCGCTGCGGGCTTGCTGCCCGGCACGCGGATCGTGCGCCGCGACGCGCTGATTCCCGCCGGCACCAGTCAGCGCGATTACGACCGGATCCTGGGTGCGGCGATGGACGACAGCCAGCACGTCGCCGCCTATGTCGCCGAACGCGCGGCCGGCCTGCCGTTGCCGCCGCCCGAGCCGGCGGTCGTGGTGGCCGATCTGCGGCCGGATTCGCCTGCCGCGGGACTGCTCCGCATCGGCGACGAGCTGGTGCGGGTAGGGCGCCGCAAGGTGCGCGCGCCGAACGACGTCTCGAGCGCCGTCACGCTGCTCGCGCCCGGAGCGGCAGCCCACATCTTGCTCGAACGTGATGGCCGGGCGGCGAGCGTCGACGTCCCGACGATGCCGACCGAACGCGGGCCGCGCCTGGGCATCTTCGTGCGCGAACGGGGTGCCGCCGCTAGCCTGCCCGTGGCCGTGCACTTCTCGCTCGACGACATCGAGGGCTCCAGCGGCGGACTGATGTTCGCGCTTGCGATCTACGCTCAACTGACGGACGACCGCCACCCGGCGGACGCCATCGCCGGGACCGGGACGATCGCAGCCGATGGAACGGTCGGCCCGATCGAAGCAGCGCCGCAGAAGCTGATCGCCGCCAAACGAGCGGGCGCGCGGCTGTTTTTGGTGCCGCGCGAAAACTACGGCGAGGTCGCCGCGGCCGGCGGCATCGCCGTCGTTGCGGTCAGCACGTTCTCCGAAGCGCTCGCGGCCATTCGGTCGCCCGCGGCGCGGCGCTAGACGGGCGGCGCCTGAACGCTGTAGGCGAAGGCTTCGAGCCGTTCGCGGTCGAGGGCGCGCACCCGCCCGCGGTCCAATTCTACGGCGCCTGCATTCTTCAAGCGCAGGAGTGCGCGCGCGGCCATGTCGCGGACGGTGCCGGCGGCGGCAGCAATCTGCGCCTGGGAGTGGTTTTCGATGCCGGAGAGCCCCTTGGCCATGCCGGTGGTGGCGGGCGCGTACGAGAGCAAGAACTTTGCCACCCGCTGCAGCACGTGCGCGAACGCAAGGTCGGCGATCGTGTCGATCGAACGGCGGCGCGCTTGCGACGCGTCGGTGAGGAAACCGATTGCCAGTTCCGCATCGCCGCGGGTGGCGTGCACCACGGCTTCGCTCGGCAACTGCACGAGCGTGCAGTCGGTCAGCGATTCGGCACGCGTCGTGGCGCCGCCGCCGTCGAACGTGCCGGTCTCGTTGAGCGGGTCGAGCGGGAGACGTTCGCCGAGCGCGTGCGTCTTGCCGTCCGGCGAGAGCAGGGTCAAGACCACCTTCCCGGTGCGAACGAAGGCCAGATACGGCCAGACCTCACCTTCGTCGAAAATCGTTTCGCCATGACGGTACGCTCGCTCGACCGCCGTCGCCGCTAGTTCGCGAATGGTCGCGGCCTTGGCGTTCGCAAACGGGCTGCAGTGCGAGAGATAGGTCGGGATGTCGGCCTGAGAATCGATCCGCTCGATGCGGATCGTCCAGCGACCCGAGCCGAGGTTCCGTCCGTCCCACGAGAACCGTCCCGGCCGGTGCTGTAAGAACTCGTTGCGCAAGGCCCGCGGATCGCTCTCCTCGGGCAATTCGAGGATGCCGCCGAGCTGTAACTTGTCGAAGGCGTCCAGGATGATCAAGTTGCGATTGGTGCTCGGCAGCGTACGGCTATCGAGCGTAATCGCCGGCGCGCGGGTCGTTGGCATCGCGGCTAACGTTAGGCGCGCCCGCGGCTGCGCCTTTTTTGGCCGCGCCGCCTCAGCTAAAGCGGGGTTTGCGCTTTTCCAGGAAGGCGCTCGTGCCTTCTTTGAAGTCGTCCGTGCCGATCAGGCTACCGAAGGCGAGCGCTTCGATCTCGAGGGCCGTCCCGAGCGGCAGCGAGGCCCCGTCGTCGACGGCGCGTTTCAATGCGGCGATGGCGTTGGGCGATTTTGCGGCGATGGTTTCGGCCACCCGCCTGGCCTCGCCGAGCAGGTCGGCGTGGGGCACGACGCGCTCGACGAGCCCAAGCCGGAGTGCTTCGGCGGCGTCCATCATTTCGCCCGAAAGGCACAGCAGCAGGGCCATGCCGCGACCGACCAGGCGCGTCGTTCGCTGCGAACCGCCGTAGCCAGGTATCAAGCCGAGGTTGATCTCGGGCTGCCCGAACTTCGCCTTGTCGCTCGCGATGCGGATATCGCAGCCCATCGCAAGCTCGCAGCCGCCGCCGAGGGCGAAGCCGTTGACGGCGGCGATGACGGGCATCCGCATCCGTTCGATCCGGCGCGTCAACTGTTGACCTACCCGCGCGAGCGCCGCACCCGCAACGGCGTTCGGCAACGCCGCCAGTTCGCTGATATCGGCACCGGCTGCGAACGAGCGATCGCCCGCGCCCGTCAGGATCAGTGCGCGCACGCTGCGGTCGGCCTCGCAGCCGGCGAGCGCCTGGCCGAGTTCCGCGACCATCGCGACGTTAAGAGCATTAAGGACGCTCGGCCGATTCAAGGTTATAATGGCAATCGCGCCGTCGCGGTCTTCTAGAATCGTTTCGTAAGCCACGCCTGGGCGCTTCAGGTTAGCGGCACGCGCTACCTCGTGCACGCGCAGGGTGTCAGGTATGAAGGCTTAAATGGTCGGTATGCGTGCGGCATATCACGAGGCGCTGGAACAAGCGCGGCTCGACGTCGTTCGGCTGGGGGCGCTGGCCGGTGACGCCATTCATGCCGCGATCGTGTCGCTCGAGAAGCGCGACACGACGCTGGCTGCTCGCGTCATCGCGGGCGACGACGACGTCGATGGACTGCGGCGCCGGGTCGAGCAGACCTGCATCGAGCTGATCTGGAAACAGCAGCCCGTCGCGGGCGAACTGCGCCAAGTCGCAGCCATGCTCGAAATCGTGACCGATCTCGAGCGCGTCGGCGACTATGCGGTCGAAATCTCGAAGAGTTCGATCAAGCTTTCGGATGTGGCGATTCGGCCCGCGCGCGTCGAGATCGGGCGCATCGCCGCGATCGCGACCGAGATGCTGCGCGAGGCGATGCGCGCCTATACGGAGCGCGACGCCGCGGCGGCCGAAGCCGTGATCGCACGCGACGACGAGGTCGACAACCTCTACGCGCGTGGCATCGAGGCCCTCCAGGACGAGATGCAGGCAGACTCCGGGAAGGTGCGGGCTGGGACGATCATGCTCTTCGTGCTGGCGAACCTCGAGCGCACGGGCGATCGGGCGCAAAATGTCGCCTGGCACACGAAGGAGATGCTCGGAAAAGCCTGATAGTAGGTTTACATGAAACGGTTCGCCGCGACGGTACTCGTGGGAGTTTTTTTGAGCGTGCTGGCACCGGTCGCCGCGCCGGCCGCGGACGTCGTTTACGGCGTGATGCTGGGCGGGCGGCCGCTCGACCGGCTGCACGGCAGCGCCCTCAACCACGACGGGGTGACGTATATCAACGTCGTACGAGCGGTCAGAGCGTACGACGGGCTGTTGACGTTCAGTAACGGGGGGTCGGTCGTGCGCGTGACGGTAAGCGGCCGATCTTTGCTCTACAAGATCGGCAGCCGGATGGCGCAGTTCGACAACGGGTCAGCGATAAAACTCAGCGGTGCGCCGTTCTCGTACAACGGAGATACCTACGTCACGGTTGCGTCGATCGCGTTGCTCGCCGGGGGCCGCTTCTCGGTCGACAAGGTGGGGCGAGTCGTGAACTTGAGCCGGGGATCCGGTCCGAGCCAGGCCCAGGCGACGCAGTTGCCCGACGTTCCCGAATCGAATGACTTGCTGACCGATCTGTCGCCGTTGCAAGCGCTTTCGATCAAGCCGTCGGCCACCGCCGACGCTACCGGCCTGCATGCGCGGGCCGAGATCACGAACACGACCGCAAAGCCGTACGTCCTCAACTTCCCGGGCCCCGAGCAATTCGTGCTGGTCGTCGCACGCAACGGTACCGAGGTCTGGACGTCGCAACCGACGGGCACCGCGAAGGGCCCGTCCACGCTTCGCCTGCAGCCCGGCGAAACGACGACGGTCAGCCAAGATTGGCCGGGGTTCTTGAAGGCCGGCCCCGGTCGCTATACGTTGCGTGTCCGTCTGCGCCGAACGCTGCCGCTCGATACCTCGCCCGTCTGGCTGGACGCGATCGCACCCGGGCCCTCCGCCTCGCCCTGATTTCCTCCGCGCCGCCGCTCGACCGCAGCGACTTCGCCATCGGCGACGGGATCGTATACTTGAATCACGCTGCGGCAGGCGTGCTGCCGCGGGCGACCCGCGACGTGCTGCTGCGCCTCATCGAAGGGCAGGCGCGCGCCGGAGTGCTGGGATTTGCTGCGGTCGAAGCAAGCTTGCCCGGGTATCGCGAGCGCGTCGGCGCCTTCGTCGGCGCGCGCGGTGACGATATCGCGTTCCTGCGCAACACCGGCGACGGAGCAAACACGATCGCACGCGGCCTGGACTGGGTGCCGGGTGACGAGATCGTGCTTTGTGACAACGAATTTGGCGCGAATGCCCTGCCGTGGCTTGCGTTGCGTGAGGCGGGCGTTTCGATTCGGCTCGTGGCGACCGCGCACGAGCGCTTGACGCCCGAGGTGCTGGCGCGCGAACTCGGTCCGCGCACGCGACTCGTGGCGCTCTCCTGGGTGAGTTTCGGGGACGGCTACCGCCACGAACTGGCGCCGCTCGCGGCCCTCGCGCGCGAGCGCGGCGCACTCTTTTGCGTCGACGCCATTCAAGGCTTGGGCGCCTTCCCGCTCGACGTGCGCGCGGCCGGGGTCGACGCATTGTACGCGGGCGGTGCGAAGTGGCTGCTGGCGCTGCCCGGCGTCAGCTTCCTCTACGTGTCGCCGGCGCTGCGCGAACGGCTGGCCGTGCGTTGGCGCGGCTGGCGCGACGTCGCGGACATTTGGAATTTCCTGGACTACGAGCAGCCGCTGGCCGCCGGCGCCGCTCGCTACGAAGGCGGCACGCAGAATTTTCACGGCATCGCCGCGCTCGATGCGTCGATCGAGGTGTTGGCGCGCGCCGGAACGGAACGCATCGGCGCGCACGTACTCGCGCTCACCGATCGGCTCGCGCAGGGCCTCGTGGCGCGGGGCGCAACGCTGCAAACGCTGCGCGGCCCGGGCATTTCTTCTGGCATCGTGACGTTCACACTGCCCGGCAAAGACCCGATCGCACTCGGTCGCACGCTCGGGCGACAAGGCTTCGTCACGACGTACCGCTCGTCGGGAATGCGGGTTTCGCCGCACGGCCACAACAGCGCGCGCGAAATCGACGATTTTCTCGCCGCCCTCGATTCCGGTTAAGTCGGCGCTAGTCCGCACTGATGGCGCATCCAGCGCCGTGCGGCACAGCCGCCTCCTGCGGCTCACCCGCGGCGCCGCGTCCCTCCAGGACGCGCGGGTATACGCGCCCTCCTGGCGCTAGTATCCGCCGTCGCGGACGGCGCAGGGGGACATGACGGCGTCGGCCATGCCGTGGATCAGACGTTTGTTGGCCGGCGCGATCGTCGCTAAGATGCCTCCGAGACGAACGTCGTTGCCGACGACGAAGTAATACGGGCAGAGCCGGACCCGGCCGTCGAGCGTCGCGATCGCGTCGCTGGGACGATCGTAATAGGGAACTTGCACGCGCTTGCCCTTATGGAAGCGTTGCAGGATGTACGGCGTGTGATCGAATGCGGTCAGCGCGCCGTCGAGCGCCTTCTGCCACTCGTCCTTGGTGAGATCGTTTGCGACCTTGACCCCGCGCGAGCCCCAAGCGAGTTCCGAGAAGCCCGACGGCTTTACGACGAAGTCGCGTTCGCTCTTTCCGAGCGACACGAGCTGCGACCAGTCTTGCACCGGTTCGTCTGCGGCTCGAAGCCCGAATATCTCGGCCTGTGCCGGCAGGGGCGCGGGGTCGAGGACCCAGGTCTGCGGAAAGATCGCGCTCAGCCGCTCGAACGTTTCGGTGCCGAGTTCGCTCTTCCAGAGCTTGGCGAGCAACGGATGATGCAATAGCGCGAAGCCGAGCTTCTCTTCGAGGTAGGCCTTCGGCGGCGGCGTCATCTTGACGCGGTTGTGCCGGGCCGCGTAGAGCATCAGATCGTTCTTGGGAATGTTGGGGAGATCGAACAGCTCGAAATTGCGATAGAGCACGTCGATCTTTTTCTCTTCACCATCGGGCAAGCGCACGAACAGAGCTTCCTCGGTGAACACGATCTGCTCGGGGCGGCAGACGTACGTTTCGCCTAGCTCCCTCGCGTTCATCGCGTCGGCCAGCCAGGTCAGCTCCGCCCGGTAGTCGTCGGACTCTTGCGACACCACGAGTGCCGTGATCGGCGCCTGCTTCCCGGCCGCCGCGGACAACATGGCGGCCAGGCCAAGCGGAATGCCGTCGGTTTCGCCGACTGCGTCGTAACCGAGTTCGCAGTACGCCTGCGCCATCGCGCCGACGAAGCCCATGCCGCCCGGAACGCTGTCCAACTCTGAGGCGATGAAGCCCTCGCCGGTCAAAATCAGATCGGGCCGGATCACCCCGGGCACCTCGCCCTTGAAACGGTTCTGGCGGCCCAGTTTGACGATCGAGTCCGGCTTGCCACGATCGAGGTACGCGGCGATGAAGCCGGGGGCGGAGCCGCGCGCGCTACGCTGGTAGAGCGCCGCGAGCGAACGGTAGAACTTCAGCAGGTCGGGCCCGAGCCGCTCGATCGCTTCGAGGGTCTCGGGCGAGAGCCAGAACGGCTCCGGAGAAAGCCGCCAGGCGACCCGGTCGACGTCTACCCCGACCCCGCCGAACAGGCCCGCCGGCATGTGGTCGTTCAGGAAGAGCGCTTGGTCGCGCGAGGTCATGCTCGGGTCGAGCGCGGTACAGCCCATCGGGTCGCTACTTACCCTCTATTCGATCGACATCGACACTCGAGCAACTTGGCGCTCGAGAACGCGATATAACGGCGCCTCACGAACCAGCACAAAACGCGCCGCTGGGGTTCGGGTTGCGGCTTGGCGCTCATTTGAGCGCGATGGCTCCGGGGAGCAGCAGCGCGTGCTCGAGGCGAACGCTTCCTCCTTTATACGCGATCGTGAGGTGGAGGCTCCGCCTGACACCCAACTGCTGCAGGGAGACGTCGTCGATCGTGCGCGAGCTTTCGGCGCCCGGTACCAGGTCCAACGTGACCTCGCGGACGTAGGGGAGCAGGCCTTTGACGCTCAGCGTTTCGGTCACCAGGGCGCTCTTTTGGCCTCGCGCGTCCGCCGGCGCGCATAGGGTCAGCGCCAGGCTCGCGCCGTCGATCGTGAAGGCGTCCGACGAGCACGCCGGGGCGGCCGCAGGCACCGCCGAGGCAGCGAGCAACGCGCTCGTGAGCAGCAGCGCGCCGCTCGCTGGGCCGAAAAGCATTCTGAAGGATATAACGCCGGCGCCGCCCTTCTCGTTGCAACGCCTGCGTCACATCAAAGGAGCGCGCTTTTCGAAGCGAAACGTCGCCTCTCGCCCATGCGTATCGACCTCATCGCCCTCGATCTCGACGGAACCTTGCTCGATTCCCAGGAGCGGATCACCGACCGAAATCGGGCCGCGATCCGAAAATCGCTGGAAGCCGGCGTGCGCGTGGTGCTCGTCACCGGGCGCGGCACCGACCTTCCGATTCGCGTGTCGCGCGAGTTGAATTTGAACCTGCCCGTGATCTGCTGCCACGGCGCATTGACCAAGGACTTCGGCGCCAACAAGACGCTCGTGCACTTACCGGTTCCGTTGCCGTACGCAAAGCCGATGGTCGAATACGCGGAAGCACACGGGCTTTCGCTCGCGCTGTATGCCGAGGAGGTCTTCTACCGGCTCGAGGGCACGAAGCTGTTCATGGCGGACATGACCGGTCCCACTTGGCGCGAGGCCAAGACGTTCGCGGACGTGTTGAGCGAGGCGCCAACCTTCATCCGTTTTCTCGGCGAAGACAGCGTGCGCGCGATGGAACGCGAGTTCGGCGATTGGCCGCTGGCGTTCCGGCACGAAACCTGGGGTGATTTCCACGAGTGCGCCGTGCTCAACCGCGACGCGAGTAAGAAGAACGCACTGAAGCAGCTCTGCGCCGATTTCCAAATCGTGCCCGAACGCGTTCTCGCGATCGGCGACTCGCGCAACGACGTGCCGATGCTGCGCTGGGCGGGCATCGGCGTCGCGATGGGCAACGCGTTGCCGGAAGTCAAGGAGAGCCTTCGCTACGTAACCGCTTCGAACGACGAAGACGGCGTGGCACTGGCCATCGAACGCTTCGTCGGGCTGGCGCAGAAGAAACCGGCGTGACCGCGGGCGGTGCGCCCGCGCCCGACTATGAGTCGGAATTGCGCGATCTCTTGAGCGCGCGCGATTGGCAAGCCTTGCGAGAGTTCTCGCGGCGCCGCAACGAGCTTCCGGACGACGTGTACGAGCAACCACAGCACTTCTGGGAGGTCTTGCTGCACAAACTCACTTGCAGCCGGCTCGACCTGCTCGGGCTGCACGACGATTCGCGCGCTTGGCTCGAACGCCACGGCTACACGCCCGATCTGGGCGGTTACTGAACTGGGAGCGGCATAGTGCGCGTGCTGCACGTCGTGCGCCCGAACGCGCACGATCGGCCCGGCGGCGATCTGGTCCAAGCGCAAGGCGCGGGCCGCGGTTTGCGGGAGCTGGGCATCGACGTCGACCTGGCGGCGACCGCGACACCCGATCCGGCCGGCTACGACATCGCGCACGTCTTCGGCGTGTTCGAACCCCAGACGGCGGAGCGGCAAGTCGCGGCAATTCGCGGACGCGGCGTGCCGCTCGTGCTGTCACCGATCTTCGGCGACTTGCGGACGTATAATGCGGCGGCGCCGCTGCTCGTGCGGGCCCTCGGCGCGCACTCGCCGCGCGCCGTCGAGCGCCGCCTGGCCGCAGCCGGCCGGCAAGAACGCAGCCGCGCCTGGCGCGGGAGGATCGCGCGGCACGCCGACGCGCGCCTGAAGCGGCAACGCGAATTGCTGCTGCAAGCCGACGTCCTGTTGCCCTCGAGTGAAGTCGAGGCGTACCACTACGGCGAGCGTTTACGCGTCGTTTCGGTCCCGGTCGTGGTCGCGAGGGTCGGGACCGATGAGGCCGGCGTGCCGTTCGAGCCCCCCGACGTCGCGCGGTCCGGCATCGTCTGTTTCGGACGCGTCGAGACGTTGAAGAATCAGGCCGCGTTGTTGTTCGCACTGCACGACGTCGGCGTCGACGTCACGATCGTCGGGCCCCAGTACGATGCGCAGTATTCGGCGCTGTGCCGGCGCTGGGCGACGGCGCGTACCAGGTTCGTCGCCCCGATCGCTCGCGACGAAGTGTTTCGGGTCATGGCGAGCGCGGCGGTACATGCCCTGCCGTCGTGGCAAGAATTGCCGGGACTCGCGTCTCTGGAAGCAGCCTCGAGCGGTGCGCGCGTGGTCGTCGGCACGCGCGGCTGCGAGCGCGAGTACTTCGGCCCCGACGCCGACTACGCCGACCCGGCGCAGCCGGAGACGATTCGGGCCGCGGTGCTGCGCGCGCTCGAGCGCGGCCCGCGCGCGCCGGGCGACGCACTCGAGCTGCGCCTGCGTGCCTTGACTTGGCGGCGGCACGCGGAAGCGACGTTGGACGCCTACGAACGCGCGATCGCCCGATGAAGATTCGGATCGTGCCGTTTGCGCGCATTCGCGAGATCGTCGGCGCGGCGACGCTGGAGCGCGTGATTCCGGACGGCGCCAGTGCGGCGGCCCTTTTCGAAGTGCTCGCGCGCGAATTTCCGCCCCTGGCAGAGCTTGCGCGCTCGACGCGCTTCGTCCGCGGCGGCGCGTTCGTCGCGGCCGACGCCGAACTGCGCGATGGCGACGAACTCGGACTCTTACCGCCCTTCGGAGGTGGCTGATGCGCTGCGACATCCTAGAGACGCCGCTGGACCTGGAACCGCTGATTGCGGCGGTGCGCGGTCCGGAGCGGGGCGCGCTCGTTACGTTCGTCGGCTATGTCCGCGAGCGCGCCGACGACGGCCGGTTGGTCGAGGGCCTCAGCTACGAAGCCCACCGCGACCTGGCGCTGGCCGAGATGCGCGCGATCGGTGCGGAGGTTGCCGCGAAGTTCGAAGGCGCACTGATCGCGATCTCGCATCGAACCGGCGCTCTTGGCTTAGGCGAAGCGGCGGTGGCGATTGCGGCTGCTTCGGCCCATCGGGCGGCTGCTTTCGACGCCTGCGAATACGCGATCGACGAACTGAAGAAACGCGTTCCGATTTGGAAGAAAGAGCACTACCTGGGCGGCGGCGGGCGCTGGCGCGAGAACGAATGAAGCTCGAGCTGATCAGGCTTACGGCGCCCGGCGGCGCGCAGGTCGCGGCCCTCGACTACGAACCGCGCCGCGCGCGCGGCGTCAGCCTCGTGGCGGGCCACGGCTACTCCAGCTCCAAGCACAACTTGGATCCGCTCTGCGCGTTTCTCGCGGGTCACGGCTATCGAGTCGTCAGCATCGACTTTCCGGGCCACAAACTCGGCGCGAGCGGCGGCCGCCTCAGCTCGATCGACGACCTCACCGCTTCGCTCGCAGCCGCGGTTGCCTACGTGCGCTCGACCTACGCCGGAACCATCTACGCTTTGGGCCATAGCATGGGCGCGATGACGGCGCTGCGCACGTGCGCGGCGGATCCCGCGCTTGCAGGCGCGATTTCGATTGCGACGGGCTACGGCAGACCGGCCGCGCTGCAAGCGCTGGGAGCGCTCGGTGCCGTCGATCTGCGCTCGGCCTACGTCGATGGCCTGACGCTGCCGGAAATGGCCGCCGAAACCGAACGCGTCGTCGATGCGGCGCTGGCGGCGCTGGAGGGGCGCCCCGTCCTGTACGTCGCGGCCGAACGCGACGGTATGGTGTCGCGCGCGAGCGCCGAAGAACTGTTCATGCGGGCACCCGAACCGAAGACGTTCGTCAGCGTCGCAAGCGATCACACCAGCGCCGGCGAGAACTCGCGGGCGGCGGTCCTCGCCTGGCTCAACGAACGTCATCAGCGGTGAGCGCGACGCTCGCGGGACGGCGAGAGCTGCGCCGTTACAGTCGCCATCTGTTGATTCCCGAGGTGGGCCTGGCGGGTCAGGAGCGGCTGCTGCAGGCTCGGGTGCTCGTCGTCGGCGCCGGGGGCCTCGGGTCACCGGTGCTGCAGTACCTCGCGGCCGCTGGCGTCGGGACGCTCGGGATCGTCGACGACGACGTGGTCGACGTCACGAACCTGCAGCGCCAGGTCATCTACGGTGAAGCCGACGTCGGACTTCCCAAGGTCTCGGTCGCTGCGCGTCGCGTGCGCGAACTCAACGCCGGGATCGTCTGCCGGATCGTGCCCGAGCGTTTGAGTGCCGCAAACGCACGAGCGCTGGTCCGCGGGTTCGACGTCGTGGTCGACGCGACCGACACGTTCGGGGCGCGCTACCTGATCAACGACGCGTGCCGGCTCGAAGCCAAGCCCGACGTGTACGGCTCGATCTTCCGCTTTGAAGGTCAGATCAGTACGTTCGTTCCAGGCGGTCCGTGCTATCGCTGTCTGTTCCCCGAGCCGCCGCCCGAGGGCAGCGTGCCGTCGTGCGCCGAGGGCGGCGTGCTGGGCGTGCTCGCCGGAATGGTCGGAACCTGGCAGGCGAACGAAGTCCTCAAGCTCGTGCTCGGCATCGGGGCGCCGCTGCGGGGGCGCTTGGCCCTCGTCGACGCACTCGAAGCTCGCGTGCGCGAAATTGCCTTTGACACCGACCCCGCCTGCCCGCTCCACGGCGAGCGGCCCACGATCGACGAGGTGCTGGAATTTGCGCCGGTAGCGCGCGAACCGCTGGGGGTGCCGGAACTGGCGCCGGGCGATCTCGACGCGTATCTCGCCGGCCACCCGCGCACGCGCGTCCTCGACGTGCGCGAACCGCACGAAGCGATCCTCGCGGCACCGCCGCAGAGCGTCCACCTTCCGGCGAGCCGCCTCGAATCGCGCCTGCACGAACTCGATACGGCGCGCGAATACATCGTTGCTTGCCGGGTCGGCGCGAAGTCGTACTGGGCCGCCGGCCGCCTGCGCGACGCGGGTTTCGCGCGTTTGCGTCACCTAAGCGGCGGATTGCTCGCGTACGCCGCCACGCACGACGAGTTCGATGTCTTCTGAACGTCCCGAACGTGCTGCCCCCGACTACCGCGCGATCGCCCGCGAATCGGCACGCCGCGAAGGAGCGGCGATCGCGATTGCCTCGGCCGAGCCCGAGACGGCGACGCGGCAACGGATGGCTGCGGCCTTTGCAGGCGGCAGCTTCACGGCCTGGCGCTACGACGACGCGTACGCCGCTGCGGCCAGCGACCCGGCCACGATTCTAGCCGGCGCTCGCGCGGTCGTGTGCGTTGCGGTTCCGTTCGCGCACGCGCCGCCGGCCGGGCGTGCGCCGCTGCGCGGTCGCGTCTCCAACTACGCCTGGTCCGCCGACTATCACGTCCGGATGCGTGAGATCCTGGCTGGAATCGCGCGCGCTCTGGACCGCGCAGCGGGAGCGCCGGTGACGCGCATCGCGTGCGATACGGCGCCGCTTGCGGAGCGCGCGTTTGCCGCGCGGGCGGGGCTTGGTTGGGTCGGCAAACACACGAATGTGATTTCACCGGAGTTCGGCTCGTTCGTGTTTCTGGGCGAGATCGTCACGACGCTCGACATCCCGCCGGACGCTCCGTTGAAGAAGACCTGCGGCGCCTGCACGCGCTGCGTCGGCGCGTGTCCGACCGGAGCTTTGCGCGGCGACTACACGATCGACGCGCGGCGCTGCATTTCGGATCTCACGCAACGCACCGACGCGATTCCGCGCGAGCTGCGGGCCTTCGTCGGCGACTGGGTGTGGGGTTGCGATCTCTGCCAGCTCGTCTGTCCGCCGACGCAGCGCGCCTCGCCGCGCGCCGATGCGGCTTTCGGACCGGGTAGCAGCGCCGCAGCTTTCCCGGCGCTGCTCGACTTGTTGGGCTTGCGCAACAGCGAGTTCAAGCGCCGCTACCGGCGCACGGCGCTCGGCTGGCGCGGCGCAACGGTCCTGCGCCGCAATGCCGCAGTCGCGCTCGGCAACGCACTCGACCGGGCGAGCGTTCCGGCGCTCGAGCGGGCGCTCGAAAGCGATCCCGCGCCGCTGGTCCGGGCCCACATCGCCTGGGCCCTTGGGCGCATCGGCTCACCGCGGGCGTTCGCGGCTCTGCTCGGCGCTCTTCCCGGCGAGTCCGACCCAGCGGTGCGAGAGGAGATCGAGGCGGCCGTCCGCAGCTTAGAAACCTTCGACGGCTCCGGGGCGTTGGGATGCCGGAGGACCCGATCCGAATGAATCGCGCAATTGCCGTAGCCCTCAGTTTGCTCGCCATCTCCGTCGCGCTGCCGATTTCGGGCGCCGCTCAGCCGGCCCAGCCTTCTTCCATTCCCGGACCCGCGCTGCTGGACGAGCATAACAACGCGCTGTTCAAGCGCATGGTCGCGCTCAACTCGGCGCTTCGGACGTACACGGCGACGGTCCACTTGGACGTCGCCCTGAAATCCTTTCCCTTCATCAGCCCGTCGATCGATGGGAACGTCTATTATAAGAGGCCCGACAAGACCGCCGTTATCTTCGATACGGTGCCCGCACTCGCGTCGCAGTTCAAGAAGGTCTATCCGCGCGTCGATCCGCCGGGCCTCTGGACGACGATCTACGACGTGGCGGTGATCAGCGACGACGGGACGGTCAGCCTCTTTCGTCTGCGGCCGAAGAAGAACGGACGGGTCGACCATCTCGACGTGAAGGTCGACGATCCCACCGCGACGATCCGCTCCTACAGTTGGACGTACAAAGACGGCGGCTCGGTCAGCTTCGACCAGTCGTTCACCTCGATTGGCGGCAACTATCTCGTCGACAAGCAGGTCGGTCACGTCGACTTGCCGGCCTACAAGGCCGACGTCACATCGGCATTTAGCGACTACAAGCTCAACGTCGCGATCGAGGATTCGGTCTTCGTCGAGAAGTAAGGCGGCGGCCGCGGCGAAGTGAGCCCGGGTGGCCTTGCAGACGATCGACCTGATCGGTAGCCCGCGGCTCGGCGAGGGGCCGCTGACCGATGCCTTCCGGCGCCCGATCACCTACTTGCGAATCTCGGTGACCGATCGCTGCAATCTGCGCTGC